>ERZ1645187.1755-NODE-1755-length-19636-cov-9.103468_pt1 | contig 19636 bp, 20 predicted proteins | sample MGYA00575352_ERZ1645187 | MGnify/ENA primary metagenome ERZ1645187 (study PRJEB40837, sample SAMN11349314) | freshwater sediment metagenome | isolation source: river sediment | host: Sediment | place: India: Wazaribad , New Delhi | collected 2017-02-21 ... | reverse complement strand
CATAGAGACTGGCTGCATTGAGATAGCCATTGGCAAGGGTCATGATGGAAGAGCTGTCCCATGTCTGATGTCTGTGCCTTTCAGTGTCTGGCTGCCAGGCCGGCGCCGACCACTCTGGATGCCGCCAACGGGACGGTGAAAGAAGGGGTTGGGTGGATGGCAGGAAATGCGGGATGTCTACAATAATTCGGCGACCCCCGAAAAACGCCCGTCCCCTTCCCGGATTCCCGGATGGAAAGAGGTCGTGATCGCGTGTTGGCTCGTCTTGCTGCACCCATGGTCGTGCCGTTAGCGTCCGAGGAGCTGGTGTAAATTCATCGCCGTCGGCGGTGTGATCCCGGGTGGCCATCGAGGTGTATGTTCGAGGTGGAGTTTGGCGACTTCAACCACGGACCCTACGGAGACCCCGATGACCAAGACGAACATGGACCTGTCCGAGCTTCTGGCCAAGCACGATCAGGGCGACTTCCTGCGCGGTATTGCCGAAGCCGTGCTGCAACTGATCATGGAGACCGATGTGGAAGGCATCATCGGCGCTGGCCGTCATGAACGCAGCGGCGAACGCACGACCTGGCGCAACGGGTATCGAGAGCGCGCTCTCGATACCCGTTTGGGCACGCTGAACCTGCGGGTGCCGAAGCTGCGGCAGGGCAGCTACTTTCCCGGCTTCCTCGAAGCCCGCAAGACCTCCGAACAGGCACTGGTGGCCGTGATCCAGGAGGCCTGGATCGGTGGCGTCTCGACCCGTCGCGTTGACGAGCTGGTGCAGGCGATGGGGCTGAACGGCATCTCGAAGAGCACGGTCTCGAAGCTGTGCAAGGACATCGATGAACGCGTTGGCGAGTTCCTGAACCGCCCGCTGAGCGGGGAATGGCCCTATGTCTGGCTGGACGCCACCTATCTGAAGGTGCGCCAAGGCGGCAGGATCGTGCCGGTCGCGGCCATAATCGCCGTGGCCGCCAACACCGAAGGGCGGCGCGAGATCATCGGTCTGGGCATCGGCCCGTCCGAAGCTGAGACCTTCTGGACCGAGTTCCTGCGGTCCCTGCGTGCCCGTGGCCTTGGCGGGGTCAGGCTGGTGATCAGCGATGCACATACCGGCCTCAAGGCCGCCATTGCCCGGGTGTTCGAGGCGACATGGCAGCGATGCCGCGTTCACTGGATCAGGAACGCGCTGGCCCATGTCTCGCGCGGCCAGCACACTGTCGTTGCCGCCGCGATCCGGCAGGCCTTCGACCAACCCGACCGCGCACATGCGGGCGAGACATGGCGCAAGGTGTCCGAACAGTTGCGCCCGCGTTGGCCGAAGCTGGCCGATCTGATGGACGCAAGCGAGCATGACGTGCTGGCCTATATGTCCTTCCCACGCCAGCACCGCACCAAGCTGCACTCCACGAACCCCATAGAACGCCTGAACAAGGAGGTGAAGCGGCGCGCCGATGTCGTGGGCATCTTCCCCAACGAGGCCTCCATCATGCGGCTCATCGGCGCCGTGCTGTTCGAAGCCAACGACGAGTGGCAGACCTCAAGCCGCTACATGATGGTCGAGGCCTTCGCACAGATCGACAAGGAGGAGATCGACCCCATTCTCAGCATAACCACGAAAGCCGCCTGATCATGCCCTCAGGCCATCCAGAAATTTACACCAGCTTGACGGACGTGACCGTCGTGCCATGTGCCATCGCTCACTAGGGCAGAGTTTGCAGCACCCAGTCTGGTGGTCGCACGGCCCAGGACCTGACAGGCCCTATGGCGGAGGCTGCGACCATGATGGCCACGACCTCCCAGCCCTCCTCCCTGCGCTGCAAGAGCGGAGCGCCCGAATTGCCCGAAACGGCGGGGCAGTCGAACCCCAGGAGGCCGGGAAGAACTGCCAGCGTATGGCAGGTTTGCGGGGCTGCCGGGCGCCCTGGGTCATCACGCCGGAAGCCGTGCATCTCATGCGAACCTTCGGAAGATGTGGCCAGCGGCAGCGGCGTAGCCATCTCGGCCGCTATGGGGTGGTCCAGCAGGACCAGCGCAACATCCGAACTCAGGTCCTCCGATCCGGGCAGCAGCACCTTTGCCCCCTGCCCCCGGACTGCCGGACGCCCGTCCTCCCAGCCCGCGTCAAAGCGGATGCTGGCCGGATCCTCTGCTGCCCCGCGCACACAATGGGACGCCGTCAGCACCAGATCCGGTGCCACCAGCACCCCAGTGCAAATCGCCGCGCCCGGGGCCAGCGTTTCGCCATAGCTGATCCGCCCAACCGCTGACGGCATGTCTGCCGACTGCGCCGCCCCCCTGTCCGGCACCATCAGGATCAGCAGCAGCCACAGGGCACATTTCGCCTTGCGCATCCTGACACCCCCTCTCCCTCACCACCGACCGCCAGTTGCCCTTTCAAGGGATAGGTGGACATCGCTGATCTGTGAACGACAACAAGCTGTTCCATCCACAAGGTATTCGCCTCGTCCCGAATTTTCGCATAGCATCCCGCAGCCGTAAGCCGAGATTTGCCCGATGACCCTTGCCTCTCCGCTCCAGTCACCCCCTGCCCTGCCGGCGGCGCTACGACCCTTGGGTCTGGGGTGGCTTCTGCTTTTGGTCGCGTCCGCTATCCCGGTCTTCTGGCTGGGCTTCGTCTCTTTGGGACAGGCCTGGATGACGGCGGAGTACAGCCATGGGCCGCTAATCCCGCTGATCTCGCTTTATCTCTTCCTGCGGGAATTGCGGGCGGTTCCCGCCCCGGCATCCGCCCCAACCGACCGTGGCCCCGGCATTGCCGTCATCGCCTTGGCATTGCTGTTCGGGCTGTTCGGCAATCTGGTGCAGATCCCCGATCTGGTCACCTATGCCTTCATCATCTGGGTCGGCGGCGTGGTTCTGACCGTGATGGGCTGGGAACGGGGTCGGCGCCACCAACTGCCGGTGCTGCATCTGATCTTCATGCTACCGCTGCCGCAGTTCGTGTTCTGGAAGCTCACGATATTCCTGCAACTCGTCTCCTCGCAGGTCGGCGTCTGGTTTGTCGAGTTGATGGGCGTACCAGTCTTCCTGGAAGGCAATGTGATCGACCTGGGCGTCTACAAGCTGCAGGTGGCCGAGGCCTGTTCGGGCCTGCGCTATCTGTTCCCGATCCTCAGCTTCTCCTACCTCTTCGGGATCCTCTACAAGGGGCCTTTCTGGCACAAGGCGGTGCTGTTCCTGATGGCCGCCCCCCTGACGGTACTGATGAACTCGTTCCGCATCGGCATGATCGCGGTGCTGGTCAACAGCTATGGCATCAGCCATGCCGAGGGGTTCCTGCATTTCTTCGAAGGCTGGGTGATCTTCGGCGCCTGCATCGTCGTGCTGTTCCTGACCGCCATCGCCTTGCAGCGGCTGACGCCGAACCCCCTGCCCCTTGCAGACACGATCGACCTGGATACCAAGGGCTTCTCTGTGCAGATGCGTCGTGCGCTGGCCGTCATGCCGTCGCGCGCGCTGGCCGGGGCGGCGCTCCTGTCGCTCGCGGTCGGGGCGGCCTTCGTGCTGGCCCCTGCCCCGGAACGCCAGGTCGTGGACCGCGACACCTTCCAGCTTTTCCCACGCGACATCGGTGCCTGGAGCGGCGTGTCCGAAAAGCTCGACCCTGAAACCGAAGCCGTTCTGGGGGCAACCGACTACATCAACGCTACCTTTGTCGCCCCGGGCGAGAGCAGCGTGAACATCTTCGCTGCCTGGTACGAAAGCCAGACAGAGGGTGAAGGGCTGCACTCACCCGAGGTCTGCCTGCCGGTCGGTGGTTGGGAAGTGTTCTCGATCGACCCGACGCCCATCTCGATCCCCGGTACGGTCTACGGCGACTTCATGGTCAACCGGGCGGTGATCCAGAAGGGCATGTCGAAGCAACTGGTCTACTACTGGTTCGAACAACGCGGTCAGCGCATGACCAACGACTATGCCGCCAAGTTCAGCGTAGTCTGGGACAGTCTCACCCGCGGCCGCAGCGACGGCGCCCTGGTCCGCTTCGTCACGCCGATCAACCCCGGAGAGAGCGAAGCCGATGCCGACGCACGGCTGCAGCGGTTCATGGCCGAGGCCCTGAAGCTGCTACCGCGGTTCGTGCCGGAGTAGAAGCAGCAGACAGATGTCCGGAAAACCCGGCACGGCTTAAGAAACCGCTTGGTAACTCTCCCATTAGCTGTACGATCACACGGTGCTATCCAAAGTGCCGAATCGATCAATCGCATCCAATTTCGGACAGCTAAAAGGAGTGGGACCATGGCATTGAAGGCTATTTCTCTTGCTGCTGCTGTCGCCCTTGTAGCGACCGCAGCAAACGCGACAACCTACACTTTCACTGCGGATGAGTTCAACGGCGATGGCTCGGATGGTCCATCGCTGATTGCTAGTTGGAACATCGTGCTTGGTGCTGGCGAAAGCATCGTTTCTGCAATCTTCGAGTCCACCTTCGGAAACTCAGTGATCTCAAACTCAGCAGATGGCATTGTCACAGTGGGCGGCATCACCGTTGCTACCTGTGCAGCGGCAGAGCCGTGTTATACGAGCCTGGTGCCTACTCCAATCAGCTACTCCTTCGATCTTCTGGAGTTCGCCAGCCTGCTTGGACCAGTAGATCTGATATACACTCAGGACACCTGCTGTGTCATCCGTCTGGGGCCATCGACACTTACAATCGTCACTGAAGCATCGGTTGTCCCGCTCCCTGCCGCTGGCTTCATGTTGTTTGGTGCGCTTGGTGGGTTGGCGCTGCTCCGTCGCCGCAAGACGGCCTGACCGCCATACCCCGTTCCGGACAAAGCAAGAGCCGCCTCGATAGGCGGCTCTATTGTTTCATACGCGCAACATCCACAGGAGGCGCGCCTCAATTCGCCCGCTTGCTGCGGCACAGGGCGGCAAGACCACCAAGGCCTTCCAACATCAGCCAGCCGGCTGCAGGCAGCGGCTCCAAAAAGTTGACAGCTGTCAACTCGGCTCTTGCAAGCGGATAGCTGTAGACCTACTCGCACAAGCCACTCATTCCGTGAAAGACGCCCGCGAGGATGCGGCCAGAGATCAAATTTGCGAGCCACTAATAGCGGCAGAACCTTGCCATTGTCGTATCTAATTTAGAGTGTATGATCGGAAAAAACGCGTCCCCTTACTGGAGCATTTTCGTATGAAAATTCTTGCCTCCCTCTCCGTCATCCTCGCCCTATCCGCCCCCGCCGCGCAAGCCACGGTGGTCGGCTTCGATGATCTGATCGGCGGAGGCACCGTCGCAGATGGATACGGCGGAATAAATTGGGGGGGTGACTGGTCCTACTTTGATGCCCCGCAGAACCCGTACAATCCGAGCTCTCCCAATACCAGAATATACACAACAGGTAACGCGTCGAGCGGCTCGTTCTCGTTTGCTTCGGATGTAGTGTTCGGCGGCGCCTATATCTCTGGTTTCGGCTTCGAGGTGATCTTCGAGCTGTTCTTGAATGGATCGTCTGTCGCGGTGATCAACTCTATCTTCCCAAGCAACGTGGCGACACTTGTTGGCTCAGGCTACAGTGGGTTGATCGACGAAGTCAGGGTGTCCACCGCAGCTAGCGAGGGCTATTTCGTCCTTGATGATGTGACCTACAGCGTCTCCCCCGTCCCCGTCCCCGCCGCACTGCCGTTGATGTTGCTGGCACTCGGCGGCCTTGGTCTCGCTGCGCGCCGCCGCAAGGGTTGAGCCTCAGACAGCTAGGCATGAGAGGGGTCCGTTTGAACGAACTGACCCCTTCTCCATTTTCGCGATACGCTCTCACTGTCTAACCAGCAGAATCCACATGTGCGGGCCGATCTGCTCAACCGACCGATGCCATCATTAGACTGAGACTAGTCAGACAACTTTCGTGGCGCTGACATTCAGAAAGTTGACAGCTGTCAACTCGGCTTCAACGATAACACAACTTATGCTGGCTTGAGCCGCCTCTGGCTTTGGAGAAGCCTGCCCACTCCGTCATGGGCGCGCCGGCCTGCCCAAGCTCAGAGTCCGGGCGCTGTTTGCAGACCCCGAAGCACTAGGGACGAAAAGTTGACAGCTGTCAACTTTTCCCGGAGCCGCTGGCAGTCGCCTCAATTGGCATCCCGCACAACGGGCGTAGCCGCAGCCTGGTCAGGCAGCAGCTGTTGCATGACCCAATCGGCATGCAGCCGGGGCAGGGCGTCGATGAGCCAGGTCTCAAAGCCGGCTGACTGCGTCCGGTCCAGGCGCAGGGTGCATTGAGTGGCGTCAAGGCGTGCTTCGCCCAAGGATTGGCCATCGACGGCAAGGATCGGGGCGCGTTGAGGCTTTGCAGGGGGCGAAACCCGACGGCCATCCGCCAGACTGCTCAGATAGGCCCAGGCGGCCTGGAACCGAGCATCCGAGCCGGGGCCCTGGCTGTTGAAGTTGATCATCGCTTCGATCTCTGAACCCGGGGCGCCGGTCTTTTCCAGCAGATCGGCCAGCGCGGCCCAGCGGTCGCGCCCGATGGAGGGGGCGGCACCGATCATGGCGATGACATCGGGCGGAATGCGCTCGGCCAGCGACAGCATGCGCGAGATCAGGGTCTTGTCGACCGTCAGTGCGTCGCAGATGACCTTGCGGTCATAACCGTGCTCTTGCAGCTGGCGGGCGAAGTTCACCTTTTCGATGAAGGACAGATCGCGCCGGGCGCTGTTCTCCTGCCCCTGGGCCAGCACAAGTTCCTGATCCGACAGGTCGCGGATCAGCGCCTTGACCAGTTGGCCAAGGTCGCGCAGGGCCAGCACCCGGCGGCGGCCGAAGACGATCTGGAAGCGCCCCGGCGTCTGCGGATGGGGCCGCACGAGGACCGGCACTTGCTGGCCATGATCGGCAATCGACTGGCGCAGGGTGGCATCGGATTCGGCATCGGATTCCAGCCGGTCCGCCATGCCGCCCGCGTCGATCAGTCCGGGGTCGATCTCGACCACCGAGCGCGCCTTAAGATCGGCAAAGGACCGGCTGACCGCCCCAATGGCCCCGCGGTCGAGCCGCGACGGGACAGAGGGGACCTCGACCGGAGTCGTCGCGGCGGTCATCAGGCCCTTCAGAACATCCTTGCGTGCCATTTATCGCCCCCATGCCTTCTGGATCAGGCTCTCGATTTCGGCATTCACCGCGTTCAGGCTTTCCATCGCGCGTTCATAGGTGGCGCGGGTGAAGTCGGCCTTGTCCACCTCGTAGAGCGTCTGCTTGGTCAGCCCGGCATCCGAGCTCGCCGTGGATTTGAGCACCGTGTGGTTCAGGACATGGTCGCCGAACAGCGCCCGCATGAAGCTGACCATCTGGTTCTGCGGCCCGTCGCCGGGCTCATAGCGGGTGACCAGATAGCGCAGCCAGTCATAGGTCATGTTGCCCCCGTGATCGGCCACCACCCCCAGCAGATCCGAGGTCATGCGCAGGAACTGGCACATCGACATCACGTCCAGCATCTGCGGATGCACGGTCACCAGGATCGCCGTGGCGGCCGAAAGCGCGGACATCGTCAGAAACCCCAGCTGCGGCGGGCAGTCGATCACGACAAGGTCGTAGTCGGCCTCGACCTGGGCGATGGCATCCGAAATCCGGGTGAAGAACAGATTGCCCGACCGTGCGGCCAGGGCGCGCGGGGTTTCATGTTCGAACTCCATCAGTTCGAGGTTGCCCGGCACGATGGAGAGGTTGGTGAAATAGGTTGGGCGAATGATGTCGCGCAGGGGCAGGGGATCCTCGTAGCGGATCGCATCATAAAGCGTCCCGCCATCCAGCAGGTCGAACTCGGGCTGGAAGCCGTGCAAGGCCGACAAGCTGGCTTGCGGGTCCAGGTCGATTGCCAGCACGCGGTAGCCGTCCAACGCGCATTTCTGCGCCAGATGCGCAGCCGTGGTGGTCTTGCCCGAGCCACCCTTGAAGTTGATGACGGTGATGACCTGAAGATGATCACCCTTCCGCCGCCCCGGCATGTAGGTGCCAGGCGCCTTGGCGCCGGCCTCCAGCATCTGCCGCAGCGCCAGGATATCGGCCGAGGAGTAAAGCCGCCGCCCGCCCGGACCGGTCTGCGGCTGCGGCCCGCGGCCATCCAGCGAGAGCTTGCGCAGGTAGGCGTCCTTTACGCCCAGAAGAGCGGCCACCTCGCCGCTGGTGAAGCGGCGCAACTCCTTCTGCGTATCGGGCGGAAACAACTGGGCGCGATGCGCCAGCAGGCGTTCCGACAACCGGGCCGCGTGATCCCCCACGACACGGTCAATTCTTTCACTTGTCTGCCCCATCTGTCCACCAGTGCGTTCCGAACATGTTTCGCCGTTTGTTACGGTTTCTTGTGCCTTTTGTCGACATTGGCGTAATCGTCTTGTCTGGTCCACAGATTCGGCCAGACGGACGTTCCAGGGACCGCAGCGGCCTGATCACGACAGTCGCGACCAGACGCCGGAAGGGGTGCTGCCTTGGCCCGCGTTGATCCGGAGGGCGTCGATGGGGCCAGCCATTGCCGTTGTACGGTCTTCTGCTGAAATGATAGGCAGGCATGAATACACTGCGTGGATTCGCCTCTTTGATGGGTGAATTTTCACTTATCTTCAGGGGCTTGGGGAACCGGATGGTCACCGTTCTGGCGTTTGTCACGGTTGCAGAGGACGCCCCCGAAGCGCTTGCTGCCTACTTCAGGATAACCGATCCGTTGTTGAAGCGTGCCGGGGCCAGAATCGTGAAGCGCTTTTCGGTCAACGATGTTGTCGTCGGCCAGAAGCCTGCGCAAACGGTCGTCATGGTCGAATACCCCAGCAGAGAGGCCGTCGACCTGGTCTTTGGAAGCGCGGAATACGCCTCGGCGATCGAACACAGATCCCGTGCCTTTCTGGATTATGCGATCACGATCGTTGACGACCCCGTTGAACCGTCAGTTCGGCAACCAGCAAAGTCATGACCGCCCCCACAGGGCGCCGCACCTTGCCACGGAAGCTGCGCCCAGGGATTTACTCCGTAACGGCGGTCAGCGATCCCAGGGGTCGAACGGGGTCCATGCGGACTGTGACCATTCCGGGAACAGCGCGTTTCGGTCGTGCTCGCTGGACGCAAGTATGCGTTAACCATACACCACTAGGGTTGTGTTTGAACGCTTGACCTTCCTTGCGGGGCACCCCGTTGATGCTGAAACCACTGTTACTGATCGCCAGCCTGTTTCTGATCGTTGGCTGCGGAGAATCCGTGACCTCCAGGAGCACATCGAACGTGTTGCTGGTTGGGGACTCGATGCTGGCCTCCAACAGGGCGGTCGGAGGCTCGGTGTCCGATGCCATAGAAGCCGCGATTGGCCTCGAGGTTGTTGACCGCTCTGTTGTCGGTGCCAGCTACTTTCATGCCCTGCCGTTAAGCGGCGCGGCCGGGCTCAAGCTTACGGAACAGTTTCGGCCTGGCCCCTGGAAGGTGATCGTCGCCAATGGTGGTGGCAATGATCTGCTGTTTGGTTGCGGATGTGGGGATTGTCGCAATGTCCTGGACCGCCTGATATCGGCAGACGGCAGGTCCGGGGCGATCCCGTCCTACGTTTCGGAACTGCGAAGCTCAGGCGCATACGTTGTCTACGTCGGCTACCTGCGCAACCCCGGCACTTCGACACCGATCAAGGCCTGCGGCCCGGCCGGCAATGAACTTGACCGGCGTCTGGCAGAACTCGACCGGCTGGATCCCGGCATGACGTTCATCCCGATGTCCGACCTCGTTCCCTACGGCAGCACTCTCTACCATCAGATTGATCGCATTCACCCTTCGCGCACCGGCAGCCGCGAGATCGGGCTTCGGATCGCCCGGGCGATCGGACCCGTTCTGGGACGGCCGCCAGACACCTATGTCTCTCCTGAACAGTAAGCTCACTCCCCCAGCAGATCCGCGGCCGGGTTTTCGCTGATCTCGACATCGGCGTAGTATTTCTGGGCCTGCACGGCGGACCGGTGCAGGCTGAGTTTCATCGCCGCGGCCAAGGGGGCGCCGTCCAGCGCGGCCTGGGTCAGGAAGCCGGCGCGCAGGCCGTGGGGGGTGGCGAAATCCACAGGCAGGCCCGCGAGCCGCAGCCGGTGGCGCAGGATGGTGCGCAGCGCGTCGGAGGCCAGACGGCGGGGCAGGGGGCGGTCGGCCTTGCTGACCGGCCGGAACAGCGGCCCCTGGGTGATCCGCGTGACCTCCAGCCAATGCACCAGGGCGCGGGCGGCGCGCCCCTTGAGCGGCAGCCTCGGTGCCTGGTCCTTCCTGGTGGTCTTGGTCTCCAGCAGACGCACCCAAAGCAGGCCCTTGGCGGCCAGATCGTCGCGGCCGATGTCTTCGACGTTCAGCGCGCTGACCTCGGATCGCCGCCGCCCGCCCGAAGCGAAGGCCAGCATCAGCATCGCCCGGTCGCGGATGCCGCGGTGGCTGTCATCGCAGGTGGCGAGCAAGGCCTCGAGGATGTCGCGGGTGACGGGCTTGGGGGATTTCGGGGTGCGGGGCCTGGCATTGGCGCGGCGGGCCTTCTGGCGGGCCTGCTGCACCAGCGGCGCCGAAAAGGGCGAGGCCAGGTTGCGCATCCGGTGAAAGGCCTGCCACGAGGCAATCCGGCGATCCAGCGTCGCCGGGGCAGGGCAGGTGAGGGCGACGCGCAGGCCGATGGCGATCAGCTCCAGCGCCACATCCCTCGCGCTGCCCGGTCGGTCGGTCAGGTCCTGGGCATGGTCCAGGATGAAGCGCAGGGCCACCTTTTCCTCCTCGGGCCAGGCGAGAGGCCGACCGAAGGCGGCCATCTTCCAGGCCGAGACATAGGCCAGGTCACGTTCCCAGGCGCGCAGCGTATTGGGCGGCGTGCCGCGCCGGTAAAGCTCGGTCAGCGCGGCCTCGTCGGCATCCGAAAGCTGGGCGTAGGAGGGCAGGGGTTGAAGCGATGAATTCATGTTGCTATCTTTGCTATCGAAGCGATGGAGGCCCTGGCGATGGCACAATTGATCGTACGGGATGTGGACGAACCCACTGCGCAGGCGTTGCGGCTACGGGCGGCGGCGAACGGTCGTTCGGTCGAGGCCGAGCACCGGTTGCTGCTGCGCGAGGTGCTGGGCACGGCGGTGGCCCCGGAGGACTTTGCGGCCGCTGCCGCCCGGCTGCGGGCCCGGCTGGACCGTGGCACCGACAGCGCCGCACTGGTGCGCGAAGGTCGGGACGCGCGGCCTTGACCGCGCCCGTTCAGGGCGACTGCGTGATTGATGCCAGCACGGCCCTTAAATGGGTGTTGCAGGAAGACGGGTCCGAGGCCGCGGCGGCGCTTCTGGACGGGCGCAGCCTCCATGCGCCGGCGCTGTTGTTCCCCGAGGTTGCCAACGCGCTCTGGTCGGCGGTGCGGCGCGGTCGCCTTTCCGAGGTCGAGGCGGCAGATGCGCTCGATCTGCTGAGCCGGGCACCGCTGCGGTTGCCAACGGCCGAACCGTCGCTGGCCAACCGGGCGTTGCAGCTTTCGTTTCTGCTGAATCACCCGGTCTATGACTGCACCTACCTTGCCCTGGCAATGCAGCGCGAGGTGCCCGTGGTCACCGCTGACCGCCGCTTCGCTCTTGCGGCCGCGCGGGTGCCGGAGGCGGCCCCCTTCGTTCGTTTGCTGCTGGCCGAGGCCCCGCATTAGCCGATCCTTCGGTGGGGTTTTCGGGCGATCCTGCATTGTTCTGATCTCGCGATCAACACCCACGATAAGGCGGACTTATCGTGGATAATGACGCGGCGCGCGGGGCGCTTGAGTGGTACGCAAGTGCTTGTGAAAATGCGCACATGAAGAGACTGGAGCCTATATTTAAAGGCGGACCAGCCGCCGGGCAGACCCTTCGACGGGGGGAGACAGGAGAGATGGGGAACCCTTGGCTCCTGCCGTTTCCAGATGCCGGTACAGTGGTTCTGAGGACCAGCCTTCGCCCCTGTCGCAGGCCTCACTGGTCGATGCCGAGAGGCGCCAACTGGGGACGGGACAGTAGAACCTCTATGCGCTGGCCACCCGCGACCTGTTGAGCGAGGATGACAGGGCAGGGAAGATTCAGGGTCTGAGGCGCGGCGGTGCGAGGCGTTCGAAGAGCCTCAACAAGCTACACTCAGGCAGCATGCACCTGGGCGATACGCTTACGCTTATCGGCCGAGACCGAGGACATCTCGTTGAAAGCAGCGATCAAGTCGCCTTGATACACACCAAGAGCTGCAACGGTATCAAGCAGTATTTCGCGCTGCCAAGCCATTCCGTTTTGTTCGCAAAATGCAACCATGTCCAACAATGTATACGACATCCACTGATGCTTATCGTGCATCTTATCCCCCGGTTTGATGCTGCCCCACCACAACCATTAACTGAAGCCTGTAGCATTATTGCTATCTTAAGGATGTTCCTTCTTCGACCCCTCTCCGCGGATTTATCCACACTCTTACCCACAGCGTAGCGAAAGGATCACAGGTGCTTGGGATCAGGTGCCGGCGCGGGCAGCTCAGAGTCTATCCGGGACGACGGGGCGCCAATGCAGAGCAGTTGTCACGCTGTCAGTTTGCAGCCGGCAAAGGCAAAAACCTGGGCTCCCTGACTGTCCGTCATGGCACGTGCTGCCGAGGCGCGAACCTCTACCCGCAACCTTGAAAGAAGAGATGCGGCGGATTCCAGATCCGCATCACAGGCATTCAAGCCAAAGATGGAAAGATCTTTTGCGGCGGCAACGGTCCTTGCCAGGGCGCAGTGCATGATCTGGGCGCGGGCGACAACGGAGGTCAGCTTCTCCGCTTCGGTGACAGAGCGCTCACTCTGTAGTGCTGTCCAGCGATCCTGCACTTCGGCAACTTCCGCAAGAAGCCGACCCATGACCGTGTCGATGCTTTGGCGCTTCCGTTGAATGGCATCGATAGCTGCCTTCTTCCCACGAAAGCGCGTCCCGGCTTGCGAAGCAGGCTTTCTGGTCGACCAGAAACGCCCGGAAACCCCGCCAAAGCTGAATGCCGTCATACTGCTCTCCTCTTCTGCCCCGGGCCCGGGTGGTACAGAGGATACCCCCGGGCCTCATTTTCCGTAACTTGGCCAACTACACGCCTTCAAGGTTAACAAACTGTTAATTGATATCTTTCTGATTGCATCCCGAGCTGCCCCTGGAAGTCCCCTCAGGCGCAATATCCTGACGCACAAGGCGCTGACCAACCTGAGCCGGATGGAGCTGGCCCCCTGTGCCGGAACTGACGCCGCTTCATAAGGTTAGCTCGACGTGCGTTTGCGATACCCAGTCAGACCAGCTTTGGTTCCCGTCTCGCTTGGCAGACGCCACCAAGACGTGGCGCGGCCCTTAAGCCAAATTTAACTCTGATCGGATGTTCTCTTCTTGTTCCGGGAGATTGCAGAATGCCCCTCAGCTCACTACTGGTCGCAACTTGTCTGATCACGATCATTCTCGCCGTTTCAACCCGGGTCTTGCCAACCCCGGCCAAGGCCGCTGAAGAAGCCGCTCGCGCATTGCGACAGGCGCAAAGACGGGCAAACCAGAAACATGACGCCCTGATCGGCCGCCTAGAAGTGGCCCGCAACGCGTGGAGCGGTGTCTATACGGATCCGAGTGAAGGCAGACCAATCTCCATCCTTCTGGAGATCAAGATCATCGATCAGATGTTGATACGTGCCGAAGCCGCGAAAGCAGAGGTCGAAGCGACACTTCAGAGGCACGCAAGGGCCAAGACGGCCGAGCTTCGCAAGCTGCACTCTCGTGTCTGGAAGCAGATCACGATCTTGAACGTCTGCCTTCTGGATGCCGACGAGTCTCTCTCACGTCTTCGCTGGCTCACGGCGCATATGGCAGACAATCAAACCGACGCCCGGACGGAAAGCATCGACCAGGCCGACATCAGAACCGCCACTGCAGGGTCCCATCGATAGGCCCCAAGGCAGGCGACCATCATCCCTGGCCCATCCTTGATCGGCGCACATCACCCCAGAGCGGGGACTCTTCCTGCGCGCCGATCAACTGTTCTTCGTCACCGTTCGTCTTTTCGTGGCGCGGGACGATCATCTCAGGCTGAAAGGCAGCCTTGGGCAGGTCCTTTGTCACCTAGGAAGCCCGTCAGAAGAAGCCCACTTCTCCCAGGGCCGTGAGCAACATTTCCGCCCCCACTTCGACCAGCTGGGCAAAAGCGTCCATCTCGACCTCACCGCCATCCGCGATGAGCCTAGCAAGAAACTTCAGTTTCTTGGCCGTATCTGTGGGCGTCAAAGGCTCGTGCTTGGCGATTGCCCGTTCCACGATGTGCATTCGCTGCCGGAGCTGAAGGATCTCGAACTCCAACATCTCGATATTGGAAATCTCGTCCTGCGTGGCCTCTGTGACAAAGGACGGCGAAACCATCGGCGCAAGAGCCGACTCCGCAGGGGACTGGGCACGCGACGGCAGTGTCTGTCCGGTCTGCTCGTTCAGGACAGTGTCTGACGGCTGTGCGCCACGACGCCGCAAGGTGACCGCGCGGATCAGCTCATCCTGCTCTTGAATGGCTGCGTCGCACTTCTCCTCGAGTTCATCATAGTACTTGATGGCTTGCGAAAGGAGGAAAGGGGTCTCTTGCGCCAGGTAGGCCGCGTTGTAGCGCAGTTCATCCTGAAGATGGGCGGTGGAGGGGCTGTCGATCATCCGGGGCATGGTTTCGCTCCATTGTGAGATGCTGATTGTTGGGCATGGGCAGCCGGAGGCAGTCCGCGGACCTGCGGTTCAAGACGCTCTGACTGTTCGGGGGGTTGCGTCCTGGCGCTCAGACAGCGCCCAGACCGGACATCTTGCTGGCAATCACCGAGGCGCATTCCTCGACAAGGTAGGCGAAGAAGTCGACTTCGATATTCCCGCCATCCAGCATCAGGCTGGACATGAAGTTCAGCTTGGCGACCGCTTCCGCGACCGAAGATGGAACCTTTTCGAGGATGTCCTGCTCGATCACGCTCATGCGGTAGCGATAAAGCTTGATCATCTCTTCCAGGTCCTCGATCTCGACAAAGCCCGGCGTGCAGGCATTGACGATGAAGCGACGGTTTGCCTTGGGCAAGCCACTGGGGACCACCGATTGCGCCAGCCGGTGCAGCTGCTTGAAGTCCTTGAAGGCGATGTCGCTGATGGACATGTCCGCGCGGGCTTGCATGTCACCGGACTTCACTTCGACCATGTCGTGAGAGGCGGCCTTCGCGGCCTCCTGGGTGGCATAGTACTGGCGGGCAATCTGTTCCTGCCGGCCGAGAGCCTCTTCACAGAGCCGTTCCACATAATCAAACTGTTCGATCAGGCTGAAGATCGTCTGGCTGGGCTCGGGATCGTCCTGGAGGGCGCTTGCCAGCGGGTCGTACAGATTCTTGCGGATCGCGTAGGCCATTCTTGTCACCTTTCCATTCGGGCGGTGCGTTCTGCGCCACCGGTTTGATGAGGAAAGAATTGCCAGCCGAAGGGGCAACAGTACGGAAGTTTCAGGATTTCTGTGCCCAATATGGAAACAGGAGATTACCTTGCTGCGCAGCTGTTTACGATCCGTAAACAATGGTTAAAATGCGGCGATAATTTGTTGAAAACCCTAATGAATAGGCGGGGCGCGCGAAGAACCCAGACGCGATTTCGTCATCTCGGTAGCGCCAGATCACTCAGCTCTGGACTTATGGAACACTGTCGAGCGCGGCGAAACTGTGATGGAGACCCTCTTCGCAAGAGGCAGCCAGGACCCAGCAGCCGGTCAGAACGCGTTGCGGTCATGCGCCCGACAATGCGCGCCTGGCGCAAGGAATCGGGGGGCAGAACTGATGGCTGAGGGCTTCAGAGGGTCAAGTTGACGCAACTCCGCCCAAACAGCCTTTGTGACTGGACAGTCGCTTCAGTTGTGCGACGATAGAGTGTCAGCCACTCTGCGAGGGAGCAGCAATGTACTGGTTCGCCTGGACAGTTGTCATCACTGCCTACGTGGCTGTCAGTTTGTTTGCAGCCTACATGACGTACCGCGAGCACCAGAGAAATGGTCAGCGGAGCCTTGTGATGGGCACTCTCAGCTATCTTCTTTGCCTCGTCTGGCCCTTGGCGGCGGCAGGCATGTACGCTTTTGCTCGCTGGCGGCCCGCTGAGTTCGTTCCAGCCGATAAGGACTGATACGGTTCAGGAACAGACTGACCGTTGCTGGGGCTGTCGGCTTCCCAAGCTTCGTATGCGCCGTCTTGCGACGGGAAAGCTCAGACCGCCCGTTTGCGGGAACGCAGCGCAGCCAGCCCACCAAGCCCGGCTAGGAGCAGAAGCCCCGCCGGAGGAACAGGAACGGGTGCCGGCGGAGGCCCCTCTGGGGAAACGCCGCCACTGGTTTCCTCGCCACCACCAGAGCCTGGCGGAAAGATGGATGGGCCAGAACCGGAACCAGGCCCACCATCCACCGGCGTGGTTCCAGAACCGCCACCTGCTGGCAAACCACCGCCCAGGGAAGGATCAAAGGCAGCGAGTTCCGGACTTCCGCTTTCCTCTCCAGGCAAGGGATCACAGACCTGCAGCCGGTGTCCTGGCCCGCCGATCTGCGGAATATGACACAGCCTCTGGGCCGCCCCCCCGATACACCCGGTGACCTTATTCTCGGCATCGGGAAGATTGCCATCGGCCGCCTGGCTGACCTGCGCCTCGCCCGAGGAGCCACCGGCAAAGGCCGCATCCACCAGGCCAGGCACATAGACCCGATCCAGACGGCCCCGGTCGTCAAAGCTGACAAAGACCTTATCGGTATGTGTGTAGAACCCGGTCGTGCTGCGGATCCGCCCCAGATAGAGTGGCGTATCGGGTGTCTTCATCCCGCAGGCGCGGTAGTCTTCGGGCTTGGCCAAGGTTTCCACTGACGGGCTAGCATCGAAATCCAGGCTGACCTGGTTGGCCAGGGGGGGAAGCGGCGTCTCTGGCATAGCGGCAAGCTCGGTCTGGCAAGCTGCCAGCGCAGCCATGTCAGGGGCAGCCAGCACATCACGGACAGTTCGCCCCGTTCCCCGCGAGATGGCCACCACCTTCACCGGTGTGCCTTCGCGGAAGGCCGTCGCCAGCCGCTCGGCCAGTTCGCCCTGGATCCGGAGGCTGTCTGTCGAGGGCTCCAGCAGGCCCGCCACACCTTCGGTCACGTCGCCGATGGTCAGGGTGATCCCCTGCTTCGGATCGGGCGAGTACTTCAGCTGCACCCGAAAACCCATCAGGCCTTCGGGACCGGCCATCGCTTGTGTCGAGCTGGCGGGGCTGCGGATCACCTGATCAAACGAAACGACGCTTCCATCGACACTGCGATAATCCGAAGTCGCGATGTCGATGCGGCGACTGACCATGCAATAGCGCCGCTCGGCCGTAGTGACGATCGACGCTCCGCTGTCAAGGAAGCGCTGCTGCAAGGGCGCCCCCCGCCCGGCCGGCGCCTGTTCGGCAACAGGAAGATCAACGGTAGCGGCAGAGAGAGGCTGAGCCGCAAGACCCATCATCCCCATCAGGGCCACTGCCCCAAGGTATAGTGAGAGAGAGCGCTTCTGCATGTGTTCTGACAACCCGGGGAGGGCCGTCCTGCTCCTGTGATCAGAGAACCACAGGGCGGTACGCCCAAGCAGCCAGGGCAATGGCTTCGGATACCGTCTTGTACATCTCAAACCTCCGTACCCGACCGCATGATCGGACACATTCGCCCCCATCACAATTTTGCCTGATTCTTGAGACCGATGCAAAGGACACAGCAGGTTACCCGGCGTAACTCAACCCTGTGTTGCTATTTGACATATGTTTACATCGCAGAGCGCATTTCCGCAGAAATTCACTCTGCGTTTCACATGGTTAACACGTGCTGAACACGTGGCAGGTGCTTGAAAGGACGAACGGTTCGAACATAGCCAAGCAAAAGGGGACCCTCAGGCCCCCTTCCATGTTCCGAGCCTCGATGGACTAGTCAGGCCACAGTGCGGCGCCGGCGCAGCGCAGCGAGGCCACCCAGTGCACCGATCAGCAACAGGCCTCCAGCGGGGAGCGGGACGGAAGCGGTCTCGATCCTTGCAATGGTGAAATCATCATTGCCCAGAAGACCATCGGCAATAAATGTGCCTGACGCACGAACCCGGAACCCGACAATGTTGATCCCAAAGACAGAAGGGTTGTTGCTGGCGACCAAGATGCCATTCGTATAGGCACCGAAGCCGCTGCCGAAGTCGAAGGCGATGTCGTACTGGTCGTTATTGTCAACATTGCCGAAGGTAACGCTCACCAGGCGCACGGCCCAGTCGAAGCTGAACTCGATCCACTCACTCGAGAAGATAGGCGCTCCATCGATGTTGCCTGGATTCAGGTCGGGGCTTCCGTTCACACCAAGCCCAGCAACATTCTGCGTCACCAGTGGCGTACCACCGTTCAGGATACCGCTCGCCCCAGCAGTGGCAGTCAGATTTGGCGCAAAATCGATCGAGGCAGACGACGGGCCGTTCGCACCGGTAAAGTTGTAGGTCGTCGCATCGGCCTTGGCCGCGACAAGCGCCAGAGTCGCTGCGGCACCCAGCAAAGTCTTACGGAAAAGATCAAACATGAAGCTCACCTCGGTTTACCAACCGCCACGCAGAATTATGGCAGGATTGTGGCTTTGAGTTTCCTACCTATCGTATGGTTCAGCTTCAAGGAAAATGCACCTGATCTCATGCTGCAAGCTCGAAATGCAACCATGGCCTGCAGAAACGCCAGCGCACTCATCCGCCGCTTCCGCATAAGCACAGTTTCGGGAAACAGTCCGTTTCCAAGAAACTGAAAGCAAGACCCCCACGCCCTATCGTAGCGCTGCCTGGACGAGGCAGTTCGGACACCATGTGCCAAGCCTGTGGGCGGTAATGACTGCGGACTGGACATCGCGTTCGGTTCCGGCGCCTTGTGCTTGACCCACAAAGACAAAGAGGGCCTGTGCGGCCCTCTTCATCAAGATTACCCAATAGGGCGAAAATCAGATCGTGCGACGCCGACGCAGTGCCGCCAAACCACCCAGGGCGCCAATCAGCAGGAAACTGGCGGCAGGCAGGGGTACGACGCTTGGCCGGATCACAAGGCTCTCCGCAGGCGGACCGCTCGGGTTGGCCGGGTCGGTAACGCTGATGCTCTGCCACCGGGTTGCAAAGTCCGTGAAGGTCAGCGGACCTGCGCCATAGTCAAAGGAGAAAATGACCGTATCTGTGGCGCCACTGCTCACACCCTCGTTGCTGCCGCCCTGGCAATTCTGCCCATCGTAAACGCAGGCCTCAATGCCGAAGTGCTGGTAGCCCGCACCAAAGGATCCAGTGGCACCACGCCAGTCAGTGGGGGCAGCACCCAGCACCTCCAGATTCGATGCGCTTGGATCGGTGGTAAACCCGAACGAGGTAATCCGCGCATCGAGGTCCGACGAGTTGTTGTCTATAAGAACGCTGAACGTCCAGCGATTGCCGACAATGTTCGTCACCGTCCACGTCAGAGTGGCGACCAACGTCTCATAAGCGTAATCGACATTGAAGCTGTCACCAATTGCCGAAACCGTGGTGGCCTCCGCCTTGTCAGCCGAGACAGCGCCCCCGAGCGCCAAGACTCCAGCTGCGATGAAGCTCTTCCAACCCACATTCTCCAAGTAAGTCGCTGATTTCGCTGTCGTAATCGTGATATT
>ERZ1645187.1754-NODE-1754-length-19647-cov-8.155421_pt1 | contig 19647 bp, 14 predicted proteins | sample MGYA00575352_ERZ1645187 | MGnify/ENA primary metagenome ERZ1645187 (study PRJEB40837, sample SAMN11349314) | freshwater sediment metagenome | isolation source: river sediment | host: Sediment | place: India: Wazaribad , New Delhi | collected 2017-02-21 ... | reverse complement strand
GCCCAGACCGTGGCGGCAGCGCAGACCGCCCCGCCCAGCCCCGCGGCCGATGAACTGCCCGCCACGCCCACGCTGGTCGCGGCGGCCGAGGCACCAGCGCGCACCGCCAGCGCCGCACCACCTGCGTCCGCGCCCAGCCCCAGCGCCCCCGCACAGTTGCCGCCTTCGGCCACGCTGGATTACCAGGTGAGCGGCACCGCGCGCGGCATCGCCTTCCAGGCCGAAGCCCAGCTTGTCTGGCAGCGCAGCGCCAGCCGCTACCAGGCCGAATGGACAGTGCGCATGCCCCTGCTGGGCCAGCGCACGCAGCGCAGCGAAGGCGCGGTGAGCGACGCCGGCCTGGCGCCCGAGCGCTATGCCGAGCGCGCCCGCAGCGAGCGCGCCGCGCATTTCGACCCGGCCGGCGGGCGCATCCGCTTTTCGGCCAACACGCCCGACGCCGCCTGGCAGGCCGGCGCGCAGGACCGGCTGAGCGTGTCGCTGCAACTCGGCGGCCTGCTGGCTGCGGCGCCCAAACGCTACCCGCCCGGCAGCAGCATCACGCTGCACACAGCCGGCGTGCGCGATGCCGAACCCTGGACCTGGGACGTGCAGGCCGACGAGACCCTGCACATCGACGGCCACGCGCTGCCCACCGCGCGGCTGGTGCGCCACCCGCGCAAGGACTACGACACCCGCGTGGAACTGTGGCTGGCGCGCACGCTCGATTACCTGCCGGCGCGCCTGCGCATCACGCAGGCCAACGGCGATGTGGCCGATCAGCAACTGAAATCGCTGCCCGAAGGGCGCTGAGGCAGGCTGCAACGCCCCGGAAACGGGCTTTTTGCACGTCAGCCTCAGGCTGACGGGTTGTCAGGGACAACACGTACACCTTGAAAGCCCCCCATGCGTTCTCATATACAGGGTGGAACCAATTTCTTACCCCCCCTGAAAGGCTCAATGCACTGATGAATACGCTCTACGACTCCGACACCTTCGCGGTGGTCCACCTGCTGCCGGACTCCCATGTGGGGACCGACATGGCAGAAGGCCAGCCCGTGCTGGCGCGCCACGGATTCGAGATCGTGGACAAGCGCTCGGGCAAAGAGGTCTACCTGGACGGCCTGTGGGCCGAACTGTTCCAGCAGCGCATCGCCGCCTGGCAAGAGAACACGCCCACCCAGGAAGAAGTGGAAGACACGCTGGAAGGCTACGCCGAACTGGCACAGAACCCGGTGGTGGTGCACTGACCCCGCCCTGCACCCGACGAAAAAGGCCCGCGCTGCACGCCGGGCCTTTTCTTTTTGCTTCTTTATTGATAGCTGCTGGCGCAGATGGGACGGGCGCTCAAGCCCGATTCGGCACTGAATCCAGCCGCCGTGCCCAGCACCGGAACACCGGCTCGGCCAGCAGCAGCACCGCCACCAGCCGGCAGACCTGAAACGCCGTCACCACCGGCACGCCCAGCTGCAGCACCTTGGCGGTGATCGCCATCTCGGTGATGCCGCCGGGCGAGGTGGCCAGCATCAGCGTGACCGGGTGGATGCCGGTGGCCCAGGCCAGCGCCCATGCGAACAGCGCGCAGGCCACGATCATGCCCACGGTGCCCAGCGCCGCCGCCCCCAGCCAGCGCGGCGCCGCGCGCAGGAACTGGCGCGAAAAGCGCACGCCCAGACTGATGCCGATGACCAGCTGCGCCGCGTTGGTCAGCGCCGTCGGCACGGCCGACAGGTGCAGCCCCGCCATCGTCGGCGCCATGGCGGCCAGCAGCGCGCCGATGAACCACGGGTTGGCGCGCCCCGTCAGGCGCATCGCCATGGCGCCCAGGCCGGTGACCAGCAGCAGCCACAGCAGGCCAGGCCATTCGGCCGCGCGCGCCGTGGGCGGGGTCATGTCCAGCGCCTGCAGGCCCCAGTGCTGCTTGGCCCACTGCATGGCAAACGGAATGCTGAGCACCACCACCGCCATGCGCACGCTGTGCGCGGCGGCCACCAGATCGGTGCGGGCGCCGGCGCGCTCGGCCAGCAGCGTCATCTCCGACGCACCGCCGATGGCGCCGGCGAAGTAAGTGGTCGCCCGCCGCTCGGCCGGCGCCAGATGGGCCAGCTGGCCGCGCAGCGCCCGGTCCAGCCAGGTGCCGAAACCCAGCCCCAGCGCCAGCGCCCAGGCCACGCCCAGCGCCACGGCCCACCACAGGCTGGCCACCAGCCGCGTCACCTCTGGCGTGAAATACAGGCCCAGCGCAGCGCCGATGGTCCACTGACCGGCATTGCGCAAGGCGTTGGCGCTGTAGGTGGGCAGGCCGGCCATGCTGGCCCCGGCGGTGGCCAGCAGCGGTCCGATCATCCACGGGATGGGCGTGCCCAGCGCCACGCACGCCCGCGCGGCCAGCCAGGCCAGCAGCAGCGTCAGCGCGGTGCGCCACAACAGGTGAACGGAAGCGGAAACGGCGGGCATGGGGCGGTGGGCGAGCGCGTAGTATGGCGCGATGCGCCGCCCCCTTTTGCCCGCCGCCGCACTGAGCCTGGCCCTGCTGGGCGCGGCCGGCTGTGCCACGCCCGCCCCGCTGGGCGCCGACGGGCAGGCGCGCCTGGCCACCCTGCTGCCGGCCGATGTGCTGCTGCTGGGCGAGCAGCACGACGCGCCCGCGCACCAGCAGTTGCAGCGCCAGACGGTGCAATGGCTGGCCGCGCGCGGCGCACTGGCCGCGCTGGCGCTGGAGATGGCCGAGCAGGGCCGCAGCACCGCCGGCCTGCCGCGCGATGCCAGCGAAGCCGATGTGCAGCACGCCCTGGCCTGGCGCGATGCCGGCTGGCCGTGGAAGACCTACCGTTTGGTGGTGATGGCCGCCGTGCGCGCCGGCGTGCCGGTGCTGGGCGCCAACCTGCCCACCGCGCGCCAGCGTGACGCGATGCGCGACGCCACGCTGGACGCCCGCCTGCCACCCGCCGCCCTGCAGGAGCAGCAGCAGCGCATGCGCGACGGCCACTGCGGCCTGCTGCCCGAATCGCAGATCGGGCCCATGACGCGGGTGCAGATCGCGCGCGACATCGCCATGGCCGACACCGTGCGCGCCGCGCGGCAACCCGGCCGCACGGTACTGCTGGTGGCCGGCAACGGGCACGTGCACCGCGCGCTGGGCGTGCCGCTGCACCTGCCGCCGGATTTGACGACCAAAGTGCTGTCAGCGCAGTCTGGGCAAGCGCAGGCAGCTATTGATTCAGAAGTAACCGACACCCTGCCGGCACACACCAGCGGCGCCGACCTGCTGTGGCCCACGCCGCCCGTGCCGCCGCGCGACTACTGCGCCGAACTCAGGCGCGCCACGCGCCAGCCCTGAGGGCCTGTCTGCGATCTCGCCACGGGCCGTGCGGGCGCGGGGCCATGCATGCGCAGGCAGGGCGGCGCCACCCTCCATGCTGTGGGAGCGGGCTTGCCCGCGATGAGGCGCTGCCTGGGGTGGGTGCGCCGCATCGCGGCCAAGCCCGCTCCCACAAAGCACGCTGTAATCGAAGGCGGCGCCGCGCCGACGAGTTGGCCAGGGAGAACAAATACTCCACCATATACACTTCGCTAGCGCCCGAATACAGGGCGCTGGACACGCATACTCCCCATAACGCCAACAGCGAACGGGCCCGCAGCACGAAACCCATCGCCCGGTCGGCGGGTTGCCGTGAACGGCAACCTGGGGCCAGTCTATTGATGACTCCGCGTCATGCATGACACGCTGGCGGCCCTCACGCCAGCCCCCGGATCAATTCCGGGGCAGGCGCTCTCCCGGAGGGAGAGGGGGCTTTCCTTGGCGCGGCACGCGCTGCCATGCTCTTGAAAAACGTCAACAGGCTCAGTACCGGCGCGGGTCGTTCGGCCGGCGGTCGTAGCGGTTGGGCACGCCGTCGCGGTCACGGTCCGCGCCCGGGCGTGCAGCGGGGCGGCCCCGGTGGTCGCGGTTGCCTCGGTGGTCCTGGTAGCCGCGCGGGCCGCGGTTGTCCCAATGGCGCGGGCCGGGGCTGACCACGCGCACCGGGCGGGCATCCCAGCGCGGCGGCTGGTAGACCCAGCGGTTGCCTTGGGCGCGCCAGGCGGCCGGCACGTAGGCATGGCCCGGCCGCGCCTGCAGCCAGTGGCCGCGGCGCCAGATGTAGTTGTTATGCGCCCACTCGTAATGCCCCGGTGCCCACACCCAACCGGGGCGCGGGGCGGGCACCACCTCGTAGCGCGGCGGGGGCGGGGGCGTGCCGATCTGCACGTTGATGTAAGCCTGCGCCTGCGCGGCCGTGGGCAGCGCCAGACCAGCGAGGCCGCCGGCCGCCACGGTGGCGGCCAGCAGCAGGGATTTGATCGAGACGGCTTTCATGGATCGCTTCCTTTCGTCATGAATGGCGATGCGTCCATGGTGGCCCGCGCATGTCAAGCGCGTGCAAAGCGGCGGCAAAGTAGTGCGGTGGGCTGGTATCCGCGCTCACCACGCGTCGACGAAGCCGCGCGCCGCACCGCGCGGCCCGCTGCTTGAGGCCAGCCCGCGCGCCAGCCAGGCGCGCGTGTCGGCCGGGTCGATCACGGCGTCGATCTCCAGCGCGGTGGCCATGTTCATCGCCTCGCCATGCTGGTACTGCTGCGCCACCAGTTGGGCGAACAGCGCGTCGCGCTCGGCGCCCGCGGGCACCGCCTCCAGCTCCTTGCGAAAGCCCAGGCGCACCGCGCCTTCCAGCCCCATGCCGCCGAACTCGCCCGTCGGCCAGGCGATGGTGAAGAAGGGCTGGTGAAAGCCGCCCGCCGCCATGCCCATCGCCCCCAGCCCGTAGCCCTTGCGCAGCACCACGCTGAAGAACGGCACGCGCAGCGCCCCCGCCGCCACGAACAGGCGGCTGACGTGGCGCACCTGCGCGGTCTTTTCCACCTCCGGCCCCACCATGAAGCCGGGCGTGTCGATCAGGCTGACGATGGGCAGGCCGTGCGCGTTGCACAGCTGCATGAAGCGCGCGCCCTTGTCGGCGGCATCGGCATCGATGGCGCCACCCAGGTGCAAAGGGTTGTTGGCCATCAGGCCGACGGGCCGCCCCTCGATGCGCGCCAGCGCGGTGTGGATACCGGCGCCGAAGCCCGTGCGCAGCGGCAGCAGGCTGCCTTCGTCCACCAGGCCGCGCATCGCGGCGCGGGTGTCGTACACGCGCAGGCGGTTTTCAGGCACCACGGCGCGCAGGCCGCGCTGGTCGGGCGTGATCCAGTCCTTCACGCGGCCCTGGAAGAAGCTCAGGTAATGCCGCGCGGTGGCCACCGCCTCGCGCTCATCGGCCACCAGCACGTCGATCACGCCGTTGGCGTGCTGCACGTCGGCCGGGCCGATGTCCTCGGGCGCGAACACGCCCAGGCCACCGCCTTCGATCATGGCCGGCCCGCCCATGCCGAGGTTGCTGTCCTTGGTCGCGATGATCACGTCGCTGCAACCCACCAGCGCCGCGTTGCCGGCAAAGCAGCGCCCGGCGACGATGCCGACCACCGGCACCTGGCCCGAGAGCGACGCATAGGCCGAGAAGGTGCCGATGTCCAGCCCCGCCAGCACATTCGAATCCACATCGCCCGGCCGGCCACCGCCGCCTTCGGCGAAGAGCACCACGGGCAGCTTTTCCTGCAAGGCCAGGCCCAGGATGCGGTCGGTCTTGGCGTGGTTGCGCATGCCCTGCGTGCCGGCCAGCACGGTGAAGTCGTAAGCCATCACCGCCGTGCGCGCACGCTCGGCGCCGAAGATGAGGCCGTTGACACCGCCCACGCCCGTCACCATGCCGTCAGCCGGCGTGTTGGCGATCAGGTCTTCCATGCTGCGGCGGCGCGTCTGCGCGGCAATCGCCAGCGCGCCGTATTCGATGAAGCTGCCTTCGTCGCAGAGGTCGGCGATGTTCTCGCGCGCCGTGCGCCCGCCGCGCGCGTGGCGCCTGGCGATGGCCTCGGGCCGCGCGTCGTCCAGCGTGAGGGCGTGGCGATCCAGCACGCGCTGCAGGTCGGCGCGGATGTGGTCGGGGTCTTGCGCCGCCTGGTCAGCCGCCGCTTGCTCTGCCGCGTGTTCGGCCTCCTCCAGCACCAAGATTACATCGCCCTGCGCCACGTAGGCATCCGCTTCGGCGAACAGGGCACGCACCACGCCGGCGTGCGGCGCGCTCAGCACGTGCTGCATCTTCATGGCTTCCAGCACGGCCAACTCTGCACCAGCGGGCACGGCATCGCCCACCTGCACCGACAGTTGCACCAAGCGCGCCGGCATGGGTGCGAGGATGGCACCTGCGGGCGCTTCGGCAGCAGACAGCGCGGAGGTTGGATTTGAATGAAATTGGCCTCCAGCGCCCGTTTGACGGGCGCAAGCAGCTATATTTTCAGAAGCATTCAGCAGTTCTGGCAGAGCAGTTTCCAACCACCGCGTGTGCACCTGCTGGTTCCCCATCTCGGGGCGTTCTGCCAGCGCGCTCAACAAGGGCAGGTTGACCGCCAGGCCATCCACATGACATTCGGCCAGCGCGCGCTGCGAGCGGCGCAGCGCCGCCGCGAAGTCCGGGCCGTGCACGATCAGCTTGGCCAGCAGGCTGTCGTAATGCGGCGATGGCACCACCCTCGCCTGCGCATGTGTGTCCACGCGCACACCGGGGCCGCTGGGCCAGGCCAGATGCGCGATGCGGCCGCTGGCGGGCAGCGCATGGCCCTGCGCATCCAGCGTTTCGGCGTTGATGCGCCACTGGATGGCGAAGCCACGCTCGGGCACCGGCGTGTCTTCCGCCAGGCCAAGCTCCGCCAGCGTGCGCCCCGCCGCCACCTGCACTTGCAGCGCCACCAGGTCGATCCCCGTCACGGCCTCGGTCACCGTGTGCTCGACCTGCAGGCGCGGATTGGCCTCGATGAAGACGAAGGGCAGGTCGGCCGATGCCTCGTCCACCAGAAATTCGAACGTTCCCAGCCCACGGTAGCCCGCACGCCGCGCCATCGCCAGCGCGGCCTGCTCGATGCGGGCGCGAAGCCCGGCCGCCAGCGTGGGGCTGGGGGCGATCTCCACCAGCTTCTGAAAGCGCCGCTGCAGCGTGCATTCGCGCACGCCCAGGCTCACCACCTGCGCGCCGTCGCCCATCACCTGCACCTCGATGTGGCGTGCACGCGGCATCAGGCGCTCGACGTACACGCCGCCTTCGCCGAACGCGGCCTGCGCCTCCGAGGTGCAGCGCTGCCACAGCGGCGCCACGTCTTCGGCGCGCTCCACCACCCGCATGCCGCGCCCGCCGCCACCCGCCACCGCCTTGATGACGATGCCGCCCGCGCCCTGCGCCATCTGCTCGGCGAAGAAGGCTTCGGCCTCGGGCAGCGTCGTCGCGTGGTTCAGGCCCGGCATCAGCGGCACGCCGCATTCGGCCGCCAGCGCGCGGGCGCGCGCCTTGTCGCCGAACAGCGCCAGTTGCTCCGGCGTGGGGCCGATGAAGGTCAGGCCCGCATCGGTGCAGGCCTGGGCGAACGCCGCGCTCTCGCTCAGGAAGCCGTAGCCCGGATGCACCGCGTCGCAGCCCTGCGCGCGGGCGGCGACGATCAGCGCAGCACCATCCAGATACGCCGCCGGGCCGGTGGCCTGCAGCGCGACGGCGTGGTCGGCCAGCTGCGTGTGCAGCGCACCCGCGTCGTCCTGCGCGAACACGGCCACGCTGGCGCAGCCCAAGTCATGCAACGCACGAGCGATGCGGACGGCGATCTCGCCGCGGTTGGCGATCAGGATTTTTTTCAGCATAAGAGATCACTCACAGGCCACGGGCGCGGCCCTCACCCCAACCCTCTCCCAGAGGGAGAGGGAGTAAAACAGCACGCCGCGCGAAGCAGCGGCCTGACAAGACCAAGGCCGAGCGCAGCGATGGCCCGTGTCGCATTTCAACCTCCCCTCTGGCCGTGCCGAGAAGCGCAGGGCGTGGGGCGGGCGCGGCAGCGCAGCATGCCGCGCTTCGTGCTCTGACTCGCTGCGGTTGTCTGAGCGAAGCGCGCAAGCGCGCAGCGAGTTCCGCAGCGCCGCCCCGCGCCCGAGCATCGCAGGTTGCCCGCAGCGAAGCGAAGGGACACGGCCAGTGGGGTCGCCTTTCTTTTGCCTACTTTTCTTTGGCGAGACAAAGAAAAGTAGGTCGCCCGCCGGGGCGAACTCCCGGCCAGCCGCGCTCGCAGGCCCCACACCGTCACCATCAAGCCACATCCTTCAACAACCGCCGCAACACCTTCCCCGACCCCGTCGCCGGCAACGCGTCGATGAAGGCCACGACTCGCGGCGCCTTGTAAGTCGCCATGTTTTCCCGACTCCACGCAATCAGCTCCTCAGCCGACACCTCAGCGCCGGGCTTGCGAACCACAAACGCCTTCACCACCTCGCCCTTCTCCGCATCCGGCTCGCCCAGCACGGCCGCCTGCGCCACCGCCGGGTGCTTGATGAGGATGGTCTCCACCTCTTCCGGGAACACGCTGTAGCCCGAGACCTTGATCATCTCCTTGGTGCGGCCGATGAAGGTGAGATAGCCATCGGCGTCCATGCGGCCCTGGTCGCCCGTCCACACCCAGCCATCTCTCAGCGTCTTCGCGGTGGCCTCGGGCTTGTTCCAGTAGCCCTTGAAGTTGCCGGGCGACTTCACGGTGATCTCGCCCACCTCACCCACCGCCTTCTCGAGGCCGGTCTCGGCATCGACGATGCGGATCGTGACGCCCGGCATCGGCCGGCCGTGCGTGCCCCAGCGGATGGCGTCGTGCGGCATGCCGGTATCCATGGTGTGCGTCTCGCTCAGGCCATAGGCAGCTTCATAGCTGATGCACGGCCCGCGCGTGAACGCCTGCCACTGCTGCGCCAGCGGCTCGGTGAAGGTGATGCCGAAACTGGTGACCGGGTTGCGCAGCAGGCTCGCCAGGTTGAAGCGCTGCGCATCCGGCACCTGCATGCAGGCCACGTTCATCGGCGCGATCGAGTACCAGTGCGTGACCTTGTAGGCATGAATCGCCTGCAGCACGGCGACGGGATCGAAACGGAACAGCAGCACCTGCGTGGCGCCCGCCAGCACCGGCACGTTCACACCCATCAGCATGCCGGCGATGTGGTACAGCGGCGCCACCGACAGCGCCACGTGCTGCGCGCCGATGCCGGCCGATGCGGCCGTCACCTCCGTCTTGAACAGCGCATTGCCGAAGCTCAGCATGGCCCCCTTGGGCAGGCCGGTGGTGCCGCTGGTGTAAGTCATCAGGGCGATGTCATCCATCCCAATGGAAACTGGCGTTGGTCGCCGTCCACTCTGCGCACCCTGCTGCGAAATCTGAAGCATATCAGCGACGCCGGCCGGCAGCGGCGCCGACGCGGCCTGCAGCTCGGGTGGCACGGGCAGCGTCGGCTCGGTCGGCAGCAGATCGCCGTAGCGCACCGCCAGCACATGCTGCAGCGCCGTCTGCGCGCGCACCTGATCGACGATGGGCAACAGGTTGTCGGCCGCGATGATGACGCGCGCCTGCAGGTCGCCCAGCTGGTATTCCAGCTCGTGCGCCTTGTTCAGCGGCCCGCAGGGGCAGACGATGGCACCGATCTTCTGGATCGCGTAGTGCGCCACCAGGTACTGCGGGCAGTTGTTCATGAACAGCGCCACCGGCGCACCCTTGCCCACGCCGAGCGACTGCAGGTGCGCACCCAGTGCGTCGCTCCAGTCATCCAAATCGCGCCAGCTGATGGCGCGGCCGTACCAGACGAGCGCCGCCGCGTCGGGCTTCTCGCGTGCGTGGCGGCGCAGGTGTGCGTGCAGGGGCTGGCTCTGGGTGGGCGGTGTCATCTTCTGGGTTCCTCGGGTCGCGCTGCCGGGCTGGTGCAAGACTTTGGCAACTCAATATAGCGATTCGACCGCGCACCACAGCGCCACGCCATCGCGCACGCGACAGCCCTGCGACAATCGGCGCCCGATGCAAGACACCACCACCTACATCCTGACGCTTTCCTGCCCCGACCAGCGCGGCATCGTGCACGCCGTGTCGGGCTTTCTGCTGGAGCGCGGCGGCAACATCGAGGAAGCCGCGCAGTACAACGACCACGACACCGGCCTGTTCTTCATGCGCGTGCAGTTCGCCTGCGCCGACGCAGGCGCCGAGGCGCTGCGCGAGCAGATCGGCACCCTGGCCGCGCGCTTCGACATGCGCTGGCAGCTGCACGCTGCGGCGCAGCCCATGCGCGCCGTCATCTTCGTCAGCAAGGAAGGCCACTGCCTGAACGACCTGCTGTTCCGCTGGAAGTCGGGCCTGCTTCCGCTCGACATCCGCGCCATCGTCAGCAACCACCGCGACTTCTACCAACTGGCGGCCAGCTACAACGTGCCTTTCCACCACATCGCCGTCAACAAGGCGAACAAGGCGCAGGCGGAGGAGCGGCAGCTGGAGATCATCGACGGCGAAGGTGCCGAGCTGGTGGTGCTGGCGCGGTACATGCAGGTGCTGTCCGACGCCATGTGCCAGCGGCTGGCCGGGCGCGCCATCAACATCCACCACAGCTTCCTGCCCAGCTTCAAGGGCGCCAAGCCGTACTACCAGGCGCACGACCGCGGCGTGAAGCTGATCGGCGCCACCGCGCACTACGTGACGGCCGACTTGGACGAGGGCCCGATCATCGAGCAGGACGTGGCGCGCGTGGACCACAGCCTGACGGTGGAAGACCTCACGGCCATCGGCCGCGACACCGAAAGCCAGGTGCTGGCGCGCGCGGTGAAGTGGCATGGCGAACACCGGGTGCTGGTGAACGGGCAGCGGACGGTGGTGTTCCGCTGACCCCGCGCCGCGGGCAGGATTTCAGCCCTTGACTGAACGAGTGCCGCGAGGCAGTCGGGCGGCGCTCTCAGACACCACCTGACCACCCTGCCGGCGGGCTTTGACGGCGTCCGTCATCGGCGGCGCAGCAGGCGCGCCAGCAACAGCAGCACGATCAGCCCCAGCACTGCCAGCAGCGTGTAGCGCACGGCATCGGGCTGGCTGTGCCACCAGGCAGCAACCGAACCGGCCGTGCCACTCTCAGCCGCACCCTCAGAAGCATTGGGCGCGGTTCCGCGGGTATCCAGCCATGCCAGCACACCTTCTCGTCCCACCAGCGCGACGTCGCCGCGGCTCAGCAGGTAGGGACGGGCGTCGGCGGCATCGCTGGCCTCCCCGAGTCGCTGCCACAGAATGCCCTGGCGTCCACCTTGGGCGCCCACCACCTCAGCAACCGACAGCCGGTCGAGACCGCTCATGTCGACCCAGTCGATCTCCTTGTTGCGAACCCGCAGGTGGCCGTTCGGCCCCACGCTGGTCGACGAACTGGCGCCTTGCACCGGTACCTCCATGCTCAGGAATGCCTGGTTCGGCTGTACCGGTGCATCACCAGCCGCCACCATCAGCTCCGCACTGCCCGGCGACATGCCCGAAGCAAAGGCCGTGCGGATCACGGCCGGCAAGGAACCCACCGCATCTTCCAGATAGCGTTGCGGCACCACCAGCGTGGCGCGGTCCGTCATGTCCGGCAACAGACCGACGAAGCTCGCATCGGCCCGGCCCGGTCCCGTCACGATGTGGCTCGTCGGCAGCACCTGCACCGGAAAGCCCTGGGGAATCTCGTCGCAGTTGTGTGACAGGGGCTGACGCTGGAACACCGCCCGCAACACGTTGCGCATGCCCAGCACGTGGGATGGCACTTGCAGCGTGAGCGATTCCGGCGCGCCCTCGGCCTTCAACTGGGTCGACCCCAGCATGGTGTCGTCCCAGTACACCGACAGGATCGGCGGTGTGGTGGATGGCGAGGGCGCGGCCACCACATTCAGCACGAGTTGCTTGGGCACGCGCCCACCCCCCAGCACGGCCGCCAGCGGAAAGCTGCCGCTCCATTCGCCCTTGGCGACCACGTCGATGCTGCCACCGCCGGCGCCCAGGGATGCCAGGCTGAAGGTGTTCTGGCGTTGGGGATCGACCGTCTTGGCCGACTGGACCTGCGCGGTCGGACCCTGCAACACCTGGCGCCAGACACTGTCCAGCGCGCCGACCACACCCGCACCACCCGTCGATACGGCCAGCGTCGGTTGCCCGCCCAGCGCAGCGGTGCGAACGCCGGCAGCACCCTTGGCGCCATCGGCGCCAGCGGTTGCCAACAACTGATCACCCCACGCCGCCAACGCGGCTTGCGCCTGCGTGTCGCCACTCATCTGCTGGGACAACGCCGCGATGGCATCGCCCACGCGCTTGCGCAGTTCAGCGTCCACCACCAGCACATCCCCGCGGATGGCGCCGCCCCTCGACAGCATGAGCGCAGCCAACTGCGCGGCGTCTTCGATCTTCAAGCCCGAACCCGACCGGAGCCCAGCAAATGCCGGCACACCTGCGAGCGCAGCCGGCACCGACACTTCGCCCAGCGTGACGTTGCTTCCCACGTCGGGCAGCGCCGCCACGCGCGGCGCCTTGCCGGCGCGGGTCAGCGCCGTACCCAGGCGCCAGGCCGTGTCGTACGCGTCCTGGGCCAGTTTCGTGCTGCCCACCAGCAACACGGGCTGCGGCGGCAGCAACCGCCAGGCTTCGTCCACACTCAGGTTCGACAGGCCGTGCCTGAACACCAGCCGGGAATCCGGCGAGATGGTGAGTACGTTGCCCGTGTCCCGCTCCAGCTGGCAGTAGTTGACCGTGGTCAGCGTCTGCCACTGCACGCCCAGGCGCGCAAAGCCGTCGGGCTGGGCCCGTGGCGCCACAGACAGATCGACCGCCAGGGCCGCATCACCTTCCGCCACCGTCTGCGTGTACTGGGGAATGCCGTTGACCGAGAGGATGACGCCGGTGCGTCCTTCCTCCGTCTTGTGGGTGCGGCCGGAGAAATGGATCCGCGCATCAGTCACGTTCGAGCGCGGCATCGGGAAGTAGAAATCGCGGCTGGCGGACTCCTTGAGCAAGGCCACCGGCTCCACCACACCCAGTGCCGACAGTCGAACCTCGCGCGTGTACGACCCATGGGTCGTCAACGCCTGGATCGCTTCGCTGGCGGGGCTCGCCCAGACCGACGTCCCCATGAAGGCCAGCGCAGCGCCGAGAACGCTGATACGTGCTGCGGCACGCAGGCCCGAAAGTCTGCAGTTGCAGTCATTCTCACTCCCTTCTCATGCAATGTGATGCCCTCGGAGGCGACGCTTTTTCGCAGTCGGCCACCCAGCATTTAATGTAAACAATCGCCATGCGCTCAGCCAGCCCACCAGACAAACCTTCGGCAGACTGGCCACGACGTGCCGAGTACAGGCCCTGAGGAGCAGTGGCCGGGCACGGCCATCAGGCGCTTCTGGCCCGCACGCCGAAGATGGCCGTGCCGATGCGCACCATCGTGCTGCCGGCCGCCACCGCGGCTTCCAGGTCGGCGCTCATGCCCATCGACAGGGTGTCGAGCCCCAGCCCTTCGGCATTCAACTGATCAAAAAGCGCCGTGGCCCTTGCGTGGACGGCGCAAGCCGCTTCGAAATCAGGAGCAGGCTCGGGGATCGTCATGATCCCGCGCAGCTTCAGCCGCGGCAGCGCGGCCACGGCACGGGCCAGCGCCAGGGCGTCGGCCGGCGCCACGCCGGACTTGGTCGGCCCGCCGTCGATGTTGACCTGGATGCAGACGTTGAGCGGCGCCAGCCCCTCGGGCCGCTGGGCCGACAGGCGCTCGGCGATCTTCAGGCGGTCGACCGTGTGCACCCAGTCGAAGTGCTCGGCCACCGGGCGCGTCTTGTTGCTCTGCAGCGGGCCGATGCAATGCCATTCCAGGGCTAGATCGCGCAACTGTGCGATCTTGTCGATGCCCTCCTGCACGTAGTTTTCGCCGAAGGCGCGCTGGCCGGCCGCGGCGGCGGCGCGCACCGCCTCGGGGCCGAAGGTCTTGGAGACAGCCCGCAACCTGACTTCCTCCACGTTGCGCCCGGCCAGTTGGCAGGCTGTGGCGATCCGTGCACGCACGTCTTGGAGGTTGCGGGCGATGGTCGTCATAATGCCCGCAGCGTATCAAACTGAAACCTTGGTTTCACTGTTTCCTATTGGGGCTTCGCCGTGGACATTACCCAGTTGCTGGCTTTCAGCGTCAAGAACAAGGCTTCCGACCTGCACCTGTCGGCCGGGCTGCCGCCCATGATCCGCGTGCACGGCGACGTGCGCCGCCTGAACGTGGACCCGCTCGACCACAAGCAGGTGTTCGCGATGCTGTACGACATCATGAACGACACCCAGCGCAAGGTGTACGAGGAAAACCTGGAGGTGGATTTCTCGTTCGAGATCGAGGGCCTGGCGCGCTTTCGCGTCAACGCCTTCAACCAGAACCGCGGCGCCGCCGGCGTGCTGCGGACGATTCCCAGCAAGATCCTGACGCTGGAGCAGCTCAACGCACCCAAGATTTTCGGCGACCTGTCGCTCAAGCCCCGCGGCATGGTGCTGGTGACCGGGCCCACGGGTTCCGGCAAGTCCACCACGCTGGCGGCCATGATCAACCACCTGAACGAGTCCGAATACGGCCACGTGCTGACGGTGGAAGACCCGATCGAATTCGTGCACGAATCCAAGAAGTGCCTGATCAACCAGCGCGAAGTGGGGCCGATGACGCACAGCTTCGCCAACGCCCTGCGCTCGGCCCTGCGCGAGGACCCGGACTGCATTCTGGTGGGCGAGATGCGCGACCTGGAAACCATCCGCCTGGCCATGACGGCAGCCGAAACCGGCCACCTGGTGTTCGGCACGCTGCACACCTCGTCGGCCGCCAAGACGGTGGACCGCATCATCGACGTGTTCCCCGCCGAAGAAAAGGAGATGGTGCGCGCCATGCTCTCGGAATCGCTGGTGGCGGTGATCTCGCAGACGCTGTGCAAGACCAAGGACGGCAACGGCCGTGTGGCGGCGCACGAGATCATGCTGGGCACCCCCGCCATCCGCAACCTGATCCGCGAGGCCAAGGTGGCGCAGATGTACTCGTCCATCCAGACCGGCAACGCCATGGGCATGCAGACGCTGGACCAGAACCTGACCGAGCTGGTGCGCCGCAACGTGATCAGCCCGGCCGAGGCGCGGTCGAAGGCGAAGATTCCGGAAAACTTCCCAGGGTAATCAAATCGCCCCCAGGCTCCACATGCTTCGCACTGTTCCGCCACCCCCCGTCCGGGGGCGCGCCCAGCGGGCGGGCCAAGCCCTTCCACGGGCGCACTGGCATGGCCTGCTCCGCGGCCGCTGGACGTCTTCGTCCGCCGATGACCGTAGAACTCAGCCGGAGCGCCCCCAAGGCGCCCACTAAGGAAAGAAACCATGGAACGCGATCAGGCCAGTAAATTCATCAACGACCTGCTCAAGCTGATGCTGCAGCGCAAGGGCAGCGACCTGTTCATCACGGCCGACTTTCCGCCCGCCATCAAGGTCGACGGCAAGGTCACCAAGGTGTCGTCGCAGAACCTGACCGCCGGCCACACGCTGGCGCTGGTGCGCAGCGTGATGAACGACAAGCAGGCGGCCGAGTTCGAACGCACCAAGGAGTGCAACTTCGCCATCTCGCCCGCGGGCATCGGGCGCTTTCGCTGCAACGCCTTCGTGCAGCAGGGGCACATGGGCATGGTGATGCGGGTGATTCCGCAGGAACTGCCCACCATCGACACCCTGGGCATGCCGCAGATCCTGAAGGACGTGGCCATGTCCAAGCGCGGCCTGACCATCCTGGTCGGCGCCACCGGCTCGGGCAAGTCGACCACGCTGGCGGCCATGGTGGACTGGCGCAACGTCAACAGCCAGGGCCACATCATCACGATCGAGGACCCGGTCGAATTCGTGCACCCGCACAAGAACTGCATCGTCACCCAGCGCGAGGTGGGGCTGGACACCGAAGACTGGGAAGCGGCGCTGAAGAACACGCTGCGCCAGGCGCCCGATGTCATCCTGATGGGCGAGATCCGCGACCGCGAAACGATGGAGCACGCCGTCGCCTTCGCCGAAACCGGCCACCTGTGCCTGGCCACGCTGCACGCCAACAGCGCCAACCAGGCGCTCGACCGCATCATCAACTTCTTCCCCGAAGAGCGCCGCCAGCAGCTGCTGATGGACTTGTCGCTGAACCTGCGCGCACTGATCTCGCAGCGCCTGATCGCCAAGCAGGAGGGCAAGGGCCGCACCGCCGTGGTCGAGATCATGCTCAACTCGCCTTTGATCAGCGACCTGATCTTCAAGGGCGAGGTGGGCGAGATCAAGGAGATCATGAAGAAGAGCCGCGAACTGGGCATGCAGACCTTCGACCAGGCCCTGTTCGACGCCTTCGAGGCCAACCTGATCAGCTACGAGGACGCGCTGCGCAACGCCGACTCGGCCAACGACCTGCGCCTGCAGATCAAGCTGACCAGCAAGCGCGCCAAGTCGCTCGACCTGGCCGCCGGCACCGAGCACCTGCAGATCGTGTGACACCCCCCTGAGCGGCTGACGCCGCTGGCGCGGCCTGCTCCGCGGCCCTTGGAATCGGGCGAGTCTGCCGGTCGATGACACAATGAATCGCCGCACGTCGGCGACGCGCCGCACCGATCTTCGATGTCGCGCCACCTGCCAAGTCATTCGTCATTCGCTTCCGGAGTCCCCCGCATGAACACCACCATCAACGCCAAGACCTACGAATCCACCGCGCCGCGCCAGGTCACCTTTCTGGGCCTGGGCGTGATGGGTTACCCCATGGCCGGTCACCTGGCGATGGCCGGGCATTCGGTCACCGTCTACAACCGGAGCGCTTCGAAATCAGAAGCGCTGTGCGCCCAGTTGGCGGGCGCTGGCACGGTAAATAGTGCTGAAACGCCGAGGCTCGCGGCCGCCGGTGCCGACATCGTGTTCTGCTGCGTCGGCAACGACGACGACCTGCGTCAGGTGGTGCTGGCCGACACCGGCGCGCTGGCCGGCATGAAGCCCGGCGCCATCTTCGTCGACCACACCACGGCCTCGGCCAACGTCGCGCGCGAGCTGGACGAAGCCGCGCGCGCACGCGGCCTGCAGTTCATCGACGCGCCGGTTTCCGGTGGCCAGGCGGGTGCGCAGAACGGCCTGCTGACGGTGATGTGCGGCGGCGATCCGTCGGCGTTCGATGTCGTGAAGCCCGTGGCCATGGCCTTCTCGCGCGCCTTCACGCTGATGGGCCCCAGCGGCGCCGGCCAGCTCACCAAGATGGTCAACCAGATCTGCATCGCCGGCCTGGTGCAGGGCTTGTCGGAGGCCGTCGCCTTCGGCCAGCGCGCGGGGCTGGACATGGCGCAGGTGCTCGACGTCATCGGCAAGGGCGCGGCGCAGAGCTGGCAGCTCGACAACCGCGGCCCGACCATGGTGCAGGACCAATTCGACTTCGGCTTCGCCGTCGACTGGATGCGCAAGGACCTCGGCCTGGTGCTCGACGAAGCCAAGCGCAACGGCGCCCGCCTGCCCGTCACCGCGCTGGTGGATCAGTTCTACGCCGACGTGCAGCAGATGGGCGGCGGCCGCTGGGACACCTCCAGCCTCATCAAGCGGCTGAAATAACCCGCGCAGCCACCACGCCAGGAACGGCGGGCTGCGCAGCAAGCCCGCCCCAACTCGAGAGGCCGCGGAGCAGGCCATACCAGAACGCCGTGGCCGGACCTGCGCCGGCCGCCAGCGTTGTCCCCCCCTCCGGGGGGAAGCCGCGCCAGCGGCACAGGGGGGAGCTATTTCATCGGCGGCAGCGTCTGCACCTGCACCGGCGGGCGCGGCTGCTCGATCACCGGCTGCGTGACCGGGCTGACGACCACGCCCGTGGCCTGGTCGCCCGCGGCGGGCAGCGTGGGCGCCGCCGTGCCGCTCACCGCCGGGTCGGCCACCGGCGCGGCGCTGGTCGTCACGCTGCTGCCCCCCGCCGGATCGGCAATCAGGTCGATCACGCGCACCACGCGCTGCACGCCATCGGTCTGGCGCGCCACCTCGGTGGCCAGCGCGGTTTCGGTGGCCGTCAGGCGGCCCATCAGGTAGGTCGTGCCGCGTTCGGTGGTCACGCGGATGCTGCCGGCGGGCACGCCGTTCTGGTTCATCAGGCGGGTGCGCACCTTGCTGGTGATCAGGCCGTCGTTGGAGCGCTGCAGCGTGCTGGATTCGGGCATCACCGCCAGCTCGTTCACCACGCCCGCCACGCCGGGCACGGCGCGGACCTGCGCGGCCACCAGCTGGCTATCCTGCGCGCTCGGCACTTCGCCGGTGATCAGCACCTTGCGGTAATAGCTGGTGATGTTGACGTGGCCGCGGCCCGGCAGGGCACGCACCACGGCGTCGCCGGCGGCGGCCTCGATGGTGCGGTCGGCCTCCTGCGTTTCGCCGCTGCGGCGGTCGGCCGTCATCAGCAGCGCGCCGGCCCCCACGGCGCCACCCACCAGCGCCGCCGGCACGCAGCCGGCCAGCCCGGCCGCCAGCACCAGCGTGGCACAGGCCGCGGCGCGCAGACTCAAACGTTTCATTCGGAACTCTCCTCGTCACCAAGCAGTTGCAGATCGAGGCCGTCGCACAGGCAGTGCAGCACCAGCTGGTGCGCCTCGTGGATGCGCGGCGTGCGCTCGTGCGGCACGCACACGTGGACGTCGGTGTCGCGCAGCATGTGGCCCAGCTCGCCGCCGCCGCGGCCCGTGAGGGCGATCACGCTCATGTCGCGCTCGTGCGCGGCCTGCGCGGCCCGCACCAGGTTCACGGCCTGGCCGTTGGACGACAGCACCAGCAGCGCGTCGCCCGCGCTGCCCAGCGCGCGCACCTGGGCGGCAAAGGCGTCGGCGTATTCGCCGCGGCGCGCCACGGCGGTGAGCGTGGCCGCATCGGTGCCCAGCGCCAGCGCCGGCAGCTCGGGCCGCACGCGCTCCAGCCCGCCCACCATCAGCGCCGCCATGTACTGCGCCAGCGCGCCCGAGGCGCCGTTGCCGCAGATCAGCACCTTGCCGCCGCCGGTGACGCAGGCCAGCAGCGCCTGCGCGGCTTCGTCGATGGGGCGTGCCAAGGTCTGCGCCCACTGGTACTTCAGGTCGGCACTGTCGATGAACTGCTGGTGAACGCGTTGCTCGGGCATCGGCGCCGATCATAACGCGGCAGCGCGCGTTCGGTGCAAATTTAGGAGCAACAGGCTCCCCCTGAGTCGCCTTCGGCGCCTTCCCCCGGAGGGGGACAACGCTGGCGGTCGGCGCAGGTCCGACCGCGGCGTTCCCGCGTGGCCTGCTCCGCGGCCGCCCGTGCTTGGCGGGCCTGCTGGGCGGCCCCCCGCGGTGATGCGCGTCTGATACTTTTGCGCGCTCAAAGAAGACAGCTTCTCGCGCGCGAGGCGATGACGAAATGACCTCGCTGCGCTTCCATGACGGCGGCTGCGCCGCCATGACGCCAGCCGCGTGCGAGGCATTTTGCGCATCACGGGCGTCATTTCGTCATCACGCCGCGCAGCGGCGAAGTCATTGCGTCATCCGCAAAAAAAACCAACGCTTGGAACGCAAAACGGTACGAGTCGGTACTCAACCAGCGTCGAAAGCGCCCTTGATCCACTCGATGCGATCACCCTCGATGGCCACCACGTCGAAGCGGCACGGCGGCGGCTGGCGGTGGCGCAACAGGTAGTGGCGCGCGGCCAGCACGATGCGGCGCTGCTTGTTGGCGCCCACGCTGGCGGCCGCGCCGCCGTGCGTGGCG
>ERZ1645187.1753-NODE-1753-length-19647-cov-10.902817_pt1 | contig 19647 bp, 17 predicted proteins | sample MGYA00575352_ERZ1645187 | MGnify/ENA primary metagenome ERZ1645187 (study PRJEB40837, sample SAMN11349314) | freshwater sediment metagenome | isolation source: river sediment | host: Sediment | place: India: Wazaribad , New Delhi | collected 2017-02-21 ... | reverse complement strand
CTCCGGCGGGCACTCCAGACCTCCGGCGGGCACTCCACACCTCCGGTGAGGGAGGCCGGATTCGCGTGGGGAGGGTGCATGCGCGCTGTCCGCACACGATTCCGCTCTCCCCTGTTGAGAGGGGGAGTGTTTGAATCAGCAGTATGAAGCTCTACGCGGACCTGCCTGCTCGCCGCACCCGCCAGATCATCGCGGACGTGCTCGTCCTCCTCTGGGTGGTGATCTGGGTGCGGGCGGGGTTCGCAGTCCGCGACTCGTTGCTCGGAGCGCTCGGTCCGGCTCGCCGGCTCGAGGAGGCCGGGGAGTCCCTCCGCTCGTCCCTCGGTGATGCCGCCGACCGGGTGGCGGGGTTCCCGCTCGTGGGCGCGGCCGGCTCAGCGCCGTTCGAGTCCGCCTCGGCCGCGGGGGAGACCCTGCGCGCCGCCGGTGCGGATCTCGCGGCGTGGGTGGACCGGACCGCGTTCCTCGCCGGGCTGACGACGGCGCTGCTCCCCGTGCTCCTCGTCGCCCTCCCGTGGCTCATCGTGCGCATCCGCTTCATCCGGCGCGCCAGGGCGCTCACCACCCTGCTGTCGAGCGAGGACCCCCTCGATCTCCTCGCCCTGCGCGCGCTCGCCACCCAGCCCGTCGGGACGCTCACGAGGGTGAGCCCCACTCCCGCCCACGACTGGCGGATCGGGCGTCCCGACGTCGTCGCGCAACTGGCGGCCCTCGAGCTCCGGCGGGCGGGCGTGGCCCTCGACGCGCGGAAGGGGCCCGCCGGCAGTACCGGCGGGCCCCTCGCCCCCTCACCCCGAGCGGGTCAGTAACCGATCGACCTCAGATACTCCCGGGAGTCGGTCAGGCAGTCGTAGGGGTCGCGGCCGTACGTGTCGTCCTGCTCCACGAAGAAGTACTCCGCACCGGCGTCGAGGGCGGCGGGCAGGAGCTTCGGCCAGTTCATGTTGCCCGAGCCCACCTCGGCGAACTGGGCGATGTTCGTGAATGCCGCCATGAACGCGCCCATGTCACCCTTCTCGAGGAGTTCCATCGCGCTGGGCGGGAGCGGCACCACGCGGAAGTCCTTGACGTGGATGATCTTGCAGGCGCCGGTGTACTGCTCGAGCATGTCGAGCGGGGCCATGCCGCCGCGCTGCACCCAGTGGAGGTCCACCTCGAAGCCGACCGACGGCGCCACGCGCCGCACGATGTCGAAGATGCGCTCGCCGTCGAACTGGGCGAGGTCCACGTGGTGGTTGTGGTAGCAGAGCGTGATGCCGTCGGCCGCGAGCGACTGCGCGGCCTCCTCGCACTCCGCCGCCCACGTCTCGCAGGCCTCCTTGGAGGCCATCGCGTCGAAGGGCATCATGCCGATGCGGACGAACCGGGTGCCCAACCGCTTGCAGTCCGCCACGATCTTGTCGCGGTGCTCGGCGACGTTGTCACCCGTGGCGAACGGCCCGGGCTTGAGGGCCACGGAGAGGGCGCCGACCTCGAGCCCGAGCTCCGAGATCCCCCGCTCCAGTGCCGCGATGTTCTCCTCGGTCATCGGGATCTGCGAGACCTCCACGGCCTCGTACCCCAGGTCCTTCACCCGCTGCAGCACGGGGAACATGCCCTCCGCCGCAACCCTGTCCTTCAGCATCATCATCTGGACGCCGAGTGCTGCCATGTCTGTACTTCCTTCCGTTGTCTGGGTGGTCCGGTGACGACGCCGCCCGCCGGTGCGGGCGGCGTCAGCGATCACGTCAGGACCGGGTCTCGAACGTGCCCTCGGCCTCGATGCGCTTGTTCAGCTCGGCGAGGTAGCGCTCCTCGTCGAAGTTCTCGAGGTCGACCTCCTCGCCGGTCCACGCCGACAGGTGGAAGCCGTTGGCGAGGCGCACGCCGTTGATGCCGTCCGCCCCGGGCGCGACGAGGGGCTGCCCCTCGAGGATGTTGAGGGCGAAGTTCTCCATCACGGTGGAGTGCTGCTCGCCGAACACCGACTCGTAGACCTTCTCCTCCGTGGAGATGAGCTCGGTGGTGTCCATCTTGCCCATGAAGAGCTGCATGACCTGCTCCATGCCCATGTTCTCGCTGATCTCCTGCTCGGGGCCGGAGAGGCGGGTGATGGTCACCTTCTTCGAGTTGTCGACGACGACCTTGCCTTTGTCGAACAACATCTCGAGGCGGTCGGTGCCCACCATGTCGTGGGTGCAGGTCATGAAGTGGCCGGTGGCGCCGTTGCCGAAGTCGACGATGGCGTTGACCTCGTCCTCCACCGCGATGTCGCGCTTGAAGCCGAACGCGAGCTTCGCGAAGCACCGCGTGGGCACGCCGCACATCCACTGCCACAGGTCGAGCTGGTGCGGGGCCTGGTTCACGAGGACGCCGCCGCCCTCGCCGCCCCAGGTGGCGCGCCACTCGGACTGGTTGTAGTAGCCCTGCGGCCGCCACCAGTTGGTGATGATCCACGAGGTGTGGCGCAGCGCGCCCAGCTCCCCGGACTCGATGAGGGCCTTGAGGTCCACGTAGAGGGGGTTGGTGCGCTGGTTGAAGAACACCCCGAAGGTGAGCTCCGGCTTGGAGGCGGCGAAGTCGATGAGCTTCCGCGCCTGCCTGGTGTACACGCCCACCGGCTTCTCCACGAGAGCGTGGATGCCGCGCTCCAGGGCTGCGATGCCCATCTCCGGGTGGAGGTAGTGGGGGACGGTCGTGACGACGGCGTCGACCTTCCCGGACTCCATCATCTCGATGTAGTCCTCGAAGAACGGCACGCCGAGCTCGTCCGCGCGGGCCTTCTTCTCGGGGAGGATGTCGCAGATCGCGCCGATCTCGACGTGGGGCGTCTTTCCCCCGCTGATGAGGTTGGCGTACAGGCCGCCCTCCGCGCCGAGGCCGATGATGCCGAGCCGAATCGTGTCCGTCATGGGTGTGTCCTTCACTTTCCGTGGGTCTGGTCGTAGATGGTCTTCAGCATGTGGAGGGGCTTCATGGCCTCGGCCGGGGAGATCCAGAAGGGTTCCGGGTCCTCGAGCCTCGCGTAGAAGTCGCGGATGAGGATCTCGTGCGAGACGCCCCAGTAGGTACGGCCCGCGGAGGCGACCTGCCGCTCGGGGAACACCTCGACGGTGCCGTCCTCGAGGGTGAGGGTCAGCCCGTTGCGGATGGCCAGGGCGCCGCGGTCCCCGTAGATCTCGATCTCGACCGGGCGGTGCACCGGCGCCGTGAGCGTGGCGTAGAAGCTGGTCTGCGCGCCGCTCGCGTGGGTGAAGAGCGCCTCGGCGGTGTCCTCCACCTCGATGACATCGGCGAACTTGCGGGTGGCGGCGTGGCCGTCGACGGCGACGACGTCACCCATCAGCCACTGCACGAGGTCGAGGGTGTGGATGGCCTGGTTGATGAGCAGTCCGCCGCCGCTCTCCGCGAACGTGCCACGCCACGGCCGGTTGAGGTAGTAGTCGGCGGTCCGCGACCACACGACGGAGGCGTACGCCCCCCGGATCTCTCCGAGCAGCCCGGAGTCGATGATGCGGCGCGCCTCCTCGGAGGAGACGTTGTAGCGGTTCTGGAAACAGATGCCCACCTTCGCCGAGGCAGTGCGGGCCGCCTCCACGAGCCGCTCGCCCTCCTCGATGGTGTGGGCGAGCGGCTTCTCCTGGATGACGTGCACGCCGGCCGCCAGGCAGTCGATGGTGGCCTGGACGTGCTGGTGGTGCGGGGTGGTGACGTGGACGACGTCGGGGCGCGCCTCTGCGAGCATCTGGCCGAGGTCGTCGTAGCCGGCGGCCCCGAGATCACGCGCGGCGGCCTCCAGCTGGTCCGGGTCCGCGTCGCACACGGCGACGAGTTCGATCCCCTCGATGGCCTCGATCGCCTCGGCGTGGATCACGGAGACGTCACCACAGCCGACGATTGCGGCCCGCCGCGGGGTGGTCGGGTTCAGCGCCATTCGATGCCCTCGTCCGTCAGGATGCCGGTCAGTGCCTCGTAGGCCGTCGTCCAGAGGTCCGGGCCGCACAGGCCGCCGAACGCGTCGAACTCGCCGAGGTGGGGCTCGATGGACACGAACCCGTCGTAGCCGTCGGCGTGCAGCGAGCGCATGAGCTCCCGCACCTGCCCGTCGCCCTCGCCGGCGGGCACCACCGAGGAGTCGGAGGCCTTCGCGTCCTTGATGTGGATGTAGTCGGTGTACGGGCGGACCTCCGGCAGCGCCTCGTCGACCGGCCGGACGCCGCACTGGACGTAGTTGGCGGGGTCGAAGATCGCCCGGTAGTTCGGGGAGTCCATGGTTGTGACGAGGTCGACCACGCGGCGCGGGATGTCCCCGAAGATGTCCTTCTCGTTCTCGTGCAGCATGGTCACCCCGCCGGCCTCCGCCAGGTCGACGAATGCCCGGGTGCGCCGCATCACCTCGTCGCGGTACGCGTCGGCGTCCTCGCCCTCCGGGATGAAGAAGGAGAACATGCGGATGTAGGGGGAGCCGAAGAAGTTGGCCACCTCGACCGCGTGCCGCGCCCGCTCGAGGTGCTCCTCGAAGGGGTCGGTGATCTGGATCTTGCCGATGTCCGAGCCCACGGAGGAGAGGGCGATCCCGGCCGCGTCCAGCATGCGCTTCGCCTCGTGGAGCTGCTCCTCGGTCAGGTCGAGCACCTTGGTGCGCCACGCGCTGCGGAACTCCACATGCCGGATGCCGAGCGCCGTCAGCAACTCGATCTGCTCACCGAGGTCGAAGGAGACCTCGTCCGCGAATCCCGTCAGTGTGATCATCGATAAGCACCTTCCTCTGCGCTGAGCCGATTTCCAGCGTATGTGAGGGGCCCCCTGGCGTGGCGCTTGTTTCCGTCTGTTGCCGCAGGGCCGCGGGCCGGCGGCCGGGGCCGCGCGAGCGCGCGGGGCGCGGCCTAGGCTGTGTTCATGGAGCCACTCGAGGTCGCACGCGGTGTGTGGGTGTTCACCTCCCGGATCATGCACACGACGACGACGGTGGTCGCGGGCGAGCCCACGTCCGGCGGGCGGGCGGCGCTCCTCGTCGACCCGGCCTGGGAGCCGGACGAACTCGTGGCGATGGCCGACTGGCTGGAGAGGACCGGGCTGACCGTGGTGGCGGGTTGGGCCACGCACGCCCACTACGATCACGTGCTCTGGCACCCCCGGTTCGGTGCTGCGCCCCGGTACGCCACACCCGAGACCGCCAGACGTGCCCGCGAGCAGCAGCGCCTGCTCGTGACGGGGCTCGGTCCCGACTGGCCCGCCGACCTCGCGCCGCTCGTCGGCGACGTCGTCGCCCTCGCCGGCGACCGGATCCCGTGGGACGGCCCCGTCGTCCGGGTGGTGGAGCACCGTGCGCACGCGCGCGGGCACGGAGCGCTCTGGGTGGAGGACGCCGGGGTCCTCGTGGCGGGGGACATGCTGTCGGACGTCGAGATCCCCATCCCCGACGACGAGGGGCTGGCCGGGTACCGCGCCGGCCTGGACGCCCTGGAGCCGTTCGTGCGCGAGGCCGCGATCCTGGTGCCCGGGCACGGGTCGGTGGCGGACCGGGCCGCGGCCGACACCCCGATCGGCCGGCTCGAGCAGGACCGCGGCTACCTGGACCGCCTGCGCGGCGGCGCCCGGGATTCCCGCCTCAGGGACGCGCCCGACTGGCTCCGGGACCAGGACGAGCGCAACCGGGACTGGCTGACCTGATGGGCGAGCAGACCGTCGATCGCCTGCGCGGGTCCGTCCCGCGCCTGGACCACCCGAGCCTCTGGCAGCGGATCTGGCGCCCGTTCTGGGTGCTGCCCTTCGTCATCGTGTTCGCGGCCCTCGTGCTCTCCTGGGTGCTGCCGTGGCTGGACCGCAGCATCTCCCACGAGATCCCGTTCGTCTTCCAGGGCGGCCCCGACGGCGCCCGCGGCCTCCTCTCGACCATCGCGAGCGCGATGATCTCGGTGACCGGCCTGGTCTTCTCCATCACCATGGTGGTGCTGCAGCTCGCGCAGTCCCAGTTCACGCCGCGGCTCCTCGACAGCTTCCTCGCCGACCGCACCACCCAGGCCACCCTCGGCGTGTTCACCGCCTCGTTCGTGTACTCGCTCGCCGTGCTGCGCACCGTGCGCGGCTCGAACGAGGACATCGAGGAGTTCGTGCCCCAGCTCTCGGTCACCGCGGCCTTCCTGCTGGTGCTGGGGGCGGTGGCGATGTTCATCGCGTTCATCCACAACATCACGACCACCGTGCAGGTGACCACCGTGGTGAACCGGGTCGGGCGGCGCACCGCCCACCTGGTCGACGAGCAGTTCGGTCCGCCGGACGACATCCCGGGCTTCGGCCCCACCTGGTCGCCGCGCCCGGACGAGGAGAGCGTGCCCCTCGTCGTGCGGGGCCGCCACGGTTCGCTGGACCACGTGGACTACCCCCGGCTCGTCGCCCTCGCCCGGGACAACGACGTCGTCGTCCACCTCGGCGTGCACCTCGGGTCCTTCATCGCCTCGGGCCACCGGGTGGGAACCGTCTGGGGGACGGCCGAGCTGGACGAGGAACTCCGGCAGGGACTGGACCGGACGCTCGGGATCGCGCGCACCCGGACGACGATCCAGGACATCTCCTTCGGGGTGCGACAGCTCGTCGACATCGCGGAGCGGGCGCTCTCCCCGGGCATCAACGACCCGACCACGGCCATCCAGGTGCTCGACGAGATCCACGTGATCCTGCGCGAGCTGGCGGTGCGCCGGACCATCTCGCCGTACATCGTGGACGAGAGCGGCGAGGTGCGGGTGGTCACCCAGCCCCCGTCCTTCGCGGGCATCCTCGACCTCGCCCTCGACGAGGTGATCGACTACGCGGACAACGTCCAGGTGCCCCGCAAGCTCGAGGAGCTGCTCGAGGATGTCGGGGACGTCGCCCGCCCCGAGAACCGGGCCGCCGTCGTCGCCAAGCTCGAGGAACTCCGCGAGAGGGCGGGGCCGGCCTGAGGCCGATCCCGCCGGTGTCACGTCTCCTGGATGGTGCCATGTCTCCTAGATGAAGAGTGTCGCCGCCGAGTCCGACGCGTCATCGAGGAAGGTGGCGACGCCGCCGAGTTCGATGCCGTCGATGAGGTCCTCCTCCGCGATGCCGAGCAGGTCCATCGTCATGGTGCAGGCGACGATGCGGGCGCCGCCCGCGATCGCGCTCTCGATGAGCTCGGGCAGGGTGGGGACCTTCTTCTCCTTCATCACCCTGCTCATCATCTGGGTTCCGGCTCCGAGCAGGTTCAGCTGTGAGAGCTTCAGGGATTCGGCCCCGGCGGGCATCATCGCGCTGAACAGCCTGTCGACCGTGCCACGGTCACGCTTCGGCGGGTTGGAGCGCCGCAGGGCGTTCAGGCCCCAGAAGGTGAAGAACATCGAGACGTTGTCCCCCATCGCCAGCGCGCCGTTCGCGATGATGAAGGCGGCGAGCTGCCGGTCGAGGTCGTCCGAGAAGACGATCAGGGAGCTGCGGCCCTTCGTGGGGGCCTCTGCCGCCGCGCGCCGCGCCTTCACCGCGCCACCCTTGCGGAAGGTGGCACGGAATCCCGGCCCCTCCGGGGTGATGGCGACCAGCTGGTGGCCGTTGCGGCGGGCCCACGCGGGGGCGTCCTGCGCGAACCCGGGATCGGAGACGTGGACGGTGAGGTCGTCGCCGTTGTTCAGGGTGCCGATGCGTTCGGTCAGCTTGAGGATCGGTCCGGGGCACGCGAGGCCGGTGCAGTCCAGGTCCACGGCGACCCCGGTGGACTCCGGCGTGACCTCGAGGGACTCCTCCTCGGCGTAGTTCTCCATCGGTGCGGGCGCCTTCGTGTCCTCCGGTTCCACGTCGTGCCAGAACCGGAAGGTGGTCGCACCGCCAGAGAGGCTCTTCACGTCCGTGAAGCCCCGCTGCACGAGGATGCGGTAGGCGAGGTAGCTGCGGAAGCCCACCGCGCAGTTCACCCGGATCGGGGTGTCCCTGTCCCAGTCCTCGCACGCCGCGCGCAGCGTGGGGAGCGGGACGTTCTCAGCCCCGGGAATGTGCCAGATCCCGTACTCCTGCGGCCCGCGGACGTCGATGATGCGTGCACCCTCGGTGGCGGCCGGCCAGTCCTCCGCGTACCAGAGGTCGATGTCCCCGCGCAGCACGTTGCTGGCCACGAAGCCCGCCATGTTGACGGGGTCCTTCGCGGAGCCGAACGGGGGTGCGTAGGCGAGTTCCACCTCCTCAAGGTCCCACACGGTGAGGCCGGCACGGATCGCGGTGGCCAGCACGTCGAGGCGCTTGTCCACGCCGTCGAACCCGGCGGCCTGCCCGCCGAGCAGCCGGCCGGTCTCCGGGTCGAAGAGCACCTTGAGGTGCAGCATCGTCGTGCCGGGGTAGTAGCCGGCATGCCCGGACGGGTGGACGTGGACGGCGCGGTAGGGCACGTCGAACTGCTTGAGCTGGCGCTCGGTGGCCCCGGTGCCGCCGGCCACCATGTCGAACACCTTCACCACCGAGGTGCCCTGGGTCGACTTGTACTCGGTGTCGCGCCCGCAGATGTTCTCCGCCGCCACGCGTGCCTCCCGGTTGGCCGGTCCGGCGAGCGGGGTGAGCCACATGCCCGGCAGCACGGTGTGGGGCGTCTCGACGGCGTCGCCCGCTGCCCAGATGTCGGGGGCGGAGGTGGCCATGTGGGTGTCCACCTTGATGCCGCCCCGCTCCCCGAGCTCGATCCCGGCGTCGGTGGCGAGCGTGGTGCGCGGGCGCACGCCGGTGGCGAGGACGACCTGGTCGGCAATGAGGAGCTCGTTGTTGGACAGTTCCACCCGCAGCCGCCCGCCGGGCGCCGCCGTGAAGGCCTTCACGGCGGTCGAGAGGTGGAGCTTCACGCCCCGGCTCTTCATGTGCCGTTCGACGGGGACGGACACCTCCCGGTCCACCGGGGGCAGGATCTGGTCCGCCATCTCGACGATGTCCACGTCCACCCCACGGTGGATGAAGTTCTCCGCCATCTCCACGCCGATGTAGCCGGCCCCCACGACGACGGCCCGGAACTCGCTCCTCGTACCCTTCTTCTTCTCGGCGATGGCGGCGTCCAGCTCGGCCTTGATGGCGTCCATGTCACCGAGGCGGCGCAGCACGTGGATGCCGGGCAGGTCGAGGCCCGGGATCGGGGGCCGGATCGCGGAGGCGCCCGGGCAGAGAGCCAGCTTGTCCCACGTCTCGGTGTACTCCTTGCCGGTGTCGAGCTCCTTGACGGTGACCGTCCTGCTCTCGCGGTCGATGGCGGTGACCTCGGTGGCGATCCGCACATCGATGTTCAGTGTGTCCCGCAGGCTCGCGGGGGTCTGGAGGAGCAGCTTGCTCCGCTCCGTGATGACCTCCCCGATGTGGTAGGGCAGGCCACAGTTCGCGAACGAGACGTGGTGGCTCCGCTCGAAGACGATGATCTCCGCAGACTCGTCCAGGCGACGGGCGCGCGCCGCGACCGATGCGCCCGCGGCCACTCCTCCGACTACGACCAGCTTCATGTGCCGTGCTCCTCACAATTGCGACTTGTTCTCACTTCAATTCTAGTTCTGGGGCTCGCGCGCGAGTCCGGCAATCACGGGGCAACCTCGATCCAAGCGGGGCTGCTGTCGGTAACCTGAGTCATATCTCCGCCCGCGTCCCGGCGGGCCGGAACGACCCTGGATGGATGTGACCATGAGGACCCCTGTCGACCCCACCACCACCGACGCCTGGCGGACGCTCACCGAGGTGAAGCAGCAGCTGGAGCCGGACCTCCGCGGCTGGTTCGCCGCCGATCCCGAGCGGGCACAGCGGTTCACGTTCGATGCCGCCGACCTCCACGTCGACCTGTCGAAGAACCTCATCACGGACGACGTCGTCGCCGCCCTCCTCCGGCTCGCGGACGAGGTGGGACTCGACGAGCGGCGCGAGGCCATGTTCGGCGGCGAACGGATCAACGTGACGGAGGACCGCTCCGTGCTGCACACCGCGCTGCGCAACCCCGCCGGCACGGAGCTGACCGTGGACGGGCAGGACGTGGACGCCGATGTCCAGGCGGTCCTGGAGAAGATGTACGCCTTCGCGGACAGGGTGCGGTCCGGGGAGTGGAAGGGCGTCACGGGCAAGCGCATCGAGACCGTCGTCAACATCGGCATCGGTGGCTCCGATCTCGGCCCGGTCATGGTGTACGAGGCACTCAAGCCCTACGTCCAGGACGGCCTGACCTGCCGGTTCATCTCCAACATCGACCCGGCGGACTCCTACGAGAAGACCGTGGACCTCAACCCCGAGACCACGCTCGTGATCGTCGCCTCCAAGACGTTCACCACCCTGGAGACCCTCACGAACGCGCGCCTCGTGCGTACGTGGCTGCTGGACACGCTGAAGACCCAGGGCGCCGTCGACGGCTCCGCCGAGCAGAACGCCGAGGCGATCGCCAAGCACTTCGTGGCCGTCTCCACCGCGCTCGACAAGGTGGCCGCCTTCGGCATCGACCCGGAGAACGCCTTCGGGTTCTGGGACTGGGTGGGTGGCCGGTACTCCGTGGACTCCGCCGTCGGCACCGCCGTCGCCGTGGCGATCGGCCCGGATGCCTTCAAGGAGTTCCTCGGCGGCTTCCACGCCATGGACGCCCACTTCCGCACCGCGCCCGCGGGAGCGAACGTGCCGCTCCTCATGGGCCTGCTGAACATCTGGAACGTGAACTTCCTGGGGGCGCACACCCACGCGGTGCTGCCGTACGCGCAGTACCTGCACCGGTTCGCCGCCTACCTCCAGCAGCTCACGATGGAGTCCAACGGCAAGTCGGTGCGCTGGGACGGCACGCCCGTCACCACGGACACCGGGGAGGTGTTCTGGGGGGAGCCGGGCACGAACGGGCAGCACGCCTTCTACCAGCTCATCCACCAGGGCACCCGGCTGATCCCCGCGGACTTCATCGCGGTGGCCACCCCGGCCCGGCCGCTGGTGGATGGCGACGCCGATGTCCACGAGCTCTTCCTCGCCAACTTCTTCGCCCAGACCAAGGCGCTCGCCTTCGGCAAGACCGCGGACGAGGTGCGGGCCGAGGGCACGCGCGAGGAGATCGTGCCGGCGCGCGTGTTCGCCGGCAACAGGCCGACGACGTCGATCATGGCCCCGGCCCTCACCCCGTCCGTGGTGGGCCAGCTGATCGCCCTGTACGAGCACATCACCTTCGTGCAGGGCATCGTCTGGGGCATCGACTCCTTCGACCAGTGGGGCGTGGAACTCGGCAAGCAGCTCGCGCTGCAGATCGCGCCCGCGGTGGCCGGGGACGAGGACGCGCTCTCAGCCCAGGATCCCTCCACCCAGGCGCTCGTCCGGTACTACCTGGAGAACCGCGAGCGGTAGTCAGTCCGCGTAGAAGTCGTCGGGGAGGTCCGCGGCACCGCGGACCCCCACCAGGATCGACCTGTTCACGGGCGTGCCCGCGCGCAGGATGCTGAGCCTCCCGTCGTGTTCCACGACGACGGCGCCCACCTGGGACACGTTGTGGATGCCGTGGCGGCGCAGGCTCGTCCAGAGGTCCCGTTCCGTGATCCCGAGGCGGTGCAGCGCGGGCAGGTCGATCTCGCTCCCCACCATCACGATGACGCCGTGGACGTGGCCCAGGTCCGCGTAGCGGCTGTACCGGCTGCTGCGCCGGGCGAGGCCGATGGCACCCTCCAGGGCGAACAGGGTGGTGAGCGCGATGGCACCCCCGAGCAGGGTCGGGGCGTTGCCGAGCATGGACCGCCCCACGACGGCGCCGAGGACGGTGACGAGGGCGAGCTCGAAGCTCGAGTGGCTCGCCCCGAAGTACCGCCAGGAGAACCGCACCACGAGGCTGAACGCGATGTAGAGGAGCACGGTCGCGAGGACCACGCCCACCGCCCCGCTGGGAGAGATTCCGATCTGGTGCCACAAGCCGTCCATGGGGGCATTGTGGCAGGGGGATCAGTCGGTGACGAGGTCCTCCGGGTCGAGGGCGCCGATGCCGCCCTCGAGGCCGAACACGTCGGACAGCCCCGCGTCCTGCATGACCGCCATCGCGGTTCGCGACCGGTTGCCCGAGCGGCAGTAGACGGCGTAGGTGCCCTCCGGGTCGAGCTCCGAGACCTGCTGGGCGAAGTCCGGGGAGCTGACGTCGATGTTCACCGCGCCGGCGATGTGCCCCTCGGCGAACTCCTGGGGCGTGCGGACGTCGAGGATCGTGACGTCGTCGGACAGGGAGGCGCGGAAGGTGTCGGCGTCCACGTGCTCGCCCCGCTGGACGGCGCCGGCCTCCACGGTGGTCGTGCCCGAGTCGGTGGAGGCGCACCCGGAGAGCGCGAGACCGGCGGCGAGCAGGCCGCCCGCGAGGATGGAACGGAGGCGGGAAGAGTTCATGCGCCCATCATATGCCCCCGGGGGTATATGAGGCCACGCTGGGTCAGCGGGCGAACAATGCCGAGATCTCGTCCGCGAGGCCCTCGGGGAGTACGACGGCGCCCGCCGCGGCGTTGCGCGCCACCTGCTCCGGCGTCGTCGCCCCCGCGATCACGCTGGCGACGCCCTGGGCGAGCAGCCAGCCGAACGTGGCCTCGAGCATCGTCAGCCCGTGCGCGCCGCACAGGCGCTCGTAGGCCTCCAGCCGGTCCCAGTCCACCGTCTCGAGCAGGTGCGGTTTGAGCGCGGAGATCCGGCCCTCGCCACCGGAACGGGTGTACTTGCCCGTCAGCAGGCCGTTGTACAGCGGGAAGTAGGGCAGGAACCCGAGTCCCAACTCGCGGACGGCGGGGAGCACGTCGTCCTCCACCCCTCGGGCCAGCAGCGAGTACTCGTCCTGGGCGGAGACGAACGGGACGAACCCGTTCTCCCGGGCCACCCGGTCCGCCTCCCGGAGCCCGGCGGCGGAGAAGTTCGAGCTGCCCACGTACCGCACCTTGCCCTCCGCGACGAGATCGGTGAGGGCCGCGAGCGTCTCCCCGATCGGGGTGGAGGGGTCCGGCGTGTGCATCTGCAGGAGGTCGATGCGGTCGGTGCGCAGCCGGGTGAGGGAGGACTCCACCGCGTTCCGGATGTAGCGGGCCCCACCCTTGGGCCCCCAGTCCTCGCTCCCCGGCATCGTCACCCCGGCGTGGCCGAACTTGGTGGCCAGCACCACCTCGTCCCGCCGGCCCTTCAGGGCCACCCCCATGAACGTCTCGCTCAGGCCGGGCTCGGAGCCGTAGATGTCCGCGCCGTCGAAGAAGGCGATCCCGTGATCGATCGCGGCGTGGATGACGGCGGTGGATCCCTCCTGCGTCTGGGTGGCGGTGCCGATGCGGGAGAAGTTGTTGCAGCCCATCCCGATCGCGGGGACGACGAGGTCGCTGGTTCCCAGCGTGCGTGGTTCGATCATGCCCCCACGGTACGACGCCGTCCCGGGACGTGCCTCCGGTTGTCGCCCGCGCCCGTCACGGGCGAGGATGAGCCCATGACGTACACCGACCACGAGTCCGACACCATCCGCGCGGGCGTGCTCGGCGCCATCGCGCTGGTCTCCCGGGCCGACAGCGGCTTCCTGGCCTCCCTGCGCGAGTCCCTCGCGGCCGGCAGGGCCCTGACGGAGCTCCCCGAGGAGCTGCGCGACACCTTCGCCGAGTTCGACGTCCCGACGCTCGTGCCCGGGGAGGAGCTCACCACCCTCTCGCGCGCGCTCGCCATCGTGGACGCCCGGGACCCCGAGGCCGCCCGTTCGCTCCGCGCCGTCGTCCTCGAGGCCTGCGAGGAGGCCGCCGCGGCCGCGGGTGGGGTGTCGGACGCCGAGCAGGCCGCCCTCACCCAGGTGCGCCAGGTCGTCGGCAAGGGCGCGGTCGCTGACCGCTCCGGGACCAATACCGTGGCCGGGATCGACGCCACCCGGGAGATCCCGGCCATCTCGCCCGACGCCTGAGTTCTCGCCACCCGCCCCGATTCCCCGGCGCGTGACCCCAAACGGAGGAGTGAGTGTGGCCCGCGTCACTACGCTGGTGGGATGGACTGGACCCCCTACGATGCCGTCCTCTTCGATCTCGACGGCGTGATCACCCCGACAGCTGACCTGCACATGCGGGCGTGGGCAGAGATGTTCACCGCCTTCCTCGACTCCCACGGCGTGAGCGAGCCGTACACGGACGACGACTACTTCGCCTACGTGGACGGCAAGCCCCGCTACGACGGGGTGCGCTCCTTCCTCCACTCCCGGGGCATCGACATCCCCGAGGGTGAGCCGTCCGACCCGCCGGACGCCGAGACCGTGTGCGGGCTCGGCAACCGGAAGAACGACGTGTTCAACGCCGTCCTCGCTCGCGACGGCATCGCCCCGTACCCCGGCTCGGTCCGCCTCCTCGACGCCCTCGCCGAGCGCGGCACCGCCGTCGCGGTGGTCTCCTCCTCGAAGAACGCCCGCACCGTGCTGGCCGCCGCGCACCTCACCGACAGGTTCGAGGTGGTGGTCGACGGCGTCGTCGCCGCGGAACTCGGACTCCCCGGCAAGCCTCGCCCGGACACCTTCCTCCACGCCGCCGAGCGGCTCGGCGCGCTGGCCGCCCGGGCGGTCGTCGTGGAGGACGCCGTCTCCGGCGTCGCCGCCGGCCGGGCCGGTGACTTCGGCCTCGTCGTCGGCGTGGACCGCGGCGCGGGCGAGCGGACGCTGCTCGACGCCGGCGCGGACGTCGTCGTCGCCGACCTCGGGGACCTGCTGTGAACCGCCTCGACCCGGCACGGGACCCGATCGACCGGTCGCGCTTCCCCGTCGACCCGTGGCGCCTCCTCGAGACCGAGCACCACGTCGAGGACCTCGGGACCACCGAGACCCTGTTCGCGCTCGGGAACGGCTACCTCGGCATGCGCGGCAACCCCGAGGAGGGCCGCGACGCCTTCGCCCACGGCACCTTCATCAACGGCTTCCACGAGACGTGGCAGATCCGGCACGCCGAGGAGGCGTTCGGCTTCGCGAAGACCGGCCAGACGATCGTCAATGTGCCCGACGCCAAGACCATGAAGCTGTACGTCGACGACGAGCCGCTCCTCCTCTCGGTGGCCGACCTCGCCGAGTACGAGCGCTCCGTCGACTTCCGCGACGGCATCCTGCGCCGCCATGTCGTGTGGCGCACCCCCGCGGGCAAGCGGGTGCGGATCGACTCCACCCGCATGGTGTCCTTCGACGAGCGCCACCTCGGCCTCATGACCCTCGAGGTGGAGATGCTCGACGGCGACGCCCCGGTGGTCATCTCCTCCCAGGTGCTCAACCGGCAGGATGGGCGGGACGAGTACCACTCCACCCCGCACGCGAGGGCGGCGGGGTTCGACCCCCGCAAGGCCTCCAAGTTCCCCGGGCGGGTGCTGGTGCCCAAGGGCGACTGGGGCCAGGACAGCCGCATGATCCTCAGCTACCAGTGCGCCGACTCCGGCATGACGCTCGCGGTGGGCGTGGACCACACGATCGAGACGGAGAACGAGCACGAGATCCTCACCAGCACCGAACCTGACATCGGCAAGTCCGTGTTCCGGGTTCAGGCGCGCGAGGGCGTCCCGATCCGCATCACCAAGGCCGTGGCCTACCACAGCTCCCGCGGGGTGCCGGTGCGGGAGCTCTTCGACCGGTGCCGGCGGACCCTGGACCGGGTGGCGCGGAAGGGCTTCGAACCCGCCTACGCCGCCCAGCGGGACTGGCTCGAGCGGTTCTGGGAGAACTCGGACGTGGAGGTGCGCGACCGCGCGGACATCACCCAGGTGACGCGGTGGTGCATCTTCCAGCTCGCCCAGGCCGCAGCCCGGTCCGACCAGATGGGGGTGGCCGCGAAGGGGGTGAGCGGCTCGGGCTATGAGGGGCACTACTTCTGGGACACCGACGTCTACCTGGTGCCGTTCCTCACCTACACGAATCCCACGATCGCGCGGAACCTCGTGAAGTTCCGCGTCAACCTCCTCCCGGCCGCACGGGAGCGGGCCTGGGAGCTCGCCCAGCGGGGCGCGCTCTACCCGTGGCGCACCATCAACGGCGAGGAGGCCTCCGCCTACTACGCCGCCGGGACCGCCCAGTACCACATCGATGCCGACGTGGCCTTCGCGCTGTACAAGTACGCCGACATCACGGGCGACTGCGAGTTCATGTACAACTACGGGATCGACGTGCTCGTCGAGACCGCCCGCATGTGGGCGGATCTCGGCTTCTGGCGCGTGGGCGGGGAGGCGCGCACCTTCCACATCCACGGCGTCACCGGACCGGACGAGTACACCACCGTGGTCAACAACAACCTGTTCACCAACGTCATGGCGCGGGCCAACCTCCGCCGCGCCGCCCGCCTCGCCCGGCAGATCCGGGACACGGACAAGATCGCGTGGGAGCGGCTGGTCAAGCGGCTGCAGCTGGAGGAGCCGGAGCTCTCCGAGTGGGAGCAGTGCGCGGACGCGATGGTGATCCCCTTCGACGAGAATCTCGGCATCCACCCCCAGGACGAGCACTTCCTCGAGCGGGAATTGTGGGACCTGGACGCCACGCCGCCCGAGCTGCGACCCCTCCTGCTCCACTTCCACCCGCTCGTCATCTACCGCTTCCAGGTGCTGAAGCAGGCGGACGTGGTGCTGGGACTCTTCCTCCAGGGCGATCAGTTCACCACGGAGCAGAAGCGCGCCGACTTCGACTACTACGACCCGATCACCTCCGGGGACTCCACCCTCTCCGCCGTGGTCCAGTCGATCGTGGCTGCTGAGGTGGGCTACCAGGACCTCGCCCTGCGCTACTTCGTCGAGGGGCTCTACGTGGACCTCGCGGACACGCACAACAACACCTCCGACGGCGTTCACATCGCCTCGGCCGGCGGGGTGTGGAACTCCCTGGTCTACGGGTTCGCCGGCATGCGGGACTACGACGGCGAGATCGCCTTCGATCCCCGCCTCCCCTCCGCGTGGCCGGAGCTCACGTTCCCGCTGCGGGTCCACGGCACCCGCTTCCGGGTGCGGCTGCGGCGGGACTCCATCGAGTTCATGGTCGAGGAGGGGGACGGGGTGCGCGTCTCCGTCCGGGGCGTGCCGTACGACATCGGTCCGGGTGCGCCGGTGCGCGTGGAGCTCGCCGGCCAGGGGCCGATCCTCACGAGCCGGACCCCGGCCACCGACGTGGTGGGCGAGCACCGGGCGGACGGCACCGTGATCACGGCCGCCGTTCCCCACGCCGACACCCTCGTGGCCCCGTGGTCCCCGGGCAGCCGGGGGGTGCCATCGGGGGATTGAGCGATGCCTGAGCTGCCCGAGGTCGAGGGCCTGGCCGCGTTCCTGCGCGACCGGGCCGTCGGCCACACCGTCGCGGCGGTGGACGTTGGCGCCATCTGGGCGCTGAAGACGTTCGCCCCCGCCCCGGCCGACCTCGTGGGCCGGGAGGTCACCGCCGTCGCCCGGCACGGCAAGTGGATCGACGTCGCCACGGACGGCCCCCACCTCCTCCTCCACCTCGCGAAGGCCGGTTGGCTGCGGTGGTACGACGCCGTCCCCGCCACCCCGCTGAAGCCGGGGCGCTCGCCGATCGCGCTGCGGCTCCGGCTGGACGACGGCGCCGGCTTCGACGTCACCGAGGCCGGCACCCACAAGCGCCTCGCCGTCCACGTGGTTGCCCGGCCCGACGACGTCCCCCAGGTGGCGAGCCTCGGTCCCGAACCGCTGGGGCTGGGACACGACGACTTCGCCGCCCTGCTGCGCAGCCGGAACCAGCAGGTGAAGGGCGCGCTGCGGGACCAGTCCCTGATCGCCGGCATCGGGAACGCCTACTCGGACGAGATCCTCCACGCCGCGCGCCTCAGCCCCTTCGCGCTCACCGGCAGGCTCACCGAGGAGGAGGTGGCGCGCCTGCACGCCGCGATGGGCGAGGTGCTGACGCACGCCGTGGCCGCGGCGGCGGGCCGGCCGGCCGCGGCGCTGAAGGATGCGAAGCGTGCCGGGATGCGGGTCCACGGCCGGGCGGGCGAACCGTGCCCGGTGTGCGGGGACACGGTCCGGGAGGTGTCCTTCGCGGACTCCGCCCTGCAGTACTGCCCACGCTGCCAGACCGGGGGGAAGGTGCTCGCCGACCGGAGGATGTCCCGCCTGCTGCGCTGACACCCCGGGCGCGCCCAGCGGAGACGTGGAAGGAGACGCGGAACCGGCCCGCGGGTGCGAGCCGGTTCCGCGTGGTGCGGCCTCAGAACCCGCGCGTCACAGCCCGCGCGCGAGGCGGTGGTACGCCTGGTTCCAGCGGATCTCCCGGGCGAAGCCGCGGGCGGTCGTGTCCTCGTCGATGACGAGCAACTCCTGCTCGGCCATCTCGGCGAAGTCCGCGAACACGTCCACCCCCACCTGCGTGGTGAGCACGGTGTGGTGAGCGGCCCCGGCCATGAGCCACGCCTCGGCGGAGGTGTAGAAGTCCGGCCGCGGGTTCCACACGGCGCGCGCCACCGGGAGGTTCGGGAGCTCCTGGTCCGGGGGCACGATGTCCACCACGTTGGCGGTGAGGCGGAAGCGGTCCCGCATGTCCGACATGGCGACCACGAGGCCCTCGCCGGGATCCGTGTCGAAGACGAGGCGCACCGGGTCCTCGCGGTTCCCGATGCCGAGCGGGTGGATCTCGAGCGTCGGGCGGGAGGTGGTGAGGCTCGGGCAGATCTCGAGCATGTGAGCCCCGAGGATCTTCTCCTCGCCGGGAACGAGGTTGTAGGTGTAGTCCTCCATGAGGGAGGCGCCACCGGGGAGTCCCTGGCCCATCACCTTGGCCACGCGCACGAGGATGGCGGTCTTCCAGTCGCCCTCGGCGCCGAAGCCGTACCCGGCAGCCATGAGCCGCTGCACGGCGAGCCCGGGCAGCTGCCTGAGCGCCCCGAGGTCCTCGAAGGTGGTGGTGAAGGCGCTGGCCCCCACCTCCTCGAACAGGGCGAGCATCCCGAGTTCCTGCCGCGCGCCGTAGCGCAGCGAGTCGTGGCGCTCGCCGTCGGGCCGGAGCTCGGGGGCGACGTCGTAGAGGTCGAGGTACTCGGCGATCAGCTCGTCGATGGCGGACTCCGCCACGGCCTCCACCCGCTCCACGAGGTCGTTCACGCCCCACGTGTTGACGGCGACCCCGAACTGGAGCTCGGCCTCCACCTTGTCACCCTCGGTGACGGCCACGTTGCGCATGTTGTCCCCGATCCGTGCGAGCCGCATGCCGCGCGCGGCGGCGAGCCCGGCGGCGGCCCGCACCCACGTGCCCACCTTCGCCTGCACGGCCGGGTTGGAGACGTGCCCGACGACGATGCGGCGCGGGATCCCGAGCCGGGTGGCGATGTACCCGAACTCGCGGTCGCCGTGGGCGGCCTGGTTCAGGTTCATGAAGTCCATGTCGATGGTGGACCACGGCAGCTCGACATTCGCCTGGGTGTGCAGGTGCAGCAGCGGCTTGGCGAGTGCGTCCAGCCCGGTGATCCACATCTTCGCGGGGGAGAAGGTGTGCATCCACGCGATCACGCCGATCACGCGGTCGTCGGCGTTCGCGTCGAGGGCGGCGCGGCGGATGGAGTCGGTCTCCTTCAGGACCGGCTTCCACACGATGCGGATCGGCACGTCGGCGGCGTCGTCGAGCTGCGCGGCGATCGCCTCGGACTGCTCGGCCACCTGGCGCAGGGTCTCCTCACCATAGAGGGTCTGGCTGCCAGGCTAGCAGCTCCGCGAGGATGAGGCCATGGACGTCCCGGGCGGCATGCTTGC
>ERZ1645187.1752-NODE-1752-length-19652-cov-8.026433_pt1 | contig 19652 bp, 20 predicted proteins | sample MGYA00575352_ERZ1645187 | MGnify/ENA primary metagenome ERZ1645187 (study PRJEB40837, sample SAMN11349314) | freshwater sediment metagenome | isolation source: river sediment | host: Sediment | place: India: Wazaribad , New Delhi | collected 2017-02-21 ... | reverse complement strand
GGGCGCCGCCGGGCGGGCCGGGGCATGGCCGGATGCCGGAAAGCGACTGTGCTTGACCTCGACCACCACCTGCTTGGTGCGGCCATGGGAAAAGCTCTGGCGGACCGTGCCCTGTTCCACCGGGCGCTTCAGGTGAAGCGTCTTGGTGGGCGGGGTGCCAGCGGTCTTGTCGCCGGGGTTATTGGTGTCACTCATCCGGATCAGAATCCTTGATCGAAATGCAAGTATCGACGCACTCCGGCCCGGACGGACCGGGGGAAGGCGTCGGAGCGGTTTCAGTCCGCCAGTAGTTTTGTGCCGCGCGTGCCAGAGACAGCGCATTGGCTGCCGGTGCACCCGCGACGAGCGCAGCATGTATCACATGTTCGCGCCCAAGCGACAGACTTAATTCTTCGCCGGTAAAGAGTCGAATCGCGGGTATGGCAACCCCGTCACGGCTCTTCATCCGCACAGCCCGTTCGAGCTTCTCGACCCCGGCCGGCGAGGCCTCGGCCGCATGGACCAGCGCGGCATAGCCGCGCCGGGCGCCGCCCTCGATCTTCGCCGAACCGGCGACCACCGCTCCGGCCTTGTTGGCCAGCGACAACGCCTGAAGGGCCGAGCGGCTGAGCAGCCGGCCGACATCCTCGGGCAGGCTCGGCGCCGCGGTCACCGGCGTTTTCAGCCCGCGCGCGAACGCCTTCTTCCGCACCGCCTCGCGGACCGCGCCGATGCCGGCGCTGACCCAGACGCCGCGCCCCGGCAGCTTGCGCTTCAGATCCGGCACCACCGTGCCGTCAGGGCCGGCGACAAAACGGATCAACGCCTCGACCGGCAGGGACTGCCGGGTCGCGATGCATGTCCGTTCAGGTCCGTCGCCGTCCGCCGCGCGCATCGGTCTGCCTTATGCCTCCGCCTCGTCGCCGGTCTCGCCAGCGTCAGCGGCATCCTCCTCCGCCGGTTCCCCGGCGGGCGGCGGCGGCTCGTCGATCCAGCCGGCTTTCACGCGGGCGGCGACGATGATCGCCTCCGCATCCTCGCGCGACAGGCCAAAACCATTGAGAATGCCGGGCACATGCGTCGTTTCGCCGCCCTTCTTCTCGGTCCAGCCGACCAGATCGTCGGTGGCGCAGCCGGCGAGATCCTCGACCGACTTGACCTCGTTCTCGCCGAAAGCAACCATCATGGCCGAGGAGACACCGGCCACCTCGCCCACCTCGTCGGCAACGCCGAGCGCCTTGCGCCTGTCCTGGTTCTCGGCCTCGATCCGGTCGAGATAGGCGCGGGCGCGGCTCTGGATTTCCTCGGCCGTCTCAAGGTCGAAGCCCTCGATGGAGGCCAGATCATTGACGTCGACGTAGGCGACTTCCTCGACCGTCCGGAACCCTTCGGACGCCAGCAGCTGGCCGACAACCTCGTCGACATTGAGCGCATCGACGAAGGCGGTGGTCCGCTCGGCGAATTCCTTCTGGCGGCGTTCGCTCTCCTCCGCCTCGGTCAGGATGTCGATATCCCAGCCGGTGAGCTGCGAGGCGAGGCGCACGTTCTGGCCGCGGCGGCCGATGGCCAGCGACAGCTGATCGTCCGGCACCACCACCTCGATGCGGCCGGTATCCTCATCGAGCACCACCTTGGACACTTCCGCCGGCTGGAGCGCGTTGACGATGAAGCTCGCGGCGTTCTGCGACCACGGAATGATATCGACGCGCTCGCCCTGCAGCTCCTGCACCACGGCCTGGACGCGGGAGCCGCGCATGCCGACGCAGGCGCCGACCGGATCGATCGACGAATCGCGGGAGATCACCGCAATCTTGGCGCGGGAGCCGGGATCGCGCGCCACCGCCTTGATCTCGATGATGCCGTCATAGATCTCCGGCACTTCCTGACGGAAGAGCTTGGCCATGAACTGGGGATGGGTGCGGGAAAGGAAAATCTGCGGGCCGCGTGCCTCGCGGCGCACGTCGTAGAGGTAGGAGCGGATGCGATCGCCCGGCCGGAACACCTCGCGCGGCACCAGTTCATCGCGGCGGACGATGGCCTCGCCCTTGCCGAGATCGACGATGACGTTGCCGTATTCGACGCGCTTGACGACGCCGTTGACGATCTCCCCGATGCGGTCCTTGAATTCCTCGTACTGGTTGTCGCGCTCGGCCTCGCGCACCTTCTGCACGATCACCTGCTTGGCCGACTGGGCCGAGATGCGGCCGAACTCGACGGGAGGCAGCGGCTCGGAAATGTAATCGCCCACCTCGGCGGCCGGGTTCTTGCGGCGCGCATCGACGATCGACATCTGGTTGGCGTCGTTCTCGACCTCATCGACCACCAGCATCAGCCGGGCGAGCTTGATCTCGCCGGTGCGGGGGTTGATGTCGGCCTTCACCTCGGTTTCGCTACCGTAGCGGGCGCGGGCCACCTTGGCGTAGGCATCTTCCATCGATTGCAGCACGACGATGCGGTCGATGCCCTTTTCACGGGCAACCGCATCGGCGATCTGCAGAAGCTCCAGCCGGTTGGCGGAAACAGCCATGGTTACGTCCTCCGTTTGAATCGGTTCGGGCCGCGCCGGGGGCGCGGGGCGGGCGCGGGCTCTTCGCCCTGTGCCGCCGGGTCGGGTTCGTCGGTTCCGGCCTCGCCCTTGCGGGCGGCCTTGTCACGGTTCAGCGCCTCGCGGATCAGCGCATCGGTCATCACCAGCCGGGCCTCGGCCAGATCGGCCAGCGGCAGGGCGGCGACGGGCGGATCGTCCGGCTTGCCGTCGATCAGCCGGAGGGCAAGATTGTCAGCCTCCAGCCCTTCGATCCAGCCGCGGAAGCGCTTGCGGCCCAGCACCAGCGCCTGCATCTCCACCTTGATCTCGTGGCCGGTCCAGCGGGCGAAATCGCGCGGGCGGACGAGCGGACGGTCGATACCCGGCGAGGAGACTTCGAGATGATATTCGCCGGAAATCGGATCCTCGACATCGAGCAGCGGCGAAATGGTCTTCGACACCGCCTCGCAATCCTCGACGCCCATGGTGCCGTCCGGCCGCTCGGCCATGACCTGCACGGTGCAGCCGTTCTGGCCGGAAATCTTGACACGCACGAGATCGAACCCCAGCGCGGCCAGCGCCGGCTCGATGATGCCTGCGACGCGGGCGGCAAGGCCCGTCTCGCGTGTCAGCCGTTCATCGGCGTTGATCATGCCCTGTCGATCCAAACAAAAAAGAGCGGGTCCCGGGGGGCCCACTCTCGAACTCGACCCTAGCGAGCCGACCTGAGATTTGGTGATTACAGTCCGGTCTATAGCGCGATTTGCGCCCCGGAACAAGAGGCGGGCGGAATGGCTTGAATTTGCCGGCGCACGGGGCCAGCATCGGGCATGCTCTACAACCCGCCGCATTTCAGACAGACCGACCCCGAACCGCTGCTCGCCGCCCTTGCGGCCAGCGGTTTTGCCACGCTCATCTCCAACACATCGGAAGGGCCGGTGGTGACGCACCTTCCGCTGCTGGTCGACCGCAGCGGCGGCGGCCTCGGCCGGCTGATCGGCCATGTGGCACGCGCCAACCCGCACTGGCGCACGGCGGATCTGACGGTGCCGTCGATCGCGGTGTTCCATGGGCCGGATGCCTATGTCTCGCCCAACTGGTATCCCTCCAAGGCCGAGACCGGCAAGGCGGTGCCGACCTGGAACTACAGCGTGATCCACGCCGCCGGCCCGTTGCGCGTGCATGACGATGCCGGCTGGCTGCGCGAGGCGGTGGCCCGGCTGACCGACCGGCACGAACAGGGGCGGGACGGGGCATGGTCGCTGGATGATGCGCCCGAGGCCTACATCACCGCGCAGCTCAAGGGCATCGTCGGCCTGTCACTTGAGATCACCGGCATCGAAGGCAAATTCAAACTGTCGCAGAACCGCTCCGAAGCGGACCGCGCCAGGGTGATCGCTAGGCTGGCGGCGGAAACGGCGCCCGGCAGCGCCGCGATCCGCCAGCTGATGCGGAAATGACCGGGCTTCAGCGGCGGATGAAGGTGAGGTAGCTCGGCACCCGCCCCTCGCGCCTGGCCTTTGCCTCGTAGCGTGTGCCCGGCCAGCCGGGATAGGGGATGCGCCAGTCGTCCGCGGTCTCGGCGGTCCAGACAAAATCCGGGGATCGGGCGATGCGCTGGAGCACCCAGCCGCAGTAGTCATCGATATCGGACGCAAAGCGGAAGGTGCCGCCGGGCTTCAGCACGCGGGCGAGCGCCTTCAGCGATTTGTCGGACACAAACCGCCGCTTGCGCTGGCGGCGCTTGGGCCAGGGATCGGGGTAGAGCAGATCGACCCGGCCGATCGAGGCGGGGGGGAGTTTTGCCAGCACATCGGAGGCGTTGGCATCATGCACGCGGACGTTTTCAAGCCCGCGCTGCTGCACCTCGGCCACCAGCTTGGCGACGCCGTTGACGAAGGGTTCGCAGCCGATGAAGCCGATCTCGGGATTGCGGGCGGCATTGTCGGCGAGGTGCTCGCCACCGCCGAAGCCGATTTCCAGCCAGTAGGCGTCCTTGCGCGCGGCAAACAACGCGGCGGGATCGAGCACCGGGCCGGCAAGATCGACCCGCAGGGCGGGCAGGATCGTCTCGATGCGGTCGGCCTGCTCGCCGCGCAGGCGCTTGCCCTTGCGCCGGCCGAAGAAGCCGGCGGCCTTGTCGTCATCGGTTGGAATATCAGCCATCGGTGCAGCGGCCCGGCGCTCGGGGAAAGATACGGAAAGACCGGCGCCCGAAAGAGCGCCGGCCCTGAGCGTCCATCACCGGAGAGGCCGCGGGGCCGCTCCGGGAGACACGGTGATTACGCGACCGCCTTCTTGATCGCATCGACGAGATCGGTCTTCTCCCACGAGAAGCCGCCGTCGCGCGTCGCCTTGCGGCCGAAGTGACCATAGGCCGAGGTGCGGGCGTAGATCGGCTTGTTGAGGCCGAGGTGGGTGCGGATGCCGCGCGGCGACAGGTCCATCACCTCGCCGAGCGCTTTTTCCAGCTTCGCCTCATCCACCTTGCCGGTGCCGTGCAGGTCGACATAGATCGACAGCGGCTTGGCCACGCCGATGGCATAGCTGAGCTGGATGGTGCAGCGGTCGGCCAGCTTGGCGGCGACCACGTTCTTGGCAAGATAGCGCGCCGCATAGGCCGCCGAACGGTCCACCTTGGTCGGGTCCTTGCCCGAGAAGGCGCCGCCGCCGTGCGGGGCCGCGCCGCCGTAGGTATCGACGATGATCTTGCGGCCGGTGAGGCCCGAATCGCCGTCCGGCCCGCCGATGACGAAGGCGCCGGTGGGGTTGACGTACCACTTGGCGTCCCTGGCAATCTCGATATCGGCCAGCGTCTCGCGGATCACCGGCTCGACGATCTTCTGCACATCCGCCGAGGTCAGCTTCTCATCGAGATGCTGGGTGGAGAGCACGATCTGGGTGACGGCGACGGGCTTGCCGTTCTCGTAGCGGACGGTGACCTGGCTCTTGGCATCCGGGCCGAGCACGCCGCAGCCGCGCTCGCCCTTCTTGCGCAGGGCGGTGAGATTCTCGAGAATCTTGTGCGAATAATAGATCGGCGCCGGCATCAGGTCGCGCGTCTCGCGGCAGGCATAGCCGAACATGATGCCCTGATCGCCCGCGCCCTCGTCCTTGTTGCCCGAGGCATCGACGCCCTGGGCGATATGCGCGGACTGGGGATGCAGCAGCACGTCGATCTTGGCCTTCTTCCAGTGGAAGCCGTCCTGCTCGTAGCCGATGGCCTTGATCGCCTTGCGGGCAGCCGACTTGACCTTCGACTTCATCGCCTTCTCGTCGAGCGAGGTGCGGACCTCGCCGGCAATGACGACACGGTTGGTGGTGGCCAGCGTCTCGCAGGCGACGCGAACCTGGCTCGCATCCATGCCCGACTTGGCCGCTTCCTTGAAGAACAGATCGACCACCTCGTCGGAGATGCGATCGCAGACCTTGTCCGGATGACCTTCGGACACCGACTCGGAGGTGAAATAATAGGACGAACGAGACAAGAGCGTGCTCCGCTGAACAATGCCGCAGCGCCCGCCGACCACCGGCGGGCGCCTCAAGCCGCGTCTGTTGCCGCCAAAAACGGCGCCCGTCAAGCCGGAAAAACGAACTTGTTTTTTATAACGGGCCTGCTTGTTCGTTTTACAGAACTTCAGCGGCCGATTTTCTGACCTTCCGCCAGTGTGGAGACAAGATCGACCACCCGCCGGCGCACCTTCGCATCCTCGATGCTCATGAAGGCTTTCGCCAGTGCCACGCCATCGGGCGTGGACAGAAGATCGAACGAGAACTCCGTCTGCGGTGCCTCGGCAAAGCCGCCTTCCGGCAGGGGCCGATCCAGCGGCGCGCCTTCGAACAGAAAGGTCACGGGGACGCCGAGCACCTGAGCGATCTGCTGCAGGCGACTGGCGCCGATCCGGTTGGCGCCCTTCTCGTATTTCTGAACCTGCTGGAACGTCAGGCCCAGCGCCTCTCCCAGACGCTCCTGACTCATCCCAAGCAGGATGCGGCGCATCCTGACGCGGCCGCCCACATGTTTATCCACCGGGCCGGGTGATTTTTTCATTCCTTGTCCCTCAGCACGCAATCGTCGGTCTACGGCGTGCTCTCCGGTCTCCGGACAAGACCTCGTGCGGGTATTCCCGTCACTTCCGGAGCCGGGCCGGGTTTCTCTGCCGTGTCTTCAGACGACCAGCAGCAGAAAACACCAAACCAAGCACTAACGCCAAGATCGAACCAACGCCCCCAACGTTGATTTGGTTTGACGAATATCGCGTCGAGGTCAAGGCCTTTGGCAGAAAAACATCAGAAATGCTTTCCACGCCCACCGGAATTGCGGCCAGAACACGGCCGTAGGGATCGATGACGCCGCTGATTCCGGTATTGGCGACGCGCACGACCGGCAGGCCGAACTCGATGGCGCGCAGCCGCACCTGGGCAAAATGCTGATGCGGACCGAAAGTCTCGCCGAACCAGGCATCGTTGGTGATGTTGAGAATCAGCCCCGGGCGCTCGCCGCCCTGGATCATCTCATGCGGGAAGATCGCTTCGTAGCAGATGAGCGGCAGCACCGGCGGCAGACCCGGAACGGACAGGAGCGGGCGGCGCTCGCCCACCGCGAACGAGCCCGGCGCATGGACGAAGCGCCGGAGGCCGAGCCCGGAGAGCACGCCTTCGAGCGGCAGATACTCGCCGAACGGCACGAGATGGACCTTGTCGTAGGTGGCCACGACCCGGCCGCCGACGCCGAAGGCGAGCAGCGCGTTGAAGAACCGGCGGGGCTGGCCGGCCGGTGTCTCGGCGCGGACGGCGCCGGTGATCAGGCCGGTCTTTGCCGGCAGCAGGCGGGCAATATCGGCAAGGGCGCGCGGATCATTGGCCAGCAGGAAGGGGAAGGGCGATTCCGGCCAGATCACATGGGTTGCATCCGCCATGCCGGTGGAGCGGGGGCCGGTTGACCGGTCGGAGAGCTGGAACAGCCGGGTCAGCACCGCGATCCCGTCGCGCTGGGCAATCTTCTCGCGCTGGGACATGTTGGGCTGGACGAGGCGCAGACGGACATCGGGCACCGATTCGATCTCGGCGGGAGCCGGATTGAGCCCGCCGGTCAGCGCAAGGCGGGTGATGCCGAAGGCCACGAGGGTGGCCAGCGCGACGGCGGCAACGGTCACCGGGCGGGTGGAGGGCCGGCCCGTGCCTTCGTCGGCGAGCGTTGCCGGGCTGGCGAAGATCAGGATCGCCAGAAGGCCGAGACCCTCTGCCCCGATCAGGCTGGCGGCCTGCGCCGTGACGATGTTGGCGCCGAAGCCCTGTCCGAACGTGTTCCACGGAAAGCCGGTGAGGACAAAATGCCGCAGCCATTCGGCAAGGCCGAGGCCGAAGGCGAGCGAGAACAGCCGCGCCGCGCCGGTGAGCCAGACCAGCCGGGCGAGCGCGAAGCCGAGCGCCATGAACAGCGCAAGACCGGCAGGCAGGCCGAGCACCCCCAGCGGCATCGCCCAGAGGAACTCGTCGGTCTCGACCAGGAAGGCCGCGCCGATCCACCACAGACCGGCGAGAAAATAGCCGAAGCCGAACCACCAGCCATCCGCCGCCGCGCTGAGGAGCGGGCGCGGCGAGAAGCGCGAGGGGCCGGACGTCGCCCCGTCGAGCAGCCAGACCGCCACCGGGAAGCTGACGGCAAAGGCCGGGAAAAAGCCGACCGGCGCCTGTGCCAGCGCGCCGGCCGCGCCGGCCAGCAGCGCGATCAGCCGGCGGCTCCAGCCATCCGACAACAACACCCGGTGGCTGAGGGCAACAATTTGCACCCTCATGTGCCGCCGGCCTCCGCAGGCCCGTCCTTCAGCGGCGCGGCCTCATCCGGCGGCGCCGGCAGGCGGATCGACAGCCGGTGGACCTGACGGGGCGTTGCCTCGACAATCTCGAACAGCAGGCCTTTCGGCCCTTCCACCGTCTCGCCCGCCTGCGGCACGCGGCCGGCCAGCGAGGCGACATACCCGCCGATGCTGCCGAGTTCCACGCCCGGCATGTCGCTGTCCAGCGGATGGCCGATCACCGCCTCCACCGATTCCAGACTGGCATCGCCCGCCACCGCCAGCGACTGATCCGGCAGGCGGACGATCGGTGCGGGATCGGGCATATCGTGCTCGTCGTTGATATCGCCGACGATCACCTCGACCAGATCTTCCATGGTCACCAGCCCGTCGGTCTCGCCATATTCATCGATCACCAGCGCCATGTGCACGCGCTTGGACTGCATGCGCACCATCAGATCGAGCGCGGGGGTGGAGGGCGGGACGAACAGCAGCGGGCGCAGCAGGGCGAGATCCTTCAGCCGCTGGGCCAGCCGGTCGGGATCGATCCGCGGATCCTCGATATCCGGACCGGAGAGGACGGCGAGAAAATCGCGCACATGGATCATCCCCTTGGGATCATCCAGCGTCTCGCCATAGACCGGCATGCGCGCCAGCTCCGAGGTGCGGAAGGCTGCCAGCAGATCGCCCAGCGTGTCCTCTTCGGAAATGCCGACGATGCGGGCGCGCGGGGTCATCACATCCGAGACACGGACATCGCGCATGTTGAGCACGTTGATCAGCAGCGCGCGTTCCTTGGGCGAGATATCGGCCGAGGCATCGCTTTCCTGCAGCGCATCCTCCAGCCCCTCGCGCAGGGAGGACGGCTCGTTCAGCCCCAGCGCGGTTTTGATCCTGCCGATCCAGCTTTCCTGCGGCCGGTCCGGCACATCGCCCAAGCTCATGGCCGCGCCTCCCCCGCCGCACCCTCGGCATAGGGATCGGCGACGCCGAGGCCGGCAAGCACGCGGCGCTCCAGCGCTTCCATCGCCTCGGCCTCGGCCTCGGTCTCATGGTCGAAGCCGACCAGATGCAGCGTGCCATGCACGACGAGATGGGTGAGATGATCGACAAACGGCTTGCCCTCCTCGCGCGCCTCGCGGGCGCAGGTCTCGTAGGCGAGCGCGATGTCGCCGATCATCGGCGAAAGGGACAGGAGCTTCGGCGCCACCGCCGGCCAGGAGAGGACATTGGTGGGCACCGGCTTGCCGCGCCAGCGGCCGTTGAGAATCGCGACGCCCTCGTCATCGGTCAGCAGCACCGCGATCTCGCCCTCCGGCAGGGTCGGCACGCCGGCGGCGGCGAGCGCGGCGGCGGCAGCGGCCTCGATGTGCGGTTCAAGGCCGGCATGGGCCGCCCAGTCCTCGCTCTCGGTCACGACATCGATCACCGCCATCAGCCACGCTCCCGCGCCGCCGGGACAGGCGGCGTATTGTCCTCGTAGGCCTTCACGATGCGGCGGACGAGATCGTGACGCACGACATCGCCGTGGCCGAAGGTGACGTGACCGATGCCCTCGACGGTCTTCAGGATCGATACCGCCTCGATCAGGCCGGATTTCTGCCCCGGCGGCAGGTCGATCTGCGTCGGATCGCCGGTGATGATCATCCGCGAATTCTCGCCCAGCCGGGTCAGGAACATCTTCATCTGCATCGACGAGGTGTTCTGTGCCTCATCGAGCAAGATCGCGGCGTTGGAGAGCGTGCGCCCGCGCATGAAGGCGAGCGGCGCCACCTCGATCATGCCGGTCTGCATGCCGCGCTCGACCAGCCGGCCCTCCATGAAATCGTGCAGGGCATCGTAGATGGGGCGCAGGTAGGGATCGACCTTGTCCTTCATGTCGCCGGGCAGGAAGCCGAGCCGCTCGCCCGCCTCCACCGCCGGGCGCGACAGGACCAGCCGCTCGACCTTGCCCTGCTCGAGCAGCTGCACCGCATGGCCCACCGCCAGCCAGGTCTTGCCGGTGCCGGCCGGCCCTTCGGCAAACACCAGCTCATGCCGCTGGAGCGCGCGCAGATAGGCATCCTGCGCGGCATTGCGGGCTTTGACCGGCCCGCGCTTTCGCGTGATGATCTGGCCGAAGCCGCCCTTGCCGCTTTCGGCGGCGGGAAACAGCGTGCCCTGCAGCACGCTTTCGGCGATCGCGCCATCAAGATCGCCCTGCGAAAGGTTGCGGCCCGCCTTCACCTCGGCATAAAGCGTGCGGATGACGCGTTTGGCCTGCTCGGCCGCGTCCTTCGGCCCCTTGAGCACGATGTGGTTGCCGTTGACCGAGGCGACGACACCGAGCCGACGCTCCAGATGCGCGATGTTCTGGTCGTACTGGCCGAGAACGCGGCTGGCGAGGCGGTTGTCCTCCAGCGTCACCGTGGTCTGGTAGTCTGCGGGGGTCCTGCCGTCCTGCGGGTCGAACGTCACGCCTGCGCCTCCGTGGCTTGGCCGCCGGCGAGGGTGCCGAACAGGCTGAAGGTGGCAAGGCCGGTGATCCGCACCGGCTGGATGGTGCCGATCAGGCTTTCGGCCCCGTCAACCTGCACCGCCTGGAGATAGGGCGACTTGCCGGCGATCTGGCCGGGGTGGCGCCCCGCCTTCTCGAACAGCACATCGACCGTGCGGCCGACCGTCGCCTCGTTGAACGCCTTCTGCTGCGCGGTCAAAAGGGCCTGAAGCGCGTGCAGCCGCCCGGTCTTCACCGCCTCGGGCACCTGCCCCTCGCGCGTTGCCGCCGGTGTGCCGGGCCGGGCGCTGTATTTGAACGAGAACGCCGAGGCAAAACCGATGTCGCGCACGAGACGCATCGTATCCTCGAAATCGGCATCGCTCTCGCCGGGGAAGCCGACGATGAAATCGGAACTGAGCGCGATATCCGGCCGGGCGGCGCGCACCTGATCGATGATGCGGCGGTAATCCCCGGCGGTATGCCTGCGGTTCATCGCCGAGAGAACCGCATCCGACCCCGACTGCACCGGCAGATGCAGGTAGGGCATGAAAGCCGGATCGTCGCGATGCAGGGCAACGAGATCGGCCTCCATGTCGTTGGGATGGGAGGTGGAATAGCGCAGCCGGTCAATGCCCGGCACGGCGGCCACCGCACGGGCGAGCCGCGCCAGCGACCAGACCGCCCCGTCCGGCCCCTCGCCATGGTAGGCGTTGACGTTCTGGCCGATCAGCGTGATCTCGCGCACGCCGGCTGCGGCCATCTCCTCCGCCTCGGCGAGGATGCGGCCGGCAGCGCGCGAAACCTCCGCGCCGCGCGTATAGGGCACAACGCAGAAGGTGCAGAACTTGTCGCAGCCCTCCTGCACGGTGAGAAAGGCGCTGACGCCGCGCGCCCGCTGCACCGCGCGGCTCGCCTTCGGCAGGTGATCGAACTTGTCCTCGGCCGGAAACTCGGTGTCGATCACCCGGCGCCGGTCCTTCGCGCCGGCAAGCAGCGCCGGCAGGCGATGGTAGCTCTGCGGGCCAACGACGACATCGACCACCGGGGCGCGGCGCTGGATTTCCGCTCCTTCGGCCTGCGCGACACAGCCGGCGACGGTGACGGTGGTGCTGAGACCCCGCTCGGCCCGCTCGCCCTTGATGACGCGCAGGCGACCCAGCTCCGAATAGACCTTCTCGGCCGCCTTCTCGCGGATGTGGCAGGTATTGAGGATGACGAGATCGGCCTCGTCCGGCGCATCCGTCTCGACATAGCCTTCCGGCGCCAGCACGTCGGCCATGCGGGTGGCATCGTAGACGTTCATCTGGCAGCCGAACGACTTGATGTGGACGCGGCGCGGCGGCGGGCTCTGCTCCTCGGGCGCGGGAACGGTTTCGGCGGTCGACAAATCAGTCATGTCTTCTTCTACGGCGGAATCGCGGTTGCATCAAACGCTCAGGCTGACCCCGCCGGAGCCGGGGGCTGGCCGGCCCGCTGCACGAGGGCGCGGACGCTGTCCTCCGCCGCCCGGGCGAGCGCCTTGCGGTGGGCCGGCGTGGTGCCGGCCAGCGGTTCGCCGAAGCCGACCGCCACATCAACCGCGCCCGACGACAGCAGTGTGACGAGGTGGGGGGCAAGATCCATGTCGCCGTACCAGGCGATGCCCGGCCGTTCGCGCCGCCCGGCGGGCAGACCGTTCTGCCGGGCATAGACCAGCGCCATCGGCTGGACCGGAACGGCGCTGCCCTCATCCGGGCAGGCGGCGGCGAGCAGCGCGGAGCGGAACGGCAGCACGCGGTTGCCGTCGCTTGTCGTCCCTTCCGCGAACAGCACGATGGCCTCGTCGGCGGCAAGGCGGCCGGCAATTGCCGTCGCCGAGGCGGCAGCGGCGCGACGGTTCTGCCGGTCGACGAACAGGGTGCGCTGCAGGCGGGCCAGCATGCCGGCGCCGGGCCAGCCGGCCACCTCGCTCTTGGCGATGAACGAGACCGGGCGCAGCGCGCCGATCACCACGATATCCAGCCAGGAGACATGATTGGAGACGATCAGCATGGCGCCCGGGCCGGGCATCGGCGTCACCAGCCGGATTTTCAGCCCGAGGATGCGGCAGACCAGACGATGGAACACCACCGGCGCACGGGCCGCGGCGCGGGGGGAGAACCGGAGCAGCAGCGCCTGAAGCGGCAGGCCAACGAGAAACACCGGCGCCAGCGCGCCGAGCCGCGCGGCCAGGCGGAGCCGGTCATAAAGGCTCACGAACCGCCCTCATCAAGCGGGACGGCATAAAGCTCCAGCCGGTGATCGACCAGCTTGTAACCAAGCCGGCGGGCAACCTCCGCCTGCAGCGCCTCGATCTCGGCCGAGCGGAACTCGATCACCGCGCCGGTGCGCACGTTGATGAGATGATCGTGGTGCTCGTCCGGCATGGCCTCGTAGCGGGCGCGCCCCTCGCGGAAATCATGGCGGGCGATGATGCCGGCATCCTCGAGCAGCTTGACGGTGCGATAGACGGTGGAGAGCGAGATGCCGGCATCGACCGCCGCCGCGCGACGGTGCAGTTCATCGACATCGGGGTGATCGTCCGCCGCCTCGATGACACGCGCGATCACCCGGCGCTGCTCGGTCATTTTGAGACCGTGGGCGGCGCACTGGCTCTCGATGCTCGCGTGCGGGGCAGCCCCGCCTGTCTGATCCGGTTTCGACACGGGTTGAGCTTCTAGCAAGAGATCATGTCAGCCGTCCACCACCGGCACGACGGGGACATGGCCGGCCAGATCAAGCCGCATGGTCAGGGCATCGCGGCGGGTGCCGTCAGGGAGGGCATAATATCCCGTGCGCCGGCCGATATCGACAAAGCCGAGCCGGCGGTAGAGCCGGATCGCCGGCATGTTGCCAGCCTCGACCTCGAGAAACACCTGACGCGCGCGGGCGCGCACCAGGTCATCGCAATGGACCTTCACCAGCGTGCGGCCATGGCCGTTGCCGCGCAGCGCGGCTGCCATCGAGACCGAGAGGATCTCGGCCTCGTCCGCCGCCAGCCGCGACAGGATGAACCCCGCGACCGCGCCGTTCCGCTCGGCGACATGGGCGTGGATTGCCCGGTCGGCGAGCATCGATTCGATGGTGATCAGCGACCAGGGATGGGCAAAGGCGGCGGCATGGAGCGCGGCAATCGCCGGGGCATCCTCGCCCCGCGCGCGCCGGACGGCGACCGGCACGGAAAACCAGCCGGTCCACCATGACCACCACCACATCATGAGGTGAGGCGCGGGATGCGGACGCCGGCCTGCGGAACGGCACTGGCGGCCTTCAGATACAGCGGGCGGGCAGGAGCATAGGCCGGATCCGCCGCCGCGCCGAGCCGGGCGATCCACAGAATATCCGGCGCGGGCGGGCTTTCCAGCGCCTCGGCCTCGATCCCCTCGGCCTGCGCTGCCGCTGCCACCAGAGGGGCGCCGTTGCCGATGATGCGCGAGCGGCCGCCGCGCAGGGAGCGGGCAGCCTCCTCGGCGGTCATCACCTCCGGCCCGCGGGCGCGCTTGCCATCGAGCCAGTAGCTTTCGAAAAACACCGAGCCATGCCGGGCGTCGATCGCCGAGGCGATGACCGTGCGCGTGCCGGCCGCGATCAGCGGGGCGGCATAGGCCGTGAGGCAGGACACCCCGGTGACCGGCTTTTCCAGCGCCAGCGCGAAGGAGCGGGCCGCCGACAGCGCGACGCGCAGGCCGGTGAAGCTGCCCGGGCCGACGGTGGTGACAATCCGGTCCAGCGTGGCAAACCCGCCGGGCACCTCGCCCATCACCGCCCGGACCATCGGCAGCAGCGCCTCGGCATGGCCGCGCTCCATCAGCTGCCTGCCGGAGGCGACAACCATTCCGGCCGGAAAATCGACCACGGCCACCGCCGTGGCGCCGAGCGCGGTATCGAGGGCGAGGACGCGCATCGGCCCGCCTTGATCAGTAGGCTTCGACCGACTGCACGTCGGGCAGGAAATGGCGCAGCAGGTTCTGGATGCCGTGCTTCAGCGTCGCCGTGGAAGACGGGCAGCCCGAGCAGGCCCCCTTCATCGTGAGGTAGACGACACCCTTCTCGAAGCCCTTGAAGGTGATGTCGCCGCCATCGCCGGCCACGGCCGGGCGCACGCGGGTGTCGAGCAGTTCCTTGATCGCGGCCACCGTCTCGGCGTCCTTGGGGTCGAAAAACTCGTCGCCATCGCCCTGCGCGGGCGCGGCGCCCTGCACCAGCGGCTGGCCGGAGAGATAGTGCTCCATGATCGCGCCGAGGATGGCCGGCTTCATGTGCTGCCACTCACCGTCCGATTTGGTGACGGTGACGAAATCGGCGCCGAAGAACACGCCGGTGACGCCGGACACACCGAACAGCCGCGCCGCCAGCGGCGAGATCGCCGCCTCGCCCGCGCTGCGGATATCGAGCGTGCCGGCATGCATCACCGGCTTGCCGGGCAGGAACTTCAGGGTCGCCGGGTTCGGCGTGGCTTCGGTCTGGATGAACATCGTGTCCTCGCTCTCTGCCGGTCAAGGCGGCAAAAGCCTGTCGATCCCTATGTAGCGCTTAACCGGGCCGGATCAAAGCCCGGCCCGGAGGTTTGGCATGCGTCCTCAGCGGACGAGGCCGACAATATCCTTGACCTCGCCCATCACCTTTGCCGCGATCTCGCGGGCGCGGTCGCCGCCGTCCTTCAGCACGGCGTCGATCGAGGCCGGATCGGCCATCAGGCGACGCATCTCGCCGGCGATCGGGGCGAGACGATCGACCGCCAGATCGACCAGCGCGGCCTTGAAGATCGAGAAGGTGCCGCCACCGAATTCGGCGAGCACGCCGGCCCGGTCGCGCCCGGCCAGCGCAGCGAAGATGGTGACGAGGTTTTCCGCCTCCGGCCGCCCCTTCAGCCCGTCCTCCTCGCTCGGCAGCGGCTCGGGGTCGGTCTTGGCCTTGCGCACCTTCTGGGCAATCGCATCGGCATCGTCGTTGAGGTTGATGCGCGAATAGTCCGAGGGGTCGGATTTCGACATCTTTTTCGACCCGTCGCGCAGGCTCATCACACGCGGCGCCGGGCCGGCGATCAGCGGCTCGGGCAGCGGGAAATAGCCGTCCGTGTGGCCGAGCGCGGCGATCCTTGCGGCAAAATCGTTGTTGAACTTCTGCGCGATGTCGCGGGTCAGTTCGAGATGCTGCTTCTGGTCCTCGCCGACCGGCACATGGGTGGCGCGGTAGACCAGAATATCCGCCGCCATCAGGTTGGGGTAGGAATAGAGCCCGACGGAGGCGTTCTCGCGGTCCTTGCCGGCCTTTTCCTTGAACTGGGTCATGCGGTTCAGCCAGCCGAGGCGGGCGACGCAGTTGAACACCCAGGCCAGCTCGGCGTGTTCGGCGACGCGGCTCTGGTTGAAGACGATGTGCTTCTTCGGGTCGATGCCGGAGGCGATGAAGGCGGCGGTGACCTCGCGCGTCGCGCGGATCAGATCGGCCGGCTCCTGCCAGACGGTGATGGCATGCAGATCGACGACGCAGTAGATGCAGTCGTGCGTGTCCTGCAGGGTGACGAAGCGCTTGATGGCGCCGAGATAGTTGCCGAGATGAAGATTGCCGGTGGGCTGGACGCCGGAAAAGACGCGGGGAGAAACAGTAGCCATCAGGTTTCAAGCCTTGTGGAGGGGTTGAGCATCCGGCGCGGGCGGGGAATGGACGGCCCCCTCACGCGCGCCGGCCCCGCCTATGGCACCGCCGGGGCCAAGCTTCAAGCCCAAGCTTCAGCCCCTGCTGCGGGAAAGCAGCGCCCCGAGCGCCGCAAGATCAGCCGCGCCGAGCCAATGGGCGGCAGCAAGATGGACGACCACGCCGCCGATGCAGATGGCCGCCAGCGCGGCGATGCGCAGCAGGAACGGCGCGGCGGGCGCCAGCCAGCCGCCAAGCAGCGCCAGCATGAGAAACGCCGCCCCGGCTGTGACCAGAGCGGCGGCGAGGATGCGCGGCAACAGCCGCACGGCCTGCGCATCGAGCCGGAAGGCGCCGGTGCGCCGCAGCCCGAGGCCAAGCAGCGCGGCGTTGACCCAGGCCGAGGCCGCCACCCCGACCGGCGCGGCCACAGGGCCGAGGCGCCCGAGCAGGGCCAACGTCACCACCACGTTGACAAGAATGCCGGCGAGCGCGGCAAGGACCGGCACGCGCATCGCCTCGCGCGCCAGATACGGCGGCAGAAACACCTTGACGAGGACGAAGCCCGGCAGGCCAAACGCGATGGCGCGGAGGATCTCGGCCGTCGCGGCGCTGTCGGCGGCGGTGAAGGCGCCGTGCCGGTAGATGATATCGATGATCGGGCCGGCGAGGATGACCAGCCCCGCCGTCGCCGGCAGGACAAACAGCAGGCCGAATTCCAGCGCGCGGTTGACTGTCGCCTCGGCGCCGACGCCATCGCCCTCGCGCCAGGCGCGCGCCACCTCGGGCAGCAGCACGACGCCGATGGCGGCAGCGACAAAACCAAGCGGCAGCTGGAAGATCCGGTCGGCATAATAGAGCCAGGAGACGGCGGAGGGGAGCGCGGAGGACAGCTGGGCCGCGACCACCATGTTGAAATGCCCGGCCCCGGCCAGCACCAGCCCCGGCAGGATCATCAGCATCAGCAGCCGGACATCGGCATCGGGCCGCGGCCAGCCGAGGGTGAGGCGCAACCCGGCGCGGCGCGTGCCCCAGAGGACATAGCCCAGCTGAAGCAGACCGGCGACCAGCACCGCCGAGACCAGCACCAGCCCGGCCTTGTGCTCGCCGCGCCAGCCGAGCAGCACAAGCCCGGCGAGAACCGGGATGAGCAGCAGGTTAAGGATCAGCGGCGCCATCGCCACCAGCGCGTAGCGGCCGACGGCGTTGAGCATCGAGGACAACAATGCCACCACGATGATCGCGGCGACGAAGACGAAGGCAATCCGGCCGAACAGCACCGCATCGGCAAATTTCTCCGGCGCATCGGCAAACCCCGGGGCAATCGCGCCGATGATCAGCGGCATACCCGCCTCGGCCATCACCAGCAGGGCGAGGACCAGCGCGACGAGGCTGGAGAGCGCCGCCTCGACGAAGGCATCGGCGCCGGGCGGGCCGCCCTCGGCCAGGCGCCGGGAATGGATCGGCACAAAGGCAGCGTTGAACGCCCCTTCCGACAGGACGCGGCGGAACAGGTTGGGCAGCAGGAAGGCGGCGATATAGGCATCGGCCACCGCGCTGGAGCCGAGCACCGTGGCGATCAGGATATCGCGCACAAAGCCGGTGAGGCGCGAAGCGAGCGTCGCGGAGCCGACAAGGGTGTAGCTTTTCGCCAGCGACATTCCCGGCTCCCGCCTTTCCGCGATTCGAGGACCAGCCTACAGGATAAACCGGCTGAGATCGGCATTGCGCGCCAGATCGCCCACCGCGGCGCGCACGCGCGTACCGTCGATCACCACCGTCTGGCCGGCGCGGTCCGGCGCGGTGAAGCTGATCTCGTCGAGCACACGCTCCATCACCGTCTGCAACCGGCGCGCGCCGATGTTCTCGACGGTGGAATTGACCTCGAAGGCAACCGAGGCAATGGCATCGAGCGCATCGTCGGTCAGGTCCAGCGTCACGCCCTCGGTCGCCATCAGCGCGATGTACTGCTTGACCAGAGCGGCTTCGGTATCGGTGAGGATGCGGCGGAAATCCTCGCGGCCGAGCGGCGCCAGCTCGACCCGGATCGGCAGGCGGCCCTGCAACTCGGGCAGCAGATCCGACGGCCTGGCGATATGGAAGGCGCCCGAGGCGATGAACAGGATATGGTCGGTCTTCACCGCGCCGTGCTTGGTGGCCACTGACGTGCCCTCGATCAGCGGCAGCAGGTCGCGCTGGACGCCTTCGCGGCTGACATCGCCGCCGCCGCGCCCCTCGGTCCGGGCGATCTTGTCGATCTCGTCGAGAAAGACGATGCCGTTGTTCTCCACCTCGCGCAGCGCCTCACGCACGATCTCGTCCTGATCGATGAGCTTGTCGCTTTCCTCCTGCACCAGCGGTTCATGCGCCTCGGCCACCGTGGTGCGGCGCTTCTTCGCCCCGCGGCCGAAAGCCTTGCCGAACATCTCCGACAGGTTCATCTGCCCCATCTGGGCGCCGGGCAGTTCCAGCATCGGCAGGCTGCCGGCGGCGGGAGCGGCGATCTCGATGTCGATCTCGCGCGTATTGAGTTCGCCGGCATGCAGCTTGCGGCGGAAGCTGTCGCGCGTCGCCGGGCTCGCGGTGCTGCCGACCAGTGCATCGAGCACCCGCTCCTCGGCCAGCACCTCGGCCTTGGCGGCAACATCCTTGCGGCGGGCGACGCGCGTCATGGCGATTGCCACCTCGACAAGATCGCGGACGATCTGTTCGACATCGCGACCGACATAGCCGACCTCGGTGAATTTCGTCGCCTCGACCTTGAGGAACGGGGCGCCGGCAAGCCGCGCCAGCCGGCGGGCGATCTCGGTCTTGCCGCAGCCGGTGGGCCCGATCATCAGGATGTTCTTGGGCAGAACCTCCTCGCGCATCGCGCCTGTCAGCTTCTGCCGGCGCCAGCGGTTGCGCAGGGCGATGGCGACAGCGCGCTTGGCATCATTCTGGCCGACGATGTGCCGGTCGAGTTCGGAAACGATCTCGCGGGGGGAAAAATCGCTCATCAGAGGCTTTCGATCACAAGATTGCGGTTGGTGTAGACGCAGATGTCGCCGGCAATCGCCATCGACTTGCGGACGATCGCCTCGGCATCAAGATCGGTATCGACGAGCGCGCGGGCGGCGGCGAGCGCGTACATCCCGCCCGAGCCGATGCCCATCACCCCGCCTTCGGGTTCCAGCACGTCGCCGGTGCCGGAGAGGACGAGGCCCGCCTCCCG
>ERZ1645187.1751-NODE-1751-length-19666-cov-17.443527_pt1 | contig 19666 bp, 15 predicted proteins | sample MGYA00575352_ERZ1645187 | MGnify/ENA primary metagenome ERZ1645187 (study PRJEB40837, sample SAMN11349314) | freshwater sediment metagenome | isolation source: river sediment | host: Sediment | place: India: Wazaribad , New Delhi | collected 2017-02-21 ... | reverse complement strand
GCCATTTCGTACTTTTCAGTAGCAATCTGCGCAGGGTCCACACCCATGGCAGTAAGATGGTTGTTCATCGCGTTCATCATAGGCATCGGGCCGCATATAAAGTAATACAGCTCCTTATAGTTCTCCGGAAGGGTGCTGAGCAGCAACTCTTTTGTGATGTAGCCCTGATGTTTGCAGGCTTCAGGAATTAGCGGTTTCTCGAGTACTTTGACTAAGGTCAGGTTCATGCGCCCTTTTAATTCTTCGAATTCCTGATCGAAGCAGACGGTCTCCTCATTTAGATCGTCTTAGAACACGTACACAGGCCGTTTGTCGCCAGTATCAGCAATCGTATTGACCATACTCATTGCCGGGGCAATACCAATACCGCCGCCCATCAGCACCAACCCTTTTTGCATGCGCGGGTTTTTCAGATCAAAGGTCCCATATGGACCATCAACAAACATCCAGTCGCCTGGTTTCAGGTCTGGAATAGTGTTGGTAAAATCGCCGGCTTTCTTGATTGAGAAGCGTATATCTTCCCATTCCGTGCTTCCGGAGTAGGAGAAGGGATTGCGGCTGATGACAAAAGGTGAGCGGCCTTTGCTGATCCAGGCAACCAGGGCAAGCGCCACCAAAACTAACAAGACAATTAACGTGCTTTTTTTATGGTTATACCAGTATTCAATATCTATTCCATATTGGATAAAAAAGCAATCTTAATTCTTGAAACCAGTCGAAATCAGTTTTATACGGAAACAGAACACTGCGGCTCCGCATCTCAATGTTACGTGTGTTTTCAAACCCCAGGCAGTTTTAGCTTCTGAAGCTAAAATCGCTGCAATGCCTGAATTTGTCATTTTGATACTTTAGGTCTTCAAGTAATAACCTATACGCATCTTTAAAATTATAAGATTGCAATTTTAAGATGCGAGTTACCATTTAGAGCCTAGATTACCAATGCGAGTAATTGTAGGTCCTTTCGCCAGATTGCTTTTCATTTGCTTCAGAGTTATATGCAGACATAAAAATAAACCGCGTTGGATACCCCAGCGCAGTTTATCAGGACAATTTATTGCTACCTATTTCAAGCTCTCAAACCTCTGTTTGACCGCCGCAGTAAGCAGCTCCAGGTGGGTCACAAGGCGCCGGACCTCTTCTTTGTCCGACTCGCCAATCAGGGCATCCGCCAAAGAACCTATCTTATCGTCCTGGGGGAGTTCCTCAACATTTAATAATACGCGCTTGATGGACCGCGCCGATTTGGTTGCCGGGTCCGTCGGCAGGCGTACGGCACGGGGTTTTTCACGCCCAGCCGCGCGCTCAAGATAAGCGTGGACATCCTGGTAGGTTCGTCCTTCGTGTTCTGCGTAATACTGGACAGCTCCCGTCCAATACTCAGGAGCGTAGGAAACAATTTCGCGCAGCACGCGTTCAGGCATTTCTGCCCTGTCGCAAATCTCCAGCAGGTTTTCCGGAAGCTCAAAAAACTTCATCAGGCGTCCGTAGTAAGTGCGTTCAAGCTGGAGCGTTTTCATCAGAACTTCGCGGGTTTCATCGCTCAGACGGACATCATTAATTTTGCGAAAGTAAGCAAACTCATCCTGCGCATTATCCGGTTTGATATTATTGGCTTCCAACACCATGCGGGCTGCCGCCCGGGCTTTCCCGACTGGGGTGAGCGCTTTGTAAGCCATGTTCTCCGCGATTTGCTTTTCAAGGCTGGGTTGATTGTCGATTAGAGCAAGTACATAGGGTTCCTCGCCCTGTCCTTCGCGTACAGACTTCAGCGCAGTCGCCCAAAAACGTCTTTCGCCGGTCAGCATCTGAAAGACATCTCTGCCGCCTATATTGACTACCTGCCCTGTGACCGGTTTGATCTGCCCGGTATCGTGCAGCGAATCCCCCAGCGCAATCAGTTCATCAATTTCCCGGCGAATAAGGCGATCTTTTTCCGCCAATTTCAGCCAGCGCCGCACCGTCTCAGTCCAATCAGCTTTCTGAGTATAGAAATCTTCTCTCAGTTCATAGGGCAGCATAAAGCGCGCCTGGAAGCGGTCCGGCCTGATCATGGAGAGCGGGACACGGTAGACGCTCTGGCGGTTGTTCACCATCTTGGGCGCGCCTTCCATGTAGGCCGCTTCAGAGTCACCGGTACTTGCCCCAAAGGCATCACTGGTGATGTTAATCAAATCTCCAAAACCTTTTTTCTTGGGTTCAGCCATTATCAAATTCCTTTCCTTGATTTACGCCACCCGAACTGTGCCCATGGGCACAAGTGTGTTTCTTTACCATTTACCCCTGACAGACTAAGCCTGCCCCAGCTTTCCCATGACCGCATCCACCAAATTGGAAAAACAGCGGTACGCCTGGGATTTCTCCGGACAATATGAAAAAATATCATAACCCGCTGTGGTTGCCGCGGAAATTTCGGCGAGATCCTTAATGTAGGGCAGCAGCAAGTGTCCGTACATTCTTTCCATGTCCTCGATTACATCACGAGATTGGCGGCGTATCATGCGGAAGCGCGATGGGATGATCCCCAAAATTTTAAGGTCCGGGTTGGTATTCTTATGGACCCCCTCAATCATACGCAAAATATCCGCCAGACCAATCAGGCTTAAGCCATCCGGCTCAATCGGAATAAGGACATGTGTGCTTGCCACCAGTGAGTTCATGGGCACAATGCCTGCTGATGGGGGGTTGTCGATGATGATGTAGGAGTACTCGTCTTTGATAGATTCCAGAAAATAGGTCAACTGGAAGGCAGGGTCTTCCCGGGTTTTTAAAGCAGCTTCCAAGCCCTCCATGCGAGTCTTATTAGTTCGAAAGAGCCGCACCTTCTCACTCCGTTTTCGGGGCAGCAGGGAATCGCTAATAATGTTATCCGATGCCCCATACCCGTTTCCAAGCGCTGTCGGGAAGTTATTCTCGGCTGTTATCATGGGCACAAACTGATCATCCAATCCGCCGCCCATGGCGCTGATAGTCGCGCTCAATTGATCATCCATATCAATCAGCAGCACTGGTTTATGAGTGGCTTTACGAGATTCGTAGATTGCCAACCCGGCTGCCAGGTTGATGCTGATGGTGGACTTTCCCACCCCGCCTTTACGGTTAATCAGAGATATAATTGCCATTGGCGCTCCGCGCTCCTTTTCGATAAAAATAACACTTGTGTACATTTTACATTATTTTCTATAATTTTCAAGTTACTCCATTTTATTTATCTGTAATATCTTGTCAGTTACGCAAAGTGGGTGGATAATATTTATCACTTGACTTAATTCAATGCGCATGCTAATCTATTTGTACATAAAAGGAGCGCCGCCACATGCTTTCAACCCTGGACCTGCTTTCTGTTGGTTTGCTTGAACATCCGTTTTTACACTACCCGGACACACGCTTCTTCTACCCCTCCATTAACGAACAGCGCCGGGTGTTGGAGGTGGCATCAAGCTTCATCCTGGACCAAAAGGACCCGTCAAAAAATCTTGGCGTTATAGCCGGTGCGGTAGGCAGCGGTAAAAGTATGCTGGCCATGAAGGTCGCTTCCAGCCGTTACCTGACCAGCGCGAGAGCTTCAGTCCTTGGTTTGTACATGAATACGAATACCGTGACTGAACCCCGCCATTTCCTTATGGCTGTCGTTGAGACTTTAGGCCTGCCATCCGCGCGTTCAAACGCCAACCGCATCGAAAGCATTTTTGAGCACCTTGATGAGCACAATGATGAGCTCTTATTGGTGCTGGACGGTCCGCCTGTGGATCAGGAGTACCTTACCCAACTCTTGTCCTGGTCCGTGGAGCATACCAAGAAAATTCGCACGCTCATCTTCCTGCAAGACCTTAACAACACCACCAGTAACATTGGCGGTCTGAATCAATTCCTTGGTTTGTATGTTCCTTTCCGCTCGCCCGGGTTGCAAGAGGTTGCCAGCCTGCTGTATGCCCGCCTCAGGATGGCAGGCGCCGCTGACCCGCTCGCGCTGTTACCCGAACAGGCGGCTTTATCCATTGCTGACCAAGCCAAAGGCTCGCTTACCAACGCTCTGTCTCTGGCGAGCGCGTACCTGGAAGAGCAAATCGAGTCCAAGAAGAGTCGGCTTTTTATTCCGGATCTTGGTCCGCGCCCTTTTTAGGCGTGTGAGGGCTTGAGAAGTTCTAATGGAAACAAACCTATCTGAGGAGCGCGAAGATTTATACAGCTTTAATTCGCGGGATTGCTTTTTGTAGGTGTAATGAACCCTGAAACAAATGCCTGGTTAGATATACAGGCGGCTTTGACCGCCACGCAAGACCCGGCTTTAAGCCAATTGCTTGATTCCGCCAGTGTGGCGTACGACGGCACGTACCAGCTCACCGCTCCACCGATGGTCTATGCCAATCTTTGCCGTTATTTTCCATTAATCGAAACTGTCGTGCAGGATCTTACCGGTAAGGAGTTCCGCCTGGCAATGTCCGCATCTGTGCCCATGGGCACAGATCAAACACTGAGACAAATTCCAAGCGAGTCTGGTAATGAAGATGAACTTATGACCTTTGAAACGGGCGCGTCAGATGTCACCCAGGCAATTCTTGCGCCCGAATCAATCGCCGCGATTCCTGCATATTTGCTGCGCTTTGTACCTTTCGCTGGTCCCAACGCGGTTCTAATTGCCAGTGCTCTCAGGCAGGCTTTCTACCGGCGTTCGCGTGAACACGGCGCCGACCAACTTTATCCCCGCCAAGGAGATGCGGTCACCATTGACGTCGACGGCCTTTTAGCGATGCTTGGCCATTTTATTAGCCGGGCAACCTTCTTCCGCGTCTTTAAGAGCGGCGCGTTGGATTGGTTTGTGCGGCGTGCAGAGCCCGTCCACCGCTTTGTGAATGGGAAAATCGTCCGACAGGCTAACACCTACACCTACCGCGGACTCATGCTTACCCCGGGCGATGCCCAGGATTTGTACCTCTGGCTGTTGAAATATGGCTTGCAGGAATCCCCCGCGGATACGCTCAAACATGCCCTGGAAACTCCGCGAGACCGGATTCTTGTGTTCCCCTACCGCGTCCCAGACCTCGTCAACGATAACCGCTTTTCAACCTCGGTGTCCGTGCACGAAGTTGTACAGTCTGCTTTGGGCGGTCCTCGCCTGACGCCCGCTTTGGCTGGCTTATGTGACCGGCTTGCATCTCACCTCATCCGTCCTGAAAGCTTTTTGGCTGTTCCGTGGTATTGGTTTCGCCGGGTGCTGCCAGATCTTGGCGCGGATCTGGGGATGCTTTATTTGATGAGCAAGAATTGCTGCTACATTGATTGGGCGCGCGGCAAAGACCGCAGCACTTTTTGGGTTCCTGGCGGTTTGCCCACCCTCCAAAAGTGGATCCGCTCCGAAACCCTGCCAGCCCGGATTCCCCACCTAAAATCCAGCGCTCGCGGGCGACCGCGCAAAGAACAGGTCAATCCAGAATCCCAATACACCCGCGACTGGCGCGAAGCAAACCGCCAGCTTGCCAGCCAGTATCTCAGCCGGATTGATACCCGGGTAAGCAGCAGCGGAACCGATTGGCAGCTGCGGGTGGAAGAAGTGCGTTTGACCGCGTCAGATGAGCTCCTGAAAGGCGCTTTGTACGCCTTTCTGCTTGGCGATCAAAGTGCTGAGCAACTGCGGGCGTTACAGGCCTTCGCTTCTGACAATCGCTTTGCACAGCTCCTTCGAAATGCGCTGCGTATTAACTCCGCTAGAATTTGTCATTATGAGACTTTAGTGGAACAGGGTATTTGTCAATTTGAGACTTTAGATGCTAATCAAATTTGTTATTTTGATACCTTAGCTGACAGCCTTAATTGTCATTTTGAGACGCTTGTTGGGGCAGGTATTTGTCAGTTTGACACGATATTAAAAATACTATTTAGACTCAAAGATTCCACAATTTTCCCAAAAAACACAATCCTACCAGATACACAGGGTGAAGAGAACCCGTCTGAGCGCTATGAAAAAGGGGTGGTGGGGTATTTCTCAGGCAGCGAGTGGAATCTGGAGATGATCCTTAGCTTGGTCAATCCTGTACTCAAGGATCGCATCCTCACACAGGCTGATCATTGCCATTTTCTCTCCTGGTTGGTTCATGGCTGCCTGACTGCGTCCATTCACAGTCCTCTAAGCTTTGCCGTCAGCCGCAGCCTGGAAACCGCGAGCGGTGCTGGCGGACCAGCCGCCCGGCTTGCGGACCTGCCAGCCCCAGAATTGGCCCGGCTTCTGTGGCACGCGCATCAACGCATCCAGGCAGGTTACATTGGCAGAAGCTTAACAGCTGAAGCTGGCACGAATGATCTGGAAAACCTGTTGGGTTCAGCGCAGGATACCAGAACCCGCGGCCAACTACTCCAGCGAGCTCTGGACGTGCTGGGAATCGCTGAAGCATAAGCCCTGCCTGGAAAGCAGTTGCTGATCACAGGAAACCACCGTTTTTTACTTGATCCCGGACAACAAATCCCACTTAGAAGCCATTCAAATCGGGCTTGCGCTTCCGGATGAGAAAAGCTTCCCATGTAATTTCGAATTCATCTTTTCTTAAATATATTGCGCATAGCAAGTAAATATTATACTTGGGCTGGCTCTTCAGAAGGCGCCGAAAGCAGAATTGGACCCCCTTATTTTTTCAGCATATGCGTGTAGCTAACATGCCGCTTATTCATTCCCCACCACAATGAGGTCTATTAGTAGTTTGTAATTTTTCTGGCTGAAAGAGCGGGAAATTTTCAAGAAAAAATCTGCGGGATGTTACAAGAATTATGCGCATAGGTATATTGTATATAATACTATCCAAATAAGCTGGCGCAGGGGGGGCGGTTTCAGCTGAATGGGCTATAATTCCAGAAAATCAAGACTTCCGGAGGCGGTATGAACTACGCGGTTATTATGGCTGGCGGAGCAGGCACCAGGCTTTGGCCTATCTCGCGCGAGCGTTTACCAAAACCAGCGCTGCGTCTTTACAGCGAAAAAAGCATGTTTCAGATTGCCGTGGAAAGACTTTTTCCGCTCTTTACTCCCCAGCAAATCATCGTGGTAGCGGGCTCTGCCCACTCCACCGTTTTGGCTGAACAGGTGCCGGAAATTCCAAAAGAAAACTTCATACTGGAACCGGAAGGGCGGGGAACCGCCTCGGCGATCGCGCTTACTGCGGTTCACCTGGCCGAGCGCGACCCAGAGGCTGTCATGGCTGTGCTCACTGCGGATCACTTCATCGGCAACGAAGTTGTTTTCCGCGGCGCGGTAGCCGCCGCGCTGACCACCGCAAAAAGTGACTATATGGTCACATTGGGGATTTTCCCGGAATTCCCATCGACAGAGTACGGCTACATACAACAGGGGGATCTGGTAGGCGAGACTGACGGTTTCCGGGTCTTGGAAGCGCTGCGCTTTGTGGAAAAGCCGGACCAGGAACGCGCTGCGGATATGCTGAGGGCAGGCAATTACTCCTGGAATAGCGGGATGTTCATCTGGAAGGTCAGTATCATTCTGGACGAGTTTGCGCGCCAGATGCCGGAACTTTTTGACCAGATTACCGCGATTGGCAAGTCGATCAACACGCCCGCATATGCGCACACGCTCTCCGAAGTTTGGCCCAAAATTCGCAAGCAGACCATCGATTACGGCATCATGGAAGGCGCGCGCCGTGTGGTGGTTTTGCCGGTGACCATGCAGTGGACGGATGTTGGAAACTGGAACAGCCTCAAGGCGCTCTTACCTGAGGATGCAAGCGGGAACACCGTCAGAGGCGATGCACTCCTGATGGACTGCAGCGGGACGCTCGTTTTCGGCAGTAAAAAGCTGATAGCCGGCGTCGGTTTGCAGGACCTGATCGTGGTGGATACTGCGGATGCGCTCCTGATCTGCCGGAGTGACCGCGTTCAGGACGTCCGGAAAATTGCGGACAGATTGAAAGCTAGCGGTCGGTTGGACCTGATATAAAATCGTAAATGTTTACATCCCGCGAGACCGTAATCCAGCGGTCTCTTTTTTTGAGACAGACTGAAAAGAAAATTCAATGACGCTGCGCGAAGCCTCCCAAAACCTTATCAACACCTGGATAAAGACGGTGTGTTCACGGTCGCTTTCCAGTCACACCGGGCAAGTGAAGCGTGTAAGTTATCTTTATTTCCACCTGCAAATTTTAAAAATCCCTGTTAATGAGTTGAGAAATGCAAAAACTACACCAGAAAAATCCGCGGAAAAATTTTGTTCCGGTCGTTCTCGTGTTGATGGACACGCGTTCCGCTGCGCAGCACGCAGCTAGGGCATTCAACCTCCCAGTGTACAATCTGGAGAGTCTGCTTGCCGCTCTGGACCCGGACCTACATCACCTACTGTACCTGACCGGCTGAAAATACGAGCGCCGGTGCGGCGTTCCTGATGCTGCAGGAAGGTTTCACCAAAGCCAATCCGATTCTGGGGGGCTTAGAAGCCCGGGTGAATGCCGGTTACCCGACCGAACCGTAGGGATTCACAAACAAAAAAAACAGCTTGTGTGCTCACAAGCTGTCTTTTGTTTTCACGCTTGGGTACGCTCGCAAGCCGCCAGGTATCCAAGGCTTCTGTCACAGGCCAGCCATTACGCTGCCCTAAGAAGGCGCTTAGCAGTCGTAATAATTTTCAATTTCGAACGGACTGGGGCGCTGATTAACCTGATTTGCCTCTTTCCGCTTGGCATTAACCCAGGTGCGTATCAGGGTCTCGTCAAAAATCCCGTGTTCTGTGAGGAAAGCGGCGCCGTTTTCCAGGGCGCTCATCGCTGCTTCCACGGAAGTTGGCAGGGACTTGATGGTTGCGCGGCGTTCTTCGGACCAATCAAAAATATTATCGTAAATTGGTCCAAAACCGGCTTCAGTCGGGTCAATGCCTGCCTGGATGCCGGCCAGACCTGCCATAAGCATAGCTGCCATGGACAGGTAGGCGTTGCCGGTGGCGTCAGGGGGACGGAATTCCATGCGCACAGCCTGCGGGGCGGTGGCGTATTTCGGGATGCGGATGGCCGCGCTGCGGTTCGCGACCGAGAAGATGGCTTTGATGGGCGCTTCAAAACCGGGTACCAGCCGGCGGTACGAGTTGGGGCTGGGGTTAGTGAAAGCCATCACGGCTGGCGCGTGCGTGAGCATTCCGCCGATGTATTGCAGTGCGGTCCGGCTGAGCAAAGATAGGCCGTTGGCGTCGTAAAACTGGTTGACGCCGCCCTTGGTCAGCAGCTGGTGGTAGTGCGTGCTGCTGCCAGCCAACCCGTAAATGGGTTTGGGGAGGAAGGTGGCGGTCTTGCCGGCGCGCATCGCGGTCATTTTGACGACGTACTTGACGAGCAGCGCGGCATCTCCCGCCTGGGTGATGCCCAGCAGAGGCGTTTCAATTTCTGACTGGCCGGGTCCACCAACTTCGTGATGATGGTATTTGACCGGGATACCGAGCTTTTCGAGTGTCACCACAATTTCATCGCGGAGTTCGTAGTAGTTATCGCACGGCGCGGCTGCCTGATAAGCCTGGTTGTCGGGCAGCGCGTAGCCGTTGGCATTCACAAGCGTGCCCCAGTTTGCCTCACCAGAGTCGATTTGGCACAGCGTGTAGGCAGGGCTGTTCTTCAGGGTAATCCGGTCAAAAATGTAAAATTCAAATTCTGGCCCCCACAAAGATTGATCGGCAATACCAGTAGAAATCATCCATTTTTCCGCGCGGCGGGCAATCTCGCGCGGGTCGAACTGGTACAGCTCCTTGGTATCCGCTTCGTGCACACTGCATAGGCAGGCGAGCGTGGGTTGGCTGTGGAAAGGGTCCACGAAAGCCGTGCTCAGGTCGGGGATGAGCACCATATCGCCGGCGTTCACGTGCTTGAACCCCACGCTGGATCCGTCGAAGCCGACCCCCTGCGTCATCACGTCATTGGTGAACTCTCTGGCGGAAAGGGTGACGTGATGCAGGTGCCCCCACAGGTCGCAGTAAAGCAGGTCGACCAATTCGATGTGCTGGGCGCGAACAAAATCGTGTGCTTCTTTGAACGAAGAAAACATAGGCTCCTCTACGCAATGGTTTGGGTGAGTGTCATTGCGTTTGTATTATAACAAGAAGCAGAGATAGGTTGGCTTGCCTTTATTAACCCGAAAGAAACCTAAAGCAACGGCTTGAAATCCGCAAAATTTCTTATAGCTGAAGCCCAATCTATGCTCAGGCGATCCAGCTAAGAAAAGGCAGCTTTTTGATGCCAAGAATGACTGCTGCGCTGAGGAAGAACACTAACAGGGTCAGCAGTGGTACAGACAGAATTGGGTTGAATGAAAGCAAGTTGAGCCCAAACGCTTTTTCGAGGAAATAGATGACCAGCGGATGGATGAGGAACACGCCCAGCGTTAGCCGCGACAGATTTGCAATCAAGCAGCGTGCGCGGTACGCAAACCGGACTTTACTGACTTGCGACTTGAAAACAAGGAACACAGCAACAGCCCCAAAGAAGGTCATCAGGGAAAGCGGGTCTGAGAAACGCAAATCCGTCGCGCCGAGCTTCTGAGAGGCTAGCCAGGTCACAGCTGCGTTGGCGAGGATCCCGCCCAGACCCAGCAGATAAATAGCAGCTTCTATTTTTTTATCTGCATAAAAATAGCGGTGCAGGGTGTTGCTCAACAGAAAGTACCCCGCAAAGAGTAAGACTTTTCCTACCGGGAATTTTTCGGCGATGGTGCTGACCCAGTCCGCCATTGGCAGTAAATCTCCGCTCAGCACCATAGTATGCCCCAACAGACCTAATATTAGCAGTACGGCAGCATACCGCCCAACGCGTTCGCCGCCCTGATCGACAGCAGGCTGAAGGAACGGTGAAAGCAGATACAGGCTGATCAGGACTGGCAGGAACCACAAGTGATAATGGCTGGAAATCAGCAGGGCGGCGAAGCGACCTGGCAGGGTTCCCGCGCCAGCTGGAGTGGTAAGCACACTAAAAACCGCGTAAATTAATGACCACGCAATGTAAATCACAACAATTTTTCGGACTGGTCCTTGAAGCAGCTGCCTGAGCGTGCGCTGTTTGCCCAGACCGAGGAAAAGGATGCCGGCAACCATTGTGAAGAGGGAGGTGGCAGTACGCGCCAGGCCGAGATATAAGTTAATTGGCTGCCAGGCGGGTGAACTGACCGGTAGTCCCCGCAGTTGAACGGCAGTCAGGTTCAGCGCCACAATCAGCACGGAGGCAGCGATGCGCAGTAAGTCGACCCAGACCAGACGGTTCGGCTCAGACGTGGAAGTGTTTTCCGAGGTGATGTTTGCTGTGCTCATATGGCTGCGGTTCCCAACCCGTTATTTTAGAGGATTGGCGTGGCAATTGCCAACCTGTGTAAAAGTATACGGCGTTTTCTTAAGATTTCGCACGTTGTCCTGCGCTAATCGGTTCAATGCCGTTTATAATTTGCTGGAAGCAGAGCGCCTGATCTTTATTTGCAAGACAAGCCTGGCGCGCTGGTTGCCTAAGGAGAGGCTATGCAATACGGATATTTTGATGATAAAGCCCGGGAATATGTAATTACCCGACCGGATACCCCTTTGCCCTGGATTAATTATCTTGGCAGCCGGGATTTTTACAGTCTGATCAGCAACACTGGCGGCGGTTACTGCTTCTACAAAGACGCGCGTCTGCGTCGGATTACGCGTTACCGCTACAACAATGCCCCGCTGGATATGGGCGGGCGCTGCCTTTACTTGCGCGATGATGAAAACGGAAAACACTGGTCCGCAGGGTGGATGCCCGAGCGCGCCCAACTGGACGCTTACGAATGCAGGCATGGGCTGGGCTACACCCGGATCCGTTCGAAAAGCGCGGGAATTGAGGCAAGCGTCAATTTCTTTGTACCGTTGGACGCCCCATTGGAAATCTGGGACCTTACGCTCACGAATCAACGCGAAACGCCGGCAGAAATAAGCCTGTTCTCCGCGGTGGAATTCGCGCTGTGGGATGCGTGGGACGACCAGACTAATTTTCAACGCAACTTCAACACCGGAGAGGTGGAAGTGCCGCAGAGAGACGCCCCCGCCGGAAGTCCGCTGGCAGGAACTATCTTCCATAAGACCGAATACCGCGAACGGCGCAACCACTTCGCCTACTTTGCCTGCTCCGAACCCCTGGCAGGTTATGATACCCAGCGCGAGGACTTCCTCGGCGCTTACCGCGGATGGGATGATCCCATTGCGGTGGAACGTGGGGAATCTGCCAACTCAGAGGCGCACGGCTGGCAGCCGATCGGCTCCCACCACCTGAAGCTGCATCTGCAGCCTGGAGAAGCGCGCAGGATCATTTTCCTGTTGGGCTATCACGAAAACAACCCGTCTGATAAATTCGCCCAGCCCGGTTCCCAGACCATCAAAAAAGACAGCGTCTTACCCATTCTGCAGCGTTTCTTACAACCCCAGAGCGTGGACAGCGCCTTTGGAGAACTCAAAGCCGAGTGGGATCGTCTCCTGGCAAAATTCCAGGTGCACACCCCGGACCCGCACACCAACCGCATGGTCAATATCTGGAACGCGTACCAGTGTATGGTCACCTTCAACATGAGCCGCTCCGCCAGCTATTTTGAGTCCGGGATTGGGCGCGGGATGGGCTTCCGGGATTCCAACCAGGACCTATTGGGCTTTGTGCATTTGGTCCCCGAGCGGTCGCGCGAACGCATCCTGGAGTTGGCGGCTACGCAGCTGCAAAATGGCGGCGCTTTTCACCAATACCAACCCCTGACCAAGCGCGGCAACAACGATGTCGGTTCCGGCTTTAATGACGACCCGCTCTGGCTGGTTTTGGGCGTTTCAGCGTACGTGAAAGAAACTGGGGATATGTCCATTCTGGATGAACTTGTGCAGTATGAGAACCAGCCTGGCACAGAAATGCCGCTCTACGAGCACCTGCAGCGCTCCATGATGTACACCCTGAACGCCATTGGTCCGCACGGGCTGCCCCTGATTGGGCGCGCGGACTGGAACGACTGCCTGAACCTGAATTGCTTCTCGGAGACACCGGGGCAATCCTTCCAGACGACGACCAACCAGGAGGGCAAGGTCGCCGAGAGCGTTTTCATTGCTGGGCTGTTTGTGCTTGCCGCTCAGGAAATGGTTCAACTCGCTGGGCTGCACCATATAGAAAACGCCAGCTTTTTCCAGCAGCCGGCTGATTTTTATCACGAAAAAGCGTGCCTGATGGAAGCTGCGGTGTGGGCAGCTGGCTGGGACGGCGCCTGGTTCCGCCGCGCGTACGACGCATTTGGTGACCCTGTGGGATCTGTGGTCAACAGTGAAGGGCAGATTTTTATCGAGCCTCAGGGGATGTGCATCATGGCAGGTTTGGGCGTAGAAGATGGCAAAGCGCAGACAGCGCTCGATTCCGTGGCGGAGCACCTGGCAACCCCGCACGGCATTGTCATTTTACAGCCCGCATATACCCATTATGACTTGAAATTGGGGGAAATATCCACATATCCGCCTGGTTACAAGGAAAACGCCGGAATTTTCTGTCACAACAACCCCTGGATCATGATTGCCGAAACCAGAATTGGCAGAGGTGAGCGCGCCTTTGATTACTACAGCCGCATTTGCCCGTCCGCCCGCGAACAAATCAGCGAGGTGCACCGCTGCGAACCGTACGTCTACGCCCAGATGATTGCCGGCAAGGACGCTGCGACGCACGGAGAAGCTAAAAACTCCTGGCTGACTGGCACCGCGTCCTGGAACTTTGCGGCAATCACGCAGCATATTCTGGGCATCCGGCCGACCTACAGCGGGTTATGCGTTCAGCCGGTCATTCCGGAAGCGTGGCAGGGTTTTCAGGCGGTGCGCGAGTTCCGCGGAACGCGCTATCTGATCAATGTCATCCGCGTGGGTAAAGGGAATAGCTGCAAAGTGAAGGTCGACGGCCAGGAAATCGAGGGAACGGTAGTTCCGGCTCCGGCCGAGGCGCGCGAGGAAGTGTACGTCGAAGTCAGACTTGGTACGGCGCCGCTTTAATTTCGACATAGAAGGACAACTGTATGGAAAATAAGTTGTTGGAAGTGAGCACATTCACCGGAGATGGATACAAACCTCTGATTGACTTTAACTGCTGGCGGGTGGCTCTGCTGCGTTATTGCGATGATATGGACCCTGACATGATGGCAAGTTTGGAGCGGCACATGCAGACGGACGAAGTCTTTGTGCTGCTGGAAGGCAAAGCGGCGCTCTTTTTGGCGGGTGGGGACGGATCCGAAGAGCTGAGTGTGGAAATGATGCAGCCCGGCTTGCTTTACAATGTGAAGCAGGCGGCCTGGCACACCGCGGTCTTAAGCCGGGACGCAACAATCCTGCTGGTGGAGAATCAGGATACCTGCCGGGATAATTCGGAATATACCCCGATTACGCCGGCGCAGCGGGCCGTGATTGTTCAAACCGCCCGGGCGGTGTGCGGATAGCTGCGCATAGCCATTAGATGGGAGTGATGCGACATTCGTCTTGATACCCTGAAGGGTACAGGCTTCGATTAAGGATCACGCATTGCTCACGTGTAAGCAAAATCTAAAATGATTTATGCTTAACCAAAAAGAGGAGGCATTTATTGCCTCCTCCTTCCGTATAAGCTTTGTCAGCCTCTCTCGCCGCGGACATATGGGATGCCAAGCGCGGCAGGCGCCCCGATGCGCAGCCTGCGCGCAGACGCGGAGCCCCAGACAAGGGCAATAATGGTTAGCACAAAAGGCATCATTTGCAGGAAAAACACCAGGTTGTGGTTGTAGAAGAAGGGATTGCGCAGACCAAATAAGAGCATCGGACCCTGCAAATCCAGCATAAAGCGGCGCAGCATGCCAAACAAATACCCGCCGAGCGCCGCCCGCAAAGGGTTCCACTGCGCAAAAATGACCAACGCTACCGCGATCCAGCCCTGCCCGGAGGTGGTCAGGTTGCTGTACCAGCCTGGCGAAATCGCGATGCTGATTGCCGCCCCGGCCAGACCAGCCAGGCAGCCGCCTACAAATGTGTAGAGGTAACGCACTCCATAGACATTAATACCCAGGCTGTCTGCCGCGGCGGGTTTTTCGCCAACGGCGCGCAGGTGCATTCCCGGGCGGGTTTTATTGATGTACCACCAGGAAATGGGTATCAACAAGTAGCCGATATACACCAGTATATTCAAATCGGCAAAGAAGATGCGCCCCAACCAGGGAATTTTTGAGAGCAGGGGTATGGTCGCGTTGGTGATAAGCGGCGCGTTTTGCCCGGTTAATCCTTCGCCCAGCACGAGCGCCAGCCCGGTGCCCAGAAAGGTGAGCGACAAACCGCTGACTACCTGGTCAGCCTGAAAGTGAATGGTCACGAGAGCATGCGCGAGGCTGAGCAGCCCGCCCGCCGCGATTCCCGCCAGCAAACCCAACCAAGGGCTGCCTGTTGCCAGCGCGGTCTTGAAGGCCGCCATCGCGCCGAGCAGCATCATGCCTTCCACACCCAGGTTCTGGATGCCGGCAAGTTCGGTCAGGATTTCTCCGATTGCCGCGAATAGTAGAATGGTCCCTGTGGAAAGACCGGATCTGAGAATAATTTCTAAGCTCACTTTGCTGCCTCCGGAGCCGTGCGGAACAGCTCAAATTTGTAGCGCAGCAAAACATCACTGCTGATTACCAGGAACAGAATAGTTCCCTGGATGAAGAAGTACAGACCGGAAGGCTGGATTTCCCGGCCGGCAACAATCAACGCTCCGAACAGGAAGGAAACCAGGATGGTGGCAAAAGGATTTAGCTTGGCAAGCCAGGCTACAATCACGCCGGAAAAACCGTAATTGGTGGAGATGCGTTCCTGCAGGCGGTGCACCACGCCGCTGACTTCCGACATGCCAGCCAGCCCTGCCAACGCGCCGGAGAGCATGAACACAAGAATCACGTTGCGCGTGATATTAATGCCGGCATAGCGGGCAGCCTGCGGATTATCACCAATCAGATTGATTTCATAGCCCCAGCGGCTGCGCGTCATGATGATCCAGATGATGAAGGCGGCAATCAAGCCAAAGACGACGCCAAGGTGCAGCGTGATGCCGGAAAACGCCTTCACTTCCCGGGCGTAATCCGCAAGGCGCGGAAGCCAGGCGGATTTTGCGAACACCGGAGTCATCTGGAAGCCGGCGTCGCTGAATTCACTGTAGATCCAGTAATTGTTAAAAAATACTGCCACGTAGTTTAACATCAGCGTGGAAATAATCTCGCTCACATTGAATTTTGCTTTCAACCAGCCAGGGATGAAACCGTACAATCCACCGCCCAACATTCCAAGCAGCGCCATCATCAGCAGAATAACAAACTTGGGGGTCGTTTCCATGTCCACCAGCGGTACCAGAGGCACCAGGCTGGCAAAAAAAGCGCCTATGTAGAACTGACCTTCCGCGCCGATGTTCCACAAGCGCATGCGGAACGCCAGCCCGCAGCCCAACCCGATTAGCAGCAGCGGCGTGGCTTTAACCACCACATCCGAGAGCGCGCCCCAGCTGCCGAAGGCTGCATTGAAAAAATACCCAAACGTCTTGATGGGGTTCCCGCCAATCAGCTGCAAAATCAACGCGCTGATGAGGAACGCCAGGACAATCGCGCCGACTGAAGTCGCCAGAGGCAGCCAGCGCGGGACTTCCTCTGTGCGTTTCTGGATGCGCAGGTGGTACGGTAAGCTCATTCCTGCCTCCGTAATTCTCCCGTCATCATCAAGCCGATCGTTTTCAGGTCAGCCTCCTCTGCGGGAAATTCCCCGACTAATTCGCCTTCGTATATGACTGCAATCCGGTCGGAAAGGTCCAGCAATTCGTCCAATTCCTCTGAAATCAAGAGCACCGCTGAGTCATTATCCCGCTGCTCCAGCAGCAGGTTCTGAATGCCTTCGATAGCGCCTACATCCAGCCCGCGGGTTGGCTGCACAGCCACAATCAACTTGGGACCGCCCGAGATTTCCCGGGCTAGAATGACTTTCTGCAGGTTTCCGCCCGAAAGTTTGTTGACCTGGGTGCTCAGGCTGGGCGCTTGAATGTCGTATTTTTCTTTGAGATTACTGGCGAACTCCCGCGCGGCGGTGTAGCTGATGCGCCACTTCTGGCTGATCGGGGCGTGGTCGTAGGTTTTCATAATCATATTGCCGGTAAGTGCCATTCCAGGAGCGGTTCCCACGCCAGTACGGTCTTCCGGGATATGCGCGGTGCCCTGGTCAATCGCCCGTTTGGGCGGTTGGTTGGCAACGTCAGTGCAATTCACCAGGATTCTGCCCTGGCAGGGGCGCAGGCCGGTAATGACTTCCGCCAGTTCGCTCTGTCCATTGCCGGCTATGCCGGCTATGCCGAGAATCTCACCCTGGCGAAGCTGAAAGGAGATGTTTTTAAGCGCCGGCAGACCGCGGTTATTAAGCGCGGACACATTCTGAACATCCAGAACGACTTCTCCCGGCGTGTGGGGTTTTTTGGATAATTGAAATATAACTTTCCGGCCGACCATTAATTCAGCCAGTGTCTCTTTGTTTACATCCTCGAGGTTTATTCCGTCTGCGGTGACTTTTCCTTTACGCAGCACCGTCAGCCGATCCGCTACTTGTTTTACCTCGTTCAGTTTATGGCTGATGAACACGATGGATTTCCCCTCCCGAACCATCAGCCGCAGAGTGTCCATCAATTCCTGAATTTCCTGCGGGGCAAGCACGGCAGTGGGTTCGTCCAGTATCAGGATTTGAGCGCCGCGATAAAGGGTTTTCAGAATCTCCACACGCTGCTGCTCGCCTACCGAGAGCTGCCAGATTTTTGCCGTCGGCTGAACTTTCAACCCATATTTGTCAGCCAGTTCGGCAACCTTTTGGTCATAGCGCGGAAGACGCATGACAAAATTGGGATCATCCAGCCCTAACAGGATATTCTCGGTTACAGTATGCGTCGGCACCAACATAAAATGTTGATGGACCATACCAACGCCGCGACTGATCGCGTCCCGCGGAGAATTAAGCACCGCGTGTTCTCCATTTATCCGGATTGTGCCGGTTTCGGGTTTATAGAGCCCGGCAAGAATGTTCATTAAGGTGCTTTTACCCGCGCCGTTTTCTCCCAGCAGGGCGTGGATTTCCCCGCGCCTGAGCGTAAAATTGACGTGGTCATTGGCAAGCACGCCTGGAAAGCGCAGCACAATATCGCGCATTTCCACGGCATTGGTTTGTTCCTCATGTAGTGGGCGAAGCTGTGGTGTGGTTGTCATGAGTTCTTTCTGATAGATAACCCTCATGAGCCTCTCGCCAGATCAAGGCTCTTTATTGTAAGTGTCATTAAGTTCCAGGAGATGACCCCGGGGTCATCTCCTGGTTGTGTTTCGTAAATTTTACAGGTCAGGCAGTTCTGCGGTGATGTTTTCGTTCCACCAGTACATGCAGGTTTTGCATTCGCTGCCAAACTGTTTGAATCCGTCCAGGTCAAGTTGTTCCATGCTGACGCCGTCAGGTAGGATCAAGTTGCCCTGATTATCGGTAATTGGACCTTTGAAGACGTCGAAGCGGGTGAATTCACCCTTGAGCATCTTATCCAGGGTTTCGCGTACCATCTGCAGGTCTGCTTCCGGAAGCTCTGCCACGCCAGGCATCAACGTTTCGCCTTCCATGAAACCGTACAGACCAAGCCCGCCGGAATCGCCGTCGAAATATTCCCAGCCGCCCTTCCAGGTACCGGCGCGGGATTTATCCACGATACCGGCATAAATCACGCCCCAGTTCCAGTACATGGAGGTCAGGCAGCTATCCAGCGTGCAGTTTCCCTTGTAGTCGTAGGTAATGCCCCATTTTCCTTCGGGGGCAGCCAGGGCGGGGGCAGGGGTGTCCGCGCCGGTCATGACGACCTGAGCGCCGGCATCAAAGAGCGACTTTGCGCCTTCCTGCTCGAGGATGGGATCATGCCAGGTATTGATGAAGCGCACATCAATGGTGCACTCCGGACAGGTCTTCTGCACACCGAGTGCAAACGCGTTGCCCAAGCGCAGCTCTTCCGGGATTGGGAAGGTGGCCATATAGCCCAGCTTGGGATTTCCGTCCATTTTCGCGCGGGAACCGGCCAGCATACCCGCCAGATACTTGATATCTTCCATGGCGCCCATCAGGTTGCCAAAGTTCGCGCCGTTCGCTTTGTATCCGCTGATATGGACGATGTCCACATCCGGGAATTCATTGGCAACTGTTTCAGAGGAGTCCATGAAACCGAATGACGTAGTGAAAATCACATCGAAGCCTTTGCGGGCCAGGGAGCGGGTAACCTGCTCTGAGTCAGCGCCTTCCGCCACGTTCTCAACGTACGCGGTGTGCACACCTTCCAGGGTTTGCTCTACATACTGACGGCCAACATCGTGCGACTGTGACCAACCGCCGTCGTCGTGCGGTCCAACATACACAAATGCGACATTATAGCAGCCTTCGATTGGCGCAGGAACCTGGTAGGAACCTACGGCTTCTGAGGTCGTCTGGGCGCGGCAGTCCACAACGGGGGCTTCTGCCGGGGTCTTGGCGCAGGCAGTAAGCACTAGCGCAAGGACCAGGAACAAATTGAACAGCCAAATACCTTTTTTCATCTTTTCTCCTGTTAAGTTATGTGAACGGATTGGAAAAAATGCAATTGCGAAAGACTTGCTCCTTTCGGATTTCAAAGCGACGACATGTTAATTGTACTGCAATAAG
>ERZ1645187.1750-NODE-1750-length-19667-cov-5.707220_pt1 | contig 19667 bp, 17 predicted proteins | sample MGYA00575352_ERZ1645187 | MGnify/ENA primary metagenome ERZ1645187 (study PRJEB40837, sample SAMN11349314) | freshwater sediment metagenome | isolation source: river sediment | host: Sediment | place: India: Wazaribad , New Delhi | collected 2017-02-21 ... | reverse complement strand
GGGCTACTTTGTCAGGCTCCATCGGTTTGTAATTGCGGAATGCACTGAGTACATAAGACAATTCCTTGGCTGTGACGGACGGCTCGCTCGCAGAAATATGATCGGCCGCATCCTCCGCTGAGCGCTCAGCGATCCAGTAGGCGCGCTCGCGGGCATATTTCAATGCTTCCTCCGGCGACTTACCGTTGACCAATATCTCGTACGCGACCGCATTTTCTGCGGGCGTCATGGCGGAGTCGCCATCCTTGTATATCTCGTTATCTTCCTCATCGCGCTCAAATAGCGAGTCGCCCCACGTAAAGCTCGTGCCTTTCATCTCGGCCGTGAACTGGTTCTTGTAGCTGCGATGCACGCTGTTCGCCGTACTCAGATACGTACCCGCGCCAAATGCGGCATTGCCCTCGCCCTTACCTTGGTGCTTGCGCCAATCGAACTTACCTTCGTGGCGGATCGGGCTGTCGTGGGTCGCAGCGATGCCGTCACGATCCAACTCGTCGTGAATCTGTGCCGACATCGCGTTAGCTTTTTTTCGGCGTTTACCCCCGCTCTTGGCTGCGGTCTTGCTGCTCCCGATCATCTGCGAGGCGACCTTATCCACCAGAGCCAGCGAGGCACGCAGGTCTTCCACGTCGGACATGCCCATGGTGCGGGTCAGCCAGCGCTGCGCCCACTCCTTCGCGGCCACGGCCTTCTCAGGCGTGTAGTCTGCCGGCGGGTTGTTCAGGTAGCCGACGGTCTTGTTGGCGTTTTGAGTGAGTCGCGTTGCTTCTTTCTTGCCAAGCGCCGCGCTCTCTTTTTCAGCCACTTGTTCAGTCTTGGTAGCATTGGCCTCCCGGCGGGCTTTGCCGCTGTAGCGATTCTGTGCGTTGGTGCGGCGCTGCACGTCGGCGAAGTTCGCATCGTCTTCCTGCATGCTGCGGGTGTCCGAGCTGGCTTGCAACATCGGGTCGGTGTCGGTCTTGCCGTCGCGCTCGGCTGCACGGGTCTGGTCGCGCTCCATCATTTTGGAGTCGATGTCGGCGTCCGTGATCGTGTAGTTGTGCAGCTTGTTGATGGCGATCTTGGCGGCGTTTACTCTGTTCGACGCGTCGACGATCGCAGCCTTGATCCCGGAGGCCTTGGCGTCTCCGAGCGCCTCACGCAGTTCTTCGAGGCGGGCTTCGGCGTTCTCGATCTTCTCGTATAGAGCAGCCTCGAGCACACCGCGCACCTTGTCACGCTCGGCTTTCCGCTTGGCGACGTACGACATCTCGGCCTTCTGGCGCAGACCGCCGACGGTGGACTTGCCCACGGCCAGCTTGTCGAGCGCAGCACGGTCGCGCTGGGCCTTGGCCTTGCGCTGCTTGTTCGTGGGCTTCTCCACCGGTGCAGTCTGGTCGGCGCCCGGGCGAACGAGCCACTGCTGCTCGCCCTTCTCGTTGTAGATGAACGCACCCTTGCCGAGGTCGAGTACGCCGGAGTCACCGACACGGGCCAGTGCTGTTGCGACCGTGCGCAGCTTGGCCGGCGCACCGTCGTTATCGTCAGCCGTGCCGCCGAAGACTTCCTTCTGCTGCTTGCCAGTGATGGCGTACACGAGCGCGGACATCTTCACAGCGCGGAACTTGCCATCCGGCTTCGCCACGAAGATGTAGCCCTCGGCAGCCGTCGGCTTGGTGTCCTTGACGAAGTGCTTACCCTCACTCTCGACGTGCACGTAGCGGCCGTCATTCTTGAACGGCTTCTCAACGGCACGCATCGGTAGCTGGCTCTTAGCCAGCACCGTCGCCAAATCCTTGGAACTCAGATTGTCCTTGTCCTCGTTCGTCACGAGGTCCATCTGCACGGCGTACTTCTCGCGCAGCAGGCCCATGGCCTCCTTCGTGAGAGCGGCACGTGCCTTGAAGTCGGCCGGCTCAGCGGCAAACTTCTTGTCGTACTGTGCGGCCAGTGCCAGCGGGTCAGTCCCGGCCAGCACGGCGTACTCGTCTCCACGGATCACGCGGCCTGTGCGGTTCGTATGCACTGGGGCGATCTTCTCGTCCCAGCGGAGCTGTGCTTCTTCGCGGCTGTCGAACATCTTGCCAATGCCGGACGTAGCCTTCGAGGCCAGCGAGAACTCGCGGTCCTTGCCGTCCATCATCGTCTCGAAGCTCTGCGCTTCACGCTGCTGGTCGTAATCCAGCACGTCACCGCCGATGTCGCCGGCGGCGTCTTCTTCCACATCCACATCCGCCTGCTCCTGCGCATGAATCAGCGGCGCAGCCTTCTGCGAGGCAGCGTCGTGCATGGCGCGGAAGATGTTCAGGGTGTGCGTGTAGCGGTCGCCGAGGTACTTCTTCAGCTCAGCCTCGACGCGAGGCTTCATGGTCTTGTTCAGCGTGCCCTCAGCCATGCGGGTCATGAGGTCGCTGATCGCAGCCATGTCGTCCGGGCTGATCGGTCGGCCCAGCTCGGTCTGAATCTTCAGGCGTGCGTCGTTGGTCAGGGAGTCCTCGATGGCGCGGCGGCGGGTCTCAGACCGCACTTCCTCGTCTGCCATGAAGTCCTGCAAGACCTTGACCGTCTGCTTCGCATCCAGCCCGCGCCCCTCACTGTCACGGGTCACGAACTGGCTGACACTCGCTGCCACTTCGACAGCACGGTCGCCGTAGACGCCAATGAAGTCGCGCATGATGCGCGGTGTGAGCTGCGGAGCGGTCTTGCCGGAGAACATGCCCCGGAAGAATGGGATCAGCTTGTCGGCGCCGGCGTCGGTGGCTTCCGGCGGCATAGCATCCACCAGACTTTGCGTGATGAGCTGGTTGGTCGGATCGAGTTTTTCTGCACCGAAGGCTCCCTGCGCGTTGGCTTTCTTCTTCGGGCCGTCCATGAAGCCCTTGGCGAAGTCCTTCATGTCTTCGTCAAAGTCACGTACCCGCTGCTGGAACTGCTTGGTCTTCTCCATCGCCACGATGCCCTGCGCAGCGACGCGGAAGGTCTCCGGGTCGTCGAGCTTGGAGAGCATGTCGGACGCCTGCTGCACGCGCGCAGGATCTTCAGCGGTGTTGACGATGTTGTTCAGGTAGTCAGCGATGTACTGCTTGCGCTGCACGTCCTGTCCGGCGATGTGCTGCATGACAGCCTCGGGGTCGCCGGCAATCTCGTCGGGAATCTGTTCGGTGTTGGCTACCAGCCAATCCATCTTGGTAGCGTCGTAGGCAGTGCCGGCGCGGCTCTTGATCCGGTCGATCAGCGGGTCGGCCTTCTCCTTGGCGGCGTCAAGGGCGATGCCGCCCTTCTCAGCAGCCAGATCAACCGCTGCCGACACGCCACGGCCCACGGCCTTTGCGCCTTGTGCGGTCTTCTCGGCCCCGGCTTGCAGCGCCTCGCGGCCAAGCTGCACGCCTGCTGCCGGCACAGCCATCGTACCGCCGCCCATAGCGCCGAGCGCCGTAGCGTCGGCCAGTGCCCACGGGTCAATCTCTTGCGAGAGGCTGCCGGTGCGGGCGTAGGACTTCGCGGCCTGCCCGATGATTTCCTGCGGCAGTTCAGTGCCCGGACCTTCGAGGGCAGCACCCATGCCGATCGTCTTGGCAGCGCCGCGCAGTCCTTCGCGGGTGGCGGTCTTGCCGATGGCACGTTCGATCAGGTATGCAGGACCGGCAACTTCCAGACCGGCGTTGAGCGCACCCTTCGTGCGCATCACGGTCTGAATCTGCTCCGGGGTCATGCGCGCACGAGCCTGCGGGTCGAGGGCGAGCTCGCCAGCAGTCTCATTGGCTTCCATGTTGTAGGCCGGCACCAGACCGCCAGCCGCCATACCGATGCGCCCGCCGATACCACGGCCGACCAGTGCGCCGGCCATGGCCGGTACGGTGGAGGTGAGCACCTGCGGCAGCCCGCCAGCGGCGAAGTCAACGAAGTCATCGACGCCGCCGACATCCCGCAGACTCGCCACACGTGGTGCGGTCTCCGAGGCGCGGGTCTTCATCAGCTCTGCCTGCCGGTACTTCTCGGCGGCTACGTCTCTCCGTCCGGCGATCTCCGCACTCAGCCCCTCAGCGGCGAGTGCGCCGGCGCTCTGTGCTGCGAGCGACGAACGGAGACCTCGCTCTGCTTGGCTCGCTCCGCCGACTGGATCAACCGACACAGGGGCGGTCATGACCGCCTGATCAAGTAGTGCGGGCTGGGCGCGGAGCCCGCGAGCCAAGATGTCTGCCATTTACTTTTGTCCGGGGTAGAGTTTTGAGCGGCGGGTGCGGCTGTCTTCGCCATCGCCGATGTAGTCTTCGGCGGTAACGGCTCCGCGGTCGGTATCCACAACATCACGGTTCGTGAACGGGAGGTTCGACCGCAGGTAGTTGCCGATGCCGATGTCCGGGATGTCGCCGACCGTAGCTTCGCGGGCGGGACCGCGCAGTGCGACCGGTTGGTTGGAGTACCCCGGTTTGCGGAACATCGCGCCTTTGTTGGAGGCCTCTTCCACCTGTTCCTTCTCGAGGAAGGAGCGGCGCAGTTCGCCGACCAGCTTGTTGCGGTCTTGCGGTGAGAGCTGGCTGATCTCAGCCATGCCGCTCTCGGTGGCGAAGCGCGGATCGGCTTGTCGCATGAAGTCGAGGAGACGAGCGTTCTTCACCGTGTCGGGCACGTCCTTGCCGTCCTTGTCCTTGGTGTAGAACTGGTTGTTCACGTGCTGCTCGTTGAAGTCCTTCATGCGCTTGTCGCCCAGCTCGGCCTTGAACTTGGCGTTCTCACGAGTGGCGGTGTCACGAGTCAGGGCGTTCTTATCTTCCTTGTCGAGGAAGTCAGCCAGACGGCCGGCAGCATCACGACGAGCGCGACCGTTGATGGCGGTGTTCATCTCGTTTCGCAGCGTGGCGATCACGGCGTCGCGCGGGCTCATCGGGGCTTTGGCCTCGGCGGGAGCAGCCGCCGGCGCGGGAGCGTTGATGCGGTATGCACGACCGGTGCTGTTGTTCGTGAACATGCCGGTGCCTTCGGCGGGCGTGAACTTCGGGTCTGCAATCTGAGCGCGGATGCCACGGGCCTCGGGAGTACCTGCGTCGAAGCCCTGTACGGTCGGAAGCTGCGTGGCGGCTACGGGCGCTGCCATAGGCGCTGCCGCTGCGACGGGCGCGCGCTTACCGGCGGCGTATGCTTCCGGACCGCCGGCAGCATCGACGACCTTCTGGAACTCAGGGGTGAGCATAGACGGGCGCTCTGCGGGACCGAACGCCTTGGCGACGGCAGTGCCGATCCAGTCAGTGAGTGACTTGCCGGTGGTGGCTCGGGACACACCGTCGACAGCCATAGCGCCGATACCGACGGGGCCGGCGAACGGAGCGGCTACCATACCGGCGCTACCCACTGCGTTGCCAGCGTCCCCCTTCAAGGCACTCTGCACGGCGTCCGCGCCGTAGAGCACGGAGCCAGCACCGGCCAGTGCTTTGCCGGCGATTCCCATCTTGCTGGTCTGTGCAGGCGGCTGACCGCCACTGCCATACGTACCGGCCATGTTCTGCGGCGGGGTCATCGGCTGGGCCGAATTGATCGGGGCGTTGGGGCGGAGGGCGCCAGTGCCGCGCTCCATGTGGAATTTGTTGGCGTCGAACTCGAACGCCTTGCCCTGACCAAACTGCGCACCTTGACGTTGATAGGTCGGTTGGTCGTACGCAGAATAGTCGACACTTGGTGCGGCGGGAGCGGTGCCAGCCGGTTGGGCCGGCGATCCGCGGAGGGCACCCCACGCGTTCGTGGCGCGTTCCATGCCTGCGTTCGCACGCGCCTTCAGGTTGTCCGTCATACCCATGGGATACCTCTCATTCAGTCTGTGTAAGATTATACAGCGTTAGGCGTTGTTTTCGATCGTGGCGCTCAGGCCGGTCACGGACGACGCCCACGCAGAACCAAGCTGCGCAGCCACTTGGGCGGCGTTGTTTGACACCCCTGCACGCACTTCCATGTCCTTGATGATCTGGTCGACCATGACGCGCAAGCGGTCGCCGACGACTTGGGTGTAGGCCACGTAGTTGCGCCCGCTGGACTCCTGCGCACGGACAGAAATCTCGTCGGCGTTGTTCATCGCCCCGGTGAACGCCGTGTACTCCTGCACGCGGGTGGCGTACTGCTGAAGTACCGAGCGGATCTTCTCGGTGACGACGGCGATGTCGGCGCGATAGCGATCCATGTCGGTCTTGTACGTGTCGAGCTGAGCATTCGCCTGTGCGATCTCCGTGCGCGCCACGATGTCCGCGGTACGGGCCTTTGCCTCGTAGCCTTGGATCTGGGCGGTGTGTGCGCGAACGCTGGCATCGAAGGCCGTGACCTTGGCAACCTCACCGTCGATCTGGGCCTTGAACATGTCGAACTCCACACCGCGTGCGCGGACACGCTCGGCGTACGTCTCGACCTGTGCGCGGAAGGCTTGCAGCTTCAGGTTCTCGATGCTGGCAGCCACCTGTGCAGCCTCCATCTCGGTCTTGTACAGATTCGCCATGGCGTTCACGCCGGTGATCTGGGTCTGGTACACGTCGGCGTAGAGCTTCTGCGTCTCGACGGTCAGCTTGGCACCCTCGATCTTGGCCTTGAACACCTCGACGGCAGTCAGGGCAGCACGGACACGAGACTCGAACGCCGCAGCGTACGAGCGGTATGCCTCGACCTTGGAGTTGAACTTCTGAAGCTGCGCGTTGAACAGCGCCATACCCAGCTCGACCTGCAAGCGGGCAGCGTTGAGCGCGCGCTCGGCAGCGAAGCCGAAGTGCTTGAGTAGGATGTCCTCGAGCTGCGTAGCGGCAGTGATCGTGAACTTCCGGTTTTCGACGTAGAGATCGGCCTTCTTGATCATGATGTCGCGGGACAGCGAGGACACCTTATCCAGTGCGTCTTGCTGCACTGCTTCCTGCTGGGCGTACAGGCTGCCGGACGGCAGCGTGAAGCCGCGGGCTGCGTGCATGCGGCTCAGCTCGTCGATCTTTGTGTTGGCCGTGGCAAGCTCGCGGTCGCGGGCACGTTCCCACAAGCGACGCTCGTCCTCGTCGTCGATGCCGTAACCGCCATTCAGGATGTCGTCGAGCAGCTTGGCCTTCGTGGCGTCGAGCAGCGCGGACTGGTACTCACGTTCTCCGTACTCGAAGACGTTCGTTGGCGCGGTTACGTCGCCAAAATCCGCGTCGAGGTCGAAGTACGGCATCTCTACGAGCGGAGACTCCGGCAGCGCCACCGGTGCAAACGTCGGAGCGGTCGGCAGCGTCAGACTTGGCTTGGCGGGCAGAGCCGGAGAGACGAACTCCGGAGCATTGCCCGGAGACGGCGGCATAGGCGTCGTCGGGGCCGTGGGGAATACCAGCGTCGGCGCAGCTACAGCCAGCTCAGGGATATTGCCGATGTTCGGCACCGTGAAGCTGGGTAGCGTCGGGCGCGTCGGCGCGGCGATACCGCTGTACTCAGGCAGCGTCGGCGCCGCTACGCGGTTGGCCGTAGCTGCCGCGCTGGCAGCATTGACGAATACCGGGGCCGGTGGTCCGATACCGACGTTCGTGCTCCACCCTGTACCGTTGACGATGGATACCGCATTGTCGCTGAAGTTGAGAGCCGTGTTCAGCGTATCGACGGCGTTGTTGTATGCCGCTTCTTGAATAGATGCAGTAGACATAGTTTCTCCTTAGATTCGGCGGGCGACAGGTACTACCGCCACATTCATTGTGTCGACCTCGAAGTCACACCCGTCGGTGTTTGCTACCTCGAAGCGCCAATACTTCCCGCGAGCGCCCTTGGCCGTGATCACACGGCGCTGCTTCAGGGTTTCGACGGCGTAGGGGGCCAGCGTGTACTCGACGGGGGCGCCCTCGTCTGTGGCGATGCTCAGCGTGAGATCGCCCTTCGTGCGCAGGCCCATGTAGAAGTCAGAGATACGCTTCTGCATCTCGTTGTCAAAGTCGAGGTCGCCGGTGCTGAATGTCGCGTCGATGGGCACGCCGGCGTCAGTGTCGCCGTACTCAATGCGGTACAGGCCGCTCGGACCGGCGGCGTAGTAGGCGCCCTTGTACTCGCAGAACGAGGTGAAGTCAAAGTCGTCGTACTCAGACAGGGCCGCGGTGATGGTGTTCGCTACGAGCGCCGTGACGTGCTGCGGGCGTACGTCGCCGACGAGGTAGCTGTCCATGCCGTTGAAGGCCGCGTTGATCGCGCCGCTGATAGTGGTGTAGCCGCCGAGGGCGCTGTCGACCGACGGCAAGACCGACGCAAGCACGCCCGTCGTACCGCGTACGGCGAAGAGATCCACGCGCATGCGGTTCATAACCGCGTCGATCGAGCCGACAGAGCCGGCCAGACTGAATAGAGCCGGTCGTAGCGTGGGCATCCGGGCGGTCACGTTCCCGCTGATCGTGGTGTATCCGTCGAACGAAGACCCCAATACCGGGAGCTGTGCATCCACCTGCCCTACCCCGCCGGCCAGCGCTGTAATGCTCGGCTGCGGCGTTGGCAGGTAGGCAAGGATACCGTCGACAACGTTCTCAGCGCCGGTGAGCTGCATGGTGGCGGTCGGCAGGCGGGTGCCTACCGCGCCGCTTGCGCCCATGAGTCCAGTGAGGTCTACGCGGGCGGCCGGCAGTACGGTGTCGACGCTCGCTCCTACCTGCGCGGTGATGTCCGCCCACATGCGCCCCGTGGCTTGGGCGAAGATGTAGTCCGTGAAGCCGGCGTTGCTCAGCGTCATGTTCGGGCGCGGCAGAGACGCGGCGACCGTCGGAGTGATCTTGTCGTTCAGGGCTGTGCCGCTGATGCGGATACCGCCAGTACCGTTGTCGATGTATTCCATGATGCTGAAGCTCAGGTTGTTGGCAGCGCCGCCGATCTTGATGCCGCCGCCGAAGGTTGTCTGCTGAATGAGCGTGTTGACCGACGCCGTACCGCTGGCGATCGTCCCGCCCGACCCGGTGAAGTTCAGGATTGCTGCCTGCGACAACGAGTTCGTGGCGGTGCCGCTTACGATCACGCCGCCGGAACCCACATCTGTGTACACGTACGTAGCATTGTTCGGCGCCGTACCGCCGGCGAGCACACCGCCAGAGGCAGTCATGCTCATTGAGCCGGTGAACAGATTCGGCGCGGCGCCGCCGACCAATACGCCGCCGGAAGCCACGTCCGTGTAGATGCTCGGGATGAACAGCTCGTTCGGGGCCGTGCCGCCAATGCGCGTGCCGCCGGCGCCGGTATCACTCCACACGAACGACGGCGCCACGGGAGCGGTGCCTCCGGCAAGCACGCCGCCGGAGCCGTTGATATTTACGTCGAGGGTCGAGCCTTGGAAGTCGAACGGGATGACCGCGCCGCCCGGAGCCGTGTAGCCAGCGCCGGTGAAGCCGAACTGAATGTCGTTGCCGAGAGGCGCTGCATAAGCCATGCCCTACCTCTACACCGGGATCACCCGGTCGAAGATTTCCGCGTTGTAGTCAGGAGCCACGCCCGTGTTGTCGTAGGCGATCACCGTGACTTCTCCGTTGTATCCGACCGTCTTGATGCTGAACGCACCGCCGCCGGCGGAGACTGCCTCGCCGAGGAAGGCACCGTTGTCCCGGCGGTACGCACGCACGGTCAGCCCCGAAGTCGGCGTACCGAGTATGGAGACCGTACCGCTGAGTGTGTAGACCGTGCTGGAGCCGATCGTGAGTACCTGCTGCGGCAGGTTGATCCTCGTCGGCGCAGTCGTAACCGCGCTGCCGTAGGCGCCGGTGCCGTACGGTCCGGGGAACGTAGGTCCGGCCGAGGGCTGAGCACGCCGTTCTGAGAATCCGATCGCTCCGAGGTCAGCCATCAGTTAGTCCACGTGTCCGAGGTTTCGACCAGAATGCGCTGCTCCGTAGAGCTGTTGCTATTCCACAGAACGACGACCTCAAAGGTTTTACCGGCGTACAGCCCTGTACCGGTAATCACGGTGCCGGGGGCGTACGAGATAGATGTCTCGGCGTGTAGGAAGCGGTACATGCCGGGGATGAACCCACGTAGATCCTGCGTAGTGTTCACGGTGTTGGCACTGTATAGCACAACCATCGGCGCGTACAGCAGGCCGCCACCAAACGAGTTTGGTGCTGCGTACGTCCCGTTGGGAGCGAAGAGCTGGACCGTTACTTCCGGCAGCGGCCCTACGCTGTTCTTGCCGCCGGCGAACGTCAGATTCTGCGGTATTGCGATAGGGTCTCCGTCCGGAGCGCTGGTGCCGCCGCTCGAGGTGCTGCCCCAGAGGGCGCAACGGCCTACGTCGTTGGTGCCCCCAAACGAGATGATGTCACCGAAGAAGAACGAAGCGGGGTACGTACCCCACGCACTGCGGTTGACAAAGAGGTAGAAACCCTTCTCGTTGCCAACGACCATCCAGCCACTGTCCGGCTTGTTGACCGCACGGTAAGTCGTCGAGAACACGTCCGCGTCAATAGTGGTGATCGAGGTCGGCGCGCTAAGGCCACGCACCTGTGCATAGTCCGCGCTGATGGAATCATCGACGTACAGGTAGCGCTGCGTACTACCAGTGCCCTGCCGGTACATCGCCTTGTTGGTGGTGGAGAACGACTTCGTCCAGCCGAGACCGGCTTTCGCGCCATACCCATTCACCAGCACCGCGTCGAGTAGCGTGATCAGAGCGCCGGTAGTGCGGCCGATAGACGGAGCGCTTGCGTCGTTTGAGCGGTAGACACGTACAGTCATGTATCAGCTCCACGTGTCCGAGGTCTCGACAACGAGCTGACCGAGGCTGTAGACGTTGAAGACCTCGAAGGTCTTGCCTGCCAGCGCTCCGGTGCCGCTGAAGGTATCGCCGTCGGCAGGACCGCGGTTGTGCATCGGCGCCCACAGACCGGGGAGGTGGCCGCGGACGATGCCGGGCGGGTGGTGCACCCACATCGGGGCGATGAAGATGCCGTTGTTCACAGCCGCTGGGTATGGCATGCCGAGCGAGCCGACCCAGAACGCTCCCGAGCTGCTGGACGACGGGGCCAGTGCTTTGTATGCGTCAGTGTGGATGCCGACAGCGCGCGGGTTTCCGGCACCCGTGTGGTCGCGCGGCATGGAACGTGGCCAGTACGTATTGAACCCCAGCGAGTGCGAGAACGTATACGCAAGTTCGTCGTACTGATAGTTGAGTGCGGAGACGCCGCTGGTAGAGTACCGGCAGGCGAGCATGGCGCGGTACGGGTCTGGCGATTTGTACGAGATGATGTCGCCGAAGAAGCCGTTCGCCCAATCAGATCCGTTCTCAGAAGTACGGATGAAGATGTAGAACCGAAACTCATCCGCGACAATCACCCACGGGCGAGCAGTGGCGTCTTGAGTAGCAGACTTGCCCCACGCGGTGTAGTTAAATGACGACGGGAACGAATTTGTTCCGGTATCCACACCGGTCATGGCTTCGTAGCCAGTGACGTACGCACGGTGGAAGTACGACGTGACGTTGTCGTCCACCCGCAGATAACTGCCGGTGCCGGTTGCGCTGTTGTTGCGGTAGACCGCCTTGTTGGTGCCGCTGTACGGCTTTGTCCAGCCGGCGGCAGACTTGGCGCCGTACCCGTTGACGAGCACGGCGTCGAGTAGCGTGGTGAGCGCCCCGGCCTGTCCGGTGAGTACCGGTGCGCTTCCATCAGTTGACCGATACACACGGACAGTCATGGGTTACTCCTTCGACAGCGTGAGCTTCGGCGTCACACGGATCGTGTCGCCGGTGTTCTGCACGGTGTGGGGAGTGGTGAAGCGCTCCGCATACCACAGGTCGCCGGTCGTCGCGCGCTTCACGAAGTAGCCGTACACGGTCACGGCGGTGCCGCTCGTGAAGGTCCACGACTGCTGCGCGTACGAGGCTTCGGCCTTGCCGCTCACTTGCGTGACAGACCAGCTCGCCTTGGCGAGAGTCTTGTTCGTGTAGCCCAGCGTCGACATCTCGGTGTAGGTGCCGACTACGTCGGTATCCGCCGGAGTGATGTTGTTGACGAACAGGCAGAGCGTCAGGTCTTCTGCGGTGTCGATCCCCAGAAGGGTCTCGAGCATCTGGTTCTCAGATGCGGTAGGTACGACCAAGGGCATGATCTACCTCCGCTTAGGACTGCGGCAGCGTGAAGGTCGCGGCGGTCAAGACGAACGGAGCGCCTTGAGTCAGGGTCAGCGAACCGAGGTTCATCTGTGCGCCGCTGGTAGCGATCGAGCCGTCCATACGGGCCGCGGTCGTCGACTGAGCCGTGCCGGTGTCAGAGGCTTCGCGCAGGCGGAACCAGCCGGCAGTACCGGTGTTCTGCACGGTGCCGGACCACGTCTCGGCGCCGAGCTTGGATAGGGCGCCATTCACGGCGGTGGCGGCGAAGTGCAGACCTGCGGCGGTGCCGTCGGAGTAGATCGTGCACAGCTTGGTGCCGGACGGTACGTCATCAGCCGAAGCTGGCTGGGTGCCGGAGTAGATGTCGATGAAGCCCGCGTTGAAGATGGTGTCGAAGGACGAAGTGTCCATCAGTTTGTTGACGAGGCCAGTAGAAAGGCGAGTAGCCATGTGTGTGCTCCTTATGAGTACAGTGATACGAGGTACTGCGGAGTACCACCCCGCACTTTGAACAGCCCCGCCCCGATCCGGGCTGCGGGCATCACGAAACGATTGCCAGTCAGGTTTTCTAACTGACCTTCGGACGTACCGATGCAGACGCCGCGGGTCGATATCCACAGGGCTACTGCACCTTGCACGCCGTCTTTACCAATCTGGTTATTCGGGGGCGTAACGAGCGTCCCACGCACTGCCCCGTACGGGGCGGCTTTCACGACTTCCCACTCGGCCGGGTTACGCCCGCGCAGGAAGATGGTCTCGGTCTCGGTGGCGAGGAATGCGCCCTCCATGACCGGAGCAAAGATCTGGATCTGGGAGCTGAACGAGACGAAGTTCTCGCGCAGGTCGAACAACTCGTACTCAAGCGGATCGGTCCAGAATAGGGTGTTGCCAGCCGCTACGAAATTGCGACCGTTGAAGTGGCCGACGATGTGGCCCGCCGGGGCCGGGGTCTTGAACTGCGTGCGGAGTACAATGCTCGTCGCGGGCAGGTCGAAGATGGTGATACTGGTGTCCGCCGCCGGCAGCAGAGCCACTGCATAGTGCGCCTCGCCGTTGGCAGAGGTCATGTAGATGCGCTTGTGGGTGATAGACGCGTCGGTCGGAACCGGCAGGTTCTGGATGCGGATGGCGCGGTTCGCAGCGAGCTCGATGTACTGGCTGCGCGGTGCGCCGGACTCCATGCCGTCGCGCAGATACACGATCGTCACGCCGTAGGTGCCTGCGCTCAGATCACCCGGCGCGGAGCTGAGCTGGAATGTCTTGGGCGGGACTTCAAGGCCCCACGGACGGAGCTTGTCGTCTGCCAACACGAAGGACTTCTGACCGTCGGACATGTACACGCGGTCGTTGACCGCCTCGTACGACACGTCCATGCCGATGCCGTCGTAGAGTTGGACGGCGGTGCCGTTGTCGAGACGGCGGTACAGCCGGCCGTTCTGAACGTAGAGCATCGTCTCGCCGTCCGCCCACACGGAGCTGGTCGGCGTCGCGGAGACTTGAGAGCGCCCATGACGGCGCATGACCTTGCCGGTCTCGTCGATGTCTACGTTCTTGCCGGAAAGCAGATCGCCCGGTCCGAACCGTTCGGTGGACACGTCGTTCCGGAGACCGGAGAGAGCGTTAATCTGCACTGTTTTCATAAGGTTATTGTAGTCTGAATCAGAGTGAAGTGCCAGCGGCGCACGTGGAGGTACGTGCCCGCTGACTGGCCGCGGTTATGGAGGGCTACCCACCCTCACTGCTCCCACCGACGGCTGGGGAGTCTGGAACAACTCAGTGCCTCGCTACTAACGTCGGGGTCTTGCGCATCTCCGCCAGCGGCTTCGGTTTCTATCCGCTCGATGTTCACGGCTTGTCCTTCCTTACCGCCACCACGGTCGCTGCTCGCTTGTTATGTACTACTGTCGTCTGTTGCGTAGTGCGTACTGCATCCCGACGCAGTCCGGTGGCTACCTGCTCCACCGTTCTGCTCGTCCTGACAGTGATACGCGGCGTCGGTTTCTTTACTACTGCGTTATCCACTCGGTGATCTCCTTACCACTGTTCGTCCGAGAGCCGTTCGCACCCGCGCAACTGCGTCGCGCGTCATCACGACTGCTCTGCCTGCGGCCCGGTATGAGCGGGCGACTATGGCAAATCGCCAGAGCCGCCCGCTGAACAGCTTTGCGGAGAACAATCGCCCGCGGAACATCAGGCGCCGTTGAGCACCACGGAGGTGCGGTTGCCATCCTCGTCAAAAGTAGCCGTGACGCGCGGCGTGCCCGTCTGCGACAGGTACTGCTCGGTGCTGGTGCCGATGCCCGTCGAGCGCCCTGCCAGAACAGCCAGTGCGACGCGAAGCAGCTCGTCCAGCGAGATATCGCCCTCGACGTTGCGTGCGCCCACAGCAGCCGCAATGTTCGCCGCCGTTTCCGGCGCGACGTAGCTGGCCGCAGCCATGCGGGAGCTGACGGTTGCGTCGATTCGCCCGAGTTCCGTGGACAGCTCCGTGCGTACTGCCGCGGCGTTTTCTGCCGCCGTCGGGGCAGAACCACCCGTACCGCCGCTCGTGAGGGTACGTGGTGAATATCCCCATACTGCCGCCGCGATTTCGCCTGCACTTGGCCCTGACGTACCGCCTGTCGTTGAGTAACCAATGGCAATGCCGGGTTCTTTAAGTCGTGCATTGACCACCGCGCCGCCAAACGGATCGCCGCCGGATCGAGTTTTAAGCACGCCGTCGACAACTGGCGAAGGGATTGAGTTGTTTGAAATGACGATAGTTACGCCGGTTTCGAGGAAGACGTACAGGGGGATGTCGTCCTGATCCCGACCAACTGTGGTGAGTAGTTCGCCGTACTTCGAGTTGTCGCCAGTCGCCAACCAATCGACGTAGCGGCTCCACATCTCCGCGACGGAGAGCGTGCCGCCAGAGTGCGTGATGGTCTTTGCCGCGCCGTTGAAAGTGAAGGCCATTTCCGCCCTTTACGGATTGACGTAACCGCGATCAGATTCAGCAGCGAACGAAATTGTCTGCCCTACGTTGCGCGTCAAGGTAAAGCTGACAAAACGCGGTTTGGTGCTGCCCTTCTTTAGCGCAAAGCCCTTGAGCAAAACGTCGGTTCCTGCGGTTCCTGCGCCACGCTGCACGTTAGAGTCATAGGCGTAGTCAAAGCTCATGTTGGCGGACGTAATGGTTCCGGCCAGATCGGTTGTTCCGTTGGCCTGCTTTACCGTCAGCGCAGTTGCTTCGCCGAAGTTGTTACCAGCCTGAGCGCCAGACGCGAAGTAGAACCGGAAAACGCCACCGACAAAAGAAGGATCAAACGCGAGCGTTCCTGCTGCCGTAAACGGGAACTGTCGTTCCGTGCCGCCATCATCAATGAAGACAATCCGGTTAATATCGTTGGCGTTATAGCCGTCGATAAAGCCGCGCACATACAGCTTGTCGCCGACGAACCAGCAGATTGAATCTGCGGTCTTGCCATTGACAGTTCCAGCCGTGCCACCAACGTTGATGTTGCTGTTTTGACGGCGATTGAATTGATGCTTGGCGTAAATCTGCTCGGCAGTCGCATTGTTTCCGGTAATGATGCGACTGAACGTGTAGTTGCTTCCGCCGATAGCGCGAGTCTGCCCAACGCTGTAATGCGCCTCAGTAATTCCAGAGTACGGTGCTCCGGCCATTGCCGCGTCCGCGCTTGCCTGCGTTGCACCGAGCAGAGTGGTTAATTTGGTATCCGGCGTGACATTGATGGCAAAGCCGATCTTGTAGGCACCAGTCGCAGTTTCAAACACATCTGCCAGTACCGTGTCGTCGTGCGTCACACCGTATTCACGCGCAAACACTTTGAAAAATGCACGATGGTCAAAATTACCGTTAGTTGCGTCACCAAACACCTGAATCGCTTCGTTTGGCGCATCCGTGAATGTGAAATTGATCGGCGACCCACCGGCCTGTTTCTGAAAGTACAACTGCGCGTTCGCCGGCAAACCAGATGCGCCAATAACAGCGCCGACGTACTGACGATTCAGCACACCGGCGGCAGAGTATTCAGACCATCCAATATTGCGAAGTCGCTGACGTGTCGCGTCATCAGCAGGCTTCCACCCGCTGTAAGTCGCACCGTCATACCCGAACGCAAACATACCGGCTCGCGGGTCGCCGATAACGTAAGCAGGGAAGTCGTACTTGTTGTACGCCGCCGTTTCCCACAACTCGATGAACTTTGAGTACAGCGCCTGCCCAGTCACGCCGTCTTTGGCGATAAGGTTCCCAGCGACGTTCAGCGTGAAGGTCTTGGCGGCTGTGTTGATGGTCAGCTCAGTGCCGACATTGAGCAGATCGGGATCGTTGATAAGTGCCATGATGAAATCCTTTAGGCCGGGTTGTTATAGCCGAGGTCAGGCCGCTGAAAAATAGGTAATAGTTGCGAGCCGACGACGCTTTGGAAAGGGAATTTAAGCCATCCGACGCCGCGCTTGATGATGGTGATGAACACCGTGTTGTCCGGCGAGCCCGGCGCATAGACTGGCCATGACAGCACTTGATTGGCCGAGCAGGACTCGACGCCAGCTACTTCTGTGCCGGCCGACCCGCCATCGCCATCGGGGAGATAGACGTGGATTTCGCTCCCGACAACGACGCGAGAACAAGTGACAGTAGTGGCACCAACCGCCATGTCGCCGGGCAGAGGATTAACTGCGCCACACCACGCATTAGGCGGCTTTGCACCTTTGTACGCATGGCTCAGCGTTCGGCTGGCCGTTCTCACGACGCACCCACTCCAGCTAGGTAGCGCATGGCCGTATTGGTCGGCGTCAGATCGGTAGGCGCATTGACGAACTGCGGATTAGCAACAAGGTCATCCGAGGCCAACGCATAGTTACAGTCTGCGTTATTACCGTAGAACGCATTGCTGTGTTGCAACGGCGCGATGTAGCGGCCATAACCAGCAGGCGTCACTGAGTAGTAGAGGCCGTATTTGCCTGAAGTCGTGTGATTTGTAATCAGGCAATCTTTGACTACGTGCGTCGTTCCATCAATCGTGATGCCGTGACCCGCGTTGCCATAGAGGGTGCATCCGGATACTGCCAGCGTATTGACGCCGGATGCTGTTGTGATGTTAATCCCATCGCTGCCGCAGTTCTGGATGATGGTGTTGAGTACCGTCGCGCCACGCGAAACAATCAGGTTAATTCCTGGGCCGCGAATATCCTTAATATGGCAGCTCAGAATGCTTTGACCATAACCACCGCCTGCTCCTAGAACGATGGCGTGCCGCGTTCCAGCAACTTGCGTACCAGTATTGATGAACGTGCAGTTGATGCAGGCCGAATAGGTTACTTGAGTCGAATCGAAACCACCTTGGTCAAACACACAATTTACAGCCAGACATGCAGTAGATGAAACTAATACCCCTTGGTTCGTGTAGCCGGCAGAGGTTTGAATGAAGTAGAAATTTTCCAGCGAGCAATAGCTGACGTTATAAAACAAGATGCCTGAGTGGGAAATCTTCGGCCTGCCGTTGTATCCTATGTAACGCAAACTGCTTTGGCCGCTCCAATAGGTTGAAGTGTAGTAGTCAATATCAACCGGCTCATTGCTGCCTTGGCCGCGCACCATGACAGTATTGCCAGCAGCGGCACCGACCGATGAACATCGACTAATCGAGGCATGGGCGCCGCCGAGTTTTACTACACCGCCTGATGCGGCAGCGGTGCAGCAGTTGCGATCAAGCGTTGCCGCGTTGCTACTGGCTACAGCAACCACAAAATAGGTGCCTGCCGTAAAGTTTGTACCAGATGCGATATAGATGGCGTTACCGATCATGGCGCTGGTAAAGCCACCCGTTGCCGATGTAACCGAAGCCGATACCCCTGCGGTTGCAAGGTCAGTCAGCGAAAGCTGCGCTGTGTCTTGATCGGTGTAATCTGTACCAGCGCCTGCGATTGACGGATCAAACGCACCGCCATTGGTATCGAGGCCACCGATACGAACGCGCCAGATGGTGTTTGAACTAATCGCCATTACACGTCCTCCATCGTCTTGCCCATCGCAATCAAGGCATCAAGCGTAGTCCACTGTCCGTTTTCAAAACGCACGGTTCCATCTTGCTCAAGCATCGCGGTACTCCGGTGGTAGTTGTTGGCGGCGTTTCTCGCTGATGTACGACTCGAAGCAGTGAGCTACCTGCCAGAAGAACAGCGCGTCAATCAGCGGCTCAAGCACGCTGCCGGTACGGTGGGCGCGGGCTGAAAGCGTTTCGTCAGCCATTCCGCCAAGCAGGGCGTTGAGCAACTGGTCGAAGGCGATGGCGATTTGTTTGAGGCTCACGGCTTCATCCCCTGCATGTGCTGCCGGATGTCCTGCTGCACATCGGTATGCTTCGTGATCTCGTCGGTGCGGACGTGGTACTTCATTTCTTGAACGGCGTTGATTTGCTCGTCAATCATCGCGTTCATGCGGTAGCCAACCACCGTCCAGAGGACAGACATGGCGAAGCAGAAGCCAACCGCCATATACAGCCACTTGTTGTACGTGGCGTGTTCCTTGTTGTTGCTCTCAAGGTGCGCTTCTACAACCCGCTCGATAGTCGATATGGCGAGAAACGCACGTTCAATCGCCTTGTCCTGGTGGCTGTGACTGACTTCGAGAATGCCGATTCGCTCCAACTTCTCGCTGTTTTTCTCTATCGAAGTGTTCAGGCGGTTGACGTTATCGCTCAGGGCTTTTATCTCAGCCTGAAGCGTAGAAATGGTGTTTGTTTCAGAAGTCATTTGTTCGCCGCCAATCGACTGATGGTCGTGTCCTTCTGCTGGCTACGGAACGTCGATCCGCGATGGAAATTGACGACCGTCATGCAGAGTGTCACCAACGAACCGAAAGCCGTGAAGAACAACTCCTTGTTCGTCGTCGGAATCTCTTTGAACAGCAGGAAGTAGGCCATGACGAAGGTCGCCGTCACGATGAAGATGTCCAGCCAGTACGCGACATTCTTGGCAAGGTACGAGGCGTGCTGGCTTTCCTGCACAGCAGAGTCGTGCCTGCGTGCCGAATCCACGTCAGCGAGGTAGGCTTTCTCGATGTCGCCATCAATGCGGCGCATCTCGATCTCGGCCTTGTTGCGCTCGTCGTCAGACGTAAAGAGGGAATCAGCGGCGTTGCCGACGGCTTCGATGACCTTGCCGGCCGCGCCGATGGCGATGTCTGTAAGCGGGTTCATTTCACAATCCTCATGGCGCGTGCCCACCACCCCGGCCAGTACTTGCGCTGGGTCTTGTCTTTCATGCCAATAGCGTGATACCGCTTGCTATGTGCGAGGGAATACAGCACCAGCACAACTTCCTCGCCGGGTAACGTCGCCTGCTCAGTCGCGGCGTTGATTGCCGCTATCGTCTTGGGGCCAACCTTGGCGTCTTGGATCACCCCGACGACTGCCTGCATCAGCTTGACGCCGGCTTCCTTGTTGTTGACGTACTGACTGAAGAGGACTTCGGCGACTCGCTGGGAGTTGATCTGGTCGCATCGGATGGGCTGCCAGTACTCCTCGCGGTAGAAGTCGCGAACCATATCAAGCGGCGGCGTGTCGCCTGCGTCGATGAACTTCCAGCCCACCCACTTCGGGTTGTGTTTGCGCGAAATCCC
>ERZ1645187.1748-NODE-1748-length-19679-cov-98.539900_pt1 | contig 19679 bp, 24 predicted proteins | sample MGYA00575352_ERZ1645187 | MGnify/ENA primary metagenome ERZ1645187 (study PRJEB40837, sample SAMN11349314) | freshwater sediment metagenome | isolation source: river sediment | host: Sediment | place: India: Wazaribad , New Delhi | collected 2017-02-21 ... | reverse complement strand
ATCTCGCCGCCGCCGATCGGGCGCTGCGCGACGTCGGCATGATCGATCACGCCGAGCGCTGGATCTCCGACCTCTCCGGCGGTCAGCGACAGCTCGTCCACTTCGCCCAGGTGCTGGCCCGCGAGCCCAAGGTGCTGCTGCTCGACGAGCCGACCAGCGCCCTCGACCTGCGCAACCAGTTGATCCTACTCTCGACCATCGGTGCACAGAGCCGGGCGCGCGGCATCACCACCGTCGTCACCCTGCACGATCTCAACGCCGCCGCCCGCTTCGCCGACACCATCGCCATCCTGCACGGCGGCCGCGTCCACCGTCACGGCCCCTCGGGCACGACGATCGATGCCGACGTCCTCTCGGAAGTCTGGCGCATCGAGGCGGCGATCGGAGCGCTCGGCGACGGCTTCCCCTCGATCGTCCCGGTCCGCGTCGCCGCCTCCTGAGGCGGCGACCACCTCACCCCCGCCGCGGCATGAAGACGTGGCCGGTGAAGTGGAAGACGCGAGTGCCGGCCTCGTCGAAGCCTTCGTTGAGCGAGTTGACCACCCCCCAGCCCGGGCGCGAGGCGAAGGCCCGGGTGGTGGTGAAGGTGGTGCGATAGCGGATCGTCTGACCGGCGATGACCGGTCTCAGCCAACGCATGTCGTCGAACCCCGGCGACGGCCCCGCCACCGGCAGCTCGATGCCGCTCGCCTTCGCCTCGGCCATCACCCGGTTCTGATTGTCGATCCACAGCCGCATCCAGGCGCAGGCGACGTGCCAGCCGGATGCCGCGAGCCCGCCGAACAACGACGCCTTGCCTGCCTCCTCGTCGAGATGGAACGGCTGCGGATCGAAATCGCGGGCGAAGTCGACGATCTCCTCGGCCGAGAAGGTCCAGGAGCCGAGTTCGAGGGTCTCGCCGGGGGTGAAGTCTTCGAGATACCTCATGCCACCCCCCGCCGGCCCATCATCAGGGTCGAATCCATGATCATCACCGTCTCGCCGCGCTGGTTGCGGACGACGAAACGGCCGCGCACGAAGCCGACCCGCGGCCGGCTCGTCGAGACCCGCGTGTCCTCGACCACCAGATCGGCGGTGAGCGTGTCGCCGGGGTGGACCGGCTTCTTCCATTCGAGATGATCGACACCCGGCGAGCCCAGCGACGACGAACCGGCGAGCAGATTGTCGCAGAAGAGCCGCATCAGCAGCGAGGCGGTGTGCCAGCCCGAGGCCGAGAGGCCGTGCAGCAGGGAAGCGTCGCCCGCCGCGTCCTCGAGGTGCATCGGCTGGGGATCCCATTTCGCCGCGAAGGCGACGATCTCGCCGCGCGTCACCGTGCGCGAGCCGAGCGGGATGTCCTCACCCGGTCGGAAGTCCTCGAACCAGCGGGTGATCTCGCCGCGCGCGGCCCCTGTCGATCCTGTCATGCCGATGTCGTCGCTCCTGGAGACCCGCCCGGGGTCGCGGACGGCACGACGCCCGTCGCACCCCTCCGCCCCTTCTAACCGATCGAAACGCCCGCCGCTCTGCTCCCGACGCCGAGCCGCCTTCTCTTCGCGCGGGGGCGCTGGGCACGATGTCGCACCTCGATGCCGGATCACACCACTTCGTCGGGCACCAGCCGGCACCAGCCGTCGCCATCGGTCTCGATCTGCAGCGTGACGTGCTCGATGTGGAAGCGCCGCCGCAGCGTCTCGCCGGTCTCGGCGAGAAACGCGTCGCCGGGATGGCCGTCGGGCATCACCAGATGGGCGGTGAGCGCCGACTGCGTCGTCGACAGGCCCCAGACGTGCAGATCGTGCAGCGCCGCCACCCCCGGCCGCGCCGCCAACCAGGCCCTCACCGCCGCCGGATCGATGCCGGCCGGCACCGCCGCGACCGACAGCGCCGAGCTCTCGGTGAGCAGCCCCCACGTCCCCCAGACGATCAGCCCCGAGACCACCAGCGACACCACCGGATCGATCCAGGCGAGCCCGGTCGCCAAGACCGCGAGGCCGGCGATCACCACGCCGGCCGAGATCGCCGCGTCCGTCGCCATGTGGAGATAGGCGCCACGGATGTTGAGGTCGCCCTCGGCGCCGGAGCGGAAGAGCAGCGCCGTGGCGCCGTTGATCAGGATGCCGATGCCGGCGACCACCACCATGGTGAGCCCGCCGACCGGCTCCGGCGAGAGCAGTCGCTGCACCGCCTCGAGCGCGATCGCCCCGACCGCGACCAGGAGGAAGACCGCGTTGAACAGCGCCGCCAGGATCGAGCCGGCGCCGAGCCCGTAGGTGTAGCGCGCCGAAGGCGGCCGCTTCGCCGCGCCCGCCGCCACCCAGGCGACCACCAGCGACAGCACGTCGGAGAGATTGTGGCCGGCGTCGGCGATCAGCGCCATCGAGTTGGCGGCGAGCCCGTAGCCCACCTCGACCGCGACGAAGCCGGTGTTGAGCACGATGCCCAACGCGAAGGCGCGGCCGAAATCGGCCGGCGCATGCGAATGGCCGTGGTGGCCGTGATGATGGCCGTGGCCGTGATCGTGGGCGCAGCCGGCGTGATCGTGATCGCCCTCGTGCCCGTGATCATGGTCGTGCGCGGCATGATCATGGCCTTCGTGCCTGCGATCATGGCCGCAGGCCGGGCCATGGGCGTGATGATCGTGGGAAGGCGATTTCGGTCCGTTCATCCGATCCTCGTCATCTCGCATGTGCGAGAATTTGGCCCGAGATGCGAGCGGATACTATTACAGCTCGACATCGCTCACCTCTCCGGTGTCCACATGACGTCGGCGAGCCGCGGTGCGCCGAGCGCCAGCATCACCAGCCGGTCGAAACCCAGCGCGATGCCGCTGGTCGGCGGCATCAGCGCCAAAGCCGCGAGGAAGTCCTCGTCGATCGGGTAGCGCTCGCCGTAGATGCGCTCCTTCTCGTCCATCTCGATCTCGAACCGCCGCCGCTGCTCCACCGGATCGGTCAACTCGCCGAAGGCATTGGCGAGCTCGACCCCGCAGGCCCACAGCTCGAAGCGCTCGGCGACCCGGGGGTCGTGCGCACAGGGCCGCGCCAGCGCCGCCTCGCAACTGGGATATTCGGTGAGGATCACCGCCCGCCCGTCGCCGAGCGCCGGCTCGATCCGCTCGGCGAGCACCCGCGAGAACACGTCCGACCAGCCGTCGTCGGCACCGACATGGATGCCGGCGGCGTTCGCCTGCGCCGCCAGCCCGTCGCGATCCGGCTCGGCGGTCGGATCGCCCGGCAGCGTCGCCAGGAGGTCGATGCCGGCATGCCGCCGGAACGCCTCGGCCACCGTCAGCCGCTCCGGCGCGATGAACGGATCGCAGGTCCGGCCGCGGTGGACGAGCCGGCTCGCCCCCACCGTCTCGGCGGCGAGGCGCAGCAGGGCCCCGCAGTCCTCCATCAGCACCTCGTAGGGTGCCCCCGCCCGATACCACTCGAGCATGGTGAATTCGATTGCGTGGCGGTCGCCGCCCTCGCGGTTGCGCCACACCCTGGCGAAGTCGAGGATCTTCGTTTCGCCCGCCGCCACCAGCTTCTTCATGGCGAATTCCGGCGAGGTGTGAAGATAACGCCGCCGCCGCTCGCCGTCGTCGCCGGTGACCTCGACCGCGAGCGCGTGGAGATGCGCCTCGTTCCCCGGCGAGACCTGCAGACAGGTGGTCTCGACCTCGGTGAAGCCGTCGTCCTCGAAGTGGCGACGGATCTCGCGCTTCACCCGATTGCGGGCGAGGAGGAGGGGCCGGCGGTCGGCGTGGGAGGCGGGATCCCACCAGGGGGTGGCGGTTTTCATGACTTTTCGCTTTCTTCCCGTCGCCAGACGTGAGAGAGGAGACGCCGACGCGTGCGAGCCTCTCGGTTCGCGCGACAAAGTGTTTTTGCCGACAGAGGTCCGGGACCCATGAGAGTCAATGCGCAGAATCTCCGCAAGGGCAACGTCGTCGAGATGGACGGCAAGCTCTATGTCGTTCTCTCCGCCGAGAGCTTCCACCCCGGCAAGGGCACCCCGACCACGCAGATCGACATGCGCCGCATCTCCGACGGCGTGAAGGTGTCGGAGCGCTGGAAGACCACCGAGCAGGTCGAGCGCGCCATGCTCGACGAGCGCGCCTACGCCTATCTCTACAACGACGACGAGGGCTTCCACTTCATGAACAAGGAGACCTACGATCAGATCGTGGTCCCCAAGGACGTGGTCGGCGACATGGCCGCCTATCTGGTCGAAGACATGGAGTGCCAGGTGGCGATCTACCAGGACGTTCCGGTGTCGATCGAGCTGCCGGCGCGCGTCACCCTGGAGATCGTCGACACCGAGCCGGTGACCAAGGGTCAGACCGCCTCGTCGTCCTACAAGCCGGCGATGCTGTCGAACGGCGTCAAGACCGCCGTCCCGCCGCATGTCGGCATCGGCACCCGCGTCGTGGTGATGACCGCCGACGGCTCCTACGTCGAGCGCGCCAAGGATTGACGATCGGTTCGGCATCTCGCGTCGCGAGATGCCGAACGGCGAGCCCCGGTGGGGCTCGACGAGATCGGCAATGCCGAGGCCCACGGCCGAGGCCGGCAGACGACTGGTTCCGCATCTCGCCTCGCGGGACGCGGAACGGCGAGCCCCGGTGGGGCTCGGCGAAGTCGGCAATGCCGAGGCCCACGGCGGAGGCCGGGCGGGAACGGTCCCGCGCCCCGAGAACGACCCGCGGCGGCCCTCGCCGCGGCATCGAGACGCGGGCGGACCGCATCGCCCCGTGAGCGAGGAACCGCGAGATGGTCGACGTGCCCCTCACCGTCCGTGTCCAGCGCGAGCCCTTCGACGTCGCCGCCGAGACGGCGCGGCTCACCGAGGGCCGCACCGACATCGGCGCCGTCGTCACCTTCACCGGTCTCTGCCGCTCCGAGGGGGGCGAACTCGCCGCGCTCGAGCTCGAGCACTATCCCGGTATGGCCGAGGCCGAGATCGAGCGCACGGCGCAAGCCGCCATCGCGCGCTGGCCGCTCATCGGCATCACCGCGATCCACCGCCACGGCCGCATCGAGCCGGGCGAGCCGATCGTGCTGGTGATCACCACCTCGTCGCACCGCGTCGCCGCCTTCGAGGCGGCCGAATTCCTGATGGACTTCCTCAAGACCCGCGCTCCCTTCTGGAAGAAGGAGGAGAAGCGCGACGGCACCTCCGGCGCCTGGGTCGACGCCCGCGACCACGACGACAGCGCCGCCGCCCGCTGGGAGAAGTAGGCCGGCCCCACCCCGCGCCTCACCCCGGAATGCGCACCTGCGCCCTGAGACCGCCCATCGGCGAGCTGTCGAGGGTGATGTCGCCGCCGTGTCCACGGGCGATGTCGCGGGCGATGGCGAGACCGAGCCCCGTGCCGCCCTCGTCCTGGTTGCGCGCCTCGTCGAGCCGATAGAACGGCCGGAAGACGTTGGCCCGCTCGTCCTCGGGTATGCCCGGCCCGTCGTCGTCGACGGTGACGAAGAGATAGCCCTCGGCGTGCCGCGCCGTCACCATGACACCCTCGGCATGACGGCAGGCGTTACCGACGAGATTGCCGACGAGCCGCTTGAAGGCGTTGGGTCGGACAGTGACCATCGGATCACCCTGATAGGTCTGGCTGACGGCGAAGCCGGCGCGCTCTGCCTCGGCTTGGATCGAGCGCAGCAACTCGGCAATGTCGATCGCCGCCGCCTCCTCGTCGCCTTCGCCGCGGGCGAAGGCCATGTAGGCCTCGAGCATCGCCTGCATCTCGCCGACATCGGCCTCCAGCGCCTCGATCTCCGAGCCCGGCGGCAAGAGCGCCAGTTGCAGGCGGAAGCGGGTGAGCACCGTCCTGAGGTCGTGACTGACCCCGGCGAGCATGGCCGTGCGTTGCTCGATCTGCCGCTCGATGCGCCGCTGCATCACCGAGAAGGCCTCGCCGGCACGGCGCACCTCTCGCGCCCCCGTCGGCTTGAAGTCGGCGACGGTCCGCCCCTTGCCGAAGCTCTCGGCCGCGTCGGCCAACCGCTGGATCGGCCGGATCTGGTTGCGCAGAAACAGAATGGCGATGGTCAGGAGCACGAAGGAGGTACCGACCATCCAGACCAGGAAGATGTGCGAGTTCGAAGCATAGGCCTGCGAGCGTCGGGCAATGACCCTGAGCACGTCCGACCCGAGGGCGATGCGGATCTCGACGAGATCGGAATTGCCCACCGTGTCGATCCAGAACGGCCGGTTGATGCGGGCGACGATCTCGTCGGAGAGGGCGCTGTCGAGCAGCGAGAAGAACGGCTTCGGCCCTGGCGGCGGCAGTTTCTCGCCGCGCAGGATGGCGACGGAGACGCCGAGATCGCGCTTGGCGATGCGCGTCAGCGTGTTCCACTCGTTGTCCTGCGGATAGGTCTCGAGCACCGCGATGATCGCCGCGATGTCGCGGGTCAGCGCCTCGGAGAGACGTCGGGTGACGAGGTCCCAGTGGCGCTCCATGAAGACATAGGCGACCACCGACTGCAGGATGATCATCGGTGCCACGACGATCAGCAACGATCGACCGTAGAGCCCCTTGGGCATGCGCTCGGCGATGGCGCGGGCGAAGCGCCGCCAGGCGAGTCGCGCCCGGATCACCGGCTCGTTGCGCAGCGCCCACAGCGACGGGGCAGACTTCGGTGCGCCCTCGTTCATCCCGCCGCCTGATCCGTCTTCAACCGATATCCCTGCCCCCGCACCGTGACGAGATGGATCGGATTGGCCGGATCCGTCTCGATCTTGCGGCGCAGGCGATTGATCTGGACGTCGGCGGTGCGGTCGCCGAGCGCGCTTTCGCCCTGAACGATCTCATGCCGCGGGATGGTCTCGCCCGGCCGCTCGGCGAACATCCGCATCAATCTCTGTTCGCTGTCGGTCAGCCGCACCACCTCTTCGTCGCGGCGCAGCTCGTCGCGGTCGCCGTCCCACACGAACGGGCCGAAACGCATCTCGCTGGTGCGCGGCTTCGCCGGTGCCGTCGGAGCCCCGCGTTTCAGGATGTTGTTGATCCTCAGCAGCAGCTCGCGCGGATCGAAGGGCTTGGCGAGATAGTCGTCGGCGCCGAGTTCGAGCCCACGGATCCGGCTTTCCGTCTCGGAACGGGCGGTGAGCATCAGGATCGGCACGGTCGAGGTCCGCCTGAGATCGGCGGTGAACTCCATGCCGCTCTCCCCCGGCATCATCACGTCGACCACCAGCAGGTCGAAGTCGATGATCGCCAGCTTCTTGCGTGCCTCGGCGGCGGAGGCCGCGTTGGTGACGCGGAAGCCATGCTCGGCGAGGAAGCGCGAGATCAGCGTGCGGATACGGCTGTCGTCGTCGACGACGAGCAGATGCGGGGCCTCGTCGGAGGGTACGGGCGCGGGGCCGTCGGTCATCGCAGCACGCTCCTCAGACCTGGGGGCGGTTGGTGTAGCGGCTGACCCGCGGCCGCTCGTCGGCGTCGATCATCAGCCTGAGGAAGTCGCGCGCCCGCTTCGCGCCGTCCGGCCCGAGAGCCTGGAAGGCGGCGGCGATCCGCCCGATCTGCGGCAGCGCCAGCGAGCGGGCGAGCGCCCGGCCCTTCGGCGTGGTGAAGAGCAGCCGCTGACGCCGATCGACCGAGCCGGGCCGGCTCTCGATGTGGTCGCTCTCGATCAGGTCCTTGAGCACACGGGCGAGGCTCTGCTTGGTGATCTTGAGGATGTCGAGCAGTTCCGCGACCGAGAGCCCGGGATTGCGGTCGACGAAGTGCAGCACCCGGTGGTGCGCCCGGCCGAAACCGATCTTGGCGAGGATCGCGTCGGGATCGGCGACGAAGTCGCGATAGGCGAAGAAGAACAGCTCGAGCATCTCGAGGAAGGCCGCCTGCGGGGTATCCGCCGTCGCCGCCTTGGCGGGCGTCTCGGAGCGGGCCGCGACCGGTGCGGCGGTGGCGGGTCTGTCACGTACGCTGGGGTCGGCCATGGCGGCTCGCAGGTCCCTCGCTTCGATCGTCGGACGCCCGACGCAGGACGTGCCGGAAGAATACCGGCGGACACGCCGCAACGCAAAACGGAAGGCGAGCGCCCTCCCTCTTCCCTCGCATCCCGCTTGCGAAACGCGCGCGTTTCGGGGAAGACGGAGACGAACGGGGGCCACAGGGCGAGATCCCCGACACGACGACATCGAAAACGAGTGGAGCGACCCCCATGGCCCCGACCTTCGACGACCGCGACGGCGTGATCTGGTTCGACGGCGAGTTCGTCGACTGGCGCGACGCCCGGGTGCACGTGCTGACCCACGGCCTGCACTACGGCTCCTGCGTCTTCGAGGGCCAGCGCGCCTATGGCGGCGTCGTCTTCGAGCAGCGCCGCCATCACGAGCGCCTGCACGAGAGCGCCCGCATCCTCGGCTTCGACATCCCCTATTCGGTCGAGGTGCTCGACGCAGCCTGCGAGGAACTCCTGAAGCGGATGAACTTCGTCGACGCCTATGTCCGTCCGGTCGCTTGGCGCGGCTCGGAGATGATGGGCGTCTCGGCGCAGCAGAACACCATCCACGTCGCCATCGCCGCCTGGGAGTGGCCGAGCTACTTCAAGCCGGAGGAGCGGATGAAGGGCATCCGCCTCGACCTCGCCGAGTATCGCCGCCCCGATCCGCGCACCGCGCCGTCGAAGTCGAAGGCCGCCGGCCTCTACATGATCTGCACCATCTCCAAGCACGCGGCGGAGAAGAAGGGCTATGCCGACGCCCTGATGCTCGACTGGGAGGGCTTCGTCGCCGAGGCCACCGGCGCCAACGTCTTCTTCGTCCACGAGGGCAAGATCGTCACCCCGCTCGCCGACCGCTTCCTCTCCGGCATCACCCGCCAGACGGTGATCGAGCTGGCGAAGAAGCGCGGTCTCGAGGTGATCGAGCGGCGCATCCGCCCCGAGGAGATGCATCACTTCACCGAGTGCTTCCTCACCGGCACCGCGGCAGAGGTCACGCCGGTCTCCGAGATCGCCGATTGGCGCTTCACGCCGGGCACGATCTCGCTCACTCTGCTCGAGGACTACATGAAGGCGGTGCAGCCGAAGTGAGGGACGGATCACCGGCCCGGTGATCGCCTCCCCCGGCGCCGCCTCGTGGCGATCGGGAGGAACGACCCATGAGGCATTTCGCATCGAAGGTCTGCGCATCGTTCGCCGCGCTGGCGTTTCTCGCCGGCACGGCGCTCGCCGATCCGGTCGGCAGCTACCGAGTCGAGGGCAAGGGACCGGACGGCGGCACCTATCGCGGCACCGCCACCATCGACGCCACCGGTGAGACCTACCGGGTGATCTGGCTGATCGGCAAGGACAAGTTCGTCGGCACCGCCGTCGGCAACGAAGAGTTCTTCGCAGTGTCCTACAAGTCCGGCTCCAACACCGGCGTCGCCGTCTACGGCAAGGACGGAAACGACTGGGTCGGCATCTGGACCTACTCCGGCGGCACCGCGGTCGGGGCGGAGAAGCTGACCCGGCGGTGAGGTGACCCGACGGCCCCGTCCGACACGCACGGCCTCGCCGCGGCCAGCCGCGGCGAACGCCCTCGCCCGCACCGGACCACGATCAGATCCCGGATCCCTCGGCCTCGCCCTTTGCGGCGCAGTCGCGGCGCGTCAGACGGCAGGCGAAATCGCGGAGGCGTCGCGCCCGATCCTCGAGATCGCCGAGCCGATCGAGCGTCTCGTCCAGTGCCGCCATGGTCTTCGGCAGCCCCTCCTCCTGGTCGGCGAGGTAGACCGGCATCAGCCGCACCACCGCCACCGCCAGCGCCGGAGCCCGCAGGCGCCCCCACAGACCCGAAGCGGCGAACCCCGCCGACTCGAGCAACCATGCCTGCGACCCACAGGCCAGCCGCGCCAGATGACAGGCGAGGATCGGATCCCGCCGTGCCGCCTTGTCGAGCCCGGCGAGCCCCCGCCGATAGGGCGCCAGCAGATCGAACCGCCGCATCAACGCGTCGAACAGCCGCTCGCGCCGGGACTCCTCGGCCAGCGACGGATCGTCGCTGGCCAGCGTCGCGACGTCGATGCGTCGGCAGAAGCTCTCGAGAATGGCGAAGGGTCCGTCGAAGGTCTTGCGCAGTTCGGCGAGATCGACCTCGGCGCGCGTCGCAATCTCGGCCAACCCGATGTCGATGAAGGCTTTTTCGCCTGCCAGTGCGAGGAGTGCGTCCTCGATCGTCTCACCGGCCTTCCTGGTCGCCATCGCTGGTCTCCGTCGCCTCCCCGGCCGCCGCCACCATAGTCCCGGCCGGGGCGATATGCCAGACGGCCCCCCGCGACGAAAGAGGCCGCCCGGAGGCGGCCTCGAAGACGTGGACGAGGAGGGGTTGGCCTCAGTCGAACAGGCTCGACACCGACTTCTCCTGCGCGGTGCGGGCGATCGCCTCGCCGAGCAGCGGCGCCACCGACAGCACGCGGATGTTGGAGGCCGCCCTCACCGCCTCGGTCGGCTGGATCGAGTCGGTGATCACCAGTTCCTTCAGCGCCGAAGCCGAGATGCGGGTGACCGCCCCGCCCGAAAGCACGCCGTGCGTGATGTAGGCCGACACGTCCTTGGCGCCGCGCTTGAGAAGCGCCTCGGCGGCGTTGCACAGGGTGCCGCCCGAATCGATGATGTCGTCGACCAGGATGCAGGAGCGCCCGGAGACGTCGCCGATGACGTTCATCACCTCCGATTCGCCCGGCCGCTCGCGACGCTTGTCGACGATGGCGAGCGAGGCGTCGATGCGCTTGGCCAGCGCCCGGGCGCGCACCACGCCGCCGACGTCGGGCGAGACCACCATTACCGAACCCGGCGCGTAGCGCTCCTTGATGTCGCGCATCATCACCGGCGCGGCATAGAGGTTGTCGGTGGGAATGTCGAAGAAGCCCTGGATCTGCCCGGCGTGGAGATCGAGGGTGAGCACGCGGTCGGCCCCCGCGTGGGTGATCAGATTGGCGACCAGTTTGGCCGAGATCGGCGTACGCGGCCCGGGCTTGCGGTCCTGACGGGCGTAGCCGAAGTAGGGCAGCACCGCGGTGATGCGCTTGGCCGACGACCGACGCAGCGCGTCGATCATGATCAGAAGCTCCATCAGGTGATCGTTGGCCGGATAGCTCGTCGACTGGATGACGAACGTGTCCTCGCCGCGGACGTTCTCCTGGATCTCGACGAAGATCTCCTGGTCGGCGAAACGGCGCACCAGACAGCTCGACAGCGGGATCTCGAGATACTTGGCGATCGAGTCGGCCAGAGCCCGGTTGGAATTGCCGCAGACGAGTTTCATCGTGTGCCTCTCGACGACGGGACCCTGGAGCGCCGCGCGCTCGACTCCCGGAAGGACGACGGGCACCGCCGACGGGGCGCCCCGGATGGCCGGCCTTCTAGCAAGCCCGGCCGGTTCCGTAAACCGACGATCGTGCCGGCCGCCCGAGAAGCGGCCACTCAGGTCGCCGCACGCGTCAGCCACGCCTTGACGGCGAGCACCGCGCGTACCGCGAGGCGCCGCTCCGCGTCGGTACCGACGCCGCTCCAGGGGTCGCCGTCGCCGCGCTTGGCCACCTCCTGCCCGACGATACGGTGCAGTCGCCGCCCGCTCGCGTCGAAGATCTCGTAGGTGAAGACGACGGTGACCGAGGTCTCGTTGCCGAGAGCGACGAAATGCCCCTGCACCCGGTAGTGCGCCGGCTCTTCCAGCCGGTGGACGAGATCGATCCCGGCCTCCTTGGCGAGTGTCCGGAAATGCTGATGGATGCCGTCACCGATGGTCACCGGAACTCCGGTGAAGGGCAGGATCTGCACCGTCACCCGCCCCGCGGGCGGCATCGCGGCGAGCGGCGGAACCTGGGTGCGTCCCGAGATCAGGGCGCCGGTGCCGCCGAGCCTGCCGTCCTCCGTGCAGCCGGCGAGGAGGCTGCCCACGAGAAGCGCGACGCCCGAGGCCAGAAACGAGCGACGGCCGGAGGAGAAGTCGGAACGGGACATCGGAAAGCGGCCCTCGGTGAGGTCTGTCGGCCCTCGTTGTCTAGCCGGAAACGGCGCCGGGGTCGAGACGCCGTCGGCTCGGGACGGCAGCCTCAACGCTCGGCGAGCGCGATCGCCGAGACCAGCCGCCCGTAGTCCGGCTCACGCCGATGGGTGGTCCGCCGATAGGAGAAGAACCGCGCCTCGTCGGCATAGGTGCACAGCCCCATGTCGGCGGCGCGCCCCACACCCGCCGCCTCGAGCCGCATGACGATGAACCCCGGCAGGTCGAACATCGCATGACCCGCGCGCTCGGACGGCCGGAAGAAGCGGTCGTAGTCCGCCCCCTCCGTGACGAAGCGCTCGACGAACTCCGGCCCGACCTCGTACGCCGCCGCCGAGATGGTCGGCCCGAGCACCGCGACGATGTCGCCGCGTGTCGCGCCGAGCCCTTCCATCGCCGCGATCGTCGCCTCGATCACCCCGCCGATCGCCCCCTTCCAGCCGGCATGCGCCGCCCCGATCGCCCGGCCGCGCCCGTCGGCGAAGAGAATCGGCCCGCAATCGGCCGTCGCCACGCCGATCGCCACGCCCGGCCGCGCCGTCACCACGGCGTCCGCCTTCGGCCCCTCGCCCGGCGCCCACGGCTCGTCGACCACCGCCACGTCGGGCGAATGGATCTGATAGGGCATCGCCAACCGCCCGTCCGCGACCCCCAGCGCCCGTGCCACCCGCGCCCGATTCTCCAGCACCGACTCGCGCCCGTCCTGCGAGCCGAGGCCGACGTTGAGCGTGGCATAGAGCCCGTCGGAGACGCCGCCCTCGCGGGTGAAGAATCCGTGGGCGACGCCCGGCAGCGCGGAGAGGAGAGCGGAACGGATCACGGCGAGGAGGGTCCTTTTCGGGTGAAGCCCGGCGGCACGATGCCGGGCGGGGTGACGGCGAGCACCTTGAAGAGCGAGCCCATTTCCTCCGGGGCGACGAGCCGCGAGACCTGGGAGACGAGATCGGCCCGCGTCGCCTCGTCCTTGTCGGCGCCGAGCCGACCCGCCCGTTCGGCGAGCCCCAGCGCCAAGAGGAAGTCGCCCTGCTCGATCGGCCCATGGGTCGCCGCCCCGACCCGCCGCGCCGCCCGAGCGAGCGCGGTGAAGTCGACGTGAGCGGTGAGATCGGCCTCGCCGGGACGCCCCAGCGTATCGACGTGGGTGTGCGCCCGGATCGCCTGGAACGTGTCGCCGAAGGCCGGGCCGGCGTAGCCGTAGTCGATGGCGACGACGAGGCCGCGCTCGGCGACGACGCGTTTCGCCAGCGCCGTCATGATCTCCACCCCGATCGGCGCCACCTCGAGGATCGCGCCCTCCTCCGGTGCCCCCAGTTGGGCCGGCACCGTGCCTTCCGGCAGCACCGTCGGCCCCAGCCCGAACGTCAGCCCGCCGTCATCGTCGAGGCCGACCACCCGCTCGTGCCAGCGCCCGTCGCGGAACTCGAACTGGCGGATCGGCAGCGCGTCGAAGAACTCGTTGGCGACCACGAACAGCGGCCCGCCGGGCAGCGTGTCGAGCCGGTCGTGCCAGGTCGGCCTGAGCGGCTGGCCGGCGAGCGTCGCCGCCTGCTTCGCCCTCAGCCGCGGACTGGTCTCGACCAGATGCAGCCGCGCCGCCGAGAAGAACGCCGGCACCCGCCGCGCCACGCGCAGGAGGTCCGCCATCAGCGTCCCCCGCCCCGGGCCGAACTCGACCAGATTGAACGGCGCCGGCCGCCCCAGCCGCTCCCAGGTCTCGACCACGAAGGCGCCGATCATCTCGCCGAACATCTGCGAGACTTCCGGCGCCGTGACGAAGTCGCCCGCCTGCCCGAAGGGCTCGCGCGCCATGTAGTAACCGTGCTCGGGATCGCCGAGACACATCGCCATGTAGTCGTGGACCGGCATCGGCCCGTTCAGCCGGACGAGCGCCCTGATGCGGTGCTCGAGCGGTGTCGGGCTCATCGGGCGCCGCCCCCCGCGCTCGATGTCGCCGACCGGCGCTCCGCCGCCTTCAGCGCCCAGAGGAACAGGGCGAGACCGGCGAAGACCATCGGCAGCGACAGGATCTGCCCCATGGTGATGCCGCCGAGGAGATAGCCGACCTGCGCGTCGGGCTCGCGGAAGAACTCGACGACGAAGCGGGCGAGCCCGTAGCCCATGGCGAAGACGCCGGCGATCGCCCCGGGCTTCTTCAGCATCTCGGAGCGATGGACGAGATGGGCGATGACCGCGAGCAGGACCACTCCCTCGAGCGCCGCCTCGTAGAGCTGGCTCGGATGACGCGGCTCCGGACCGGCGAAGGGGAAGACCATCGCCCAGGCGACGTCGCTCGTCCGCCCCCACAGTTCGGCGTTGATGAAGTTGGCGATCCGCCCGAAGAACAGCCCGATCGGCGCCGCCGCGGCGAAGAGATCGAAGAGCGTGAGGAACGAGAACGCCCGCTTCCGCGCGAAGATCAGCATCACCACGATCGAGCCGAGGAGCCCGCCGTGGAAGGCCATGCCGCCCTTCCACAGCATCGCCACCTCCAGCGGATGCGCCGCGTAGTGGCCGAAGTTGTAGAAGAGGACGTAGCCGATCCGCCCGCCGAGCACGATGCCGAGCGTCGCCCACAGCACGAAGTCGTCGAGCTCGGCGACCGTCGGCCGATCGACCGCTCCCCACAGCCGCGGCGTCTCCACCAGCTTTCGCAGATACCACCAGCCGATCAGGATCCCGGCGATGTAGGCGAGCGCATACCAGCGGATGGCGAGCGGGCCGAACTGGATCGCGATCGGGTCGATCATCGGGAACGGCAGGGCGAAGAGCGGCATGGGCTTCCCGTGGAGACCGGTTCGGAGATGTCCGGCGACAGTGGGGTGCGTCGCCGCACCCGTCAAGCACACCGCCGTGACGCGTTCGCCTGCAGGAGAGCGGGCGAAGACGGCGATCGCGAGGCAGGCCCCGGCCGATCCGTCGCGACGCGTCCACCTCTTGCGATGCCCGGTCCGACACCCCATAACCAGCCCGAGACCGGGCGCGAGCCCCGACCGCCGATGGAGCAAGCCATGACCCAGACGTCCAACCGCTTCTTCGACGAGCTCGCCAAGCTCGTCACCGACGCCGCCGGCATGGCCCAGGGCGTCGCCAAGGAGGTCGAGACCGCGGTGAAGAGCCGCGCCGAGAGCTTCGTCGCCGACATGGATCTGGTCCGCCGCGAGGATTTCGAAGTGGTCCGCGACCTCGCCGCCAAGGCGCGCGAGGAGAACGAGCGCCTCAGCGAGCGCCTCGCTGCGCTGGAGGAGCGCCTCGCCCGCCTCGAAGGCGGCAAGAGCGGCCTCGGCGAGACGCTGATCGCCGGCGACCTCTCCGGCCCCGCCGTCGGCTGAGCCCGATGGACCGCATCCTCGTTTCCGCCTGCCTGATCGGCTGGCCGGTCCGCTTCGACGGCGGGGCGAAGACGCTGCATCACCCCCTCCTCGCCCGCTGGGCCGACGAGGGTCGCCTCGTCCCTCTCTGCCCCGAAACCGCCGCCGGCCTCGCCACGCCCCGCCCCGCCGCCGAGATCCAGCCGGGGGCGAACGCCGCCGCCGTCCTCGCCGGCTCCGCCGCCGTCCGCGACGTCGACGGCGGCGACCACACCGCGGCCTTCCTCGAAGGCGCCCGCCTCGCCGTCGCCACCGCCCGGGTGCGCGGCTGCCGCTTCGCCCTGATGACCGAGGGCAGCCCTTCCTGCGGCGTCGACCTCGTCGCCGACGGGACCTTCACCGGCGGACGCACCATGGGCGAAGGCGTCGTCACCGCCGCACTCCGGGCCGCCGGCATCGAGGTCTTCTCCCCCGCCGACGTCGAGACGCTCGCCGCCCGGATCGCCACGACGCCCGCCGACTGATCCGCCGCCCGCCCGCGCGATTTCCTCGCTCGTCCACAAGCCGGTGATTCGTCCACATTTTTCGACTTGCCGTGCTGCGAAGGCGGTCGCCGTCGATGGAGCGGCGTCTATACTGGGTTCAGCAAGAGATTCGCGTCGCCCTTCGGAAGTCTCGTGTGGGTGAATCTCCGTCGCTTCCCTTCGACCCGGCGTAGTTCGTTCGTCTCTTCGGTTCGACGGTCGTCCCGAGTGCCGCGTATCCCCCGTGTCCGGTCGCCCTCACACGCGAGGACCCGCTCGATGAGCCTGATCGAATTGGAAATCGAACGTAACGGCAATCCCGTCGACGTGATCGAACACGTCGCCGCGCTCGAGGACTGGATCTTCGAACGCTCCGGCGACGACGAGATCACCGTCTCGATCGACGGTCGCTGGTGCGACTATCACGTCTCCTTCTCCTGGATGGAGGACGTCGAGGCCCTGCACCTCGCCTGCGCCTTCGACCTCAGGGTCTCCGAGCCGCGCCGCGCCGAGGTGATGCGCCTCCTCACCCTGGTCAACGAGCAGATGTGGCTCGGCCACTTCGATCTCTGGTCGGGTGAGGGTGTGGTCATGTACCGCCACTCGCTGCTCCTCGCCGGAGGTGCCGAACCCTCGGCCCGTCAGGTCGAGGCGATGTTGACCACGGCCATCGAGGCTTGCGATCGTTACTATCAGGCCTTCCAGTTCGTCGTCTGGGCCGGTAGATCGGCGCAGGAGGCGCTGGAAGGCGCCATGTTCGAAACGGTGGGACGCGCATGACCACGGATCTCCTCGCCGCCACCCCGCTGGTGCTCGTCGGCGCCGGCAAGATGGGCGGCGCCATGCTCACCGGCTGGCTCGATCGCGGCCTGCCGGCCTCCGGCGTCGTGGTGATCGAGCCCCGTCCCGCCCCCGAACTCCTCGCCCTCGCCACCGAACGCGGCATTCGCCTCGAGCCCGCCGCCCCCGCCGGGCTCGTCGCCCGGGTGATGGTGGTGGCGGTCAAGCCGCAGATCCTCGACGAGGTGCTGCCGCCGCTCGCCCCCCTCGTCGGTCCCGAGACGGTGGTCGTCTCGGTCGTCGCCGGCAAGACCGTCGCCGCCTTCGTGCGCGGCCTCGGCGCCACCCGCATCGTCCGCACCATCCCCAACACTCCGTCGCAGGTCGGCCGCGGCATCACCGCGGCCTTCGGCGTCGCCGCCGTTCCCGCCACCGACCGCGACCTCGTCTCCGTCCTCCTCGCCACCCTCGGCCGGCTCGAGTGGGTCGACGCCGAGGGCCTGATCGACGTCGCCACCGCCGTCTCCGGCTCCGGCCCGGCCTATGTCTTCCACATGGTCGAAGCCCTCGCCGCCGCCGGAGCCGCCGCCGGTCTCGAGCCCGCTCTCGCCGCCCGCCTCGCCCGCGCCACGATCGAGGGCGCCGGCGAACTCCTCTGGCAGTCGCCCGAGACCCCGGAGACGCTGCGGAAGAACGTCACCTCCCCCGGCGGCACCACCGCCGCGGCCCTCGCCGTGCTGATGGCCGAGGGTGGTCTGACCGCCCTCATGACCGAGGCTGTCGCCGCCGCCGCGAAACGCTCGCGCGAACTCGCCGGCTGAGGCACGCGGCGATCCGCACGGGCCGAGGCCTTCGACCACGGCCTGCGACGACCACATGCCCCTGCGCCACCCTCGGGCCGATCTTCCGACACGCCACGGGCACGCCTCGACTGCCCGCCCGCCCGCGCCGGTGGCCGCGCCCCGCGCCATGCCCCCCCCCGGCCCCGCGCCCGCACACCCGGTCGACCGGCGGGGCGTGGTGAGTTGCCTCATCCCGTCGCATCCCAAGGTGACGAGCCGGCGAAAGAGGTGTGAACTCGATCCGTTCATGAAGCCCACGGAGGCTGCCATGACCGATCGCAGAACCTTCCTGAAGTCCTCCCTCCTCCTGCTCGCCGCCACCGCCTCGACCGAGGCCGGCGCGATCGGCTTCGTCACCGGAGTGCGCCGAACCGACGAGGTGATCGTCGACGCCCCTCAGTCCGGGTCGGCCGCCGTCGTGATGTCCAAGACCCCCGTCCTCGAGTGGTCCGCCGTCCCCGGCGCCGTACGTTACTCGGTCGCCGTCGCCAGGGCACCCGGCGGCCGCATTCTCTGGAGCGAGCGCCTCACCGGGCTCGAGTCCCGTGTCGCCACCCCGTTGGAGTTCGGCGTGACCTACGTCGCCGAGATGATGGCGATCGGCCCCGACGGCAACCCCCGCAAGCATATCAAGGCGCTCTTCCGCGTCGTCGACCCGGCCAAGCCGAAGTGAGCCGGCCACCGATCTCGAACATCGGGCGAGGTCGGCGCCTTCGACGACCTCACCCGCTCGCCTGCTTCGCCGCCAGTTCCGCGTCGATCGCCCGCGCCCGGGCCGTCGTCGGTCGCGCCTCGATGCGCGCCAGATAGGCCGCGATCTCCGGCGTCGCCGGCATCAGCCCGAATTGCGTCAACCACGCGAGCGCCGGTCCCCACAGCCCGTCGGCGACGGTGAAGCGCTCGCCGAGGAACCAGGGTCCGCCGGCCAGTTGCCCGACCACCGCCGCCACCACGTCGTCGTAGGACCCGTACCCGGCCGTGCTCTTCGGCGGGTCGGGCCATTTCATCGCCTTCTGCAGGATCGCCGGTTCGACGCAGGAGCCGTAGAAGAACAGCCAGCGCAACAGCGCGCCGCGCTGCGGATCGCCCGGGGGCGGGCACATCCCGGTCTCCGGGAAGAGATCGCCGAGATAGAGCGCGATCGCCCCCTGCTCGGTGACGACCGTCTCGCCGTGCACGATCGCCGGAACCTTGCCCATCGGATTGATCGCCAGGAAGTCCGGCGTCTTGTGCTCCTGCCGCGCGAGGGAGACCGGCCGGAGTACATAGGGCACACCCAACTCCTCGATCAGAAAGAGCATGCAGCTCGAACGCGAGTTCGGCGCATGGAAGAAGGTGAAGTCACGATCGCTCATCGCAGCCTCTCGCCGCTCGGATCTCGGATCTCGGATCTCGGATCTCGGATCTCGGATCTCGGATCTCGGATCTCGGATTCCGAGACTGGAACAAAAAGTGAACCTGCACAATCCCCGAAATTCCATGGGGGATGCGCCGATCGCGGAATTCCGCGCTTCTCGGCGGAGAACCTTGCGTCGTCCGCCCCTCGGTGCTATGTCCGCGCCCGTTCCCACACGCCGACACCCCTGGAGGCACCGTGAGGGACGGCCCGCGTCGCGTCGGACGATGCCGCGAGGGTCGCGCGAGGCCGGCATTCCGGCCTCTTTTTCATTCGAACACTCGAAAGAGGTACACCATGAGCCGTCAGTCCTATGAGATCGAGGCCACGGTGCGTGAACGGGTCGGCAAGGGGGCCGCTCGTGCGCTGCGTCGTGAGGCCCTCGTGCCCGCCGTCGTCTACGGCGACAAGAAGCCCCCGCTCGCCATCGCGCTTCCCTACAAGGAAGCCGACAAGCGCCTGCGCGCCGGCGGCTTCCTGACCACCGTCGCCACCGTCGTCGTCGGCGGCGAGAAGATCCGCGTGATCCCCAAGGATTACCATCTTCACCCGGTGAAGGACACGCTCACCCACGTCGACTTCCTGCGCATCTCCGACGAGACGATCGTCACCGTCTTCGTGCCGGTGCATGCGGTCGCTCAGGAGAAGTCGGTCGGCCTGAAGCGCGGCGGCGCCCTGTCGATCGTCCATCACGAGATCGAGTGCCAGTGTCGCGCCGACGCCATCCCGGAGTCGATCGACGTCGACGTCTCGGCGCTGAACATCGGCGGCTCGGTGCACATCGAGGAGGTCGTCCTCCCCGCCGGCGTCAAGGCCGTGATCCACGAGAAGAACTACACCGTTCTCTCGATCACCG
>ERZ1645187.1747-NODE-1747-length-19688-cov-16.113228_pt1 | contig 19688 bp, 18 predicted proteins | sample MGYA00575352_ERZ1645187 | MGnify/ENA primary metagenome ERZ1645187 (study PRJEB40837, sample SAMN11349314) | freshwater sediment metagenome | isolation source: river sediment | host: Sediment | place: India: Wazaribad , New Delhi | collected 2017-02-21 ... | reverse complement strand
CGCCAGCTTTTGTCAATGCCAACTGAAAGGAAATGGTTCAGGAAATCATACTTTCCGGCGATGCTGTTAAACATTGACCGCACCTGCTCCTTTTTTGCAATGGTTACATTCATTTATTGCTTATGTCCTAATGATGATTTTCAAAAACCTTAAACGCTTCAGTGATAAAATTGTTTTTATCAAGCGGAACAACTCCAATGTGTTCGCACACCAGCCCACCGGCCAGATTAGACAGCTCGGCCAACCAAACAGTATCAACCTGCTGTGCCAGACACAGCGAAGCAACGCTCACAACGGTGTCGCCTGCACCTGAAACATCGGCAATCCTTCGCAGATGCGCCGAAACATGATAGATTGTATCACTATTTTTTGGATTTTGATCGGTAATCAAAACACCGCGTTCGGAAAGTGTTACCATCACCTGTTTGGCATCCAAGCTGTTGCGCAACTCCAAAACAGCCTTTTTAACAGATTCCATATCTGATGAATCAAAAGCTGTTGCGACGCCTTCTTTCAACTCTTTAAGGTTGGGTTTAAACAAATCAACACCCTGGTATGCCATAAAATGCTTCTTCTTTGGATCAACAGCAACAGGGATGTGGTGCTGTTTTGCCAGGGCAATCACGCGTTTGATAACTTCCTCCGTCAACACACCTTTGTTATAATCCTGCAGGATCATCACATCAATTTTGTTAGACTGCAACAGGGAGGCAACGCGTTCAATCAAAGCCTGTTCCACGGCGCCACTGATATCCTCGAGTGTTTCATCGTCAACCCGCAGCATCTGCACCTTATTTCCAATGATTCTGAATTTTGTGGTTGTGATTCGTTCTTTGCTTCTGATTATCCCTTCGGTCGGGAGTTTTTGCTGCTCCAGCAAATGAATAAACTCCTCTCCCATCCTGTCATTTCCTATAACCGTAACCATCAGCGGTTCAGCACCTAACGCATGAATATTCAATGCCACGTTGGCAGCTCCACCCAACCTGTTGGCTCTATCTTTCACGGCAACAACCGGCACCGGAGCTTCAGGAGAAATGCGGTCAACATTGCCGAAAACATATGCATCAACCATCACATCGCCAACAATCATCACCCTGAGTTTGCCGAAACCACTCAACAGGGCATGTATATCTTCTTTGTTTGTGATGTTTAGCGACATAGGATAAGCTCTGATTTGTATTATCTCAATTTTTTAAGTGCTGCTGCCACCCTTTTCACCGCCTCCTCAATCAAATTCGTTGAAGTGGCATAAGAAAACCTTATACAGTTGTCCGATCCGAATGCATCGCCGCTCACCAAAGCCACATGGGCTTCAGAAAGCAGATACAGACAAAGGTCGTAACTACTGTTAATCACTGTTTTTCCATCTGTTTTTCCAAAGAAGTAGCTGATATCAGGGAACATATAAAAAGCACCCTGCGGTTTGTTGGGCAACACACCCTCAACATCAGAGAGCAGCCTGAATAGCAGATCGCGTCTTTCTTCGAACTGGGCAATCATATTCTGAAGTTCGGCTGAGGTGGCAGGATCGGTTTTCACAGCATTGAGTGCTGCTGCCTGCGATATGGTGCTGCTACCCGAGGTATATTGACCCTGAATGGTGTTACAAGCATCGCTAAGCCATTGTGGAGCAGCCATATAGCCAATCCTCCAACCTGTCATTGCAAAACCCTTTGACAGGCCGTTGATCAGGATCACTCGTTCAAAAACAGACTCAAACTGTGCGATGCTTTCATGTTTACGGCCAAACTGAATATATTCGTAAATTTCGTCGGAGAAGATCATCACATGAGGATGTTGTTCAAAAACGCCGGCGAGCTCACGCAGTTCTTCTCTGCTGTAAACCGAGCCGCTTGGATTGCAAGGCGAGCTGAAGATAAAGGCTTTAGTTTTTTCCGTTATCGCTTCGGCCAATTGCTTTGCGTTGATTTTAAAATCCTGCTCTACGGTGGCAGGTATCACCACCGGTGTTCCGCCGGCAAGCTTCACCATCTCGGGATAAGAAACCCAGAAAGGAGCCGGAATAATCACCTCATCGCCTGTATTGAGCAAGGCAAACATTGCATTCATGATGGACTGCTTGGCACCATTGCTGACAATGATTTGTGATGGTTTATAAATCAAGCCATTGTCCCTTAACAGTTTATCTGCGATTGCCTTTCGAAGCGGCATGATCCCCGGCACAGGTGGATAATGCGATTCGTTGTTGTGAATGGCTTCGATAGCAGCATTTTTTACTGCTTCGGGCGTATCAAAATCAGGCTCTCCGATGCTTAAAGTAATCACATCAATGCCTTGCTCCTTTAATTCACGGCTTCTGCGCGTCATCTCAAGGGTGGCAGACTCCGTAAGGGATTTAACCCGGCTGGAAAGTAATTGCTGATAGTCCACAGTATTATATTTTATCCGGCAAAGGTAGGGATTTTCGGATGATTTGTGAAAAAACAAACAATTGCAATCGTTATAGATCATCATTTATACCAGCATTGGTGCAACGAATTATTTTCATGCAGGCGTAAAGCCTATGAATGGGCAAATGGTTATCTTTGGATCAATAAAAGCTTAATGATTTTGTTTTATGGAAATCCAGTTAATTTTTGTTGTGCTGACAGTGGTTCTTGTAATGCTTTATCAATCATGGCAATGGACACGATTTGGAAATAATCTGTTAAAAAGTCAATCGCAGCAAACCGACCGCTTGATGCAAGCAATGGCTGAAGGCAATCAGAAGGAAGGCTTTAAAATGATGCTGCCCTTGCGCATTCAGGCCGGAGAGCGCGTGGTGCTGTTTCTTGAACGCCTCCAGCCCCAGCAACTTATCGGCAGACATATCAATGAAGGTATTGATGTTGAAATGTTTGTCATATCTATGCTCAGAAGCATCAAGGAAGAGTTTGAATACAATCTTTCGCAGCAGCTGTTTCTAACCGACGCGGCATGGCAGCTCACAAAAGCGGCAAGAGAGGAAGTGATACAACTGATACATCTCAGCAAAGCACAAATGGAAGAAAATTCAACAGTTACTGATCTGGCAACGACCATTATCAGTGCTGAGATAAAACTTATTGATGCAGCAATTCACCAAATCAAAGAAGATCTCAACAAATTAACGAGCTGATAAAGCCCGACAAACTAATGAAACCATGAACGTACTTTTTGTCTGTCTTGGAAATATCTGCCGCTCACCCATAGCGGAAGGAATTCTGAAGAAAATGTTTGACGAGAATGCTATTGACGGCATTGTCGAGTCAGCCGGATTTGAATCATTTCACATCAACGACCGTCCTGATGAACGTGCAATCAAAGTGTCGGCCCAACACGGTATTGACATAAGCCAAAAGCGCGCCAGACTTTTCAAAGAATCTGATTTTGATGCTTTTGATAAAATATTTGTGATGGATCTTCACAATATGAACGATGTGCTGCAAATGGCACGAAGCGAAAAAGATAAGGCCAAAACAGATTATCTGCTCAATCTTATCGAGCCAGGTAGCAACAAAGCCGTTCCCGATCCCTATTACAACGGCATTGATGCCTGCGAAAACACATTCCGCATGATGGAAAAAGCCTGTTCAATCCTGGTTGAAGGCCTAAAAAATAATTCAAAAAAATGAAGCTGAACGACATCCCCTCCATTGGTGATTTGATGGCTGCTCATGAAAGAATCAGGCCTTATATTGAGCAAACCCCTTTGTTACAATCAGGACAATTGAATGCCATCAGTGGCGCAACACTGTTTTTTAAATGTGAGAACTTTCAAAAAGCAGGTGCATTCAAAAGCAGAGGAGCCACCAATGCTTTGCTTCAATTGGATAAAGAAACCATGCGAAATGGTGTTGTGACACATTCGAGCGGTAACCATGCACAGGCCTTGGCCAGGGCAGCGGCCTTGTTTGGCATAAAAGCGTATATCGTGATGCCTGAGAATGCTCCTGCGGTAAAAGTTGCCGCAGTAAAGCAATATGGAGGCATCATAACTTTCTGCAAACCAACACTGGCCGCGAGAGAATCATCCACCGAAGAGATTGTAACAAAAACCGGCGCGCATATCGTGCATCCCTACAATGATTACGACATCATTGCCGGACAATCAACTGCCTGCATCGAGCTTTTGAGGCAGGGTCCGCTGCCTGATTATATTTTATGCCCTGTTGGTGGCGGAGGCTTGCTGAGTGGCACATTGCTGGCATCGCGCTATCTTTCGCCTGCAACAAAAGTCATTGCCTGTGAGCCTGAAGGAGCCAACGACGCCTTTCTATCGTTGCGTAGCGGACAGCTTATACCAAGCAATAATCCCCAAACAATAGCCGACGGCTTACTCACATCGCTTGGAAGTCGCACCTGGCCAATCATTAAAGACAATGTTCACGACATCATGACCGTTTCGGATGAAGCCATTGTTCATGCCATGCAATTGGTTTGGGAGCGGATGAAAATTGTGATAGAGCCAAGTTCGGCCGTCCCGGTAGCTGTTGCCTTATCGGGGGGGAGTATATTTAAAAACAAAAGTATTGCCATCATCTTGTCAGGCGGCAATGTTGATCTTGAAAAATTGCCATGGAACAAAAACCTATAGCCGCAAAAGGCACACTTTATCTCATTCCCACACCATTAGGCGAAGTGCCGCCGGCATTGGTGATGCCTGCAGAAGTGCTGCAGCGGATACCCTTGCTCAGGCATATCATTGTTGAACAGCTGCGCACCGCACGTCGTTTGCTCAAAGCCATTGATCCAGGCATTGATGTGAATGAGATACAATTCAATGAGCTCAATAAACACACCGACCTTTCGTTGATACGAAGTTTTTTACAGCCTGCCTTTGATGGCAACGACATTGGCCTGATGAGTGAAGCAGGCAGTCCGTGTGTTGCCGACCCCGGTGCGCTCGTGGTGGAACAAGCCCATAGCATGGGGATAAAAGTGCAGCCGCTTTCTGGTCCAAGTGCTATCATTCAGGCTCTGATGGCGTCGGGATTCAACGGTCAATCCTTCGTTTTTCATGGCTATCTGCCAATTGCAGCCGAAGAAAGGACGAAAATGATAAGACAGATGGAAAAAGACAGCAGCGCGCGAAACCAAACACAAATCTTCATTGAAACGCCTTTCAGAAACCAGCAAATGCTTGAGGCGCTGCTAAAAAGCTGCCGGGCTGAAACACGTTTGTGCGTTTCGAGCAACATAAGCATGCCCGATGAATGGATAGCCTCCGGGAGCATCGCCTCATGGCAAAAAAAACGGCCAAACTTCCATAAGAAGCCGACCGTTTTTTTACTTTGGGCTGCCGATAAGTCATAGTGACTACGTCAGCAACGCATTTCTTTTAATGGTGATGATGGTCGTGAGGGCCGTGCGCATGGCCGTGAGACAGTTCATCGGCTGAAGCCTGACGCACCTCAAGAATCTCGCCTGAGAAATGCAGATCAAGACCTGCAAGCGGATGATTGAAGTCCATTTTCACTGTATCGTCAGTCACTTCGAGAACGATTCCTTCGAGCGGGTTGCCGTGATTGTCCTGCATGGTGATTTGGTTTCCGATGGTTAAAAGGTCTTCATCAATTTCACCATCCATCTCAAAGATTTTTTTATCAAGGTCAATGATGGCTTCATCGGTGTGTTCGCCATAGGATTCTTCAGCAGACATTCCAAAGCTAAAGCGATCGCCTGCTGCAAGGCCTTCGAGGTTTTGTTCGAACTTAGGCAACAAACCACCAACACCAAAGAGGTAAACAAACGGCCGATCGGCATCAACTTTCTGGATCAATTCACCCTGCTCATTTTCTTCGCGCAACTCATAAGTGAGTGTCACAACTTTCTGATTTCCAACTTTCATATGATTAATTTTGGGCTTACAGCAATTCAAACAGCAGGCGGATCGGATTCAGGATCGAAAACAAGTGGATGAATGAAGTAAACAGATTTTTAATGTAGTTTTTCCGGTCGTGCCGGATTTGGCGGCAAAATTAGGAAATTCTCTCCGAATACAGAAACAATCGCCCGCTTTCGCAATAATTCATTCATGTGATATACAACGGAAAGTTCCATTGTGCACCGTTTGTTATCCTGATTTTTGATTCCTATATAAGCATTCATAGCTTTTTTCTTTTGAAAGCATGGTTATTTTAATGGAATGTTTAATTTTGCTTTAACAACAATGCTTTGCACCTTAAAAGCCGCCCAATGAGCAAGACTTTTAAACAGGATCAGACTGAATCATTTCAATCTTTCAGAATTGGAAGGGGTAAACGGATTTTCGACCTCCTGTTCAGCAGCTTAGCCTTGCTTATTTCTTCGCCGGTGATGCTGATAATAGGTATTTTAATAAAGCTCGAATCAAAAGGGCCGGTCATCTATGCTTCCAACCGCGTGGGCACGGGCTATGACATTTTCCGTTTCTATAAATTCAGGTCAATGCGTAAAGGGTCGGAAGAGGAGTTTTCCAGAATCTCGGACCTCAATTTATACTTGATCAACAAAAAACACAAGAGCGAAGGCCTTCATGAGGAGAATCAATGTCCTGAATGCAAGCACCTTGGCACAAATTGCTCGCCATTGCTTTTCATTGACGGGACAACGATCTGCGAAAACTGGTACATGGAACTTAAAAGGCGCAATGTGGCTCAGCCAACTTTTTTCAAGGCAGAAAATGATCCAAGGGTAACAAAAATTGGTCGTTTTATTCGCAAAACCAATCTGGATGAGCTGCCTCAGTTTTTCAATGTCCTTCGCGGGGATATGTCAATTGTTGGCAACAGACCACTGCCGCTTTATGAAGCTGAAAAACTCACAACTGATCAGATGTCTTACCGGTTTCTCGCGCCGGCAGGCATCACCGGACTTTGGCAAATAAAAAAAGACCGTTTTCAATCGGAGGAGGAACGTATGGCTTTAGACAATCAATATTCGATGGTGGCCGGGCCCTGGACCGATTTCAAAATCTTGTTCAAAACAATTCCTACATTTTTCAGAAATAGCAATTACTAAAACAGGCCGGCACCGGCTCAGTATTGCCCGTTGTATTTGCGCAGAAACCACTCCAACCCAAGCAGGAGCAGGATAAGTAAAAGCAGCAATGGCAGGTTCACCAATCTTTCATAGGAGTCAGAGTGATATGATACCGAAGTGATTGCCGGGTTATTGCTGATGGCTTCAGCAAGTTTTGCTTCCTGGCCCGGGAAAAACATTTTTCCGCCTGTTTCGTTCGAAAGCTTCGAGAGCATGGCATGATCTGCTTCGAGCGAGAGCCCTTCAAGCGAGAAAGCCTCTATCAAAAAGCTACCCGAAGCTGATAGTTTTGCGTCACCCTCTGTCAGCTCGGCTTGATAACGATAGTTCCCGGCAGGTAAACGGCCGGCATTGAGCATATATTCATCTCCGCCTGGAGCAAAAGCATAATTGTAAATATTCCCGGTCTCTTCATGTTTAAACTCGATTTTGAGGGGAACACCATTTATTTTTTGCATGCTTTGGTTATAATACTCAGCCCTGAACACAAGTTCATCGCTCAACATGAAAACATCTTCATGAAAAATCCTGAGGCGTTTATCGTCTCTGACTACAAGCATATATTGAACCAATTTCCCGATCAAATCATTAAACGCCTGATGGTTGTTGTTCATCTGGAAATCGGCCAGACGCCAGCGCCAGATCCCTGTTCCAAAAATATAAGCTTGCATTCGGTCAGGACTGCCCGCAAACCCGATGAGCGGATAAGTGGTTTTCACACCTTTGATCTGCTGATCCAAAAAAGGATAGAAATTAGCAGCCGGTTGATATTCGGCCAACGGCACATTGATTGCCGGAAAACCGATCAAACGATCGAGGAATACCTTATCCATGCTAAAGAGTGTGAAGCCGGGATTTGTAACCGCTGTGGCAGGCACCCACAAGGATTTCTCGGCAGAGAGCAGTTTTACCCCACTTTGAATCGCGTTAAAAACACTAAACTCTGTTTGCTGATCCAGGATAAATAGTACAGGCGTATGAAGCTGTTGCTGAAGCAATTGTTTAAGCTGTTGGTGATCAGTATTTTTCGATGGCAAACCATGAAGAATAATCAGGCTATAGTTCTCATTGATGTTCACAGCTGCCGGAACGATGTTCATATTCACATCGAAATGAAGGCTTAGCACTGTCTGTATTACACCAAGGTCGGGATGTGGTGCATGGGCCAGAAGCAACACCTTTCGCTTTTGGTTTACCACATCCAGGTAAAAAGTAGTTTCATTATTGCGGGTCAGCCTTTCATCATCAAGGGCTTTAACCCGCGCTGTGAGTCTTATCCGACCTTCGGCAGGCGCTTTCACCACAAAGTGTTGTGTGATAATATGCTTTCGGGAGCCGGATTTTTGTTCGGCCGAGGCGAGCACCTTCCCTTCGTGCAATAACTCAATCTGCACGCTTTTGCCCTGAGCACCTTGACATTTCACACTGATCTCGACCGGAAAATCAGACTGCTGGTAAACCATTTTATTGTACCTGACATCAGCCACAGCCAAATCAGGATATTGCAGTGTATCGCCCAGGGCGAGGGTATAAACCGGGAAAGGATAATCGCCAGCCAGCAATGCAGCAGGAATGCCGCTATTGGCAATCCCATCAGAGAGAACCACAAGAGCACCAACATTTCTGTTAAAGTAATCAGTGGCAGTGGTTTTCAGCAATGCTGAAAAATCGGTTCTTTGTCCGCTAAAGTCAACAGCTCCGTCGTAAATTACATTGGCATCGAAGGTCAGGGATTGCACTGCAAGTTTTTCTGCCAGCAACTGTTTGATATTCTCAAATACAGAAGGAGTATCTTTTTGATAAAGAATCGAATCCCTTCCCAAACGCACCGAAGCAGAGTTGTCCTGAGCAAGCAACACAATAGGTTGTTCAATGACTTTTTGTTTTTGTTTCAGGTAGGGAGTAAGCAGCAAAAAAGCAATCAAACTCACTGCTGTTAACCTGAGAAAAAACAGTCCTGCGACAAGGGGTTTTGAAAAAGGAAGCTGTTTGTTTCGGAAATAAAGTAATGAAGCATAGATGATTCCAGCCGCCAACACCGGGATCAACCACCATCCGCTTACACCAAAAACAACATCCACGCTAAAAGCAATATTTTCCGGCAAAATAAAAATACCGGTTCAGTTTAAGGAATTACATACTCATTCCGCCACAAACACTGATAACCTGTCCGGTCACGTAAGCCGAAAGATCGCTTGCCAGGAAAACAGCCACATCAGCCACATCTTCAGGTTTGCCGCTCCGTCTGAGTGGTATTGTGCTGATCCATTGCGTTCTGACGTCGTCAGGCAGTTTGTGTGTCATTTCGGTTTCAATAAAGCCCGGAGCAATGGCATTGCAGCGCACATTGCGGCTTCCGAGTTCTTGAGCTATTGATTTGGTGAAGCCAATCATACCCGCTTTTGAAGCCGAATAGTTGGACTGGCCAGCGTTACCATTCACTCCAACCACCGAGCTCATATTGATGATGGCACCTGAGCGTTGCTTGATCATGGTGCGTTGAACGGCTTTTGTGAGGTTGAAGGCTGATTTCAGGTTTACGTTGATAACCAAATCCCAATCTTGCTCGGTCATTCGCATGAGCAGGTTGTCGCGGGTGATACCGGCATTGTTAACCAGGATATCAATCCTGCCAAAATGGGCAACAACATCCTCGGCCAGCTTTTCGCTATCGGCCAGAGAGGCGGCGTTCGAAGCAAACCCTTTGGCCTGCACCCCGAGTGCCTGTATTTCTTTTTCTGTTGCCTCCATGTTTTCGTCATATTTCAGATCAGAAAATGCGATAGTTGCACCTTCTGCGGCAAAACGCAATGCCAAAGCTTTTCCAATTCCGCGTACTGCTCCGGTGATGAGCGCTACTTTACCTTCCAAAAGTTTCATTTTCAGTGATTTAGTTTTTCAATTAAAATATAAATCTTTTATTCAGATTGTTAGATCGGCCAAAGATATAAAAAACCTGTCCAGCTTTTGATAATACGGATCTGTTTGCCGCTACAAAAAACTGCCGGAACACCGCAAGAACTTTGTTATTTGTGTGTCAAAAACATGTACCTAACAAATATTATCATGCTAAGAAAAGGAATTATCATCGCAGGAGCAATGGGATTGCTGCTTGTTGGAGGGACGCTTCAGGCGCAAAACGCCGCAACTGAAAACACAAAAACAGCTCCACCGAGAGGTCAGTATGTGGATACTAACAAAGACGGCGTTTGCGACAACAGGTCTGCTGCAAACAATCAGCGCAGAAACAGGCAGTTTAAAGACGAAAACGGCGACGGTGTTTGCGATCAGTATGCAATCAGAAACGGCAAAAACAATGCCTTTGGCAAAGGACGGAAAGATGGCAAACGCCAGGGCCGGGGCAACGGGCAATGCAGGCGAGGAAATGGTCAGGGACCCAATGCACAATAATCTGACAACATTTTAATAGTAAGTGAAATTGGCTACACCTATCTTTGTGTGCCAATTTCATTTTTTGATCTACCCGCTGATGATGGAAGAGCGCGAACTTATTGATGCAATCCGCAAGAAGGACGAAAAAGCTTTCCGCACATTGATGCAACAATATGATACAATGGCAGGGAGAGTCATACTTAGAATCACCAGTGATAAAGACGAAACACGCGATCTTGTGCAGGAAGTCTTTATAACCGTTTGGGAGAAAATTGACAATTTCAGGGAAGATGCTTCTGTGTCAACATGGATTTACCGATTGAGTGTGAACAAGGCCCTTAACCATTTGCGCTGGAAAAAATTAAGAAACAGCCTTCGGTTGACCGACCGGAAAACAGAAGAAAAGTTGAAATCGAGTCCTATTCGAACCAATAATGACGCTCCCGGAAAAATGGAAAGAGAAGAAGACGAAAATGTTTTATCAAAAGCTTTATCGCTGATTCCGGCAAACCAAAGGGCCGCTTTCATTCTTTCAAAGGGCGAAGGACTCTCAAATCCTGAGATTGCTGCCATTTTGCACATCAGCATCTCCGCCGTTGAGTCGCTTAATTTCAGGGCGAAACAAAGCCTTTCGAAAATTCTATTCTCCTACTATAACGATAAATTTAACTAAAATGAGCACTGCAAACAACTGTCAGCAAACACCAAAACTCCTGGAGAAACTGCTTTCTGCCGATGCGGAACAACGCCTCAGTATGCAGGATGATCCGCATTTGAAACAATGTGCTGTTTGCAATAAAACCTTTCAGGCATTTGTTGCCGACTTTGGTACCTGGCAAAAAACCGGGATTGAATTACCCGCTGATTTAGCCGAAAAAATCATTGGCAGGCAAGTGGAACATCACAATGGCAATAAGTCCAATATTGTGAAAGGAATGGCCGTTGCAGCTGCAGCAGTCGTTGCCGGCCTTTTCATAAGTCACACCTTGCCTCAACGACCCGAAATTTCCGAACAGGCAATTGCAATTGATTATGATTTGCTTTTTTCGGCAGACGACACTTTTCCTGTTGAATTTTTTAATGAGTAAGCATTATGAAAGAGTCATTGTTTTACAAAAACGCATTCTTTGTCAGCCTGTTTCTTTTTCTCACAACGCTAACAATTCTGCTTTCGGATTTTGCACGGAAAAGTGAGGCTGCCTCAGCACAAAACCAACAGGCCGGGGGAATGGGATTTAAGCACTTTCGCAACAATCTCGGATTCGACAGTAGCCAAAGCCGGCTCTACGACTCATTGCTTGCTGACTACCAAATGCAAACAACTGCCCTGAGAGAAGCTTTGCAGGTGGAACAAGACCAATTGTTTCAAATTCTTTCAGAAGGAGCCGCCGATAGTCTTGTTTTGTCGGGCATCTCACTGAAAGCCAGCAAGCTTCAGCATGAAATAAGGATGGCAACTTTCCGGCATCTGCAAAAGGTGAATAGTTTGGCTGATCCCGACCAAAAAGTGCAACTGCTAAGGCTCTACAAGAACCTTATGAATGAAAACAAAGCAACCGATAACACAAAGGGTAACGGCCGCAACAGATATCGTCACGGACAAAGGAGTCAATGAGCTTTATCAGCAACATCAGCATAAAATGGCTCGATATGAACCCCAACATGGGTTTGGTCGCCAAAACGTTTGCGTAAAGCATCCTCCACCGAGCTGGCAATCTGATGCGATGCTTCCACAGTTAGCTCCTTATCAACTTTTACATGCACTTCGATGGCCATATCCATGCCAATTTTACGCGTCCGAAGTCGGTGAAAATACCTTACTCCCTGCTGCGCGGCAATTATAGAACCAATCTCGCGAATGGTTTCGGCAGGAAGTGCCGATTCAAGAAGCTCTCTAACGCTTGGCAAACCGAGCTCCACGGCCATCTTTACAATAAAAACACTAACCACCATACCGGCCAGCGGGTCGAGCAAGCGCCATGGCTCACCTAAAAAGATTGCGCCGGCAATTCCGAGGGCTGTGCCAATAGACGAGAAGGAGTCAGACCGATGATGCCATGCGTTTGCTTTCAAAGCTTCACTTTCGGTTTGTTTGGCAATGATTATGGTATAACGAAAAAGCAATTCTTTGAGCACGATCGAAACCAGGGCCGCCCACAAGGCTATAAGGCCCGGCTCCGGCAGCAATTGACCCATAAAATGACCATACAATGCCGACAAGCCTTCCCAGAAGATACCTATTCCAACCACAAGCAACACAAGGCTTATGAGCATGGTAGCAAAGGTTTCATACTTTCCATGTCCGTAAGGATGGTCGTGATCGCTCTTTTTTCCGGCAACGCCAACAAATGCAATAACAACAACATCGGTAATAATATCCGAAAGCGAATGAACACCATCGGCAAGCATGGCCGATGACTTACCAAGTATTCCGGCTGTCAGCTTTCCAAATGTGAGCAAAACATTCACCAACATTCCGGCGTAGGTAACACTCTTTACTTTGGCAGTACGATCACTGTTGTTCATATTTCATACAGTTATTGGAAAAAATACCCTAATACAAGTGCTAAAGATACAAATCAATACACATATACTTAAGCAAGGATCCGGAAAATTTATTCCTGGGTCATTTCTTTTTCAAGCGCATTAAACAATGTCGTGATGATTGAAATCAAAAGAAAGCTTACCGAAGGGCATTTTGCTTTTGAATATTCTCATAAAAGATCAGCAACCGCCTTACAATCTGCTTTTTATCATACACTTCCTCAATAAGTTTCCGGGCATTTGCACCGATTTCATGATACAGTCCCGGTTTGTTAATGATGCGTGATACTGCATTTACAAAATCTAGCTTAGTGTTGGCTATCAATATATTATGATTGTTTTGGTATAAAATACCTTCGGCACCAATTTCGGTGGTAATAACCGTTTTTCCGGCAGCCATGGCTTCGATAATTTTGATTCGGATGCCGCTCCCCGAAAGCAAGGGAACAATGGCAACATCGTGTTGTGCCACAAAAGCAGCTGCGTCATCTACCTCACCTACTACAACGAGCTGCGGCTTAATTCCCGTTTTTAGCCATGCCGGCATATAGCGGCCGGCAAGGTTGTACACCAGTTCGGGATGTTTACTGATGATCTGCGGCCACACCTCCTGAACAAACCATTTGATTCCTTCTTCGTTTGGCATCCAGTTCATTGAACCGATATGAAAAAAGGAGGGATTTCGTTTGACAACATTTTCCGGAAGTAAAGGCGGCAACAGGATACCAAAAGGTATATCAACGACAGGAGTTGCCGTGAGGCCTCTGAAAAAAGCAGCATCTTTTCTGGTGATAGCCGCAATGCCGTCAACCATTCCGAGTGTTTTGAGTTCATAGCGTTTCAGGGTGCGGGTGAGGTGAGCAAGGTACCATTTTTTCAGCGGATTACGCGCTTGCTGGCTGAGGCGTTTCCAGATAAGATGCTCGATATTGTGGGCACGAAGCACAATCCTTGCCTTGGAATATTCCCGGATGGTAGCAATATAAGGCGCCATGAACAGCGTTTCGAGCTGAACAACATCAAACTTTTGGCGTTGCAAGACCTCACGGACTTTTATCGTGAAGTCGGCAGAGATAAATCGCTCAATATGATAAGATTGCGTGGTAAACAGATTCAGAAACGCGTCCAAAGGTTTGATACGTAAATCTATATCCACCAATTCGATACCCGTTTCTTTGCGGTAGGATTCGGGTATTTCATCTTCACGCACATTGTATTTTTCTGAGTTTACGGCCAGCACCTTCACCTGATGTCCCGCTTGTATCAAACCTTCTATCAGACTGTTCATGGCCATTGGGCCACCTTCGCGCGCCGGAAAAGGCGACTTATTGCACAAAAACAACACCCTCATGCCAGTTTCTTGTTTTGTTGTCCGCTTCGTTTGAAAATGCGATTAAAGAATTTCTTCCAACTTTCGGCATCGAGCAACGGTGCATCGGTGGTAGATTTAAAGGTGAGAAACAATCCCAGCGGGAAGAGCATCACCGACGAAAACCACACGCCAAGCATCACATCTATATCACCCGTTTTGGCCGATTTCTCTCCGGTTATACTGGCAATATGGTAGATCACAAAAAAGAATACGGCAATCACAACAGGCAAGCCAAGACCTCCCTTTCTGATGATGGCCCCCATCGGCGCACCTACAAAAAACAAGATCAAACATGCTATGGACAAAGTGAACTTCTTGTGCCAAACGATCTCATGCTTGCGGATTGATTCAGTTTGAAAATCGAAATCCTTCTTATTGAACAGCACGTTGTCTTTGTTGTTACGAGAGGCACTTATTGCCATTTCAAGAATATTAAACTTATCTCCGTCGCTAAAAGTTGAAAGCAAAGGGTAGCTTAAGTTAAGCTGATGCAAACTGTCTTCAATAACTTGTGCCGGAACCAGTTTGTTGGCTTGATGTTTCGCCTTTTTCTGTTTATTTGTGGTATCTATGGTTGACAAATACTGAAAACGATTATAAAAACCCTGCGTGAAACGTTCTTTACGTTCGTTGTATCGCAAATTCAATGAATCAATATACTGTGTCAGCTGCTTGGTATTCAACATCGTGTAATGATTCTTGAACATATCTTCCTGTGTGCGGGTGAGGTCAAACTCGGTAAGGTCGAATTTCAAACGCTGTTCGCTGAAATAGCTGCGGTCGAAAGGTCTGTTTTCGCGAAAATTACGTGTGGTGATGATGTCTTTGTAATTATAGCCGTCAAAAAGCGTAAAAATCACGAATTTCTGATCGGGGCTGAGCGCCATTATGCCCGAAGATGCTGTAGTCACCTTGATATTTCCCATCCTGTCGGTATGGTCGTATATTTTTACATCGTAAATGGTACTGCCATCTTTTCCTTTTTCTCCAACGCGGATGATGTAGTTGTCAATGCCGTTGTAAAACTCACCCGGTTTGATGTTGAAAGCCAGTTTCTGCTGCCTGATATCGTAGAGCAAAGATTGAAATTTCAGATTTGCAACAGGCAAAACATTGTTCGAAAATAGAAAGGCAAGAATACTGATAATCACCGATAAAACTACAAGCGGGCGCATCACTTTCCAAACAGATATGCCGGAGGCTTTCATGGCTACCAATTCATAATGCTCACCAAGATTTCCGAAAGTCATGAGCGACGACAACAGAATTGCCAAAGGCAACGCAAGTGGCACAAAAGTGGCACTGGCATAAAACAACAACTGTGCTAAAACGCCACCTTCCAGCCCTTTGCCCACCAAATCGTCAATGTATTTCCACAGAAACTGCATCAAGAGGATAAACAAAGCGATGAAAAAGGTAAGAACAAAGGGTCCCAAATAGGACTTTAATACATAGAGGTTTATCTTTTTCACGTATTGCAATTCGGATTCACGTGCAAAGGTAATACAATTGGGTTGAACAGCCGTTTTTAGTTGACGGCAAAGCTTTCTGCGATTGTGCCAATTTCTTTCTGAATCCCCTCATTCAGGATATTTAACACCTTCTGCCTTTTAAAAACCGGGACAGCTTTATACCTACATAAGAAAGGCGTCCGTTTTGACGGACGCCTTTAATTAGTCTGTCCATAATGTCTGGTACTCGAGCTTTAATTTTGTGGGCGAGGCATGTACGGAATGAGTGTCAGCTTTTACTAGTGTAAATGACTGACATGAACAACCTACATAACAAAGCCATCGGGCTTCAAAGACAAGCGCAATTGGTTTTACCAATTCAGCTTTTCGGCAAACTCATCGTTGATCTTCTTCAACAGCACATCGCATCCGTGATGGAATTGCAGATTGAAGTTATCCTTTTCTTTATAGACAAAATGCAAGTCCTTGTATTCTCCGCGTTTTGGCAGCAGACTTACAGCCTCATCAAGGGCTTCGGCTGGTGTTTCAATGCCATTGATGTTCATCAGCTTATGTATTTTAGTCAACTGTAAGAACGAATTCTGAGCTACAGGCCCTTGCAGTTGTTGCGACACAAGCTGAATCTTGCGCTGCGAATTGGTGAAACTCCCTCCCATTTCCCATGCAAAAGAAGCAGGCAGCACCAGATCGGCCATTTTTGCTGTTTCGGTCATAAACAAATCCTGAACCATCAAAAAGTCAAAACCCTTTACAAGCTGTTTCATCTGAACCTGATCAATGGCACAACCCACAGGATCTTCTCCAAAGATGAACGCATTTTTGAGTTTTCCGCTTATAAATAGCTGATATACACTGTTTATGGCAAAAGGAAGTTCGGCAACACCCCATTTGAAAGCCATCCTGTACTGAAGGTCATCGTCTAAAATGGATTCGGCACCCACGCCAATTTTATGGCAAACGCCCATATCAATCACGCCATGGCTGTTGTTTCGCTCCTTGAGCGCGATGAGGCCACTCGCTGTTTTGCCAAGTTTTCCGATTATCATTGCCAGGTTGTGCGCAGCCATACTGGCATTGGCCGAGAACTCTTTTTCCTGAAATACCAGGATACCATTCATCTCATCATTGAACTCCACTGCAAAACTGGCAACTGTTTCGGCATCTGTACCAGCCATTTGCAGCAGCTTATCAAAATCGCATTTCAGCAGTTCCTTCTTGTAAGTTTCAAACTTTCCGGTTCGGTCTTTGATGAACAGCGCATTGTGCAAGCCATTGCTCACAAGGTAATGATTCACTGCTTTCAGAAAGTAAAAGTAGTTTCCGATGCTGATGACCCTGTCGGCTTTATTACTGAACTTGCTGTCTGGATTTGTTGTAATCAACACAATTTCAATATTTTCCTTGTGTTTTGTATTGAAAGCAATGTGATTGATTACCGGATGATCAAGATGCACTTCGTTGCCGGCAAAGAATATTTTTCCGGCACCTCTCAGGTCGCAATAGGATGCGTTTTCATTGGAATTGAAGAAATAACCATCTCCCCTGCCCATGTAGTGAAAACTGCTGACGTTATTGGTTTTGGCACCAGCTCTGGCCAGTTTTTGGATCATATACAGCTCTTCGTTGGTCAAACGTGCACCCCCGAAAAAAGCATTCTGATCGGCATCAACCTTACCAATTTTCTCAGCTATAATTTGATATGCCTCTTCAAAAGAAATCTCGACAAATTGTCCGTCCTTTTTCAGTAATGGTTTTTTAACGCGATCCTTAGAGTTAAACAATTTATAACCAAACAATTGGCGCCGGTTGATCAAATCCATACGGTTGATTTCGCCCATACGCGATGAAGCTCCGTAAAACTGACCTCTGTAGTGATGCAGATTGATTTCGTAGCCTTCCGAGCCAAACATATCAACAGCCTGAATGGTTTCGAGCGGGAGTGGTCCGGGTTTGAAATCAAAATTTTCGCTGATAGCACCTGTCGGGCAAGCCGTGATGCAAAGGCCGCAGCTCTCGCAACTTGTTTCGTTGAGCGGAAGCTCCATTGCAGGAGCCACATAGCTTTTAAAGCCCCGGTTTACAAGGCCAAGTGCCCCGGCACCAACCACATCGCGACAGATTCTGATGCAGCGCGAGCAAAGAATACATTTATTGCTGTCAATTTCAATAAATGGATGTCTGAAATCAATTTTGTGTTCAGTAAATTCGCCGGCAAAAGCCTTTTGATCGGCTTCATATTCAGTTGAATACTTTTTCAGATCGCAGGTATAGATGGCGTTGCAACCACATTCCAAACAACGGCTCGCTTCCATCTGTGCCACAAATTCACCGGCATAGCCAAGCTCAACTTCGTTGAAATTATTTCGATCGCAGGCCTCAAGCACAGGCATCTCCTGGCGCAACTGATGTGGATAGCGATTTTTATAATCTGTCGGCTCCTGTTTTTTAAAATTATCCTTCTTACTCAAGAATTCCTTCGGCATAGGTTCAATTTTCGCCCCTGTCAGGAATTGATGACAGGACAAAGCAGCCACTTTTGCCTGTGCAATGGCTTCGATGATGGTGGCAGGCCCAGTCACGCCATCGCCTGCAGCAAACACAGACGGGATGCCGGTTTGCAAGGTTTTCTTATCGGCTTCAATGTCTCCCCAGCGCGTTAGCTTTAAGCTTCCGCCGGTGCTACCGGCATTGATGTCGTCAATAAAATTGACGTCCGTTTTTTGCCCGATGGCAGCAAGAACGTAATCAGCAGCCAGATCAAACTCAGAGCCGACAACAGGTACCGGACGGCGACGTCCTGAGGCATCAGGCTCTCCCAAATCCATGCGGATCAAACGTAAGGCTTTCAGCTTTCCATCGTCATCTTTTAGAATCTCTGTCGGGTTGGTAAGAAACAGGTATTCAACACCTTCCAGTTTAGATTCATGAATTTCAATGGGGTTGGCAGGCATTTCTTTTTCGGTACGCCTATATACCACATACACCTTTTCGGCTTTACAGCGCTTAGCCGTCCGGCAACAGTCCATGGCTGTATTGCCACCGCCGACCACAACAACGGTCTTGCCTGAAAAATCGTAGCGCTGACCGGTAACTTCCATATTTTTCAGGAAATCAATACCGGAGAAAACATTCCCGGCATCATCACCGGGGCAGCCAACACTTGTTCCTTTTTGCGAACCAATTGTCAGCACAGTGGCATCGAATTGATTTTGCAAAGAGCTGTAGCTCAGCCCGTCACCAAGCCGTTGGTGGTAATGAATTTTCACGCCCAGATCGGTTATATTCTTCACCTCACTGTCGAGCAGGTCGTTAGGAAGACGATATTCCGGTATTCCATAGCGCAGCCAGCCACCCGGTTGAGAAGCTGCTTCGAATATTTCGACCTGATGGCCTTCGAGGCGCAGAAACCACGCTGTTGACAGACCACCCGGACCGGCACCAATCACAGCAACTTTTTTTCCGGTTTCGGGTTTGATTTGCGGAACAAACTTCTCAGGTGATTGCAGGTCAAAATCAGCAGCAAAGCGTTTCAGGTAATCAATGCCCACTGCCGCTCCTTCTTCCATCAATCCTCTGCGGCAAGCAGCTTCGCACGGGCGAACGCAAACGCGGCCACAGATGGCCGGCAAGGGATTGGTTTCTTTGATCAGTGCAACGGCATCGCTATAACGGCCTTTGTCAATCAGCGAGATATACCCTTGCACATCAACACCGGCAGGACAGGTTTGTTTGCATGGCCCCATGCAATCGGCATAATGGTTGCTCAGCAACAGGTCGAGTGCCGTTTTGCGCGCTGCTTTCACTGTTTCGGTTTCGGTTTGAATCTCCATTCCTTCGGCAATAGCGGTGGAGCATGAAGGCTGATGTCCGCGCATTCCGGCTACCTCAACCACACACACATA
>ERZ1645187.1746-NODE-1746-length-19691-cov-20.645193_pt1 | contig 19691 bp, 12 predicted proteins | sample MGYA00575352_ERZ1645187 | MGnify/ENA primary metagenome ERZ1645187 (study PRJEB40837, sample SAMN11349314) | freshwater sediment metagenome | isolation source: river sediment | host: Sediment | place: India: Wazaribad , New Delhi | collected 2017-02-21 ... | reverse complement strand
GCCAGCGCCTTCGCCGCGAGGCCCGCCAGCAGCGCCATGGCGCCCGCGCCCGTCGCGCTCGCGCCCGAGCCCGAGCCCCCGGAGCCGCCGAGGATGGCCCCGGCCACCTGTTTCAGGATCGCCGCCGCCGGGCCCGCGCCGCCCCCGCCGGGGAGCCCGGAGCTGCCCGGGAAGCCGGCCCCGGGGAAACCGCCGCCCGAGGGCGCCGCAGACGGCGCGGCGTTCCCGCCGCCCAGCACCTTGCCGAGGATGTCGAACAACCCGCCGCCGGCACCCGGCATCCCGCCACCCGCACCCGGCATCCCGCCGCCGCCACCGTAACCTGCCCCCGACCCGGCGCCGGGGAACCCGCCCGCGCCGCCGAGCCCCTCGTTGCCGAGGGAGTGATTGAGGCGTCCCGACGACGCGCCCATCCCGTTCTGGATCAGGGACCCCAGAATTTCATATGGATTCATCAGACTGTCTCCCGCTTCCGCCTGGGTGGAGTGGGGAGGCCGGGCTCGCCCGGGAGCGAGGCCGACCGGGCGCCCTTCTGGTGGCGCTGCCGGCCGGCGTCGGGCACTCCCCTGGCGAAAGCATAAGCCATTCCGGCCGGAGCGGGGGCCGGGCGTCGCCCCGCGGCGGACACAGTGCTATAAAGCGCCATCTGCGCAAGGAGATCGGAAATGTCGCGAGTCCTCATCATCGGTGCCGGCGGCGTGGGCGGCGTGGTGACGCACAAGTGCGCCCAGGCCCGGGAAACCTTCAGCGAGGTCCTGCTCGCCAGCCGCACCGAGTCCAAGTGCGAGGCCATCGCGCGCGACGTGAAGAAGCTGCAGCGCCGCGTGATCAAGACCGCGAGCCTCGACGCCGACGACCCGAAGAACACCATCGCGCTCATCGAGTCGTTCAAGCCGGAGGTGGTGATCAACGTGGCCCTGCCCTACCAGGACCTCGCGATCATGGAGGCGTGCCTCGCGACCGGCGTGCACTACCTCGACACCGCGAACTACGAGCCGCCCGACAAGGCGAAGTTCGAGTACAAGTGGCAGTGGGCCTACCGCAAGAAATTCGAGCAGGCCGGCATCACCGCGATCCTCGGCTGCGGATTCGACCCGGGCCAGACCAACATCTACTGCGCCTGGGCCCAGAAGCACCACTTCGACGAGATCCACACCGTCGACATCATGGACTGCAACGCGGGCAGCCACGGCAAGGCGTTCGCGACCAACTTCAACCCCGAGATCAACATCCGCGAGATCACCCAGCGCGGCAAGTTCTGGGAGGAAGGGAAGTGGGTCACCACCGACCCGCTCTCCGTGCACACGCCCTTCGACTTCCCCGAGTGCGGCGTGAAGGACATGTACCTGATGTACCACGAGGAGCTGGAGTCCCTCGTGAAGCACCTGAAGGGCCTGAAGCGGATCCGCTTCTGGATGACCTTCGGCAAGCCGTACCTCACCCACCTCGAGGTGCTGCAGAACGTGGGCATGACCTCCATCGAGCCGATCCTCTTCGAGGGCAAGGAGATCGTCCCGCTGCAGTTCCTGAAGGCGGTGCTGCCGAAGCCCGAGACACTCGGCAAGAACTACACCGGCAAGACCAACATCGGCTGCTGGATCGAAGGGGTCAAGGACGGGAAGTTCAAGCGCTACTACGTCTACAACGTCAGCGATCACGCGGAGGCCTACCGCGAGGTGCGCTCCCAGGCGATCTCCTACACCACCGGGGTGCCGGCGATGCTCGGCGCGAAGCTGCTGGTGGAGGGGCGCTGGCGCAAGCCGGGGGTGTGGAACGTGGAGCAGTTCGACCCCGACCCGTTCATGCACGAGATCGGCAGGTGGGGCCTGCCCTGGGTGGAGACCGCGCCCGAGGGGCCGCTCCCCGTCTGAGGTTTCCGCGGTCTGGCCGCAGGGACGCGGCGGCCGCGCGAGGAAACGCTCCTTCCATGTCCGCCGAGACGCCCATCACCGACCTCGACTGGGGGCGGGTCCCGAGCCCCTGCTTCGTGGTGGACCGCCGGCTCCTCGAGCGCAACGGGCGCATCCTCGCGCGGGTGCGCGCCGAGGCCGGCTGCAAGGTGCTGCTCGCGCTCAAGGGCTTCGCCCTCTGGCCCGCCTTCGACGTGCTGCGTCCGCACCTGGACGGCTGCTGCGCGAGCGGCCCCTACGAGGCCCGCCTCGCGCGCGAGGAGTTCGGCCGGGAGGTGCACACCTACGCGCCGGCCTTTTCGGCCGAGGACCTGGCCGAGACCCTGCGCTACACCGACCACCTGGTGCTCAACTCGCGCGCCCAACTCGAGCGCCACCTGCCCGCGGTGCGCGCCTGCGGCCGGAAGGTCCAGGTGGGCCTGCGCTGCAACCCGGAGTACAGCGAGATCGAGGTCGCGCTCTACGACCCCTGCGCCCCCGGCTCGCGCCTGGGCTCCACCCGCGCGGTGCTGGGGCAGACCCTGCCCGAGGGGGTGGACGGCCTGCACTTCCACGCCCTCTGCGAGCAGGGTGCGGGGGTCTTCGCGCGCGTGCTGCAGGCCTTCGAGGCCCGCTTCGGCGACTGGCTGCCGCAGGTGAAGTGGCTGAACTGCGGCGGCGGGCACTGGATCACCAAGCCCGACTACGACGTGGACCTCCTGGTGCGGACCCTGCGCGGGCTGAAGGCCCGGTACCCCCACCTCGAGGTCATCCTCGAGCCGGGCGAGGCGGCGGCGGTGGACACCGGCGTGCTGGTGGCGAGCGTGCTCGACGTCCACGAGAACGCCGGGGTGCGGTTGGCGCTGCTCGACGTCTCCGCCACCTGCCACATGCCCGACGTGCTGGAGATGCCCTACCGGCCCACCATCCACGGCGCCGGCGACCCGGGGACCACCCCCCACACCTACCGCCTGGGCGGCCCCACCTGCCTCGCGGGCGACGTGCTCGGCGACTGGTCCTTCCCCGCGCCGCTCCACCCGGGCGACCGCGTGGTCTTCGCCGACATGAGCCACTACACGATGGTGAAGACCACCCTGTTCAACGGCGTGAAGCACCCCTGCATCGCGACCTGGGACGGCCGGGAGCTGAGGGTGCTGCGCCGCTTCGACTACTCCGACTTCCGCAACCGCCTCGGCTAGGCCGTCTGGGCTAGGTCATCTGGGCTAGGCTGCCCGGGCTAGGTCGTCTGACGCGCCAGCCGGCGACCGAGCGCCGAGGCGAGGGCCGGCTGCATCAGGAGACCGACGATGATCGGGACCGAGGCGAAGATCCCGTTCTCGATCTCGCCGAAGGCCGCGATCGTGATGCCGAGGCTGATGATGTGGAAGCGCAGGAACGTCGTCACGAAGAACGGCAGCGCCTCGCCCGGCGCGAGCGCGTGGCGGATGACGCGGGTCACCACGAAGTACATCACCGCGTAATAGGCCGCGACCGCGGGCACCGAGAGCAGGGCCACGTGGGGGTGGGAGAGCACCGACTGGCTGTCGGTCAGGCTCATGATGAGGAACATCACGAGCAGGATGCCGAAGTTCGCCACGCCGTTCAGGAGCTCCCGGTTCTTCGCGGGGAGGTCGCCGCGCCCCATCCGCTGCAGCACCACGCGGGTCAGCCAGCCGAGGGTGAGCGGGATCAGGATGACGAACCCGAGCTTTTCGATGATGACGAGCGAGCCGACCTCGATGTCCGCGCGGAACAGGTGCTCGAGGGCCACGGGCATCAGGAGCGGCACGATGAGGAAGGTGGCGAGGATGTTCGCCGCCACGAGCACGACCCCGAGGTGCACGTTCGCCTTGAACTGGTTCAGCCACCCGATGGCCATCCCGCTCGAGGGCACCGCCCCGATGAGGAGAAGCCCCGCGGCGGCGAGCGGCTGGGAGCCGAGCATGGTCCAGGCGATCAGGGCGGCCAGGAGTGGCGAGAGCACGAAGTTCACGCCGAGTGTCAGCGCGAGCACGCGACCCACGCCCCCGATGTTCTTGAAGCCCTCCTCGAGGCGGAAATTCACCATCACCGGATAGAGCATGATGAAGGCCGCCGTCGCGCAGATGACGCGCGAGAACTCCATCGGCGCGAAGTGCCCCTTCAGCAGCCCGAGGCCCATCGCCACGATGACGAGCCAGGTGAGGTTCTTGCGCATGAAAGCGAAAACGGCTTGCATCGGGGATCTCCGCTCGGTCGCGTGTCGCGCGCAGGCTCGCGCGGGCGAATTATAAGGCCTCGGGGCGAGCCAGCGCCTGGAGCAGCCCCGCGATGGGGACACCGATCCGCTCCGGCCGGCTGGCGAGCTCCTCGCGCAGTTCCTGTGTGGCCTTCTCCAGGCAGAACAGGGTGATGAGGCGTTCGGCGTCCCCGGGGCGAGTGGGCCAGACGGGGCAACCGGCGATCCCCTCGCGGTAGCCTTCCAGGAAGGCGCCGCGCGCGGCCGCCCTCCAGGCATCCACGAGCGGCTCGACGACCGCGAGGTCCTCCGGGCGTTCCGCCGTGAGCCGGGCGACGCTGGCGGCGGACCGGTCGATGGAGCGCAGCAGGCCCGCCACGTCCTTCAGGGGCGAGTGCAGGGCCCCTTCCGGCCCGCTCTCGCGGCCCTGCCCCCGCCCGAAGCCGGTCAGCATGACGTCGCTGCCCGCGATCAACACCTGTCCCAGGTGGAAGTCTCCGTGCAGGCGCGTCTTGACCGCCTCGACCGGGAGACCGAGCGACGACAGCCGGCGATGGAGCTCCCCCACCTTCCCCAGGAGGGCGCCGGCCGCGGCGAGTGCCGGCCCCCCCAGCCCCTCGAGGCGCTGGCGCAGGGTCCGGAGCGCCGAGTCCAGGTCGGCGGCCACCGCCTCGGCCCAGGCAGCCGGCTCGCCGGGGGCCATCGGCTCGGGCGCGAAGGCGGGGTCCCCCTCCGCCGCGGCGAGCGCGGCATGCAGCTCTGCGGTGCGCCGCCCGAGGGTGGTCATCAACAGGCAGTAGGTCGCGTGCGCCTCCTCGCCCGCGGCGCTCTGCCCCGGCGGCGCTGCCAGCGCTTGGCGCAGGAAGCGTTCCAGGTACGCCGAGGTATAGGACCAGGCGTCGCCCTGGTTCTCCACATAGCCCTGGAGCACCGCGAGCGTCGTGACCGTCCCGTCCGGCTGGTGCAGGTCCACCGAGCCGCCGGTGGGCACGACCCGCACCCCCGGGGCGCGCTCGGTGAGGAACTGACCCATCTCGCGCTCGAGGTTGAACTCGGCCCGCAGGCGCCGCGTCCCCTTCAGGAAGAGCCGCTCGCCGAAGACGATCGCATTGTTGCTCGCCTCGGTGAGCCGGCGCAGCGCGGGCTCGGCCGGCAGGCCCGCAGAGAGGGTGGCGTAGGCCGATGTGGGGGCGAACACGATCCGGCTCTCGCCCACTGCCAGGCGCTCGCCCCGGCCGATCGCGCGCAGCAATTCCCTGCAGAAGGCGTCGTCGGCGAAGGCGTCGTGGAGGACTCCCACGCGCGCCCGCTGGCGCACCCGGGCCAGCGTCACCGGGCCGAGCGCGAGGAGCCGGTCCTCGTCCCCCCCCTCCCAGGCGAGGGCGAGGGGCAGGAGGTAGCGCTGGGTGGCACGTTCGGCGCGCTCGACCGAGACCACGCAGAGGAGCCACTCGCCCGCGCGGGCGGACCAGACCCCCAGGTCCTCGATGTGCACCGGCCCCGGAGGCGCGTCCTGCTCCGCGCACCACCGCTGACCGGGCAGGAAGCGCGGGATGGCCTCCTGCTCGAGCTGCCGACGCAGGGCCTGGGCGAGCCCACGGCGCCCCTGCGCCACCCGCTCCGGGAAGAAGCTCGCCAGGCCGTCGGTGAGGACCAGGACGGGCAGTTCCGCGGCGGGCGTGCGCAGCTGGTGCCAGTCGGGGGCCTGCGCCTCGGGGGTCAGCCGGAACCAGTAGAAACCGTGCCCCGGCAGGGTCAGGAAGTAGGGCAGCTCCCCGACCGGGGGGAAATGGCTGCCGCCGAGGAGCTCCACCGGCACGCAGCCCCGGAACGCGCCGAGGTCCAGCTCCACCGGCTGAGCGGAGCGGGCGAGGTTCGCCGCGCAGAGGATGGTCTCGTTTTCGTACTGTCGCACGTAGGCGAAGATCTTGCGGTTGCCCGGGTGGAGCATGGTGAAGGTGCCGCGCCCGAACGCCTTGTGGGCCTTGCGCACCGCGATGAGCCGGCGCATCCAGTTGAGGAGCGAATTGGGCGCGCGCAGCTGGGCCTCGACGTTGACGGCCTCGTAGCCATACACCGGGTCCATGATCGGGGGCAGATACAGGCGCTGCGGGTCCGCGCGCGAGAACCCCGCGTTGCGGTCCGGGCTCCACTGCATCGGGGTGCGCACCCCGTTGCGGTCGCCGAGGTAGAAATTGTCGCCCATGCCGATCTCGTCGCCGTAGTAGATGATGGGCGAGCCGGGCAGCGAGAGCAGCAGGCTGTTCAGGAGCTTGATGCGGTCCCGGTCGTTGTCCATGAGCGGAGCGAGGCGCCGGCGGATGCCCACGTTCACGCGCATCCGAGGGTCCGCCGCGTAGATGCGGTACATGTAGTCCCGCTCGCGGTCGGTCACCATCTCCAGCGTGAGCTCGTCGTGGTTGCGCAGGAACAGCGCCCACTGGCAGATGGGCGGGATCTCCGGGGTCTGGGCCAGGATCTCCGTCATCGGGTACCGGTCTTCCTGCGCCACCGCCATGTACATCCGCGGCATCAGCGGGAAGTGATAGGCCATGTGGCACTCGTCGCCGTCGCCGAAGTACTCGCGCACGTCCTCGGGCCACTGGTTGGCCTCGGCGAGGAACGCCCGGTTGCGGTAGTGCGCGTCGACCACCGCGCGCATCTGCCGGATCACCGCGTGCGTCTCGGGCAGGTTCTCGTTGTTGGTGCCCTCGCGCACGCAGAGGTAGGGGATCGCGTCGAGGCGCATGCCGTCCACGCCCATGTCGAGCCAGTAGCGCATCACCCGGATGACCGCCTTCACCACCGAGGGGTTGTTGTGGTTCAGGTCCGGCTGGTGGGAAAAGAAGCGGTGCCAGTAGTAGGCCTTGGCGAGTGGGTCCCAGGCCCAGTTCGAGCTCTCCGTGTCGGTGAAGATGATCCGGGTCTCGGGGAATTTCCGGTCGCTGTCGCTCCACACGTAGTAGTCGCGCTTGCGCGAGCCGGCCGGGGCCCGGCGCGCGGCCTGGAACCAGGGATGCTGGTCCGAGGTGTGGTTGATCACGAGTTCCGTCACGACGCGCAGCCCCCGCCGGTGCGCCTCGTGCACGAAGGCGCGGAAATCCCGGGCCGTGCCGTAGTCGGGGTGCACGCTGCGGTAATCCGAGATGTCGTAGCCGTCGTCGCGCATCGGCGACGGGTAGAAGGGCAGCAGCCAGACGGTGTCGACCCCCAGGTCCTGGAGGTAGTCGAGCCGCGAGGTCAGCCCCGGGAAGTCGCCGATCCCGTCTCCGCTGCTGTCGAAGAACGCCTTGACGTGCAGCTGGTAGATGACCGCGTCCTTGTACCAGAGCGGATCGTCGGGAAGGGGGGTTCGGGCAGGCTCGCGCGGCATGGCGGGTCCTCTCGGTCCGGCGGACGACGCAGGCTCCCCAGTATACTGGCTGCCGGACCCTCGCCCGCCCGCCGTCCCGCGATGCCCCCGACCGCCACCGCGCCCCCGAGGCCTTCCCTCTTTCCCCGCCGGGAGCTCGGGGTGCTGCTCCACCCTACGTCGCTCTGCAACCGCGAGGACGTGGGCACGCTGGGGCACGGCGCCTACGCGTTCGTCGACTGGCTGGAGCGCGCGGGCGTGAGCCTCTGGCAGATCCTGCCCCTCACCCCCAACGGCCTGCACGACTCCCCCTACTTCAGCTCCTCGGCCTTTGCCGGAAACCCCTGGCTCGTGGACCTCGAGCTCCTCTGCGAGGCGGGCCTGCTCCCGGAGCCCGCCCTGCACCCGGGCCCGCGCGACGCGCGGGTGCCCTTCGCCCAGCTCACGCAGAGCAAGCTGCCCCGGCTGCTGGCGGCGGCCGAGGCCCTCCTCGCTCAGCCCCGGCACCCCTGGCGGGACGCCTTCGAGGCCTTCCGGGAGCGCGAGGCCTGGCTCGCGCACACCGCGCACTTCTTCGCCCTGGGGCAGCTGCGCCAGGACGCGCCCTGGTGGTCCTGGGAGCCGGGGCTGCGCCGGCGCGACCCCGGCGCCCTGAAGAAGAGTCGGAGCCTCCTGGCCCACTCCATCGAGGCCTGGGAGGCGCTGCTCTTCTTCTTCGACCGGCAGTGGCGCGAGCTCAAGCGCTACGCCAATGGCAAGGGCATCCGGGTCCTCGGCGACCTTCCCATCTACGTGCACCACGACTCCGCCGACGTGTGGCGCTACCGGGAGCAATTCCGGCTCGACCGCGGGGGGCGCATGCGGGTGCAGTCGGGTGTGCCGCCCGACTACTTCAGCGCCTCGGGCCAGCTCTGGGGCAACCCCATCTACGACTGGAGGCGGATGGCGCGCGACGGGTATTCCTGGTGGATCGCCCGGCTGCGTCGCTGCGTCGACCTGAACGACATCGTGCGCATCGACCATTTCCGGGCCCTCTCGGCCTACTGGGAGGTCCCCGGCGGGGCCACGGACGCGCGCAGCGGGCGCTGGGTGCCCGGGCCCGGTCAGCCCTTCTTCGACGCGCTCGCCGCGAGCTTCCCCGAGATGCCCTTCGTGGCCGAAGACCTGGGCACGCTCGATGGGGCGGTGCACGAGCTACGCGAGCGCAACGGACTCTTTGGCATGCGGATCCTGCAGTTCGGCTTCGACGGGCTGCCGGACAACGCACACCGCCCGGACGTGTTCCCCGAGGAGTCCCTTGCGTATACGGGGACCCACGACAACGACACGCTCTCCGGCTGGTGGGAGAAACTGGGGCCGGAGACCCGGGGCGAGGTCGCCCGCTACTACCAGTTCCGCCCCGGGGCCGCCGTGGGCACCGTGGTCTGGTCGCTCATCGAGGCGGCGGTCGCCTGCCGGTCACGGGTCGCCGTCGTCCCGATGCAGGACCTGCTGGTGCTGGACGGCCGTGCCCGCATGAACGACCCGGCCCGCCTCCCGGGCAACTGGGGGTGGCGGCTGCCCCCGGACGGCCTGAGCGACGACCTCGCCCGCTCGGTCCGGCGGCTGCGCGAGCGCTACCGCTGAGGGGGCTGCCGGCCAGGAACCCACGCACCGTCCGGACCGGGGGGCTCACGTCCTCCCCGAAGTCCCCTCCCCGCCGCCCGCCGCCTCGTCCCAGCGGGCCAGGAAGTCGAGGACCTCCTCGGGCGGCTCCAGGAGGAAGTCCGCCGCCGTCGGCCGGAACGTCTTGCGCACCAGAATGCCCGCTCCCCTGCCCCGGATCGCGCGGAAGGCGTCCTCGTCCGTCAGGTCGTCGCCGAGGTAGGCCGCGACGGTGTCCGGTCCCATCTCGCCGAGGATCCGGTCGACCACCAGACCCTTGTCCCGCCCCGGCAGCCGCAGCTCGACTCCGCCGTCGAAGTCGCACCAGTCGAGACCCCGGCCGAGGTCGAGCGCCGCCCAGCGCGTCTCCAACAGGGCGCGGATGGCCGCCGCGCCGTCGGGCGGAAGGCCGCGCCAGTGCACCGCCAGCCCCGAGGGCTTCAGCTCGATCCGCGCCCGCAGCGCCTCGAGCTTCGGCGCGAGCGCGGCGGCATCGGACAACGCCGCCCGGCCAGCCACCCGGACCTGCCCCGCCGGGGCAGGCTCCCCCGGCGTCGCCGGCTCCCAGCCGTGGGATCCCCAGACCTCCGGGAGGGGGTCGAGGCGGAGCAGGGGCATCAGGTCCCGCCGCGCCCGGCCGGTCACGATCACCAGGCGGGTGTGTCCCGCCGACAGGATCGTGTGCAGGGCCTCCGGGACCCCCGGATAGGGCTCGGCCATCGCCGGGTCCACCTGAAAGGGCGCGAGCGTGCCGTCGTAGTCCAGCAGCAACGCGCGATTGGCCGCACCGCGCAGCTTTCGGAAGAGTTCGCTGAGGCTCAATCCCTGACGCAGTGCAAGCATGGACACCCTCCTGAAGCGGCGTGGAGAAGGACTGGACCGCGCATCCCCTACTGCGCGGAGAGATCGGGACAGCGGCTCAGCAGTCGGTTGCGCGCGCGGATCCGCGCTGCGTCCATCAGCATGCGCCCCGCCCAGCGGTAGATGTTGTACTCGCGCACGTACCCACGCATGCGCCGCATGCGACTGCGCTGCTCCTCAGGCGTCATCACCAGCGCCCGATGGAGCGCCCGCGCGCATTCGTCCGTGTCGTAGGGGTTCACGACCAGCGCCTCGGGAAGCTCGCGCGAGGCCCCGGTGAAGAGGCTGAGCAGCAGCACGCCCTGCTCGTCGTCACGCGCCGACACGAACTCCTTCGCGACCAGATTCATGCCGTCGTGCAGGCTGCTCACGAAGCAGAGGTCCGCGCCGCGATAATACTCGAACACCTCGGGCGGGGAATGGTGCGCGACCCGCAGGTACACCGGGGCGTAGCCGGGGCGCGCGAAGCGCTCGTTGATGGCGGCGGCGACCGCCGTGACCTCTTCCGAGAACCGGCGGTAACGCTCGATGTCCGAGCGGCTCGGCGCCGCGATCTGCACGAAGGAGAAGCGCCCCACCCACTCGGGGCGAGTGTCCAGGAGCCGCTCCACGGCCCGCAGCCGCTCCACGATCCCCTTGGTGTAATCGAGACGGTCCACGCCGACACCGAGGCGTACGTCTTTCGCCATTGCGTTCGCGCTCCGCACGCGCAGACGGGCCTCGGGCACGGAGGGCTGTCCTTGCAGCCAGCGCGAGGGGCACTCCACCGAGATGGGGTAGTGCTGAACGAGAGTGGTTTGCTGATGGTAGGAGACCGTGGAGTATTCCCGATCGATACGGGACTCGAGCGTGCGGTCCACCGTATCGATGAAGTTGTTGCAGTGAAAACGCGTGTGGAAACCGAGGATGGTGCTCCCCAACAGGCCCTCGAGGATCTCCTCCCGCCACGGGCAGATCGCGAAGGCCTCGGGATTCGGCCAGGGGATGTGCCAGAACGTGATGACGGTCGACGCGGGGAGCCGCTCCTGGATCATTCTCGGCAGCAACGCCAGGTGATAGTCCTGCACGAGCACGATCGGGTCTTCGCTGCGCGACTCCTCGACCACGGCGTCCGCAAAGCGGCGATTCACGCGCTGGTACTGCTCCCAATCCGCGCTGCGAAACTGGGGACGTGCGTGCGCGAGGTGACAGAGCGGCCACAGCCCCTCGTTGGCGAAGCCGTAGTAGTAGCCCTGTTCCTCCTCCGCACTCAGCCAGACCCGGCGCAGCGTGTACGCAGGGTCCTGGGGCGGCACGCGCACCCGCGCGTGCTCGTCGGCGACCTCGCGGTCCGCGTCGCCGCTGCCGTGCGCGACCCAGGTTCCCCCGCAGGCCCGCATGACAGGGTCGAGCGCGCTCACCAGGCCGCTCGCGGGGAACCGGACGTCGACGGCGCCGTCCTTTCCCCGCACGTGAATGTAGGGCTCGCGATTGGAGACCGCGATGACCTCGTCCCCGGCGAGCTCGCGCGCGATCACCTCCCGCAGCACCGACGGGTCCCACCGCACCAGCGAATCGTCCCGTTCGCGCACACCCCCTTTCAACTCCCGCACGAGCGTGCGCACCTCCTGCAGGATCGGTTGGATCTCCCCGGGCGCCGCGGACGCCTCTCCGGCCGAGGTCCCCACCTGGGTCATGGCCGCGCGCACCGCGCTCACCCAGCGGCGCAGGCTGACGCGTGCGACCACCACCGTCACCACCGAGACCAGACCGGTCAGCACCGTGAAGAACAGGAACACGTACCCGTGCGCGTCCGCGATCCGTTTCGTGAGATAGCTCAGATCGTGGACCAGGATGAGGCCCGTCTGGTCCGGGTGCTGCGGGTCGAGGGGAAACGCCATGACGTGCGCGGGGCCCGTGTCGAGATCCACCAGCGCCCGTTTGGAGGCCCCGGGCCGCGGAGCGTTCCGACAGTCCATCCCGGGCGGCAGAGACTCGGTGCCAATGCGCAGCGCGCCATCGGGACCGCAGAGCCCCACGGCCATCAACCGCTCGTCCCGTGTCGCGCGGGTCATCACCGTGAGGATCACCGCGGGCTCCAGTTCCGCCAGGAGCAGAGGCGCGAGGCTCGTCGCCAGTGTGTTCACGATGAGGTGATCGCGGGCCTCCAGGTCGCGCAGCGCCCAACGCATGGCCAGACGCTCGGCAAGCACGCTCGCCACCAGTGCAAGCACGCCCAGCACGACGAGCAAAGGCAGGATGAAGCGCAGTACGTTTTTCATGAATCCCAAGGATTGGACGCGCAGTCGCCCGCGCCATGGTAGCAGAGTCCAGCTCGACGGACCGGCGGGCCCACGGGCCTCGCGGCGGCCCGGGGCGCCCCGGGCGGGCGACCGCAGCCTCGCTGGCGCGCGAAGGATTCATCGCGGATACTCGCCGCAGACGTCACCACAGGCCGGATGCGGTCGGAATGGAGGAAGACAGCGTGACAACAGTGCGACTACTGGGAATCGCCGGCAGCCTGCGGCAGAAATCGACCAACCGAGGGCTGCTGCGCGCCGCGCAGGCGCACCTCCCCGAGGGCGTGACGATGGAGATCGCCGACCTCTCCGACGTCCCCTTCTACAACCCGGACCTCACGGAGAAGCCCGCCGGGGTGCGCCGCGTGCTGGCACAGATGGCCGATGCGCAGGCCTTCGTGCTGGCGAGCACCGAGTACAACTACTCGATGGCTCCGGCCCTGAAGAACATCCTCGACTGGGCCTCGCGCGAGCCGCAGAACGCGCTCCTCGCGGGCAAGCCCGCGGCCATTCTGGGCGCGGGCGGCGGCATGGGCACCTCACGGGCGCAGTACCACCTGCGCCAGGTCTGCGTGGTTCTGGAGTTGCAGCCGCTCTCCAGGCCGGAGGTGTTCGCCAACGCCTTCGCGGGCGGGTTCGACGCCGACGGAAACCTGGTGGACGAGAAGATCGCGCAGGTGATCGCGGAGCAGATGATCGCCCTCGCCGCACGGGTGCGGGACGGCCTGCCTAGATGATCTCGTCTCCCCGGTAGGTCCACACCTCGCCCGGACGCACGGGCGGGATCGGTAGGGCGGGGCAGTCCGGCCCATAGTGGTGGGAGGAAAACCCGCCCACTTCGAAGGACTTCTTGTCCAGACACTCCGCCCGATAGCCGTTCGGGAAGGTGATGGTCATCTCGTACAGCACGACCGTCTGCCCGCGCAGCGGGAACTTGTCCACCGCGACCAGCTCGGTGATACAGGCCACGCCGGTGAAGCCGAGCTTGCGCTCCAGCACGTACCGCAGTGCCTTGGCCTCGTTCTCGGTCAGGTTGCGGGCCTGCGGCGCCTGACAGGTCACCGGCAGCTGCGAGGCGGGAGGGAGTTGCTGCACCGCGGGTGCAGGCACAGCTGCCGCAGGTACGGCGGGCGCAGGCACAGTGGGCGCAGGCACAGCTGCCGCAGGCACGGCGGGCGCAGGCACGGCGGGCGCAGGCACAGTGGGCGCAGGCACAGTGGGCGCAGGCGGCGCCACAGGCGGAGCGGGCTCCTTCGGTCGACGCCCCACATCCGCGGCGGGAGTGGCCCCCGGCACCCAGTTGCGCAGCAGGTCCACGACCTGCGACTGTCCTCTGGCGGAGGCCACCGAGAGCGCGGTCCAGCCCTGGCTGTTCCTCGCGTTGGCGTCGGCCCCGGCCTCCAACAGCATCCGCAGGACGGCCAACCGGCCTTCCTGCGCGGCCGGGTCCCGCGCAGGCCCGGCCGCCCCCGCCGCGAACATCAGCGCCGTGAGGCCGTGGCTCGTCGCCGCGCCCACGTCGGCCCCGCGCTCCAGCAGGTAGCGCGTCCACGGGACGTGCCCGGCGTGCGCCGCCCCCATCAGGGCGGTGGCGCCGTCGTTCGTCCGGGCGTCGAGGGCCGCCCCGGCCTCGACGAGCAGGCCCGCCAATTCGCCGTGGCCGCCTGCGAGCGCCATCAGCAGCGCCGTCGAGCCGTTGGCGTTCTTCAGGTTCACATCGGCCTTGGCCGCGAGCAGTGCCTGGGCCACCTCCTTGTGGCCGTTGCCCGAGGCCAGCATGAGCCCCGTCGCGCCATCGCTGTCCCTGGCGTTCACGTCGACACCGGTGGCCACGAGTTCCTTGACCCGGGCGGTGTTCCCGGCGAAGGCCGCCCAGAAGAGGCTCTCGTCCACCCTCGGCGCGTCGGCGGCGGAGGCGACCGCGAGCGCGAAGAGTGCCGCCAGGCCCCACGCACCCCTGTGAATCCGCAGCCAGCTCATCCGCCGCCTCCCGGCCCTCGGACCTCGGACCTCGGACCTCAGACCTCAGACCTCAGACCTCAGACCTCAGACCCCGGATTTCGGATTTCGGATTTCGGTCAATTGCCCGTCAATACAGCGTTCCGAGCCACGGCACGCCCACCAGCAGGTACACCGCGATGAAGATCACGCCGAACACCGCGCCGAGCAGCCAGTAGTGCCTGGCCGGCAGATAGCCGCTGCCGTAGTAGACGGGCGACGGCCCCGTGGCGTAGGGCGTCAGGATCCCCATGATGCCGAGGGTGCCCACCAGCATCATGGCGAACTGGGGCATGTTCATGCCCGGAATCGCGGACCCGACGGCGAGCATCACCGGGATCACCGCGGTCACGTGGGCGGTGATGCTGGCGAACATGTAGTGGATGAAGAAGAACACGAGCGTCAGGGCCACCATCGCGGTGAGCGGCGAGAAGCCCTCCATGTAGGCGCCGACCGCCTTGGCGAACCAGGTGACGAAACCCACGTTCGCGAGCCCGGCGGCCAGGGCGACCAGCGTGCCGAACCACACCAGCACGTTCCAGGCCTGCTTGTTGCCGAGGACGTCGTCCCAGGTCACCACGCCGAAGAGCACCATGAGGGCCACCACGGTGACCGCCACCGCGCTCGCGTCGATGAACTTGCCGCCCGAGATCCAGAGCCCGAGCGCGATCACCACGAGCACGGCCAACACGATCTCGCGCCAGGACATCCGGCCGAGCTTCTGCAGCTCGCCGGCCGCCCAGTCCGGCACCTCGGACCCGCCCTTCACGACGGGCGGGTAGAGGACGTAGACGAGGAGCGGCAGGACCAGCAGCATCACGAAACCGAAGGGTGCCATCGCCGTGATCCACTGCATCCAGCTGATCTCGATGCTGCTGGTCTTCTTCACGAGCTCGATGGCGAGGAGGTTCGGCGCCAGGCCCGTGAGGAACATGGTGCTCGTGACGGAGGTCGCGGCGATCGCCGTCCACATCAGGTACGAGCCGATGCGCCGCGCCGAGGGGTCGTTCGGCTTCGAGTCGTAGAGCGCCGGCAGGTTGCGGATGACGGGGTAGATGGTGCCGCCGCTGCGCGCGGTGTTCGAGGGCGTGAAGGGCGCGAGGATGAGGTCGGCGATGGTCACCGCGTAGCCGAGGGTGAGCGTGCGTCGGCCCATGGCCTTCACCAGCAGGAGCGCGATGCGCTTGCCGAGCCCGCTCTTGTCGTAGCCGAGGGCGAACATGAAGGCGGCGAAGATGAGCCACACGGTGGTGTTCGAGAACCCGGACAGGCCCCAGCGGATGGCCTCGGAGGCGGGCTTGAAGCCGGCCTTGGCGAGCTGCTCGGGACTGAAGTAGACCCAGGGTGCGAGCACCATCACCACCGCGACGCCGAGCAGCCCCACGGCGGCACCCGGGAGCGGCTCCAGGACGAGCCCCGTGATGACGCCCGCGAAGATCGCGAAGTAGTACCACGCATGGGGGGCGAGCCCCTCGGGGGCCGGGCTCAGGGCGATGGCGACTCCGACGGCGAGGGGCGCGAACAGCTTCCAGTTGAGTTTCATGGGGGCCTCTTGTCGTTGTTCTGGGGGCTCGTCCGTATTCGGGGCTCGTCGGTCTTCGGAGCTCGTCGGTCTTCGGAGTTCGCCCGTCTTCGGGAATGGTCAGTCTTCGGAGATGGTCCGTCTTGAAGGATAGACCTCGTGGCCGAATACCGCCTCCCGGAAGAACGCCACCAGGGCCTTCTTGCGCCGGTACTCGTGGGCCTGGGAGGGGATCAGCGTCGCCTCCGGCCAGTGCAGGATGGCCATCTCGTTCTCCATGATGGCCGCGCACGAGTTGTCGAGGTACCAGGCGTACATGAGCCCGAACAGCAGACCGGGCGGCAGGAAGCCCTCCCCGTCGTTCAGCGTGATGCCGTAGCGCTCCCGGTCCTCGGGGTGGGGCACCATCCGGGCCAGGGCCAGGTATTCGTGGAGCCGCGCGTCGCCGAGGAGGCAGTCCCGCTCGCCCGGGGGCAGCAGCCGGATCTCGTAGCGGCGCGCGCCCCAGCCGTGCGCCCCTTCGAGACGCGCCCAGCTGCGCTCCTGGACGTAGCGCCCGAGCAGTGACTCCCCGAGCGCGACCAGCAGGTTTCCCTGCAACCGGTTCGGGTCCTCGAGCACCTGCTCGTGGATCCGCAGGCAGCGGTCCTCGGGGTCGTAGTACCCGAGGACGGAGTCCCACTCCGTGTTCCGCTTCCATTCCGCCGCCGGCACGACCCGCGCGCCCGCGACCAGGTCGAAGTGGCGCGCCTGGATGTCCCGGTTGCGCCACGCGATGTCCCGCAGGACCTCCCGAATTCCGTCCGGCTGGAAGCGCTTGCGCCCCAGGGTGCTGGTGATCCCCGCCCAGTAGTCGCAGAGCGGCTGCGGGCCCGCGCGGTGTCCCGCGACCGCGGCCCCCGCGCCGAGCCCCCCGGCCGGCGTACCCCCTGCGGCTCCCGCGGCCGGCGCCCCCCCCTCGAGCCCCGCGGATGCCAGCGTCCTGCCCAGGCGCCCGTGCTCCCGCGCGAACAGCAGGGCCCGGATGGCGAGGGCGAACTTCTTCGGGTCGTGGTGGATGAAGCCGGACTGCCGTCCGTGCTCCACGGAGAAGATGGTCGATTCGACCGCCTCCACGTCCATCGCCTCGACGGTCCGGCGATCCAGATAGATGGGCTTCTTCCCCTCGAGCGCGTAATTCCGCAACACGTCCCCGGAGAGATGCTGCAGATTGGCGGCGAGCACCACGTTGAACAGACCCGCCCGGCCGCCCGGTACGTTGCGCTCGTAGGCGTCCAGGATCTCGGAGACCCGGAAGCCCCTCCCCCGGTCCTCGTGCGCGATGTCGGTCTCGCCCTTCTCCACCCAGAGGTTGGCGCCGAGGACCTTGAGCGCCGTGCGATTCTCCCGGATCGCGCTGGCGATGCCGGGGACCTGCAGGGTGGGGATGCTGCTCGTGTACAGGCTGCCCGGGGCGAGCAGGATCAGGTCCGCCTCGCGCACCATCCGGAGGACCTCGGCCGGGACCTCGGGAACGCCGTAGAACTCCGGGTACACCCGGTCCACGGCGACACCGCGGCGCGAGGTGGCCGACTTGCTCTGCCCGTGCAGCTCCACCCCGTTCGCGTAACGGAACACGAGTTGGCCGGGCGCCGCCGTCGCCGGGTGGAGCCGGCCCGGCCGCGCGCCGATGGCGTCGGTGATCCGGTCGATGCCCTTGCGGATCGCCGCCATCGCCGGGGGGCTGCGAAAGTCCCCGCCGGTCTCGGCGAAGATCGCGGAGGTGAGCAGCAGGTTGCCGAGGCATTGCCCGCCCACCTCCACCAGGGGGCCGCCCCCGCCGGGCGCGACGAAGGTGCCCACCTCCCGCAGGAGCTCCCTCAGCGGCTCGGGACACGCCTCACGCAGCGAGGGCGGGGCCGCGAGCAAGGGGTCCTCGACCTCGCCGGCGCTCGTGGTCCCCCGGGGAAACCGGTGGTTGAACACGCCGTGCAGGAGGCGGACCAGGGCCTGGGCGCGGCCCCCGTCGAGGTCGTAGCGCCGCCGGAGGCTCGCGGGCTCGACCATCGACAGGCACAGCTTGCGCAGGTCGCCGATCCCGATCATCGGGAGCTGCTTCAACAGCTCGCCGGTGGCCCCTCCGTCGTCGGTCGTACAGACGACCACGTCGAGGCTCGGGAAGACCTGCTTCAGCCCCAGGTTGGGGTTGGCCGGCCAGCCCGCCAGGCGCGAGTTCCCACCCACGACCGTCGAGAGGCCGGTCCCACCGCCGAGGACCACCACCCGGACCTGACTGCAATCGAAGTCCAGCACCCCGCGCACGAGGGTGCGCAGGCGCTCGGGGAGCACCACCCCGGGCGAGCCGCTCAGGAGCACCGCCTCGACCAACTGCTCCACAACGAACGTCATGCCAGGTGCCCTCGCCCCCCCTTCCGCCCCCGGGTCCGGGGCGCCGCCCTCAATGGCACGCCACCCCCGGTCGCTAACCCACGGCCACGGCAGCCTTCCAGCCGTCCATGCGAAGTTGACATCGCCCCGGGTGTCGCCTACTTTTCCTGGTTACCCATGGAGACCACTGAAGTGGAACTCAGGCCGGCACTGCAGGACAAGATCCGCCGTCTGCTCCAGAAGGGTGTGAGCCTGCCCAACCCCCTGACCGTCGACATCGGCGACGAGGTGGACGTCGAACGGATTTCGGGGGACGGGGTCACCATCCATCCGGGATGCCGGATATACGGCGCGAAGACGGTCATCTCGGCGGGCGCCCAGATCGGCCGCGAAGGCCCCGTGACGATCGAGGACTGCCAGCTCGGGCCCAGGGCTCAGCTCAAGGGCGGTTACTTTAGCAAGTCGGTTTTTCTCCAGCAATCGAACCTCGGCCTCGGCGCGCAGGTGCGCGAGGCGTGCATCCTCGAGGAGGAAGCCGGCGGCGCCCACTGCGTGGGCCTCAAGCAGACCATCCTCTTCCCCTTCGTGACGCTCGGCAGCCTCATCAACTTCTGCGACTGCCTGATGGCGGGGGGGACCAGCCGCAAGAACCACAGCGAGGTCGGGAGCTCCTACGTCCACTTCAATTTCACGCCCGACGGGGACAAGACCACCGCCTCGCTGGTGGGAGACGTCCCGCGCGGCGTGATGCTGAACCAGCCGCCCATCTTCCTCGGCGGCCAGGGGGGCATGGTGGGCCCGGTGCGCATCGGCTTCGGCAACGTCGTCGCGGCCGGGGGCGTGCTGCGCAAGGACGTCCTCGGCGAGGGCCTGCTGGTCGTCCCCGAGCGGCACGCGGGCAAGGTCGCGCCGTTCTCGCCCCACTCCTACCCGCGACTCTCGCGCATCGTGCGCAACAACTTCGTCTACCTGGCCAACCTGGCGGCGCTCGAGCAGTGGTACCGGCACGTGCGCCAGCCCTTCTTCGCGGGACAGGAGCTCGGCAGCCTGGTCTTCCAGGGCGCCCTCGAGAAGCTCTCGATGGCCACCGCGGAGCGCTGCAAGCGCCTCGAGGACCTGGCTGGCAGGCTCGCCGTCCCCGCCGACCCGGCCACCGAGGCGCCGGGCCGACGCGAGCTGCGCGAGGGCGCGGGCCGCCTGCGCGAGCTGCTGGCCGCGGGCACCGCGCGCCAGGCCGGTGAGCGCGAGCGCGACCGGTTCCTCGCAGGGCTGCAGAGCCACCGCGCGAAGGGCGCGGGCTATCTCGAGACCATCCAGCACCTGCCGGCGGACGTCGTGCAGGACGGCACCCGCTGGCTCGACCAGATCGTCGACGGCGTCACCGGGCTCCTGGCCTCCCAGGTGCCTGCGCTCGACGCGGCCCGCGACTGAGGCGCCGGGCACCGCTCATAACGACTGAGGCGCCGGGCACCGCTCATAACGACTGAGGCGCCGGGCACCGCTCGCAACGACCGAGACGTCGGGCACCACTCAACCGAGGAGAGCTCCATGGGCAAATTGT
>ERZ1645187.1744-NODE-1744-length-19700-cov-41.650598_pt1 | contig 19700 bp, 19 predicted proteins | sample MGYA00575352_ERZ1645187 | MGnify/ENA primary metagenome ERZ1645187 (study PRJEB40837, sample SAMN11349314) | freshwater sediment metagenome | isolation source: river sediment | host: Sediment | place: India: Wazaribad , New Delhi | collected 2017-02-21 ... | reverse complement strand
CGATGTCTGCGTTTTCGACCCGGAAGCCACTTGGCAACTGACGCCGGAAACCCTGATGAGCCGTGGCAAGAACTCGCCCTGGCTAGGCTACATGATGACCGGAAAGGTCAAGACCACACTGGTCGGCGGACGAGTGGTTTTCTAGGGCGCCTGACCCGGCCTGTTGCGGTCGACCCCGAAAAAAGGGCAAAAATCAAAATGCGCCGGGGGCGGCAAAGCGGGCGACCGCTTCCGGCGTCGCCCCCTGGATTTCCAGTACCTTGCGCCGCGAAGCGAGGCCGCTTTTCAGGCTGACAGCGGATCTTGGCAGCGCCAGCATCTCGGCGACGAAGCGGATCAGCGCCTCGTTGGCCTTGCCATCGACAGGCGGCGCTGCGAGGCGGATCCTCAGTGCGTCGCCATGCAGCCCGGCGAATTCCGTCTTCTTGGCGCCGGGCTGAATATGCAGGGTCAGCGTGATACGCCCATCCGCTGCGACGCGTAGCCAGTCGCTCACAAAAAGATCAGCAGGGCCTGCAACAGCAGGATGACGACCAGCGGCGACAGATCGATGCCGGAAATCGTCGGCAGGAAGCGGCGAACCGGGTCGAGCAGCGGACGTGTGAGCTGGTAGGTCGGTGCCGCCAGCGGCGAGTAGGGGTTGATCCAGGACAGCACGGCTTGCAGGACCAGTGCGCCGATCATGATGTAGACCGCCAGGCGCAGCAGGCCGCGCAGGGCAAACCAGCCGACCATCAGGCCCAGCGTTACGCTGTCGGCGACCAGTGGCTGGCCGGCGGCGCCGATCAGCAGGCCGGCCAGTGCCAGTTGCAGCACGAACGCCGCGAACAGGCTGGCCCAGTCGAAACCGCCAAGGCCCGGAATGATCCGGCGCAAGGGCTTGACCGCCCAGTTGGTGAGCTTGAAGACGAAACTGCCGAGCTGGCCGCCAAAGGAAACACGTAGCGCCTGCATCATGAAACGCAGCAGGAACAGCGTGCAGAAGAAGCTGACGACTGCGTTGAGCAGAAAAAAGACAGCCTCCATGATCAGCTCGCACCCAACAATTTGCCAAGTTCCCGGCCGCGCGCCTCGGCAGCCATGACGCCGGCGACGATGCCTTCCTTGACGCCCTTTTCGGCCATCGTCTTCAACGCAGCCTCGGTCGTGCCGCCTTTCGAAGTGACGCGTTCGCGTAGAAGCGCCGCCGGTTCGCTCGACTGGGCGGCCAGCGCGGCAGCGCCCTGCACCGTTTCAATCGCCAGTTGGCGACCCTGTTCCGGCGTGAAGCCGAGATCGGCTGCGGCCTGCTGCAAGGCCTCGATGAACAGGAACACATAAGCCGGGCCGCTGCCCGACAAGGCGGTGACGCCATCCATCTTGCCTTCGTCGGCGATCCAGACCGTGCTGCCGACCGCGCGCAGCACGCGCTCGGCAGCGGCACGCCCGGCCGCGTCGACTTCCGGCGCCGGGCACAGGCCGGTAATGCCGGCGCCGATCAGGGCCGGCGTGTTGGGCATGCAGCGAACGATCCGGCGATGGCCACCGAGAAAGCGCGACAGCGTTGCCAGATCAAGGCCGGCGGCAATGCTGACGACGACTGCTTCGCCCAGCTTGCCGACGAGCGCTGCGACCGCCTCCTTCATCTGCTGCGGCTTGACCGCCAGCACCAACAGGTCGCCGACGCTAGCGAGCGTATTTGCCGTTTCCAGACAGTTGACCGCGTAAGCCTGTGCCAGCTTGGCGCGCGCCTCGCTGCCGGGGTCGATGACGGTAATGTTGGCGGCGGCAAAGCCCTGCTTCAACATGCCGCCGATCAGTGCGTTGGCCATGTTGCCGCCGCCCAGAAAAGTAATTTTCATGCGTAGTTTCTTTCACCAAAAATGGCTGTGCCGATGCGGACAATGGTCGCGCCTTCGGTCACGGCGGCTTCCAGATCGTGCGACATGCCCATCGACAGCGTGTCGAGCGGCAGACCGGCGGCCCTGGTTGCATTGTAAACGTCGCGCAAGCGGGAAAAGGCGGCGCGCTGGGCGGCGAGATCGTCGGTCGCCTCCGGGATCGCCATCAACCCGCGCAGATGCAGGCGCGGCAGCATCGCCACAGCGCGGCACAGGGCCGGCGCTTCCTCGGGGGCGCAACCGCTTTTGCTCGCCTCACCGGAGACATTCACCTGAACGCAGACCTGCAATGCCGATAGCGCAGGCGGACGCTGTGCCGACAGTCGCTCGGCGATCTTGAACCGGTCGATCGTATGCACCCAAGCAAAGTGTTCGGCCACCGGACGCGTCTTGTTGCTTTGCAGCGGCCCGATGAAATGCCAGGCCAAATCGAGGTCGACCGTAGCCAGCACCTTGGCGACACCTTCCTGCACATAATTTTCGCCAAATGCCCGCTGGCCGGCACGCGCAGCTTCGATCACGCAGTCAACAGGCCAGGTTTTGCTGACGGCCAGCAAGTCGACTTCCTCGGGGCGCCGCCCGGCGGCCATGGCCGCCTTGGCGATACGAGCCCTGACGGCTTGCAGGTTGGAGGCGATTGCGCTCATAATTGTTTGGAATTCTCTGTTCCTCAAGTATACACGTGCCCTAAGGACGATCCGTATGGACATCACCGAACTGCTGGCCTTTGGCGTCAAGAACAAGGCTTCCGACCTTCACCTCTCGTCCGGGTTGCCGCCGATGATCCGTGTCCATGGCGACGTGCGACGCATCAACCTGCCGCCGATGGAGCACAAGGACGTGCATGGCATGGTGTACGACATCATGAGCGATACCCAGCGCAAGGTGTACGAAGAGACGCTGGAGTGCGATTTTTCGTTCGAGATCCCCAATCTGGCTCGTTTTCGCGTCAACGCCTTCAATCAGCAACGCGGTGCCGGTGCGGTCTTCCGTACCATTCCTTCCAAGATCCTGACGCTGGAAGACCTGAACTGCCCGAAGATATTCAAGGACATTTCCGAGTACCCGCGCGGCATCGTGCTGGTGACCGGGCCGACTGGCTCCGGCAAGTCGACGACGCTGGCGGCGATGGTCAATCACATCAACGAAAACGACTACGCGCACATCCTGACGGTCGAAGACCCGATCGAATTTGTGCATGAAGCCAAGAAGTGCCTGATTAATCAGCGTGAAGTCGGGCCGCACACGCTGTCTTTTTCGAACGCGCTGCGTTCGGCGCTGCGCGAAGATCCGGATGTCATTCTGGTCGGCGAAATGCGCGACCTTGAAACCATTCGTCTGGCGCTGACGGCCGCCGAAACCGGCCACCTGGTGTTCGGCACCCTGCACACCTCCTCGGCGGCCAAGACGGTCGACCGTATAGTCGACGTCTTCCCGGCGGCGGAAAAGGAAATGGTGCGCTCGATGCTTTCCGAGTCGCTGCGCGCCGTCATTTCGCAGACACTGCTCAAGACCAAGGACGGCAACGGTCGGGTCGCGGCACATGAAATCATGATCGGCACGCCGGCCATCCGCAACCTGATTCGCGAAAACAAGGTGGCGCAGATGTACTCGGCGATCCAGACAGGCCAGAACTTCGGCATGCAGACGCTGGATCAGAATCTGCTCGAACTGGTGCGGCGCAACGTGGTGTCCAACGCCGAAGCCAGGTCGCGGGCAACCAACAAGGACAACTTCCCCGGCTGAGCCGGCTGCGAATATCAGGGAGAGGGTTAGTTATGGAACGCGATCAGGCAATGAAATTCATGCACGATCTCCTGCGCCTGATGGTGCAGAAGAAGGGGTCGGACTTGTTCATCACCGCCAATTTTCCGCCGGCGATCAAGGTCGATGGAAAGATCATGCCGGTGTCCAACCAGATCCTGACGCCGCAGCATACGTCCGAGCTGGCGCGTTCGATCATGAACGACCGCCAGTCGGCCGAGTTCGAGGCGACCAAGGAATGCAACTTCGCGATCTCGCCGGCCGGCATCGGCCGCTTCCGGACGAACGCCTTCATTCAGCAGGGGCGGGTCGGCGTCGTCTGCCGTACCATCAACCAGACCATTCCGACCCTTGATGAACTGGCGTTGCCGGCGGTGCTCAAGGATGTTGCGATGACCAAGCGCGGTCTGGTCATCTTTGTCGGCGGTACCGGTACCGGCAAGACAACCTCGCTGGCGGCCCTGGTCGATTACCGCAACGAGAACACCTACGGTCACATCATCACGATCGAAGATCCAATCGAGTTCGTGCATGAACACAAGAACTGCATCGTCACCCAGCGCGAAGTCGGGGTCGATACCGACGACTGGAAGCCGGCGCTGAAAAACACGCTGCGCCAGGCGCCCGATGTCATCCTGATGGGCGAAATTCGCGACCGCGATACCATGGACTACGCCATCGCCTTCGCCGAAACCGGCCATCTGTGCTTGGCCACGCTGCACGCCAACAGTTCTAACCAGGCCATCGACCGTATCATCAACTTCTTCCCGGAGGAGCGTCGCCACCAGTTGCTGATGGACCTGTCGCTCAACCTGCGCGCCATGATCTCGCAGCGCCTGATTCCCAAGAAGGATGGCAAGGGGCGCATGGCAGCCATCGAGGTGATGCTCAATTCGCCCTATATCTCCGACCTGATCTTCAAGGGCGAAGTCGGCGAGATCAAGGAAGCGATGAAGAAGTCGCGTGAACTGGGGATGCAGACCTTCGACCAGGCACTGTTCGACCTCTACGAAGCGGGCAAGATCAGCTACGAAGACGCGCTACGCAATGCCGACTCGCTGAATGACTTGCGACTCAACATCAAGCTGCACAGCAAGGATTCGAAGGATCGCGACCTGACCACCGGCATTGGCCATCTCGACATCGTCTGAGCGCGGGCTTGCGGCGCAACTACGCCGCTGTGCCTGAGTTAAAATCGCAGCATTCCGCCACGGCGCCCCGGACCTCCGGGGCGCTTGGTTTTTCGACTTCCGATTTCAGCTCATGCCCGGCCTCAATCCCCAGCAACGCGAAGCGATCCATTACCTCGACGGCCCCTTGCTGGTGCTCGCCGGTGCCGGCTCGGGCAAGACGCGGGTCATCACCCAGAAGATCGCCTACCTGGTCACGGACTGCGGTTTCCAGCCGCGCAACGTGGCGGCCATCACCTTCACCAACAAGGCGGCGAAGGAGATGCAGGAGCGTATAGGCAAGCTCCTGTCGCGGTCGACGGCCGAAGAACTGCAAATTTCAACTTTCCACTCGTTGGGCGTCCGCATCCTGCGCGAGGAAGCCAAGGCACTCGGCTACAAGCCGCGTTTCTCGATATTTGATGCCGCCGATTGCGCAGGCATCATCGGCGATTGTGCCAAGACCGTCGACAAGGGAACATTGCGCCGCCTGCAAGCCATCATCTCCAACTGGAAGAACGCGTTGGTAACGCCCGAAGCGGCGCGGCAACTGGCGGGCAACGAGCACGAAGCGATTGCCGCCCACGCCTATCTGTCCTACGAAGCGACATTAAAGGCTTACCAGGCGGTCGATTTCGACGATCTGATCGGTTTGCCGGTCGTCCTTTTCCAGAAGCATCCGGAGATCGCCGAAAAGTGGCAGAACCGCCTGCGCTACCTGCTGGTCGACGAATACCAGGACACCAATGCCTGCCAGTACCAGTTGCTCAAGCTGCTGACCGGCGTTCGCGCCCAATTCACCGCCGTGGGCGACGACGATCAGGCGATCTACGGCTGGCGCGGTGCCGACATCGATAACCTGAAGAAGCTGCCAGCCGAGTTCCCGGCGCTCAAGGTCATCAAATTGGAGCAGAATTACCGGTCGACCGTAAGAATCCTCAAGGCGGCCAACAACGTCATCGCCCACAATGAAAAGCTGTTCGACAAGAAACTGTGGTCGGAACTGGGCCACGGCGACCCGATTACCGTCACCGCCTGCAAGGACAACGATGCCGAAGCGGCGGGCGTGGTCATCAAACTGCAGGCACACCGCTTCGAGCAGCGCGGCAAGTTCAAGGACTACGCCATCCTCTACCGCTCCAACCACCTGGCGCGGGGTTTCGAGCAGCAGTTGCGCGAAGCGCGCATTCCCTACGCGATTTCCGGCGGCAAGTCCTTCTTCGACAAGGCGGAAATCAAGGATATCGTCGCCTACCTGCGCCTGCTGACCAACGAGGACGACGATCCGGCCTTCATCCGCGCCGCCACCACGCCCAAACGCGGCATCGGCGCCGCCACCTTGCAGGTGCTCGGCACCTATGCCGGCGAGCGCCACGTTTCGCTGTTTCATGCGGCCTTCGAGGAAGGTTTCGCGCATCGCGTGCAGCCACGGCAACTGGAGCCGCTGCTGGAATTCTGCCATTTCATCAACCGCATCCAGCAGCGGGCGACCCGCGAGCCAGCCCAGCAGGTGCTGCCCGATCTGTTGAAAGCCATCAACTACGAGAGCTTCCTCTACGATCTGGAAGAAGAACGGACGGCCCAGACGCGCTGGGCCAATGTCTGCGAATTCACCAACTGGCTGAACGCCAAGGGCGAGGAAGACGGCAAGACGCTGATCGACCTCACGCAAAGCATCGCGCTGATCAACATGCTCGACAAGAAGGACGACGACAGGGACGAGGTTCAGTTGTCGACCTTGCACGCTGCCAAGGGGCTGGAATACAAACACGTGTTTCTGGTCGGCATCGAAGAAGGCATCCTGCCGCACCGCGAATCGCTCGACCCGGCGAAAATCGAGGAAGAGCGCCGCCTGATGTACGTCGGCATCACGCGCGCCCAGCGCTCCCTGCATCTCTCCTATTGCGAGCGGCGCAAGCAGGCGCGCGAGGTCATTCCCTGCGAACCTTCGCGCTTCATTGCCGAGATGGGCAAGGACGATATCCGTTTTTCCGGCGGCAAACAGGATGCGGAGCCGGACAAGGCAACGGGCAGCGCGCGGCTCGATGCGCTCAAGGCCATGCTCGCTGGCAACAAGCGCTAACCGCTTGGTCACGCCGCGTTACAGCGGGTTACCTTCTTGATGACATCCGGGCTGTAAGCGCCCGCGTTATTCGGCACAAGGCAGCGCGATTTCGCAAAGCCGGGTGAAATTCCGAATCAATCACGCAAGGAGAATCAACATGACCAAGCAACTTATCGCCATCGCCATCGCCGTCGCTTTCGGTATCGCTCACGCTGCTGATGTCAAGCCGGCTCCCGAAGTCAAACCCGCTGCCGCGCCGACTGCCGCCGTCGTCAAGGCCGAAGCCCCAAAGGCCGAGGTGAAGGCGCCGGAAGCCAAGCCGGTCGTCGCCGCCCCGGAAGCCAAGGCTGCCGAAGCGAAGCCGGTCAAGCACGCCAAGCAGGTGAAGAAGGCCGAACCGGCGGCCCCTGCCGTTGCCAAGGCTGAGGCGACGAAGGCCGAGCCGGCCAAGGTCGAAGTTGCCAAGGCTGCGGAACCTGCGAAGAAGTAAGTTCTGCTGCAGCTAGCCGAGGGTAGCCCTCCAAAAGCTGCTCCGGCAGGGGCGCCGACCAGGCGCCCTTTTTTATGTCGACGAAAAAGGGAGGCCGCAGCCTCCCTTTGACGGATTCCGGTGTTGCTTACTTGACCTTGGTCAGGATGTAATCGACTGCACCCTTGATCTCGTCGTCGGAGAGATCGGCCGCGCCACCCTTCGGCGGCATGGCGCCCTTGCCGCCCAGCGCGCTCTTGTACAGCGCATCCTTGCCTTGCGCGACGCGCGGTGCCCAGGCCGCCTTGTCATCAACCTTCGGTGCGCCGGCGGCGCCGGTGTTGTGGCAAGCGCCGCAAATCGAGTTGTAAACCGTCGGGCCGTCTTTCGGGCCGGCGGCAACGGCAGGCGCCTTGGCCAGTTCGAACTTGGCGACGGGCTGAATACGGACATCGGCAGAATCGTTGCTGCCGGCTGCATCGGCGGCGGAGGTGGATTGCTTGACGGTCAGCGGGTAAATAATGGCGATCAGGACGATTGCCACGATGATCGTTGCCCACATGATGCCCTTGGAGGAGTGTTGCTCGGCCATGCTGATTACCTCTATCCGCAAAAAATATAAGTGCGTAATTATAACGGCTTGGACACAAATCGGAAGGCGGAAGGCAGGCAAAAAAAACCCCGCCGGAGGGCGGGGTTGGAAGTTCTCGAAAGGGGGAGTTTCGAGAGGAGGGGTTCAATGCACGAATGCAGTGTATGCGCCCCGCCTTCTCGCGTCTGTCGTGCTTTGGTAGCCTTGTGTAACAGAATGTTGCATTGCGGCATGACACTTCCCCGGCTTTGTTCCATGATCCGGAAACGTGCAGATTCACTGAACACGAGATTGCTTCAGCGACATACAACGATTCATGGAGGAGACACCATGCAGAAGTCGCTTCACATCGATCCGGCGAAATGTACCGGATGCCTGCAGTGCGAGATGGCCTGTTCCTACGAGCATACCGGGGCCATCAATCCATCAAAATCCCGCATCAAGGTCTTCGACTTTGAGCACGAAGGCCGCAAGGTGCCTTACACCTGTACCCAGTGCGCCGATGCCTGGTGCCTGAATGCCTGCCCGGTGGACGCCATCGTCATCGATGCGGCGACCGGCGCCAAGGTGGTTCGGGAGGCGATCTGCGTCGGTTGCAAGGTGTGCACCATCGCCTGTCCGTTCGGCACGGTCAATTACATGGCTGATGTCGGCAAGGTGCAGAAATGCGACCTGTGCGGTGGCGATCCGAAGTGCGTGACGGCCTGCCCGACAGCGGCAATCACCTACGTCGATGCCGACTGGACGGGGCTCGACCGCATGCGCGCCTGGGCCGCCAAGGCCAATACCGCCGCCGTTGCAGCGTAAGGAGGAGAGATCATGGGATGGAACCGTAAAGTCCTGCGCGTGAACCTCACCGCCGGCACCTGCACTCCCGAGCCATTGAATATGGCCTGGGCCAACGATTACCTGGGCTCGCGCGGCCTGGCATCGAAATATCTGGTCGAGGAAGTCGACCCCAAGGTCGATCCGCTATCGCCCGACAACAAGATGATCATGGCTACCGGCCCGTTGACCGGCACCATGGCCTCAACCGGTGGCCGCTACACCGTGGTGACCAAGGGCGCGTTGACCAATGCCATCGCCTGCTCCAATTCGGGCGGTTATTTCGGCGCCGAAATGAAGTTTGCCGGCTGGGACATGATCATTTTCGAAGGCAAGTCACCGAAGCCGGTCTATCTCTATGTCGAGAACGACAAGGCCGAGTTGCGCGACGCGGCACACCTGTGGGGCAAGACCTGCTGGGAAACCGAGGCGACGATCAAGAATTCGCACCAAGATCCGCAGATTCGCGTTTCGTCGATCGGTGGCGCCGGTGAGAATCAGGTGCTGTTTGCCTGCATCGTCAATGACCTGCACCGTGCGGCCGGCCGTTCCGGCGTCGGCGCGGTAATGGGGTCGAAGAACCTGAAAGCGGTCGCCTTACGTGGCACCAAAGGCGTTTCCGGGATCAAGGATTTTCCGGCTTTTCTCGCTGCCACCATGGCCGCCAAAAAGGTTCTGGCCGACAATGCGGTGACCGGCCAAGGCTTGCCCAAATACGGTACGCAGGTGTTGATGAACGTCATCAACGAAATGGGTGCCCTGCCGACGCGTAACCATCGCGACGTGCAGTTCGAGGATGCCGGCAAGATTTCCGCCGAGGCCATGCATGAAAAGCGCCCGACCGACGGCAAAGCGCATCTGGTGACCAACGCCGCCTGCTTCGGCTGCACCATCGCCTGCGGCCGGATATCGAAGATCGACGAGACGCATTTCAGCGTCAAGAACAGCCCGCAGTACTGGGGTGCTTCCGGCGGTCTGGAGTACGAAGCCGCCTGGGCGCTCGGTGCCGCCAACGGCGTTGGCGATCTGGAAGCCTTGCAATACGCCAATCTTCTGTGCAACGAGCATGGCATGGATCCGATTTCCTTCGGGGCGACGGTCGGCGCGGCGATGGAGCTCTACGATCTGGGCATTATTTCGAAAGAGCAGATTGGCCTCGATGCCAAATTCGGCTCGGCCGAGGCGCTGTGCAAGCTGGTCGAGATGACCGCCAAAGGTGAAGGCTTCGGCAAGGAACTGGGCATGGGCAGCGCCCGCATGTGCGCCAAGTACGGTCGGCCGGAGCTGTCGATGGGCGTCAAGGGCCAGGAATTCCCGGCCTACGACTCGCGCGGCATCCAGGGCATGGGGCTGGCGTATGCCACCTCCAATCGCGGTGCCTGCCACCTGCGCGGCTACACTGTGGCTTCCGAAGTGCTGGGCATTCCGGTCAAGACCGACCCGCTGGTGACCGACGGCAAGGCCGAACTGGTCAAGGCTTTCCAGGATGCGACCGGGGTCTTCGATGCGGCCGGCATCTGCATCTTCACCAGCTTCGCGTGGACGCTGGCCGATGTGCAGCCGCAGTTGCAAGCCGCCTGCGAGGGCGACTGGTCGATGGACAAGCTGAATGAAGTCGGCGAGCGCATCTGGAACATGGAGCGCCAGTTCAATCTTGCCGCCGGCTTTACGGCCAAGGACGACGATCTGCCGCCGCGCCTGAAGACCGAACCGGCGAAAACCGGGCCGGCCAAGGGGCTGGTCAATGGTCTCGACAAGATGAAGCCGGAGTACTACAAGGTGCGTGGCTGGACGCCGGAGGGCGTGCCGGAGAAAACAACGCTCGAACGACTCGGCTTGTAAGCGGTCACACGCATGCAGGCGGGGTAGCGCGTTGCGCCGCCCCGCTTTTCTTTTCCTGTCGGAGAGGAAGACGATGAAACACATCATTCTCGGCAATGGCCCGGCGGGTGTCGTGGCCGCCGAAACCCTGCGCCGTGCGGCGCCGGAAGACGATATCCTGCTGGTCGGCAACGAAGCGGCGCCGCCCTATTCGCGGATGGCGATTCCCTATCTGCTGGAAGGCAATATCGACGAATCCGGCACCTACCTGCGCAAGACGGCCGACCATTTCGAGCAACTCCGGATCGGCCAGCGCCGGGGGCGGGCAGTTGCGGTCAACACCGAAAAAGGCACGATTTTGTTCGACGACGGGCATTTCGAAGCTTACGACCGTCTGCTGATCGCCACTGGCTCGCATCCGGTGCGGCCGCCGATTCCCGGCATCGACCTGCCGCAAGTGCAAACCTGCTGGACGCTTGACGATGCCCGCGCGATTGCCGCGCTGACCAAGCCCGGATCGCGCGTGCTGCAACTGGGCGCGGGCTTCATCGGCTGCATCATCATGGAAGCGCTGGTCAAGCGTGGCGTGCAGCTGACGGTCGTCGAAATGGGCGACCGCATGGTGCCGCGCATGATGACGCCGGAAGCCGGCACCATGATCAAGCGTTGGGTCGAGCAGCAGGGCGTGCGGGTGGTAACCAAGGCCGGTGTGGAGCGCATCGAGAGCGGCCAAAATTCCCCGTTGACCGTGACCTTGTCGACTGGCGAGCAGCTTGATTGCGACTTGCTGATCGTTGCCGCCGGTGTGGCGCCCAATGTGGCTTTCCTCGAAGGCACGCCGGTGCATGTCGCCAAGGGTATTCTGGTCGACGACACCATGCAGACCTCGGTGCCTGGCATATACGCCGCTGGCGATGTGGCCGAGGCGCCCGACCTGTTTTCCGGCCGCCATCTGGTGGCGGCGATCCAGCCCAATGCCGCCGACCAGGCGCGCGTCGCGGCGCTCAACATGGCCGGCCAGCATGCCCGGATGAAAGGCGTGCTGGCGATCAACGTGCTTGATTCGATGGGCATGATTTCTTCGTCTTTCGGCGAATGGCAGGGTGTCACCGGTGGTGAGGGCGTGGAAGTGGCCGACGAGGCCAACGGCCGTTACATCAGCCTGCAATTCGACGGCGATGTCCTGGTCGGGGCGACGGCGATCGGCCTGACCCAGCACGTCGGCGTGCTACGCGGCCTGATTCAGGGCCGGACGCGCTTGGGCGCCTGGAAGGACAAGCTGCTGCAAACGCCGACGCGCTTCGTCGAAGCCTATCTGGCCTGCCAGCAGGTCGTTCGCTAACGCGATGAAGGTTACCGTCAAGCTTTACGCCTCGCTGGCCGACTACTTGCCGCCGGGCAGCAAGGGCAACAAGGTCGAAGTCGAGATGGCCGAGCCTGTTGCGGTCGACGCTGTTTTAAGGCCCTTTTTGCTGCCGGAAAAATTGACGCATCTGGTGCTGGTTAACGGCGTGTTCATTCCGCCCGAGGCGCGTGCCTCGACCCGTCTTGCGGATGGCGATGCACTGGCCGTCTGGCCGCCGATTGCCGGTGGCTGAAGGGCCGTTTCCCTGGAGCGCCAGCCGGGTACGGCTGATGAACAGCAGTGTCGAAGAGTTTCGGCGGGCGCTGGTGCAGGCCTACGGGGTGGCCGTCAGCGAAACGGCCTCGGGGCTGCTGCTGGCACTTGATGGCGTGCAACTCCACTTCGCGTTGAGGCAGGAAACTCCGCACCGGATTGGTGCACTGCAACTTGCGATGTTGCGCGTTGAAATCAGCGTGCAGTCAGGCGCTGAAGCGGCTGCGGAAAAGCTGCTCGCCCGGGTAGACCGGGCGACCCAGCGGGGAGGCGGTTAAGCCTCGATACGACAGATCTCGACAGCGGATAGCGGCACCTGATAATCCGCTGCCAGCTGGGCTTTCGCAAGTTCTTCGGCGGCTGGGCCGTCGGCTGCGACGAGATGGCGGGCACCGGTGAAATCCTGCGGGATACCGGCGCGATCCTGCGTAATGCGATAGTGAATCTTGACCTTCATTGCTGTTTCCTTCTATGGCTTTTGTTTTGTACTGCAAGCCTAGTATAGTCAAGATTTGCTGCATTGCAACATTAAATATTTCACGGCCGACGCCAGAATTCATCGCCGGCTTTCCGGGCGACGCTTTTCCCGATTCAGGCGGGTGCCGATTGATCGAGGTAGGCACTGACGTCGATGTCGTCGATCTGCTCCGGTCGCATGTAATTCTCGGCATAGGTGCGGTAGACCCCGGAGCGCAGGAAGAGGTCGAACAACTCGGGGTCGATGTGCTGTTCCTTTTTCATGAAGGACATGATCCTGATTGCCTCGGAGAGCTTCTTGCCCTTCTTGTAGGGGCGGTCGACAGCGGTCAGCGCCTCGAAAATGTCGGCGATGGCCATCATGCGTGCCACCGGGCTCATTTCGTCGCGCGTCAGGCGGCGCGGGTAGCCGGTACCGTCCATCTTCTCGTGGTGGCCGGCGGCGATCTCGGGCACATTGCGCAGATGTTTCGGGAATGGCAGTTGGGTCAGCATGATTAGCGTTTGCACGATGTGCTCGTTGATCTTGTAGCGTTCTTCCTCGGAAAGCGTGCCGCGTGCGACGCCCAGGTTGTACAGCTCGCCCTTGTTGTAGAGCACCTCGGGTACCGGCATGCGGAAACCCCATTTGTTGTCGGCCGGCATGCGGTCGCGTGGCTGGCGCTCGAAAACGTGTTCGGGCTTGTCGGCCAGCAAGTGTTCGACAACCGGCAATGAAGGCGCGGGCGAGCGTGCCTTGCGTTCGCTTTCTTCGTGGGAAATTCCGATCCGGTCGTCGAGGGTGCGCGTCCAGGTGCGCGCGGCAATCGCTTTCAGGCGCTCCACCAGTGCGGGCGCCATGAATTCGCCGCCCTCGTTGCAGGCGGCGATGAAGGCGAAATCGTCGTCCAGTTGTGCCAGCTCGGCAGCCAGTTTCTCGCGTTCAGCCGCTTCCGGCGCTCCGGCGGCAATTGCCTTCAGGCAGGCAATTTCGGCATCGCGTTTGAGTACTTCAAAGCGCATGCGCACTTCGTGAATCCGGTCATACAGCGTCTCCAGCTTGGTCGCCTTGTCGACCACGTATTCCGGTGTCGTCACCTTGCCGCAGTCGTGCAGCCAGGCGGCGACATGCACGGCCTCCCATTCATCGTCGCTTAGCTGGAATTCCTTGTAGGGGCCGTCGGTTTCGGAGCAGGCCGCGCGCGCCAGCATCTTGGTCAGCTCCGGAACGCGGGCGCAGTGCCCGCCGGTATAGGGGCTCTTGGCGTCGATGGCACTGGCGATCAACTGGATGAAGGACTCGAACAGTACTTTCTGGGCCTGGATCAGTTCCTTGCTCTCGAGCGATACCGCCGCCGACCCGGAAAGCGCCTCGATGAAATTGATCTGCGCCGGATCGCTTGCTTCGGCGCGGATCAGGAGCATGACGCCGACCAGTATCTCGCTGCGGTTCAGCAGGGGGACGGCGATGGCATGGTCGGTCGATTCGTCGCCCACCGGTAGATGCAGGGCGGCAATGTCGGCGGCCGAGAGTCTGCCGCCGAGCGCGCTGCGCGAAGCGAGGGCGGACGCCAGCAATGGGCCGCATTCCGCGATGGCCACCGAGGCGTCGCCCGCCGTCAGCGCCGTGCCATCGCCGCGCAATGCCGCAGCCGGGCGCAGGTGGGCATTGTCGGCCAGGTAGAGCACGCCGGCCTCGGCGCCGGCAGCGGCCATCGTTTCGGTCAGCAATTTCGGCAGCAGGCGGTCGAAGTCCTTCTCGTCGGCAATGGCGTGGGTCACATCGAGAAAGCGCCGTATCGTCCGCTTCATGCTGTCCATGGTGATCGTCAGGTCATTGACTTCAAGCACCAGCGACTTGACCTTGATCGGCTGCGAGAACTCGAAACGGCGAATGGCTTCGGCCTCGCGGGCGAGCTGGCGCAGGGGCCCTGAGATGGTGCGTGCGAGTACCCAGGTGACCGGAACCGCCAGCAGGATGACCAGTGCCATGGCGATCAGCGACTGCTGCAACAGCAAGTTGGCGGCGGACATCAGCTCGCTGTCGGGAATCGCCGTGACCAGAAACAACGGCGCCGTGCCTTCCAGCTTGATCGGGCGAATGGCCGCATGCCAGGATTCGCCATCTACTTCCAGCGACTGCTCGCGTGCCGCCGAGCCGTCCATGCCCTGCAATATCGGCAGCAACTGGGCGAGCACTGGGGCGCCCAGCTCGCTCATGCTGGCCAGTACCGGCTTGCCGTCCGGCGTTTCCGGAAGACGAACCGCCTTGCCCGGCTCTTCATAAGCCAGCGTCTGGCCCGCCTGGTTGACCAGTACCACTTCGGTGCCGGGCGTGACCTTTTGCCGGGCAAGCGACTGATCCAGGGTTTCCAGATTGATGTCGGCGCCGACCACGGCATCGGCCCGGGCGGCGCGATTGGCAATCGTGGTGCCGACGCGCTGGGTGGTGAAGAACAGGTAGGGCGGTGTCTTGATCTGCCCGTTGGCCGCCAGCGCCGCCTTGTACCAGTCGCGGGTGCGCGGATCGAAGGAAGTGGCATAGTCCGGGCGCTCGTCGCTGCGTAGCGTGGCGAGCTTTGCATCGAGGTAGATGAAGCGGCCGCGCGGGGTTTCGCCGACGCGATCGATGCTCTGGACGATGAAGGCGGTACCTTCGGGCGCGTTGAAGAACTTGCGCCCGCTTTCGCCCCGGATGCGGCGAACCATGAAGAAATCGCCGTTGCCATAGCCGACGTAGATCGACGTCAGCGCCTCGGAATTGTTGAGCGCCTCGCGCATGAAACCGAGATTCTCCAGTCGCTCTTCCAGCGAGTTCGTCACGCTGATGCCGTCGAAGCTCAGCAGCCGGGTCGCCATTTCGGCGGGGCCGATGATGTTCTTGAATTCACTCAGCGTTTCGCGACTGATGCGGGTACTCAGGTCGCTGGCCGTTGTTTCGAGAATTTCGCGGCTGGCCTGGTAACTCAGGGTGCCGATGACGCCGCCGAGAATCAGGATCAGCGCCAGGAACAGTGTCGAGATATGAACGTGAAGCGGAAAGCGGCGTTTCATGGCGGCTATCTCAGTCGGTTGGAATAGCCATGTTACTTGGAACCGCCGCCGGTTTAAACTTTGCCATCGCCTCCACAGAAAAATCGCCATGCGTCAGACCATCAGTTTCATCACTCTCGGCGTAGCCGACCTCGCGATTAGCCGCGCCTTCTACGCCGCACTCGGCTGGCGGGAGTCGTCGGCCAGCCAGGCGGGAATCGCCTTCTTCAATGCCGGCAGCGTGGTTTTCGGTCTTTTCCAGCGAGAGTCGTTAGCCGAGGATGCCAACGTGCCGTCGGCAGGCAGCGGCTTTTCCGGTTTCACGCTGGCTCACAACGTCGAATCGCAGGAGGCCGTCGACCGATTGCTGGCCGAAGCCGTAGCGGCCGGCGCGCGGCTCACCCAGCCCGCCGGCGAGGTCTTCTGGGGCGGCTACCGGGGCTACTTTGCCGACCCCGACGGTTTTCTCTGGGAAGTCTGCTGGAATCCCTTCTTTCCTCTGGACGAACAAGGCCGCGTGACCTTGCCGGCGTAAACCACCGGCGGCATCAGCCGGCGGGCGGCGCCTCGAAACGGCCCAGTTCGGCGCGGGTATTGATATTCTCGAAGGCATCGGCCTCGTCGTCGAAAGCTACTTCGACGACCTTCAGCGAAGCGTGCCAAAGCCCCATCTTGCGCTCGCCGCGCGCCAGAAAATCCGCCAGGCCCGGCAACAGTTCGCGCCGGCACAGGCAGAAAACCGGATGGGTCTGCTCGCCGGTGCGCGCCACGGCGAGATCGGCACCGGTTGCGGTCAACGCCGAAAAAAGCCTGAAAATCAAATCTGCGGGCAGAAAAGGCGAATCGCACGGCGCCGTCGCCACCAGCGGATGGGTGGCCCCGGACATTGCCGCATGCAGCCCGGCCAGCGGCCCCGCAAAATCGGGAATGCGGTCGGCGACGACCGGGTGGCCGAAAGCCGCGTAACGCTCTCCGTTCTGGTTGGCGTTGATCAGCAATTCGTCGACCTGCGGCGCCAGCCGCTCGATGACATGGCTGACCAGCGGCCGCCCGTTCAACAATTGCAGGCCCTTGTCCACCCCGCCCATGCGCCGTCCCAGGCCGCCAGCGAGAACGACGCCGGTGATTTTTTCGCGGTTCATCGAAAAACTTTCGTCTGCTTGGCTATGTCAGTCATCGTCCAATCCCTGCTTTCACAATCCGGTCGTTCGGCTTCCCCCCCCCCCGCGCAATTGCGCCGCTCAGAAAGTGATGACCTTGTCTGCCGCCAGCGTTGCCTCGGCCAGCTCAGCCAGCGTTCCGATGGTCACGCCGGAAATCAGCGGCAACTCCGCCAGCCCGCGCGCCAGCGCGCAGGTGCGGCAGGAACGAATCTCGACGCCGTAGCCGACCAGCGTTTCCACCATGCCCTGCAAGCCGTTGGTCGCGCCGTCGATCTGGTTCGGCAGGCCGACAATGGTCGCGTCGGACATCAGGAAAATCTTCACTTCCGGCTTGCTGTCGTGCCCGGCCAGCGCCGTCGCCAGGCGCAAACCCGAAAGGCAACGCTCGCTGCCATAAGGTGCGGCGTGGATGATGATGAGGACTTTTTGCATGATGATTCCTTATTGCAAAGCATTGGCGATGAGGCGAAAGCTGTTCAGCCCGGCCTCCAGGTTTTCAATGATTTCCCCGGCCAGCTCGTCCGGTTCCGGCAGGTTGTCCAGATCGGCCAGGCTCTTGTCCTTGAGCCAGAAAATATCCAGGCTGGTCTTGTCGCGCGCCAAAATCTGCTCGTAACTGAACTTGCGCCAGCGGCCTTCGGGATTTTCAATTTCGTGCCAATTTTGCTGTCGACCGTAACGATTGAGCGGCTGATAGCAATTCACGAAATCCGCCAGATCGTCGTAACGCAGCGGCTTCTTTTTCAGCGTGTGGTGGATGTTGGTGCGGTAGTCATAGACCCACACCTCGCGCGTCCAGGCTTCCTTGCGCGCCGGCTGGTTGTCGAAGAACAGCACGTTGGCCTTGACGCCGTTGGCGTAGAAAATCCCCGTCGGCAGGCGCAGGATGGTGTGCATGTCGGTCGTTTCCAGCAGCTTGCGGCGCACCGTCTCGCCCGCCCCACCTTCGAATAGCACATTGTCCGGCACCACCACGGCAGCGTGGCCGGTGCTCTTCAACAGGCTCTTGATGTGCTGCACGAAATTGAGCTGCTTGTTCGAGGTCGTCGCCCAGAAATCCTGACGGTTGTAAGTCAGCGCATCGGTTTCCTGCTCGCCTTCCTCATTGGTGAAGCTCATGCTGCTCTTCTTGCCGAAGGGCGGGTTCGCCAGCACGTAGTCGTAGGTCTGCGCAGGCGCCGCAACCAAGGCATCGTTCGGCGAAATCGGGCTGTCACCGTCGATCTCGCCGATGTTGTGCAGGAACATGTTCATCAAGGCGAGGCGCCGCGTACCGGCGACGATCTCGTTGCCGAAAAAGGTGTCGTGCTTGAGGAAAGCCCGCTGCTCGCGGTCCATGTCGGGATAGCTCGCCACCAGGAAATCGTAGGCGGCGAGGAAAAAGCCACCCGTCCCGCAAGCCGGATCGGCAATCGTCTTGTTCGGCAATGGCCGCACGCACTCCACCATGGCGCGGATCAGTGGGCGCGGCGTGAAATACTGCCCGGCGCCCGACTTCGTATCCTCGGCATTGCGCTCCAGCAAGCCCTCGTAGATGTCGCCCTTCACATCCGCCCCCAGCGTCACCCAACTGGTTTCATCGACCATGTCGATCAGCCGCGACAGCTTCGCCGGATCCTGAATCTTGTTCTGCGCCTTGGTGAAAATCTGCCCGAGCAGCCCCGGCTTGTTGCCCAGCTCGCGCAGCACCGTCACGTAATGCACCTCCAGCGCCGCCCCGCGCGCCCCCTTCAGGCTGCTCCAGCCCAGGCCTTCGGGAATGCCGATTTTGCGGTTGTACGGCGGCCGGCTGTACTCGTCGGCCATCTTCAGGAAGATCAGGTAAGTCAGCTGTTCCAGGTAGTCGCCATAGCCGACGCCGTCGTCGCGCAGCGTGGTACAGAAGCTCCAGACACGGGAGACGATGGATGCGGTTGCGTTCATGAATCGGGTTCTCTTTATTAGTTTCTGCTTAGCTCAAAGCAGGAGTTAAGCGCGTAAATTTATGCGCCTCGGCGCGTAAATTATCGTTTCCGATAGCTCGAATCTTTTCTAAACCCTTGTTTTTCAAGAATTCCATCTTCGCAAAGCTGTTTCGTTAATTTATACGCCTGACTCGTTGTCAGACGACAGAGCCGCATCACATCCTTGCGGGTAATGCTTCCGTTCTGGGCGATAAACCCAAGGATCAGTTGCTCCTGCTGCAAACGGTCAAATCCGGCCTGCTGGATGTATTCGGTCTGCTCCCCGAGCAAACCGTACAGATTGGGCGACAAGGTATACGTTCTGCCGCGCCCTGCCCCATGTGCTTGCAGCAACCCTGTTTCGACCAGAGCCTCAATCGTGCCGGTGATACGCGCTGGCTCTTTCTGGACAAAAGCTGCCAACTGTTCGCTGCTTGCCCGTCGCTGCTCACGCAACGCTGCCAGCACAATCAGGCTATCGACCGGTAGCTCTTTATTGCGCCGAGCCTCTTCCTCAAGAATCACCTTCAAGAACGGTTCGTCTGCCGCCGCAAGACTGAGCGACAAAACAACCGAATGGAGGCTGGACAAACTGAAATCCGGCACATGCCGGCCATAACGCAGCAAGCCACGATAAATCAGATCGACCCCGCGCCCTGTTCGCTCAACCAGCCCGATACGCTTCAGTGCATCCGCCAGCGCCGGGTTGCGCGGGCGTGGCTCGGTGACCAACAGGTTGCTCAGTGTCACCCCTTCGACGAAACCGCCGGGGTTGCTGATCGTCAGCGACTCGCCGGAAAGCCGGACATGCACCGCACCGCGCAGCGCGTAATCGCGGTGCGTGATGGCGTTGGCGATGGCCTCGCGGAAAGCGCGCTGATCGAGGCGCGGCACCGGCACGC
>ERZ1645187.1743-NODE-1743-length-19703-cov-52.437093_pt1 | contig 19703 bp, 21 predicted proteins | sample MGYA00575352_ERZ1645187 | MGnify/ENA primary metagenome ERZ1645187 (study PRJEB40837, sample SAMN11349314) | freshwater sediment metagenome | isolation source: river sediment | host: Sediment | place: India: Wazaribad , New Delhi | collected 2017-02-21 ... | reverse complement strand
AAGCCCCGCCGGCTTCGCGTCGGAATAGGTGGCCGGATTAAATCGGAATCCGCACCTAGGGTCTGTACTCAATAGGCGCTTGCGGACGGCGGCGAAGCTTGATTCAAGGCTACCGAAAGGAGCCTTGTCATGGCGCGCTACGATCTCAGCGAAGTCGAGTGGCGTATTGTCGAACCGCTTCTTCCGCCTGTTGGCAAGGGCGCACGACGCGAGGACGACCGGCGGATCGTAAACGGCATCTTCTACGTGCTGCGGACCGGTTCGCCCTGGCGCGACTTGCCGGATCGGTACGGCCCGTACACGACCGTCTACAACCGCTTCAATCGCTGGGCGAAGAAGGGCGTCTGGCTGCGGATGTTCGAAGCGCTGGCCGAACGATCTCCCCAGTCGCTTCAATTGATCGACAGCTCGATCGTCCGCGCGCATCAACACGCCGCAGGCGGAAAAAAGGGGGCGCGGATCACGCCATTGGCCGTTCTCGTGGCGGACTGAGCACCAAGATCCACGCGGTCGTCGATCAGGACGGCCTGCCGGTGCGATTGCTGATCACGCCCGGGCAAGCCTCCGACAAGGCTGCCTTTCCCGACCTGTTCGCCTTGCTCCCGACGGCATCCACGGTGGTCGCCGACCGAGGCTATGACAGTCGCGCCATCATCGATCTGGTCGCTGATCGAGGCGGCCTCGCCCACATCCCGACCCAGAGCCGCGTGAAGCTTCAACGCTCAGTCGAGCCGAGCCTCTATCGCCAGCGCAATCTCGTCGAGCGCTACTTCTGCAATCTCAAGCAGTTCCGTCGCATCGCCACCCGCTTCGAAAAGCTCGCTCGAAACTTTCTGGCCGCCGTCGCCCTCGCTTCAGTAAGACTCTGGTTGCGCGCTATTGAGTCCACGCCCTAGTCCCAGGAGGGGGAACTGCGCACCGGTCGCGGGCCCATGGGGCCCGGCCCAAGATGCACGGCTTTGCCGGTCTCGACATCATCGGAATCGGGCAGCTTCTCGCCGGTGAACTTCTTGTACAGATTGGCGATCGACTTGATCCTGGCAAGCCTGAGGCTCCCGGCGAGAACAGGCTGGTCTTTGCCATAATATTCAAACCACGGCAGGCCGGCCTTGCTGTAATCCTTGGCTGTCGGCGGCATATTTGTCGCAGCCTCGCCGGAGATGGCCTGCCAGTCCTTGGCATGGGCAAGGGTCACGAACACGCGCTCGGCGGCGCCAAAGTCCCAGTCGTCGAGCTTGTGCGTGTCTTTACTGATGGATTGTCGCATCCGCCCGCCTGCGCCAAGGCCCATCATCGTTGGCTCTCGCATCGAACAAACCACGTCATAAGGGGCGCGGCGCAAAAACATGGGCCGATCGAGTTCATCGCTCCAGCGTTCGGCGGCGATCCGCCGCTCCTCCTCCCAGGCCGCACGCTTGGCCTTCCATACTTCCGCCTTAAGGGGAGAGACGAGGATCTGCAGCCCGCCCCATTCGGCCTCGCCGGTAAGTTGCTCTTCGACCGAATAACCCTCGCCAAGCGGCATGGCGACGAACTGGCGGATCACACCCTTTTCTATAGCAAAGCCATCGAGCCAGGGCTGCTCAGGCGAAACCACGTAGTCCTGTGGCTGACGATGCAGCCCGGGCCGCCAGGCATCGCCCGTCACGGCGTTGATCTTGCCGGCCGCAATCTTGATGGCGACGGGAAAGGGAAGGCTCCAGTCGGGCCCGACGTTGCGGAAGCTCAGCCACATCGCCTCGGCCTGCCACATCGGCAGGATGACGCCGCCGCGCGATGTCGTCGCGACTGGAAGATGGTCGGCATGATCCTCGACATGCCGCAGCGGGAACGCGCCGAGGCCGGGAGGCAGGGGATAGGTCTTCTTACTGTCGGGGATGCGCAGCGTTCGCTGGAACTCGATGGAAAAGCTCGCCTGCTCTTCGATCTGCGGAAAGCGAAAGACAAGCCGGTCATTTTCAAGCGTGGGCATGATGGATCTCCTGTCACCAGTCGCCATCTTGGACATCGCGAACGATGCGCAGGACGGCGTGGTCGGGGGCGGATTTGATGGAGCGGATCAGTTCAGCGAAGAGCTGAGGCCGGGCAAGAATGACGCCGCGCAGGTCAGCCGAAATCTTGCCGGCCGTCGCCAGCAGAACGTCAGGATCCTCGCCAAGTTCGCGAGCAAGCTTGACGAGCGTCTCCTCCCCGGGAGGCGCGACCTCGCCGCGTTCGACGCGCGACAGATAGGCTGCCGTGACACCGCAGCGGGCGGCCACCTTGCGCAGCGAGAACGACGGATCGGTCTGCGCCCGCTGCTCGCGCAGCTTGCGGATATTGTCGCCGAAGGCCGGGTCGTGGCCGTGGTCCAACGTACGTTGCATGTTGTCTGAATAGGTGACATCTAAAGGAACGTCAACGAGAATGTGTCCAGAGAACGCAGCAGCGATCTCGCCTTCTGCCCCGCGCGAGGCTTTCACTCGTCGAATGGATCATAACCGTAGGCGTCTTCGTCGAATTTGGTGATCGAGCCGTCGCACTCCATGGCGAGCTCAACAGGAAGATGCAGCTCGATCAGCCTCGCTTGCGGCAGCGAGACGCTGAGATCGTCCCACGCCTCGACCCACAGGTCGCTGCTGCCTGGGTGATTGCTTCCAGCGAAAAAATCCAGGCGGCCGTTGCGCGGCGCCGCTGCGAGTGTCCTGGGGCCAATCTTCAGCCCTCGAAGGAAATGGTACGCGGCAGCGAGCGGCTCGTAATGCATGTCAAAAATGCCGGACCACTGGTCGTCGTCGATAAGCCGGTCGAGATCGTCGGGATTGATGTCCCAGTCTGCGACACAACGCATGATGTCGCTCCTAGTCCTGGCGCCGCAGTCAACGAAATACTGCAGCCACGTCACGCGCTTGGCTACTTGCCAATCCCATGCGTCACCAAGGGCGAGCGAACCGTTTTCAGCTACAAAGATGCGATCACTGACCAGTGCCGGCTTCAGCAGGATCGGCGAGCCGTTGTCGAGAATGCGCGCACGCAGGTCGGGAAGCGAAGCGGCACCGAAGAGACCAGCAAGGCCACGCACGAAAGTGCGACGATCAATGTCCGACATTGTTTTTGCCCTCCTTGGGCCACATCCCCTTTTCAGGGCGCCACCGCGGCCGATTGGCTCGGTTGGCAAGGTTGGCGAGAATGCCGACCTTTCTTGATGATGATCGAAGGCTAGGGACGAAAAAGAGCAGTGTCAATGCGACAGAATTCGGTCGCGCGATCGTCCCGAGGAGTGCAGAAGCTGGCGGTGATCGTCACGGCGCCTTCCCTTCCTCAGCTTCGGGATACGCAACTAGACCGCCCGGCGCTCGTCTCCCAATCCCAGTCTCGGTTGCGTTGCGCTAGGCGCGCAGGATCCTTCTCACCCCAAGCGGCGCCTGTAAGAGCGCCAACCACCATCTCCATCAGGCGCTCGGCGCGAAAATCTCGCGCAGCAGACCGGCATCGGCATCCTCTCGACGAAGTCGCGCAGGTCCATCATGCCGGTGGTCATCGGTGGAATCTCAGGTCCAGGTTGGGGTCAGCACACGGTCCTGAACGGAATCTCGGCTGATCGAGCGGATAAGCGTGGTTGGCCCTTCAGGGTCTCGGTTCCATTGAAGCGCGCCCAACATTACCTTCCCCGGCCCCGGTTGCGCTGGGCGATGAGCGCGCGCCGGCGGACCTCGGCTTCAGTGAGAATACGTTTTTTCTTGCGCGGCGGCTTGGGCGGCGGGGCGACGGCCGGTTCCGGCGGCGGCGGTTTTTTCGGCGCGGCGTCGGTCTGAGCTGCCTCCACGTCCGTCTTGGGGACGGCGGCGCCGGTCGCGCCCGGCGTGCGCTCGAGAGCGCGGGCGGCCTCCTCGCGCTCTCGCGCGGCGGCGGCGCGCTTGAGCGCGGGCGCCGCGGCCCGGCGCAGGCGCGCCATCGTCTCCTCGGCTTCCGTCTGAACGGCCGGACGCACGAGGGGAACCGTGAGCGGCGGGCGCGGCTGGATCGCGGGCGCGACGACGGCGGGCTTGGGTGCGGCTACGTCCGGTGAGGGCGCGGCGCGCGGCGTGGGTGACGGCGCGACGACGGCCGGAGAAGGCGCGACGACGGGCGGCGCGGCCCGCAGGGCGGCCGAGACCGCGGCGCCCTGCAACGGCGCGGGACCAGTCGGCTCGGGCGCCGGCGGCGGGTTCGCGGCAACGCCGGCAAAACGCGCCTGCGCGTCGGCCAATTCTTTCGGGGTGATATCGGCAGGCACGGGATAGAACAGTTCGACATAGCTGAAGAAGCGGGCATTGACCCTCGCCGTGTGGTCCTCGTGGCGCTTTCGCACGTGCGCCGGCCTGTTGGCGTAGAGCGACCCGTAGGTCGGCCGCGGCAGGTCGAGGACGCCGAACTTCGGCGCCGTCTCCGCGGTGATGTGGGCGAAGGCCGCCGGCGCATGGCGCGAGGGATCGGAGGTCTGCGCCCGTTCGAGATAGCGCAGGGCGATCTTGGCCTCGCGCGCCTCGTAGCGGATGCTCTCGCGGTAGGGCGCCATGAACTTCGCGTCGTAGGCCGCCAGGAACGCCTTGGCGTCCTTGTCGCCCGGCGCCAGCGGCGGGTCGATCTGCGAGCGGATGCGGTCGTAGATCAGCCGGTCGAGCGCCAGCAGGTTGGCGGCGGTCCGCCCGACCGTCACGGCGCAGCGCCAGGCGTGCTGTTGCTGCGACAGCACGACGAAGCCGAGGTCGCCGCGCCACCTGGCGATCTCGTCGCGCCAGCGCCGGTCGACCGTCTTCGGGTAGTTCGCCGGCGGATGGCGGCGAATGAGCGCGGCCTCGTAGGCGCGCCAGGCCTCGGCGATCGTCTTGGCGTTGACCTCGGGCACGAGGCCGGCGCGACCCTTCTTCAGCTGCGCCACGACCGCCTTCGGCAGGCGGGCGCGCGCCGGGGCCTCGATGCCCATGTCGACATAGCGGCGCGGGTCGTAGCGCTTGGGAAGGCTGGCCGCGGCCAGCGCCTCGTTGGCGAGCCGGGCATAGAGCTTGCGGGCGTTGCCGGCCCAGGTCCTGGCGTTCAGGTCGCGGTTTCGCGACTTCTCGAACGGGCGTTTCGTCCGCGTATTGCGATGCCTGTCCGTTTCGATCGTCTCGACCTCGAAGTCCCAGCATTCCTTGCCGGTCTCGGGGTGGATCATGCGCGTCGCCGGCTTCTCGCTGAAGGCGACGTGCAAATGGAAATTGCGCGCGTCGTTGTGGCGGTCGGGCGCGTGGATGACGGCATGATAGGGGACGCGATAGCGCGGGTCGGGCTTGCCGCCCGGCCCGCGCCGGCCGAGGTCCTCGATTTCGAACAGCGCGTCGCAGAACTTGCGGGCGAGCTTCAGCCGCGCCGCCGGGCTCAGCTCGTGCGGCAGGTCGAGCGTCAGCTTGGTCTGGATGCGGCGGGCGCGGCCCTCGAGGATCTCGGCCGGCGGCTCCTTGCCAGTCGCGTGCTTTCGGACGTAGCGGTGGATCGCCGCGGCCTCCGCGTCGCTGACGACGACCGTGCTGTCCTTTGCGCGGTCGCGTCGGCGCAACGGCAGGGGCGCGTCGGGATCGGCGTCGACGGCCTGCCAGAACGCGGCGGTTCGTGCCGGCCATAGCCGCAGCTTGTGGTTCTTCGGCGCCGGCTCGCTGTCGTCGAGCGCCCGCCAGAAGGCCAGCCGGTCCTCGAACCGCTCGGCGATGTTGCCGAAGGACGACACGGTGTCTCCCTCGACCTCCGGCGCCTCTGGCCGCTCGATGTAGCCGGCAAAGCGCGCCGCCTCGCCAATGTCGCGCCCGGGCCCGTCGCGATCGCCGCCGCCCATCAGGAACCAGGTCGAGGCGCGCTCCTGGGCGTCGGCGCCGCGCACATGCTGCGCCTCGCCGCGCTCGACCGTCTCGGCCGCCCCTTCGCGCTCCATGTAGGCGAGGAAGCGGTCGGCGGCGAGCGAGCCGGCGCCGGCCGCAGCCGAATAGAGCGAGGCTTTGGTGACGTTTTCGAGCCGGAAGTGGAAACTCTCGGCGCCGTCGATGCCCTTGGGCCGGCTCGAGGGCGGCAGGCCCGGCTTGTCGATGGCCTTGATGGCGCGATCGAGCACCTTGATGTAGCGCGGCGCCTTGAAAACGGGGTCGGCGAGGAGCTGCTGCTTGACCCTGGCGGCCTTGCGGGCGATGCGGTCGCCGATGCGCGTCTGCTGTTCGATGAAGGATTGGAGCTCTGACGGCGTCATTCGGGCCTGCCTGAAAATGCGGCGGTTGTATTCAATGCCTAAAAAATGGGCAATCAGGACGTCTCGGACATCCGCGAAACGACGTTGCCGTCGTTCGCGCCGTCCTTGCCGTTGTTGACCGTTGGTGAGTCTGACGGCCTTGAAGGCCGCTTGCAACACGCCGTTGTTCGGCGTTTTCGAGTAAAAAACGGCCGTCCACGACGGACGCCCGCCACGAGCCCGGAATCGGGCTCGTGCGCCCCCAAAAGGGGCGCGCGGGAGTGAAAACCAAGGTCGAAGAACCAATTTTGACGCCTGCGTCAAAATTGAGGTATTGGGCCATTCTGAAATCGTCTGCCTGGATTTGGCAGGACGATTCCCATGACGATCCTCCGTCATGGTCGGGAAACGCCCGCGGCGCGGTTCAAGCCTTTGTTGCAAAACGGGTTTGTCGATTTTGCAAAAAAAGTTGCGGCTAGCGACTTTGGCGGTTTCTGTGGAGCCGTTTTCAACGGCGGAATGTCAAGCAAAACAGGGCTTTGCCGTTTTGCGGGGTGGGATGGGCGCTGCTGGCGCCGAGGCGGTGTTTTGGGCCCGAAAAACGCCCGTTTTGGACGCCGGAACGCCTCTGGCGGGGCGGCGCGGGCGGCGGTTGACGGGCGCACTGGCGCGCGGCATAGTGTTCGCGAGTATAGAAAACGGCGCTATAGCCGGGGCTGGCCCTGTGGGCCGCTCGCAAATCATTTGCATGATTTGCTCGCGGGAGGTTAGAAAAACTGGCACGGGATTTGCGCGGAGTATATCGCCAGTGTAGTTGGGGCGTGTGCGCCAAAAATTCGGGCGCGAATACTTGAAAAATGGCCTGTCCAAATGCCAAAGTGCATTTTGAGGCCTTTTTTGACTGTCCGGGACCCCCTGTCTAAGAGCCAGAATGTATTTGGAGGCTTTTTTGGCCTCTCGGCGATGGGTGTCCAGGAGCCAGAATGTAACGCTATGTCATTGATTTAATGAGAAAAATTTATATTCAGTCGAGACGATATAAAGATATAATTATATTGGCATGCTTCCAAAATCGGGCCTTTTTGCCCATGTCATGCCCATGCTAGCAGGCTAGCATAACAGCACGAAAAAACGGCCAGGAACGGCCTTTACATGGCGACAACTGTCGGCCGTTTTTCAATGCACGCGGGCTTTTGGACACGTAGACTTTATGGAGCATTTTCGGTCAGAGGGCATAAACGGCATGGCGAGGATCGATGTCGAGCGGGTTGTAGAGCGCGTTTTCAACCGTATGTTGCGCGATCATGTGACCGAAACGCGCGGAATGGCGTGCCTTGAGGACGCCCGCAGCCGCCTGAAACTGCACCAGGGGCGGTTTCGCGAGCGCGGTTTGGCCGATCGCGTCGCCGAAATCGACGCCGCGCTCGGGCGCATCGACGCCATCGAGGCGCAGTGGCGGGCCACCCGGCGCAAGAAAAGTTCGCCGGCGGTGGCGTTGCCCGGCGACCTGCCGCCGATTGTGCGCGCGGACGGACGGCCGCCGCGGCTGGTGCACGACCTTTTGTGGGAGACGATGGAGATCGACCTGCCGCCCGAGGCGCATTCCGGGCGCAAGGCGCGTCCCTACGCGGGCGAGCCCGATTACCTGACGCGCGCGCTGCGCATTCCGGGCTACATGCACGCGGCGATGATCGTTCAGGTTCGGCGCTTCGATCCGGCGATTCTCGACGCCATCGCGGCGCGGGCGCTGGCGCACGGGGTTCCCAATCTCGTGCAGGACCAGCGCTTTTCCCGCTACATCTGGGATGCGGCGGCGACGTCAGAAGCGAATTTCCCGCGCCTGTTCGAGCTTGCCGAGACCGGCCCCTGATTGGTGTTTGTCGCTTGAGGCAAAAAAAGCCCGGCGTTTGCGTCGGGCTTTTTTTGCGTTCGTTTTCACGCATTTAGTCGCCCGGATCGATCGCACTTATGACTCGGGCGACGATCTCGTTTACTGTCGCTTCGTCTAGCGCTTCGATAAAACGCGCTGTGCCTGCGCGGACACGGGCTGCGATGTCGAAGCTTCTGACCTGATTGCAAACTGCAACGCCGGTTGTGTCGTGTCCCGTGACGGGGACGGCGAGCCCTGCATTTCGGGCAAAAGCGCCACCGGTGGTGATCGGCACCGTCATGCTTACGCCGAGTGCGTTGATCTGGCGCGGCGTAATCACGAGGAAGCGGTGCCGGTCTTTCATTTCGTTGCCGGAAACTGGATTTGGATCAATCCAGTAGACATCGCCTTTACGCGGAATGTTGCTGCGCACCATCAGGCGATCTCGTGTCCGACTGGTTCGCCGTCGCGTGCCCATGCGACATCCGCGTTGAGCTGTTTTACCGCCTCAGCCCCCTGTAGCAGCTCTGCGAGAGAATAACGCTTGCGTGCTGATGCCGCCGGCTTTGCGATTAGCTTACGGTCTTCGACTGTAAGCGTCACTTGGGTGCCGATATCGGCATTCATCAGCCTGAGCAGCGCCGGTGGGATTGTCATGACGGCGGCGCCGCCTTGTTTGCGTATTTTGGACGTCACGGTCACTGGTCTCTCCATGCGCAATTGTGCAATATTTGTAGCACATGGCGTTTTCTGATGTCGAGAGGGCTGGCAAGGCGCGTTGTTTCTTCGACGACGCCATCCATGTGGGCGTTCCAGTCGTCGATCGCCGCGTCGCCGTGGAAGCCTGCGCCGCTCCAGTAGGCGGCGTCGATTTCCTCGGCGCGCCGGCGCAAGTGGGCGCTGGCATGCCGTCATTGCCCGAGTATGAAAAAAAGCCGGCTGGTGAGGCCGGCTTTTGTCTTGGTTACGCAGCCTTGCGATCGGCGGCATGGGCGTTGGTGAACCACGCCATGATCTTGGCGATGTCTTCGTCCGAAGCCGTGACGGCTGCGCTCGCAAAATAGTCGCGCATCTTGCCTTCGACCTCTTCGAGGACGGCGCCGAAGTCGTTCCAGTTATCGGGCATGGGATCATCCTCGCAGTGATCCAGCGCGAAGGTCTTGATCCCGGTGTCGCCTTCGGCGGCATAGCGCACCATGAAGCCGCCGACGTAGCCAAGGCCGAAGCGATCGGCATAGGCCATGTTCGACAGGTATTTCATGTTGTCGCCGCCAAGAGACCTGGCGAGCCTGGAGGCAGCGATGCGCTCGGCCGGCGACATGGCGTCGATGTCGGCGATGGTCAGCGCCTCAAGGCGCTGGCGGGTGGCGATGTTGGCGGCCTGGGTTTCAGCGAAGTTCTGCATGATCGTTTTCCTTTTTCCGGGGTCCTGCGGGTTCATCCCGTCACAATGAAATTCCTGATGAATTCCCTTCGAGGCGCATCGCCCGGGCGTGAAAAAAGCCCGGCGGATTGCGCCGGGCTTTTTCGTTGGCGGTTACGCCGCGCCCTGGCCGGAGGCGGTCGCTTTGGCGAACCAGCCCATGATCTGGGCGATATTTTCCTCCGGCACGCGGCAGCCGTTGTTGTCGAAGTAGGCGCGCATCCGGCCTTCCACCGCGTCGAGCGACGCGCCGAAATCGTTCCACACGTCGCGCTCCCTACCATCCAGGTCAAGATCCAGCGCATAGATTTTCACGTCGCTGTTCTCTTCGGCGGCATAGCGCACGAAGAAGCCGCCGGCAAAGCCGATGCCTTCGTCGGCGCGACCGTCGGCACGGGCCATGTAGGTCAGGTATTCGTTGGTGTGGCGGCCCGCGATTTTGGCGGCGGCGATGCGTTCGTCCGGCGGCATGGCGTCGATCTCGGCGATCGTCAGCGCTTCGATGCGTTTCCGGGCGGCGTCGTTAGCGGCTTCGAGTTCGGCAAACTTCGTCATGGTTTTCTTCCTTTTTCCGGGGTCCTGCGGGTTCATCCCGTCACAATGAAATTCCTGATGAATTCCCTTCGAGGCGCATCGCCCGAGCATGAAAAAGCCGGCGGGTGAGGCCGGCTTTTGATGTGTCGGGCAAGCGAGCGGGCGGCGGCGCGCGGTCGGCAGGATAGATCACCCTGCCACGAGTTTCAGTTGAGGCGGGCGACGGCTTCGACCTCGATGCCGGCTTCCGACAGCCAGGCGGCGATCGCCGGCAGGTCGCTCGGCAGCGTCAGGACGCCGGTGACGGCGCCGTCCTCCGCGCAAAGGCCGTAGATCGGCAGGTGGCATTCGCTGATTGCGCCTGACTTCTGCGCGGAATTGAGGGTCATGACGCGCAGGATGCCCGCGGGCTTGGTTGCACGCACGCCCTCGCCCCCGAGGGGCGGCGTCGGCGTGACCATCAGGACGATGGCGGCGTCGCAGGCGACGGCTTCGCGGACGGCCTGTTGGACGGCTTGCTGCAACTGGACGTCGCCGGCGAGGTCGTCGAGCGAGGCCCAGCCGGTGATGAAGAACGAGATGGCCGAAGACCGGATCACGACCGGGGCGAACGGCGAATTGGCAGGCGCGGTCTGCTTGGCGGCGACGTGCGGAGCGCTGCTGGTCATGGTTTTCTTCCTTTTTCCGGGGACAATTGAATTTGAGCGATCACTTTGTCCTGCAAGAAACATCAAGCCATTCTGGCCCGCTGCGGGCGTCAATAATTCGACAGGTTGAAGACGCAGCCCGGCTCGCGCCCCCGAGCCCTGGCGACGATGTCGATGATCTGCTGCGGCGTGAAGACGATATGGCCGGCGCCGACATAGACGCCCGTTTCGCTGGGGATCGCGTCGGCCGACAGGTCGTCCCAATAGACGGCGATGGCCGCCTCGGGCGTGTCGACCTCGATCGCTTTGGGGCCGTAGCCGCCAAGGCCGTCGATCTCGAGTGTGAATTTCGGCATGATCGGCCTGCCAATGGTTGTGGGGTGGCGCAAGTCAGCCCCAGTCGAATTCGGGACGGATGCGGGTGCGCGTCTGGCCGGCCAGGCGCTCGAAGCGGATCGAGGCGATGGCGGGGGCGGGGGCGAGCGGGTCGTTTTGCGGCCTGGCGAGCAGCGTCAGGAGCGTCGCCCAGGTCGGGTGGACGACGCGCTCGATGCGCGGGGCGCGCGATCGCGCGTCGAGGCCCGTCTCGATGTCGCACAGGCCGGTCGCCGCGACGATCCGGAGGAAGTCGGACGGGCGGCGGCTTTCCGCCATGCGGGCGATCGAGGCCGCCGGCTCGATCATGTCGAACGAGGCGATGGCCTCGCTCGACAGCCGGGCGAGCGTGCGCGGCAGCCGGGCGTTTAGTGCGCCGACGACATATTCTACGCCGAGCGCCGGCCTGTTGGCCTCGAGCGTCGCGGCGCACCAGCGCACGACGAACGCGAGTTCGCTTGCCAATGCGCCGCTCGCCTCGGCCACGCGCTCGATCTGGCCTGGCGGGCAGTCGCGGGCGAGGCAGGCGGCGATGAGACGCTCGAGGCCCGGATGGGCCAGCGCGTCGCTGGCAAGGGCGGCGGCCTCGACGCGAAACGCGGCGACCGGCCGGTCGGAGGCGATGAGCGTGCGCCAGGCCCAGGCGGCGGCGGCGGTCGCCGTTTCGGCGAGGGGCGCGGCCGGCTTGAGCGGGACCGGGGAGAAGTCGGGCATGGCGGAGGCCTTCTCGCTGTATTGAGGCTTTTCCGCTCAGTTGAGGCGCGCGGTGGCCGCGGCAGCGTCGACGTCGACGCCCTCCGACGACAGCCAGCCGGCCAGCGCCGCCTGGTCCTTGGGCAGCGCCAGGACGCCGTTGGCGGCGCCGTCCGCGCAGGAAAGGCCGAAGACCGGCAGGTCGCATTCGGAGAGCGAACCTGAGCGCGTCGCGGGATCGATGGTCAGGACGCGCAGGATGCTGGCCGTCGCCATGGCGAATTCGCTCTCGCCGCCGAGAGGCCGCGTCGGCGTCAAGATCAGGACGGCGGCGGCCTCGTGGTCGACGGCGTCCTTGATGGCCTTCGAGATGGCGACCTGCAGCTCGTCGAACTTCGTGATGTCGTCGAGCGAGCGCCAGCCGCCGATGATGCACGGAACGGCGGAAGAGCGGATCCAGACCGGCGCGAACGGGCAATCGTTCGGGTCGACTTTCTTGATGGCGACCTGCGGGATGTTGGCGGTGCGGCGAGTCGTCGTCGGGATCATCCACACGCCTGCGCGGCGCGGCAGTCGGCGAGCGCCTGCCCTAGGCGCTGTTGAGGTCGTCGAAGTCGGCGATCGCGAACAGGTATGCGAGCTGGTGGTTAATGAGTCGCAGCGCGGAGTCGGGCACGCACGGCCATCGTGTCGGCGCCGTTGTGCACCGTCACCATGCAATGCTGGTGCAGCATCCGGCGGCGGCGGTCAGATTGCAGGCGCCCACATTGATCATGAGGGGGCGTCTTGCTATGCGCGCCGGGGTCGGTGGCGTGCGGATCGAGCTCCTCCCGAGATAGGTGGGCGCAGTCGAGCGCGAGCAGCGCCTATTGCCGCTCCTGCCGCCACGCCGCCGGCTGCTGGAGCCGATCGGAAACATCCCGCCAGCCGAGGCAGAGGCGCGCTATTACGGGTCTCTAAATCAGACCGCCATCGCGGCCTGATTTGAACAAAACGGCCCCCGGCAAACTCGGGACGGTTCACTCGACCATCGGCTACGTCAGCCCCGTTGAGTTCGAAAGGAAGGCGGGATTAGCTTAACTGCCTGTCCACGAAACCGGCAGCAGGCTAGGCGACGACATTCATTCGTCACCGAAGGCTTGAGGCCAATCGTCGTTTTGCCGCATGCTACATGCTTGCAAAACCGAGATTTTTAACCACAAACTGCATTATGGCTAAGCATTACCGCGGCAAGCGTCGCCAAAATCCACATCATCCGGCCGGCAACGTTTTCGACCTGAAAACCGGCGAGCCAACCGCCCTCAAATTTCAGGGCGTCTTCGAACGATCATATCCGCCGAAGGCCGAACGAGATCACGCAATCCGGGAGATAATTGCTGTCGAGGAAGAGCGTCGACGAGCCGACCAATGGTGGCGCCTGGGAGAATATCAGATTTTCAACGGTCTTCTCGATGAAGACGAGGGCCTGATCAACGATGGCATAGCGGCGCTGACTTCAGGAGCTAACTTGCCGTCCCCCAGCATCTCTTGCCTGATGGATTTGGGTTGGATTCTGCTGAGCCGAGATCTTGATTCCTTTGCTATTTCCTACCTCCGCAAGGCAGTTGAGCTTGTACCGAACTCGCGAGACGCCCTCACGCTCGCTGCCATCGCCGAGATTGGCGTTGGGAACAGAGCTAACGCTATCAAATGGTTGGCCGCTGCCGTTGAGCAGCCCAATGCAACTGAGAATGATAGAAGCATACTGGGCGAACTGCAGAAGGGCGCAGACCTCAAGCCCATACGTAAGCGTCAGGTTTTGCAGAAAATCGGGTTGGACGACCCCGATCTTCAGGCGCACCCCGATGTCGAGAAAGCTAAAGCTGCGGTTTATATTCTGAATGCCGCATACGCCCGTGAGCCGTCTGACATGAAAGTCGCGGAAGCGCTGGCCACTGCGCGGTATATGGCTGGACAACTGGAACGAGCGAAACCCCTGTTCGACGCGGTGGTCGCAGCGGATCCGAATAATGCGTCAGCTTGGACAATTCTTGGGCTCATCGCGAAAAAGACGTCCAAGCCCGATGTCGAGATCGAGATGTACCAGAATGCGATTTCTGCTGATCCAACTTATTCCTTGGCGCTGGTGAATCTGGCGCATCGCCTCTCAGAAACCGATCCATACGCCGCGCGTCCGCTATTGGAAAGTGCGCTCGCGACGATGGCACCAGACGATTATTGGAGACCCATCGCCTTGGACTTGATGGGCAATAGCATCGGAATCCTCGAAAAAGACTATATGCTTGAAGCGGATTTCCACCGTCAGGCCATCCTTGCTCGTCCTGATTATCCGCCTTATCGTATGAACCTTGTCATGGCGCTCATATCGGCCGGGCGACCCATTGATGCGCGGCGTGAATGGCAGCTGGTCAAGCATTACAAAGACGTCATCAAATACCCGATGCCATTGGAATCACTCGTTGCGGCGTTCAACGACGAGGCGATCCACCCATACGATTGCTTGCAAATCGTTGACATTCTTAGGGAACACGGCGCTCCGGGACAACGATTGCTCTTGAACCGAGCGTGGAAGCGCCGATCCCAGGTGCCCTATGAAGAGCGGTTGGAGTTTTTCCCCGCGCTCGCGACGGCTGCAAGTCATGCCGAGGATCACGATCTAGCGGTCAACTGCTGGCGCGAAGCAGGCGCTTTGGACACCACGGGCAAGATGAGGGTCAATGAAGCTGTGGCTTTGGATTTCGCCGGCAAAACCGCTGAAGCCCTGTCCCTGATTGAATCGCTGGAACCGAATTGTGATCGTTTCCATACGGTCCGCGGTAATATCCGTCGGAGCGCCGGCTTAACTCTAAGCGCCGTTGAAGCTTACAGAAAGGCCGTGGAGGTCGAAACTCCGTTCGATCTTCCATTCTCGAACGCGTTTCACTGTATCGCGGTCCTTGGCGCGACGGATCTCGTGGAGCCGTTCATCGACGCCCTTGCAAAGCGCTGGGAGGATTCGCCGCAGAAGGCGATGCTACTCGCGCACGCCCAACTCCTTGCTGGTCGGCCTTCGACAGCGGCGCAACTGGCTTCGGGCGTTTTGATCAAGGATGGCGAATTGAAGACGCCCGAGCAAACTTACGCCTTGCTGATGGACGCGGAAGACCTATCGCTGTTCACCGCTCCCAGCATGGAATTTCATCTCATTCTCGTAAAGGCATTGGCAAGATCGAGACAATTTCCTCTCCTGCGCGACATACTTTCCGTCGTCTCGACGTGGCCAAGATGGATGGATGGAGATTGGCGGATTATCAATGCAGAAATGGAACGGCTTGATGGACGACCTGAAAACGTCGCTGATTTCCTCGTTGGCATGGATGCCCAAATCCCTGCTCAAGTCACTAAAGCCTTGGCCGCCGTCGAGCTAGGCAAACTGGAGGAAGCCGAAAGTCAGATTGAGACGACCTTCAACACGCCAAAGGCGGACGGCTTCGTCCACCCCGAAGGACGCCCCGATAGCTTGGCCTATGCAATCAAGGCACACGTTCAACGGGCTCGGGGAGATATAGGTCAAGCGATCGAGAGCGCGCAGGAAGCGCTTCGTCGCGATCCCAACTGCATCATTGCCCGCAGTGTCCTTGTCGATGCCTACGCGGATTTTGGCAGTACGGAAGCTGCACTTCAAATCGTCATTGACGGCCTGAAGCGACATCGATCGGAACCTCGCATTTTGCGCCTAGCGATCAACAATTACGTCAAAGCGGGCAAGATCGAAGATGCTGAGCGCACCCTCGCCAAATATCGGCCTGGCCTCCGAGAATTCGGTCGAGAAGACGTCGGCTACCAGCTCGGCGAGCTGGTATTCGCGGCAAAGCTCGAATCCAGCATCGCGCCTAAACAGCAGGTCGAAGAGGCGCGAACTGCTTGGCCATGGCTGGAAAAACTTGAAGAACCGATACGAAGCTGGATGATCGGCGCTCATCACGGGCTCAGCAATATCGACGAACTGCGCATTGCACTCGCGATGTACGCCGGAAAGACGGCTGAAAAATTGCTGGTGGACCGGGTGATGACGCCCTTCAAAAAGTCGCTCCGCTCCGGCGAGTATCTGACTGACGATTATTTCCGTGACGTCAACTCATTTCTGGCTGGCGGACGCGCGCCATCGATCGGTGGAATAGTTCGTCTGCTGATCACGGCGAACCGACCTAGTTCATGGAACGACAGTTCGCTTTTGCGAGCATTCCGCGGCTTTATCACGCAAGCCAATTGGCAAGGAAGTTCTAAGCTGAGAGACCACCGCTTTCTCGCCAAACTCAAGACGTTTGGCGAGATCCGAAACGAAAGCGCGCATATCTACGAGCCGAAAGCTGATGCAATCGTTGATGCGATCTCAATCGTCGTGTGCGACGGCAAGCCGGGGCCGCTTTTCGAGGCTCTGGGACTAAAGCTGAGTTAAGGGCTAGCCGCCGTTATACACCGCGCATCAGAGTGACCCTGCCACTGAGTTTTTCCTCCACGGGGAGTTAGAGTCCGGCCCATAGTGATCCACCCCCGAACACTGGACCGCCGGATGGTAGAGTTTTCCGGCCATGGTCACGGTGGCGGGCTGGGTGCGCCACCGGGATTTTGCAATGAGATCGGAGGCTTGTTGCCGATGGCGCCGTGCGGCCGATCCTCATTGTAGTATCTGCGCCAAGTCTCCACCTTTTCCTTCGCGTCGGCAAGGGTCAGGAACCAGTGGGCGTTCAGGCATTCAGCCCGAAAGCGCCCGTTGAAGGCCTCGATGAACGCATTGTCGGTCGGCTTACCTGGCCGTGAGAAGTCGAGCACGACGCCGTTGCGGTAAGCCCAAAGATCGAGGTCGCGGGAGGCGCGGCGGGCCGATCGTTTTGTCGCCTACGTGGAGCGCGAGGGCGCGGTCGAGGAGATCGCCCGTGGCGTCACGATCCGCTGCGAAAACGTCGGGGCGTCGCCATGGGCCAGATTACTGCCGGCCTCGACCGCATCTGCCAGCTCGCGCCCGATGCCGGCGGCATTGCAGCAACCGCTCCCACGGCGTTTCCGTCTTTCGCGTCGGCCCCGCCGCCCATAGCGAGGAGTCATCTTCGACCGCTGGACGCGCCGGCCAATTTCAGCCAAGCGAAGGGGGTCTGGATCACCCTATAATACCGCCCTGTCGCAGTGCGAATTGTCGCCAGGGCGCAAGGGTCTCTGCTATTGACGCAAGATGAGCGATCCGGAACGCCAGCTGGCCGCCAAGGGCCGGCGCGACCTTCTCGAAGCGGCTATCTTCGCGGCGGCCGACGGCCTGACGGTCGAAGACTGCGCCGCCTTCCTCGCACGCAACGAAAGCGTCGCGGCGGCGATCGCGCTGATCAACGCCGAACTTGAAAGCCGGCCCTACGAGATCGTGCGCGCCGGCGGGCGCTACCGCTTCCGTACGAGGCCGAGCTTCCTGCCGCCGCCCATTCCGACTCCGGCGCCGCTGACGCCCAAGCAAACGCTGCTGCTGACCGCCATCGCCTATTTTCAGCCGCTGACCATGGCGCGGGCGCAGGAAATGTTGGGCGCGCCGCCGAGCCGTGACGCGCTTGGCGTCCTGATGCGCCTCGGCTACGTGCGGCGCGGCGTCTCGATGCCGGGCCAGGGCGCGCCGCAGGCCTACATCACCTCCGACCACTTCCTCGCCACCTTCGGCTTCAACAGCCTGGCGGATCTTCCCGACATGGAATTGCTGAGGGATGTCGGCCACACCGGCCCGCGCGCCGACCTCGGCGAAATCGGCCGTCTGCTGCAACACCCCGACTATTTCGAGGACATCGACCAACCCGGCGACGAGGACGCCTGAGGCTGCAGGCCACCACGGAAGCAGCAGGAGAGTAGACATCGTTGGAGCCGGCAATGGCTTGGCCCGCTCCAACCGGTAGAAATTCAGCCGTCATACCGATCAAAATTTCCGTGAGCGCCGTCAAAACTGACCAGGCCGTCACGAACCTTTGCCTGCGGGCCAGCGACCACAAGGAAACGACGATCAACCGCCTACGAAAGGACGCCAACAAGTCCGACCTCGGCGGCGTTATGCAGACCAGCAAGATCCCACATCCTCGTCGCCCGGCCCGGTGAGGCCCTGCCTCCCCGCGGCGTTGCACGACAGTCCGGCGACCGCCAAGGCCAATCCCAAATTCGTGCTGGCGACAGACGGGGACATGCTCGAGGCGGAGGACGCCGCCGGTGACAACGCGGGCTTCCGGGAGCTTATGGCTGAAACCTGCTTCCTCGGGAACCAGCCGTGACGCGGGCCAAGATCGTCATCGGCGCCGAAGCGACGCCCGGCGGCCGTCTGCGACGAGAGGCGGTCGGCGAACGCGGGCATGCACTGAGACCGGGCTAGAGGCCCACAGATTTCGTCAGGTTGACGCCGAAGCGGTCACGCCGGCGCCGGTAGCGGCGCGTCATGTTGACGTTCGCGTGACCGAGCTGCTTTTGCACGTCGGCCTCGAGCGCGCTCGAGGACGAGGCGAAGCCCGACCGCAACGAATGCCCCGCATAAGCCGCCGCGCGCGCCGCCTCGGGAAGCTCGGCGCGCAGGCCGCCGGCCAACGCCGCGCTCTTGACCAGGTTGGCGACATGGCGATCGCTCAGGCGGTCCACGCCAACCCGGCCCTTGGCGTTGCCGTAGATGCGGCGAAACACCGGGCCGGAGGCGATCCGGCCCAGATACAGCCATTCCTCGAGCGCGCGCACCGGGCAATATTGCGTATCGCCGCGCGCCACGACCGCCTCGCGCCAGCCCGCCTTGCCGCGCACGACGATGAGCGCGCCCTGCGGCACGATCTCGATCCAGCCCGTCGCGTCGCGGCTCTGGCCCTGGCCGCAATCGAGGCCGACAATCTCCGAGCGCCGCAAGGCGGCTGCAAAGCCGATCAACAGGATCGCGCGGTCGCGCACGCCGCGCAGGTCGTTGCCAAGGGCGCCGACCATGGCGCGCAGGTCGTCGGGAAACACCGGCTCCTTCTGCACCGGCGGCGCGCCATTGCGCCGCACGACGCCGGCGACGACCTCGCGGATGCGCGGATCGGCCGTGTTGATGGCGATGTCGAGCGTGCGCAGCCGCCACAGCACGCCCGCCAGCCGCCGGCGAATGCTGGCTGCTTTCATCCCCCGGTCGGCGAGCGCCGCGCAATAGGCGCCGAGCACGGCTTCGTCCGGGGGATCGGCGAACGGCGATTGCTCCAGCCATCGCGAAAACTGCCGCCAGTCGCTGGCGTAAGCCCGCTGCGTTTCCTTCGAGCGCGCGGCGCTGGCGTAATCGGCCGCGCGGCGCAATTCGCTTTCGCCCTCAAGAACGGCCGGAACGCTGATCACCGCGTCGGACGCGATCGCCGTGCCGTTCTTGTCCCAAAAGTCGTCGGCCAAGGCCGTTCTCCGCCGCGAATCACGCTTTGTTCCAATATGACGACCTGTGGAATCCCTCGCAACAACGCTCGCCGTTCCGCCATCCGCAAACCCCGGCCATTTCCGCAGCCCAGCGGTGCGAGCCGCCCGCCGAGCGCGCCGTTTTCTTCTCCACATCTCCAAGATATATCGGCATTTTCGCTATCTCCGGCGGTCCCATCCCGCCATCCTTGCAGCGTTCACAACGCCGCCGGAGACGCCATGCCACCCCATTCGCCCGCCCCCAACGCCCCGATCCGCGACGAAACCGTCCAAACCTGTCCCCGCTGCGGCGGCGGCTCGCTGCACCATTGCGAGATCATCGTCTACGACCGCGAGGACGACGCCGCGCTCGTCCGCCGCACGCGCGTCAACAACGGCCGCGTCGCGCTCGACGTCGTTCCCGAGGGACCCGCCAATCCGAGCTCGCGCCGCAATGGCCTGACGATCAGCTTCTCTTGCGAGAACTGCAGCGCCGTATCCCTCCGGCGAGGGCCGTCTGGCGTTGACTGCGGGGTGCGGGGATAGATC
>ERZ1645187.1742-NODE-1742-length-19708-cov-7.196611_pt1 | contig 19708 bp, 17 predicted proteins | sample MGYA00575352_ERZ1645187 | MGnify/ENA primary metagenome ERZ1645187 (study PRJEB40837, sample SAMN11349314) | freshwater sediment metagenome | isolation source: river sediment | host: Sediment | place: India: Wazaribad , New Delhi | collected 2017-02-21 ... | reverse complement strand
CTCCGACGGAACGGTAAGGCCCGCGCCTTCGCCGCCGTCCAGGTCGTCTTCCTTGCCGCCCACCTTGCCGAGCTCAGCTTCGACGTTGACGCCCACGGGACGGCAGACATCCGCCACCGAGCTGCTGAGGGCGATATTTTCTTCAAAGGGGCTGTGGGAGCCGTCGATCATGATGGAGGTGTATCCGCTGCGAAAGGCCTTCATCGCCGTATCGAAGCTGTCGCCGTGATCGAGATGCATGACCACCGGAACATCCGCGTTTTCAGCGGCTGCCTGAGCCATCGCTGTGAACATATCCGTATCCGCATATTTTAAGGTTCCCGGAGTCGTCTGAATAATGACGGGCGAGCGTTTTGCTTCTGCCGCCGCGACAACTGCCTGTACCATTTCCATGTTTTCCGCGTTGAAAGCGCCGACGGCATAGCCGCCCTTCTGCGCGTCCTTGAGTAATTTCTTAGAAGAAACGAGAGTCAAATCGGCCTCCTGATTTGTTGAATTCTGTTCTGTATTTCACTGGTTACTACCACAATACAAGTGTACTTGATTCTCATCATACTGTCAATCTGAAGCAGATGAAAATCGGCGGAAAAACCGGTATTTGTCGCTGTATTCGGGCAGTTTCCTCTAAATCTCCGCTTTTAAGCAAAAAGAACCATTTCCAGCGAAGTAGGAAATGGTTCTTAAGAGTACCAATTAAGCGTTCTGTTTGAACGTTAAGCCTGCGGTATTACGGCCAGATTGACGGCCACAGACCGAAGCCCGAGCCCACGAGCCCGATCACAAGCAGGAGACCGATGCATTTGAGCGGTGTCCACTTGCGCTTTGCGAGCAGGAAGTAGAGCATGAGCGTCATAGCGAACGGAATAAGCTGCGGCAGGATACCGTCTAAAATACTCTGAATGTCGATCGTTACAGGCGATTCGATATTCTGAATAAAAGTTATTTCATAATTGCCGTTGTTCAGATCCGTAACGGCAGCGCCGTCCTGAAGAACATCGGTGATCTTTCCGGAATCGTCCGCCGTATACAGATACTCGTCGAATTCGGGAAGCTGCGCTTCCGTGACGACCGCTGTCGTCGGTGTCGCCGTGAAAGTCGTCCCGTTGGGGATAACGATGTTCAGGCTTGTTGCGCCGTACGCACAGGTGAGTGCGCCTACGACAAAAACACCGAGGATGCTGGCCGCACGCGTAAATTCTTTCGCGTTTTCCGTAAGCATGCTTATGGAGTTGGTGCCGAGCTTGTACGACCAGTTCATGAGCCAGAAACGAATCACGAACTGAACGACGTTAAATACGATCAGGAATATCCACGGCGCCGCGATGTTGCCGCTTATCGCCATGTTCGCGGTGATACCCGCTGTGATCGGAACGAGCGTGAACCAGAAAATCGCGTCCCCGATCCCGCCGAGGGGGCCCATCGCTGCGACTCGGACCGCACGGATGGTGGGGATATCCGTTTTGTTCTGTTCCATCGAGAGAATCAGACCCATGACGAAAGTGACGAGGAACGGATGCGTGTTGAAGAATTCCATGTTGGAGCTCATCGACGCCGCTAGGTCGTCTTTATTCGTATGAATCTTTTCAAGTCCGGGAAGGATCCCGTACAGCCAGCCGCAGGCCTGCATTCTCTCGTAGTTGAAAGATGCCTGCAGGAAACAGCGAGCGCCAGACCATCTTGTTTAAGGTCTTCTGATCGAGCGGCGCCGCCGGGGTTTGATCGATATAGTTATCCGGAATATTATATGCCATCTTCTTCGTCTCCATAATCATCTGCAGAACCGGCACCGGCATTCGCAGTCTTCATCTTGGACTGTATCTGGTAATCCCAGAACGCCAGACCGAAGCCGATGAATGCAAGGATAAGCAGCGCCGGACCTGAAAGAGCCTCGTTTGCCGTAACGATGCAGGCAAGGGCGAAGCCTGTGAGGTAGAAGCCCCACATTTCCTTCGAGACCATGACCTTGAGCAGGATCGCGAAACCTACGTAACGCATCATGCCGCCGGCAGCGCTCAGACCGTTCATCAGCCATGTCGGGATCGCCGCGACAACCTTGTCGCCGAACGATGCGCCGCCGATGAAGAACAGTGTTACGATAACCGCGAATACGAGACCGAGGATGCCCATCGCCATGTAGTTGATCTTGACGATGCCCTTCGGATCCGCTTTATGCGCGTAGTCGTCCGCCACCGACATAACGGGTGACATCAGTGTGAACAAAAGTGTGACCGTGTACTGGCCGAGCAGCGCGAACGGAATCGCAACCGCGACGGCAGCCGTCGGTTCGAGGTGCAGCGTGATCGCGAGAATCGTCGCCATGATACCGCCGATAACCGCATTCGGCGGCTGAGCCCCCCCGACCGGCATGTTGCCGATCGTCATCAGCTGATATGTACCGCCGACGATAAGTCCGGTCTGGAGATCGCCTAAGATAAGTCCGATTACGGGACCCATAACGATCGGCTGGTACAGGGATTCAAGAAAATCAAACTGGTCGATAGCGGCAACGAATGTCACTATGAAAACTAATAAAATTTGAATCCAGGAATAATCCATTTCTTCCTCCTAACTAAAGATTTCTAACTAAAGAGCTTACTTACATCTTCCTTCGCTGTTGTCGGTACTCTCTGAATTTCCAGCTTGACTCCCTTGTCTTCAAGCTTTTTGAAGGTCGCGACGTCCTCATCGTTTACAGCTACGGTCGTAGCAACCTGACGCTTCCCTTCTGCCATGTGCATATTCCCTATATTTAGAACCTTGATCGGAACGCCGCCTTCGACGAGCTTGAGCGCGTCTTCGGGGGTTTCGACAATGATGAATATTTTCTGTCTCGGGGCCGCTTTGTGAATCACGTCGATGGTCTTCTGGATCGTGAAGTAACGGGTCTGCGCTCCGGCAGGCGCCGCCATGTCCATCAGTCCCTGACGCATCTTGTCCTTTGCGACTTTATCGTTTGCAACGAGGATCAGATTTGCTCCGAGCGTTCCGCTCCATTGTGTCGCTACCTGACCGTGAATCAGGCGGTTATCGATTCTTGTTAACAGAATGTTAGGTTCAGCCATGTTTTTCTCCTTCTTCTGATTACTTCGACTGCGAATCCGGTGTCAGGATCCGCGATACCGCGTATCTCGAAACTTCCACAACGGCTCCGGACTTCACTTTGATATCCACCGTTTCCCTGCCGACTTTTTCCACTGTCCCGTACAGGCCGTTGGAAAATTCGACGCGGACGCCGGGCTTGAGGTCCTGATGAAGCTGTGTGTAGTGTTCCTTCTGTTTTTTCATGCCTCTTGAATTAAAGAAGACATAAAGCGCGAGGATCAGTGCGACGAGAACGACGGAGACTGCGGACGAAATCAGAATAATCTGCCAGGTCGCCATCAGATGCCCTCCTCGTCAGATTCTTCGTCTTCCGCTTCGTCTCTGATTTCGAGCTTCGCGTTGACGAGTCCGTCCTTCGCAGCCTGAAGCGCCTGTTCGATAAGCGCCGCGCTGTTGTCCTCCGCATATCGGAGCCCGATCGCTTCGATGAGTATCGGCATATTGGTGCCGGTGATCACCTCGACTCCGGGAATTTCCTGGGATACGAGCATCGCCGTTCTGAACGGCGATCCGCCCATCAGGTCGGAAAAGATCACAACATCGCTGCAGGTCTTTTTCAGCTCTTCGACCGCGTTTCTCATCCGGTCTTCGAAGCCTTCGAGGTTTTCGCCTTCCTTGAAGGGTACGACTTTAAAATCTTCCTGCGGACCCGCGATCATCTCGACGGCTCCCATGAGCCCTTCGGAGAATGAACCGTGTCCGGTCAGAATAAATCCGATCATTGAAGCACCTCCTCTCAATTTCTAGAGTTTAAATTTACTTTATTGGTTATCTGGTAGTAACCACATGTTCCTTATATGGAGTTCGTTTTCGTTTGTCAACACAGGTTTTAAAAAAGGTTTGCAATCCTGACCATTATGGTCAGGATTGCAATGTGTTTAACGCTTTTTCTAATTAAAGTCCGGTATTGTCCGGCTCAGGCTTTATACTTCTCGATGCCGTCCACATAGGTCGCTTCGAGCTGAAGCTCCGGCGTAACGACAATAAAATCCGCGTCCCGCCCCGGACGGATGCTGCCGCAGCGGTCCGCGATTCCCGCGCTTTCCGCAGCGGTCTCGGAAGCCATTCTGACCGCGTCCGCCGCCGTCGCGATATTCCACGATACGACGTTCTGCACCGCCTGTTCGAGACGGAGGATGCTGCCGGCCAGACTATGTCCGGGGGACGTGAGCCGTGCGGCTCCGTTTTCGACGCGTACCGGGAATTCCCCCAGCGTATAGTCGCCGTCAGGCATTCCGCCCGCGCGCATGCAGTCGCTGATCAGGACGGTGCGTTCCGGTCCCTTGGCTCTGACGACCACGTCGATCGCGTTCGGATCCACATGGTGTCCGTCGCAGATAATTTCCGCGTAGGCGTCGTCGGAGGTCAGCGCGGCCCCGACCATACCGGGTTCGCGGTGATTGAGTCCGCTCATCCCGTTGTAGGTATGGACGAAAACGGACGCGCCCGCATCCACAGCCTTTTTCGCCTGAGCGCAGGTCGCCGAGCTGTGGCCCAGCGCCACTTTAACGCCTCTGCGGCTCATTTCGGTTACGAACGGGATCGTATCCTCCCGTTCGGGGGCGATGGCGATCTTGCGGATGAGCCCTTTGGAGGCTTCCTGCCATCTGTCGAATTTTTCGACGGACGGATTTCCGAAATACTTCGGATTCTGAGCGCCCTTATGTTCTTCCGTAAAGAACGGACCTTCGAAAAAGATCCCCTGGATCTTCGCTCCGGTCACTTTATCCGCTTCTTCCGCGACAACTTCGGCCGCTTTTGTCAACTGTTCTTCACTTGCCGTTAAAGTAGTGGGCAGAAAGCTGGTCACACCGGCGCTGACAAGCCCCTTTGACATCGCCCGGATGCCTTCTGGATCCGCATCCATGACGTCATGTCCGAGATACCCGTGAATATGAGTTTCTACCAGACCCGGCAGGATCCAGCTGTCCGAATAGTCGACGATTTCCCCGTCCGGCTTTTCAGTCGTATAATTTCCGAATTTTCCGTCTGTTACTTCAAGGTATCCGCCTTTTTTCACATCATTCGGAAAAAAGAACTCATCCGCCTTAATGTAATATGTGCTCAATTTATCCCTTTCAGCTTCTTTCGTGTGTGATCCGATATCTGAACTGGTCCGCACGCGCCACGCTCAGCGTGAACTCGATAATTTCATTCTTATCGTTGTACGTTGTCCGGATCAGATTCAGAACGGGAGAACCCTTCGGAACATCCAGCCAGCCGGCATCTTTTCCGGAAGCTACGCTGGCGTAAAACTCTTCGTCGCACAATTTGATCACTTCGTGAAAATTGTCGAAAAAGATCTCATACAGCGGCTTTTTCTCAAGTTCCTTCTGAGTGAGCTGCATGAATTTCTTGAACGGCAGATAGGTCCGTTCCACCATCATCGGCATATCGTCCGCCCAGCGGAGTCTTTTCAGTTTGAACATCTTTTCGCCGAGATACACGTTCATATGCTTGGCCAGATACTTGTTGGCTTCGATTACCTTGAACTCGAGGATCTCGGTTCTCGGTTCTTTTCCCATGGCCCGCATCTGATCGGTAAAGCTGTAGGTGTTCGCGAGATTCGTCGCCTGGTCGCTGAGCTTGGAAACATAGGTTCCCTTCCCGTGCAGACGATAGATATATCCGATTCGTTCCAGCTCCTGAAGAGCGAGCCGAACCGTCGTCCTGCTCAGACCGTACTGGTCCGAAAGCTCCCGTTCCGAGGGGAGCAGACTGTTCGGTTCGAGTTCGTTTTCGATTTTTTCCTTAAGCAGATCAAACAGCTGATCATATAAGGGCTGCTTTTTAATTGGTTTGTCGATCATTTTGCTCTCCTGAAGCTGGTTACTACCACATGTCAAGTTTAGTGTATTTCACGCCGTCTGTCAATAAGGTGGACCGTACCAGTTAAAATTTATTGAGGTCCTATTCAACTTTCCCGTAAGCTGCCGGACTGCTTAGTAAAGCAGTTTATTCTTTTATTTTATCGCGGCCGCACTTTGTTCTGTGATTAATATTTCGCTTTTATATTTATTAATATAGATTCGCAGACAGATCGACGTACTTTTTTCATTCCGAAAGGTATCCGCTCTCTCCGACTGATCAGGCCCCTGACGGCCGGGATTCTGACAGTTTGTAAATTCTCTTCTTTATAGTGCCTCGAATATTGAGTACAATAACGGCAGAAGAATTGAAGAACCATGCTCCGATCGGAATTTCCGCGCGCGAATTCTTTAGATTTTTTCTTCAAAACAACTTTACAATGTTTTATGTATACAGTATAATTCAGTCATAGCTTAAAGGTACGCACAATCGTACAACGAAACAGCAACGGCGCTGACTACGGAAGAACTCTGTATTCAGCGCCGTTTTGTTTTTAAGCTTGACCACCTGCGGCGTTCTCCTTCCTAAAACAAAGCATATTCCTCTGAATGCCGCAGCTTTGTCCGATCATCATAGACCCGCCCGAGCGGGCTGAATAATTTTGAATGAAATGATATTTTCAGGAGGAAAAAATGGCGGAAATTTTGGAAAGCATCCAGCTCGAAAATAACAAAGACAACGTGATCGACCTGTTCGGTTCGAAAGCCTTTAATCTTACCGTTATGAGAAAGCGGCTGCCGAAGCACGTATACAATGCGATGCTCGCAGTCATGAAAGAAGACAAGCCGCTGGAAAAGGATGTTGCGGAAGTCGTCGCGAACGCGATGAAGGACTGGGCGCTCGAACAGGGTGCGACACATTTCACCCACTGGTTCCAGCCGCTTACCGGCATCACAGCTGAAAAGCACGATGCGTTTATCAACCCGACCGACGAAGGCAAGGTCATCCTTGAATTCTCAGGCAAGGAACTCGTAAAGGGCGAACCTGATGCTTCCTCGTTCCCGTCCGGCGGACTGAGAGCGACATTCGAAGCCCGCGGCTATACAGCCTGGGACCCGACCTCGTTTGCCTTTATAAAAGGGACGACGCTGTACATTCCGACAACCTTCGTATCCTACACCGGCGAAGTCCTGGACAAAAAGACACCGCTGCTTCGCTCGATGAAGGCGCTGTCCGACGAAACGATCCGGATCCTGAAGCTCTTCGGCAAGGATAATATCCGCAAGGTCACGACAACCGTCGGGGCGGAGCAGGAATACTTCCTCGTCGAACGCGACATGTATAAGAAAAGAAAAGACCTGATTCTGACCGGCCGTACGCTGTTCGGTTCACCGGCTCCGAAGGGACAGGAACTTGAAGATCACTACTTCGGTAAGATCAGAGGCCGTGTCTGCAGCTACATGCGCGACCTTGACAGAGAGCTCTGGGCTATCGGCATCCCGTCGAAGACGCGTCATAACGAAGTCGCGCCGGCTCAGCACGAACTGGCTCCGGTCTTCTCGACATCGAATCAGGCTGTCGACAACAACCAGCTCATCATGGAATTCATGAAGAAAGTCGCCTACCGCCACAATCTGGCATGTCTGCTTCATGAAAAACCCTTTGAAGGCGTCAACGGTTCTGGCAAGCACAACAACTGGGCGATGAGCACTGATACAGGCGAAAACCTGCTGAAGCCGGGCGCTCAGCCTGAAGAAAATTATCAGTTCCTGACGTTCCTGACCGCAATTATCGAAGCGGTGGACCGTTATCCGGAGCTGATGCGAATCACCGTCGCTTCTGCCGGCAACGACCACAGACTCGGCGCCAACGAAGCTCCGCCTGCGATCGTCTCGGTCTTCCTCGGCGAACAGCTGGACAACGCGATCAAGCACATGACCCGCGGCGACGCTGTCACCTCGGAAGATATCGAAATTGACACTGGCGTCGACGTAATCCCGAACTTCATGAAGGACAAGACGGACCGCAACAGAACGTCTCCCTTCGCCTTTACCGGCAACAAGTTCGAATTCAGAATGCTCGGATCCAACCAGAGCATCGCGGATCCTAACATCGTCCTGAACACCATTGTCGCCGAAGTCCTCGGCGAATACGCGGATATCCTCGAAAAGGTCGAAGAAGACAGCTTCCAGGAAGAACTCAAAAAGCTTCTGACCGACAGAATCATGCAGCATAAGCGGATTATTTTCAACGGCAACAACTATTCGGACGAATGGGTCCTCGAAGCGGAACGCCGCGGTCTGCCTAACCTGAAGACTACTCCTGAAGCGCTTAATGAATACTGCAGCAGGAAAAACGTCGATCTGTTCGTCAAGCACGGGATCATGTCGGAAACCGAAATGCTCGCGCGCAGAGAAGTCTACCTCGAAGAATATTCGAAGACGCTCAATATCGAAGTCAAGACGATGCTTTCGATGCTGCACCGCCAGATCATTCCGGCATGTCTGACCTACGCGAAGGATCTCGGAACGATCGTTTCCCAGAAAAAAGCCCTGTCAATCGATGCGCCGTCGGAAGAAAAGCTCCTCAAACAGGTCACCGCTTTAACCGAAGACCTGCTTAATGAAACGGAAAAGCTCAAAGCTGTGGATAAAAAAGGAAACGCGATCGAAGATCCCTACGATCAGGCTGTGTACTTTGAATCTGAAATTATCCCGCAGATGGCGGCAGTCAGAGCTCCGGCAGACGAGCTCGAAACGCTGGTCGGAGAAGAATACTGGCCCTATCCGATTTACGAAGACCTGCTGTTCTACGTCTGATCGGACAGCTTAATCCATATAATCAAATAAAAACAACTGCTCAAAGGCGAGCGTCACGAATGATTCGTGCCGCCCGCCTTTTTTATATAAAAAGATATTTTATGGAGGAAATATGAAAAAGCTCGAAATCGTAATTAAACCCGATCTGCTTGACGACGCCAAGGTTCTCCTTGAAAGCTGCGACATCAAAGGCATGATGGTTTCCAATATCATGGGCTACGGCAATCAGAAAGGCTTTACGAAAACCTACAGAGGAACGACCTATACGGTAAACTTCCTGCCGAAAATCATGATCGAAACGATCACCGACGATGCGACTGCGGATCACATTATTCAGCTGCTGACAGACAAGCTTCCGTCGGATGAAATCGGCGGCGGGAAAATTTTCGTCATTCCTGTCGAAAATGTAATCCGTCTGCGTACCGGCGAATACGGCGAAGACGCAATCTAGTTCACTGACATCACGTAATTATCTTAAAACCAGTCGTATTACAATAATCATTTAATCAGAACAACAATCCAGCACAATAATTATTAAAGAGATCATCAATGGAGATGGCCGGCGCAGGACGCCCGGGCTGTCTCTTTTTTTGTTTCCGTCCTTCTTCCCTGCCGCTCGAACCGGTTTGAACTCGTTATGACCGTCGGAGAAGAAAAACGGAATTTAGAAAGGAAAAATCAATGTTTTCAACAGATATGCTTGTGAATATGCTATGGGTCTTCCTCGGTGCAGTACTCGTCATGTTCATGCAGCCCGGATTTGCGATGGTTGAAACCGGCTTTACGAGAGCGAAAAACGCCGGCAACATCGTAATGAAAAACTTCGTCGACTTTATGATCGGCTCACCTCTGTTCCTGCTAGTCGGCTATGCCGTCATGTTCGGCGGCGACGGCGCCTTTATGGGAACGACCGGATTCTTTAATCCGACTTCCATCGATATTGAACAGACTCAGGCTCTGACGCCGGAACTGTTTATCTTCTTCCAGACAGTCTTCTGCGCGACAGCTGCCACAATCGTCTCAGGCGGTGTTGCAGGCCGTACGAAATTCTCTGTCTACTGCATGATTTCAGCATTCGTATCCTTGGTTATCTATCCTGTAAGCGGACACTGGATCTGGGGCGGCGGCTTCCTCGCGAACATGGGCTTCGTCGATTTCGCAGGCTCCACGGCTGTCCACTCTGTCGGCGGCTGGATCGCTCTGATCGGCACGATTATGGTCGGTCCCCGTATCGGGAAATACAATAAAGACGGTTCTGCCAACGCGATTCCCGGTCACTCCATCACCCTCGGCGCCTTAGGCGTATTCATTCTCTGGTTCGCATGGTTCGGGTTCCACTGCGGCTCTACCCTCGCGGTCAACGGCGACATCGGCCATATCGCGATGACCACAAACCTCGCGGCATGTGTCGGCGGCCTGACAGTCATGTTCTTCACTTGGATTCGTTACGGCAAGCCTGATGTCTCGATGACGCTCAACGGCGTTCTCGGCGGTCTTGTCGGTATCACAGCCGGATGCCAGGTTATCACGCTGTTCGGCTCCATCGCTGTCGGTATCATCTGCGGTCTCGTAATCTGCTTCCTCGTTCCGTTTGTCGACAACAAGCTCAAGGTTGACGATCCGGTCGGCGCTGTTTCAGTCCACTGCGGCTGCGGCGTTGTCGGTACGCTCCTGGTCGGTCTGTTCGCAGACTTTATGCCGGGAACCTCAAGCGAAGTTCTCGGACTGTTCTACGGCGGCGGCTTCAGCCTTCTCGGCGTCCAGATCGTAGGCGTTCTCGCGGTTGCCGCATGGGCGATCGGCACATCCTATGTGTTCCTGCTTGTCCTGAAAAAGACCATCGGACTTCGCGTCGAACGCAAGGTCGAAATCGAAGGCCTCGACGTTCACGAACACGGCTGCGAAGCTTATGCGGATTTCGTAAGCAGAATTCAGTAACCAATGTCTGAAAGTTCACGGCGAACACTTCTGACAAAGTTTTAAGGAAGCACGTCTTCCCTCATAAAAACGCGTAGGCCGGCGCCGCCCCCATTCCTCTGACTTTTTTTCAAAAGGCGGCGCCGTTTTACAAATACATGTTGTCCAATCTCCCCAAAAGGAGCCGCGCTGCGGAATGAGCGCGGCTCCTTTTTTTCTGTCTGCACAGTCTGATTTCCGCGTGATCTGACGGTCCGTCATCTCTTTAACACATGCTTTTGAATTCTTTATAGTAAAATAGAAGTATGGATGAAAACTCTAAACTCCGCTCCGGTCTGAAACACTCGATGACCTCAAAGCTGCGGGAACCTCACTTTTTCTCGCTGCTGTTCGTAAGCCTCGTGATGGGCTGCTTCGTGGGCCTGCTGGTCTGGTTCTTTTTTCTCTGCTTTAAATTCGGCCGCAATTTTATCTGGCCGGATACTGTTCCCTTCGGATTAAGCCTGCCCGTTTACAGGGCGTGCGTCTTCGCTGTCGGCGGCGTGATCACAGGAACGCTGCAGAAATACTGGGGCGGCTATCCGAAAGGTCTGAGCGCCGTAGTCGAAATCAACCGGAAGCACGGCAGCTTCGGCTTCGACAATATCCCGGCCGTATTTCTGACAGCGATGGTCCCGCTTATCTTCGGTTCCGCCATCGGTCCCGAAGCCAGCCTGATGAGCTTTATTTCGACGGTAATCTGCTATATCGGCAACCGCTGGAATATGGATCGCGAAAAGCTTCAGATCTTCACGTTTGTGGGCATATCCGCAGGTCTCGGCGCCTGCTTTAAAGCGCCGCTGTTCGGCTTTATGGAGCTCATCGAGCAGCCTATCAGTCTGACAAAAAACGATAAGATCATTTTCCCGAATACGAGACGGATCATCGTCTACTTCACGGCGATATTCGGGGCGATCGCGGCGATGAGCCTGTTGAACAGTCAGGTCCTGGTGCTCGAAGGGATGCCGCGCTTCCAGAGCGCCGCGGTTCAGACTAACGAAATGCTGTGGTTCCTGCCGCTCGCGCTGTGCGCCGGCGGTCTCGGCTGCCTGTTCCCGCTCTTCTCCCGTCTTTCAGCCCGCATTCTCAAGCCCTTTGACAAGCGGTTTGTCCTGAAGGCGCTTATCTGCTCGGCCGTCATGGCGCTTGTCATGTGGGGACTGCCGCTGACGCAGTTCACAGGCGAAGAACAGATCGAAACCCTGATCAGCAACTTCAGAAGCTACACGGCGTATATCCTGTTTCTGACAGTGATTGCGAAAATGTTCTTAACCGCGCTGTGCGTCCAGTCGGGCTGGAAGGGCGGCCATCTGTATCCGACTGTCTTCACGGGCGTCGCCTGCGGTTACGCCTTCGCCCTGTGTCTGCCGTCTGTAAACGTCGTATTCTGTGTCGCGGTCTGCACCGGCGCACTTGCCGGCGCGATTATCCGCAAACCGATGGCCACGGCGCTGCTCCTGCTGCTGTGTTTCCCGATCAATATCGTAGTCTGGATGTTCGGCGCGGCATTCCTGGGATCGCTGATCCCGGCTTGGATCGAGGACCGGCGGAAGGCTGTCGCTTAAATCTACTTGAGAATTTTTTATTATTATTCTGCACCAAACTTGATTTAGGGCCGGTATAATTCTAAGTACGACAAGCGTGAAGCACGCTTACATCTGTAACAGGCCGAAACGCGGCTGAGAGCGAGGTGAAAATGTACGAAGAACGCATACTGCTCGCGTCCGCATCTCCGCGGCGCAGAGAACTGATCCACCAGATCGACCCGGAAGCCAGATTTCTGTCCGGCGACGTAGACGAATATCTTCCGGAAGGGATCTCTCCTGAAAAGGCGGTGGTCATGCTGGCCGAAAAGAAGGCGCTGTGCTCTGCCAGTCTGTTAAAGAGCGCGGAACGAAAGGGAACGATTGTCATCGGATGTGATACGATCGTGGCGCTGGACGGCGTTATTTATGGCAAGCCGGAGGACGAAGCCGATGCCGCGCGGATGCTTGCGAAGCTGTCCGGCAGGACCCATCAGGTTTACACCGGCGTATGCCTGCTCAGCGCGGATAATCAGCGCAGAAGCTTTGTCGAACGCACCGACGTGACATTCCGGAAGCTCGAACCCGAGGAAATAATCTCCTACGTTCAGACGGGCGAACCGCTGGACAAGGCAGGAGCTTACGGAATTCAGGGCGCAGGCTGGTCTCTCGTCGATTCCTTTGACGGAGATTACCAGAACGTGGTCGGCCTGCCTGTAGACCGTCTCCGGAGAGAACTCTATGCCTTCGAGGCGGAACGCCGTCCGAAGCGCCGTCCCTGCCGGCAGAATCCTGTTCAGCCCGGCAGACGAACGACTCCGGTCCCGCTTTAACCGGTGAAAATCCGTCAGGAACGGATAAATTTTACGAAATTTCTTGTTTTCCCGCTTTATGCTCCGTATAATAGCGGCAGATCTACTTTTCAGGTGCCCGGGCAGCCGGGAGAATAGGGAAACGGGTGTGAATCCCGTACGAACCCATCACTGTGAGCGGGAGCGGAGCGCAGATGTCACTGGATTTTTCCGGGAAGGCGCGCAGCCGCATTGAACGTGAGTCAGGAGACCTGCCTGTTAAGGACCGATGAATGAAGGCAAAGTTCACGGCACGAATTTACGTGCTGTGGACTTTTTTTGTTTCCACGGCGCAAGGAGGAAAGAATGACTATTCTGGAAAGCGCCAAAGCAGGGCTTATCACTCCTGAAATGGAGCTCTGCGCTCAGGACGAACAGGTTTCGCCCGAATTTATCCGCAGCGGCGTCGCTGACGGGACCATCGTCGTACTCAAAAGCAGCCGTCCGAATATCCGTCCGGTCGCCGTCGGAAAAGGTATGACCACGAAGGTTTCCGCTTCTGTAGGCATGTACGAAGAGTACGACACGCCGGAAGGCGAGCTCGCCAAAATAGACGAAGCGCTGCGCGCCGGTACCGACACGATTATGGATCTGTCCGTCCGGGGCGATATCCGCGGACTCCGGGAACAGGTTCTGTCCCGTTCGAAGATTCCTGTGGGTACGCTGCCCATTTACCAGACGCTGTACGACACCGAACAGAAATACGGAAGCAGTTTTGACATGACTGCTCAGGACATGCTTGATACCATTGAAGAACAGGCGGCCGAAGGAGTCTCCTTCCTCGCGATGCATCCCGCGACGACTCAGGCCGTCGTGAAAACGTCTAAAGAGGAAGGTCGTCTCGATCCTCTCGTCAGCTGGGGCGGCTCCCACCTGATCGGATGGATGGTCCTGCATCACGAAGAAAATCCGCTGTTCATCCATTTCGACGAAATCATCGAGATCTGCCGCCGGCACGACGTCGTCCTGAGCTTTGCCGACGGCATGCGTCCAGGCTGCATCGACGACTCGCTGGATTCCGCTCAGGTCCAGGAGCTCGTGATTATCGGCACCCTCGTCAGGCGCGCCCGTGAGCGCGGGGTTCAGGTCATGGTCAAGGGACCGGGCCACGTGCCGCTGGACGAAATCGAAACGACCGTAAAACTGATGAAGAAGCTCTGTCACAACGTCCCCTATTTCGTATTCGGCTGTCTTCCGACCGACCGCGCGGAGGGCTGCGACCATATCACCTCGGCGATAGGCGGGGCGATCGCCTCGTACTACGGCGCGGACTTCCTGTGCTACGTCACCCCTGCCGAACACATCGGCATGCCTGACGCCGCGGATGTCTACGAAGGCGTCATGGCTTCGAGGATCGCCGCCCATGCCGGCGACGTCGCCAAAGGTCATCCGGGCGCGCTGGCCTGGGACAGAGAGATGTCCGTCGCGAGACGCGAAATGAACTGGAAGAAGCAGTTCGAAATGTCCATCGATCCCGAACGCGCGGAACGTATGTGGCGCGAACGCAGCACCAGCTTCACATCGGAATGCACGATGTGCGGAAAATACTGCGCGATCAAGATCGTCGAACGGTACCTGAGACCGGATGCGTCTAAGGATAAGGGAACAGTCGTTACGGAGGAACAGAGCGCATGACGCAGTCGGAACTGGCAAGAAAAGGTAAAATAACGGAAGAAATGGAAAAGGTCGCGCTCAAGGAGAACGTGACTCCGGAATTCGTTCGGGAAGGCGTGGCCGCCGGGCGGATCGTCATTCCGAAGAATATCCACCGTGACCGAGAAAACATCTGCGGGATCGGCGGAGGGCTCGACGTCAAGGTAAACGGACTCATGGGCACCTCCTCCGACCGCAACGATATGATCATGGAAGCGAAGAAGCTGCTGATGCTCGAGGAATGCGGCGCGGACGCCTTTATGGACCTGTCCACCGGCGACGACATCGACGCGATGAGAAAGCAGAGCCTGTCCATCTCGAACATCGCCGCCGGCTGCGTACCCGTGTATCAGGCCTCGGTCGAAGCCATCGCGAAAAACGGGATGATGGTCAACATGGATCCGAAGGATCTGCTGGAGACCATCGAAAAGCAGTGTGCGGAGGGCATGGACTTTATGGCGGTCCATTCCGCGCTGAACTGGAGCGTCCTGAAGGCGCTGCAGAAGGCCGGACGGGTGACCGACGTCGTCTCCCGCGGAGGTTCCTTCCTGACCGCGTGGATGTACCACAACCAGAGGGAAAATCCGCTGTACGAATACTTCGACGATGTCCTGAAAATCCTGAAGGCTCACGACACGGTCCTGTCCATCGGCGACGCGATCCGTCCGGGCTCCAACGCGGATTCTCTCGACGCCGCGCAGGTCCAGGGCCTGATCGTCGCCGGGGAGCTTGCGAAGCGCGCCCTCGAAGCGGACGTTCAGGTCATGATCGAAGGTCCGGGCCACGTCCCGCTCAATCAGATCGCGACGACGATGCAGCTGCAGAAGCAGCTGTGCCACAACGTCCCTTACTATATCCTCGGCTTCCTCGCCACAGACGTCGCGCCGGGCTATGACAACATCACGGGAGCCATCGGCGGCGCCTTCGCCGGCATGTACGGCGCGGACTTCCTGTGCTACCTGACTCCGGCGGAGCATCTCGGACTTCCGAATGAAGCCGACGTTGTCGAAGGGGTCCGCACGACCCGCATCGCCGCAGACTGCGTGAACGCACTGCACCGCCGCGGCGCTTACGAAAAGAGCAGAGAGGTCGCGAAAGGACGTGTCAATCTGGATCAGAAGGCTCAGATTGAGAACTCGCTGGATCCGGAATACCTGACCGGCAGGTTCGCGGCGGAAAACCTCAGACATACGTCAGGCACGGGACATAAACACACATTGATGGACGTCGCGGCCGATTACTACGGAATCGGCGAAGCCGTTTCCTGACTCAGCAGAAATACTGAAATTTAAAATACAACAAGACTAAGATCAACCATACGGAGGGATCATGGAAAAACTGACACTCGCACAGACAATTGACGGCATCGAACCTGCATCGAAGGAATATGAAGAACTGGCCAGAAAACAGATCGAAGATATCGCAATGCCGCCGTGGGCGCTGGGAAAGCTCTGCGACCTGGCCGTTACCCTGGCCGGCATCGAACGCAAGGTCAAGCCTACCGTCGACAAGAAGATCATTCTGACAATGGCCGCGGATCACGGCGTCGCGGAAGACGGCGTCTCCGCGTTTCCTCAGGAGGTCACTGTACAGATGGCTCAGAATATTCTCCTGGGCGGCGCGGGCGTCAACGTCCTGGGCAGAGCTGCCGGGGCGGAAGTCCGTCTCACCGATATGGGGATCAAGGAAGATATCTCAGGCCTTCCGGGAGCTGAAAATCTGAATATCGTCAAGATCGCGCCGGGTTCTGAAAACATGCATACGGGACCCGCGATGACCCGCGAACAGGCTGTCGCGGCGCTGGAAGCGGGCATCAACATCGCGAACCAGGCTGTCGCGGACGGCGCCCAGCTGCTGGGAACCGGGGATCTCGGGATCGGCAATACGACGCCGTCGGCTGCGATCCTGTCTGTGATGGCGGATATCCCGGTAGCTGAAGCCACAGGTCGGGGAACCGGCGTCGACGACGAAGGACTTCGCGCGAAGATCAGGGTGATCGAAGAATCCATCGAACTGAACAAGCCCGACAAAAACGACGCTGTAGACGTCCTGTCCAAGGTCGGCGGCTACGATATCGCCGGCATCGCCGGAAGCATCCTCGGCGCCGCGTACAACAGGGTTCCGATCTTCATCGACGGCTTTATTTCAACTGCAGGCGCGCTGATCGCGCTGGGCCTGTGTCCCACAGCCGCTGACTACATGCTCCCGTCCCACCGTTCTCAGGAACCGGGCCACGACAGAATGTGGAAAGCCATCGGCAAGGAACCGCTTCTCGACCTGAATTTCCGTCTCGGCGAAGGTACGGGCGGAGCCGTCGCAATGCACCTGGCCGAATGCGCATGCAGGATCGCCAACGACATGCTCACGTTCTCCGACGCGGGCGTAACCAATGCAGACTCCGTGACCGTCGATACCTTCGCGGACGGACAGCAGCTTAACGAAAAGGATGCCTGAATGGACCTGCTGCGAAGATTCGCAAATCCTGAAAATGCCGGCGCTCAGTATATCGAAGATCTGAGCACCGCTTACTGGCTCTCCGAATCGCTGTTCGCGGCGCTTGATACCGGTCTGTTCGACTATCTTGAAGAGGGAGCCGGCTCCGCCGCGGAGCTGGCTTTAAAGACCGGCACGGAGCCTGAAGCTCTGTGCCGGTTTCTTCACGTTCTGGAGCAGATGAAGCTGGTCGGCCGTTTCGAAGACAGCTGGTACAACACGCGCATCGCATCGGAATATCTGACGGCGGGTTCGCCCTTGTCCCAGACCGGAAACGTGAGCTGGAGACGCGATCTGAAGGAGGACTGGGCTGCCCTCCCCGATACGCTTCGCGCCGGACGGCGGGTCCATTTTCCTGAGTCTCTCTCGGAGAAGGAGATGGACGCCCGCAGGCGTGACTACCTGTCCGCGATGGACGCCGTCGTGCGTCCCAAGCTCCGGGAGATCCTGCCGATGCTGCCTGTTCCTGACGAATCCGGCAGGCCCTGCCGAATCCTGGATCTCGGCTGCGGCTCCGGCGCGTTCTCCGCTGAGCTGATCAGATTCTTCGACGGCAGCGATACCTGCGCCGAGCTGTGCGATATCCGCCAGATTATCGGGATCACCGGAGAGATGATCCGGCAGAAGGATCCGGATACCGCGGACCGGACGGTCTTTACAGCCCTCAATCTCCTTGATGACGAGTGGGAGCTGAAGTCTGAACAGTACGATCTGATCCTCCTGTCAAACATCGTCCACGCGTACGACGGCGAAAGTGAAGCGGTCCTCCGCCACGCAGCCCGGCTGCTGTCAGATGACGGGATCCTGCTGATCCATGATTTCTTTCTCGAGCACGATCCGCTTAAAAGTGCGCTCTCAGATATCAATATGCTTGTAAATACCTATAACGGACGCAGCTTCTCCTGTAACGAGACAGCAGATATACTGAAACAGGCCGCTCTGTCCGTTTCTCCGCTGATCCCGCTGTCGGGAGATACCTCGGTACTGTTCGCCGCCCGATCCGCTGAACCGCTCTGCCGGCTGAATCTGAACAGAGAGCAGCGGATCATCTCGCCGATCCTCGCCGCCGGCTTCGACGAGGTGATCCCGATCGATCCCGGAGATATTGCGGTAAGCGAATTCGCGCCTGCCAAATGTCATTTCGGATGCCGTTCCGGCGGAAGCAAGACCTGCTCCGTCAACGACGAGATGACGCCTGACGAGCTTCGGACGTTCCTGGCCGGCTACTCGAAGGCCTTTCTGCTGACGGGCGAGCCTCCGACGGACGAGTTCCAGCGAAAAGCTCTCGCGGCGGAAACCGCCGCCTTTAAAGCGGGCTTCTACAAGGCCTTCGTCTTCTGGGCGGGACCGTGCTCGATATGCCCCGACTGCGATCCGGAAGAGCCCTGCAGGAACCGCACTCACCACCGTCCGTCGATGGAGGGCTCCGGCATCGACGTGTTCGAAACGGCCCGCCGGGCCGGCGTCGAATTGAAGACGCTGAGTGAGCGCGGCGAATATATCCGCTATCTGAGCCTTTTAATGCTCGAATAATTCCGAAAGCAGCTGATGAAACAGATTACAAATCATATAATGAAAACTGAAAGATCTGAAATGCAGAATAAGAAGATCCTCCTGGTCCAGGCAGTCTCGATGGAAGGGCTCGACATTGAAAAGGTCTATCCGATAGGACTCGTGACCATCGGAACGTATCTTGAAAGATCCGGCCGCTACGATCCCGTTCTCTTCGACATGAATACCTCGGTCGACCCTTACGGGGACCTGGCGAAACTGATCGAAGATGAGAAGCCGGATGCGGTCGGACTCTCCTTCCGCAACGTGGATCCCCTCGGCAACCGGACCACGTCTCTCGTCGTCCCGCTCAGGATCACCGCGTCCTTTATCAGGAAGCGCATCGGAGACATCCCGATGTTTATCGGCGGGACCGCGTTTTCGCTGTTTCCCGAGCGTCTGATCGACGAGGTCCCGGAGCTCGATTTCGGCTTTGCCGGAGAGGCGGAGGACTGGATCGTTCCGCTGGCCGACGCGATGTTCGCGGATAACGATGCCTGCGCTCTCCGCCGGATCCCGGGCTGTGTGACGAGACAGGACGGACGTGCTGTCATGAAGCCGCGGGCGCCGGGCTTCGATATGGGCCGCTACGAGATGATCGACCGGGAGCTGCTGGATCCGAAGCGCTACCTGACGCTGAATAATTACGTCGAGAGCATCGGGATCGAAACGAAGCGGGGCTGCGTGTTCAGCTGCGCCTACTGCTCCTATCCGCTGCTCCAGGGCGGGTGCATGCGTCTGCGCGATCCGGAGTCGGTGGCCGATGAGCTCGAATACGTCCGCGGCCGTTACGGAGCGGAGCGGATCCACTTCACGGATTCCATCGTCAATTTCCCGCCCGAGCATTTTGACCGCTTATGCGAGCTGATGATCGAGCGCGGAATCAATCTGAAGTGGAGCGGCTTTTTCCGGGAGGATCTGATCACTCCGGAGCGGGCCCGTCTCTACGCGG
>ERZ1645187.1740-NODE-1740-length-19744-cov-9.994565_pt1 | contig 19744 bp, 17 predicted proteins | sample MGYA00575352_ERZ1645187 | MGnify/ENA primary metagenome ERZ1645187 (study PRJEB40837, sample SAMN11349314) | freshwater sediment metagenome | isolation source: river sediment | host: Sediment | place: India: Wazaribad , New Delhi | collected 2017-02-21 ... | reverse complement strand
CGGTTGCCGTCGGGGTCCAGCACGCAGCTCTCGTAATAGCCGTCGCCGGTGCGGCGCGGCTCCGAAACCACCGTGTAGCCGGCTTTCCGCAATTTTTCCGTAAGTTCGTTCACCGCCGTCTCCAGCCCCGCGCAGAAGGCCAGGTGGGCCAGTCCCGCGCGGCGCTCTTCGGCGCCGGGGCCTGTTGAGCCGGGGACGCGCATGAGTTCCAGCCGCGCGCCGGAGCTGAAACCGAGGAAATAGGATTCGAAACCTTTCTCCGGGTTGGCGTACTTCTCGCCGGCCACGGCGCCGAAATACGTCTCGTAGAAGGCCTTGAGCCTCTCCAGGTCCGCCGTCCACACCGCCACATGCTCTATCTTCATGCGGCCGCCTTGTCGGAGCGCACGGCCCAGCGCAGTTTGGCGCAGGCGGAGCGTGGGTTGCTGCGGCGCTCGGCGGAGGAGGGGCGGGCCGGGGTCTGCGAAACGGAGGAATAAACGCCTTCCTCCTCGCCTTTGAAAAAAGCTTTCTTCACGCGGCGGTCCTCGCCGGAATGGAAGGTGAGTATGGCCGCGCGGCCGCCGGGCTTAAGGCACCAGGGCAGCGCCTCCAGGAACCGGTCCAGCGCGCTGAATTCGCCGTTCACCTCTATGCGCAGCGCCATGAACGAGCGCTGCAGCGAGGCCTTCACGTCCTCGTCGGAAAGTTTGGGCTTGGCCTTGGCCAGCCCCGCCTTGATCGCGGCGGCCAGGTCGGCCGTGGTCTTTACAGGCTTTGAATTCTGCGCTTCCTTCACCGCCGCGGCTATCAGCGCCGCGTGCGGCTCGTCGGCGTTACTTTCAAGTATGGCCGCCAGTTTTTCCTGCGTTACGTTCTTAAGGAACTCGGCCGCGGAGGCGCCGCGCTCGGGGTTCAGCCGCAGGTCCAGCGGGCCGTCGGCCTTGTAGGTAAAGCCGCGCTCGGGGTTGTCCAGTTGCATGGACGACACGCCCAGGTCGGCCAGTATGCAGTCAAAGCCGCCGCCGGCTTCGCCCAGGAGACCCATGATGCCGGCATAGTTCATCTTCCTTATCACCAGCACGTCGGGGCCGTAGCCCTCGGCGCGCAGCCGCGCCTCGGTCTTTGGCATCTCCACGGTGTCCACGTCCACGGCGAAAAGCCGCCCGCCCGGCAGCAGTTTCTCCAGGAGCTTCCTGGTATGGCCGCCGTAGCCCAGCGTGGCGTCGAAAGCGGTCTCGCCCGGCTTGGGCGCGAGTATGGCGAGTATCTCGTCCACGCAGATAGGGCGGTGGGTGCCGGCGGGCGTGAGGCCCTTGGCGATGATATGTTCTATCTGCTCGGCGTATTTCGCCGGGTCCAGCTCCTTGTATTTCTGGTCGAAGCGGCGCGGGTGGGTGCCGCTGTAGCGCACGCGGCGCTTATGGGGTTTGGGAGCTTCGTCGGTCATATTGGTAAAATAATGGTAGTTATAATGACGGTCGGCGGTCAATATTGGTATCATTTCTGCTATGAAGAAAAAGCCCCAGCGCAATAACACCGTGGCGGTAAAGAAGACCGAGCCCTTCGTCCTGAGCGACCAGGACGTCTACCTCTTCAACGAGGGCAACAATTACAGGCTTTACGAGAAGATGGGCGCCCACCCGACTACCGTCGACGGCGTCGAGGGCACGCATTTCGCCGTCTGGGCGCCCAACGCCCGCGAGGTGTTCGTGATGGGCGACTTCAACGGCTGGAGCCGCAGCGCCGCCCCGCTCAAGCCGCGCGGCAACTCCGGCATCTGGGCCGGTTTCGTGCCGGGCGTGGTGGAAGGGCAGAACTACAAGTACCGCGTGGTGTCGCGCTACAACAATTACGAGGCCGAGAAGGCCGACCCCTTCGCCTTCGCGAGCGAAGTGCCGCCCAAGACCGCTTCCGTGGTGGGCAGGCTGGACTACGCCTGGAGCGACCAGGAATGGATGAAGTCCCGCGGCGCGAAGAACGGCCTTAAGAGCCCCGTTTCCATTTACGAGCTGCACCTGGGCTCGTGGCGGCGCAAGCCCGAGGAGGGCAACCGCCCGCTCACCTACCGCGAGCTGGCCATGGAGCTGCCCAAGTACGTAAGCGACCTCGGCTTTACCCACGTGGAGCTGCTGCCCATAATGGAGCACCCTTTCTACGGCTCCTGGGGCTACCAGACCACCGGCTATTTCACGCCCACCGCGCGCTACGGCACGCCGCAGGACCTGATGTTCCTTATAGACAAGCTGCACCAGGCCGGCGTGGGCGTCATACTGGACTGGGTGCCGGCGCATTTCCCCACCGACGCGCACGCGCTCAACTATTTCGACGGCACGCACCTCTACGAGCACGCCGACCCGCGCCAGGGCTTCCACCCCGACTGGAAGAGCTCCATCTTCAATTTCGGCCGCAACGAGGTTAAGAGCTTCCTGCTTTCCAGCGCTCTGTTCTGGCTGGAAAAGTACCACGCCGACGGCCTGCGCGTGGACGCCGTGGCCTCGATGCTGTACCTGGACTATTCCCGCAAGCACGGCGAGTGGGTGGCCAACAAGTACGGCGGCAATGAGAACCTGGAGGCCATAGCCTTCCTCAAGCAGTTCAACCAGGTGGTGTACCAGAACTATCCCGACGTGCAGACCTACGCCGAGGAATCCACCGCGTGGCCCATGGTGTCGCGTCCCACCTACATCGGCGGCCTGGGCTTCGGCCTCAAATGGGACATGGGCTGGATGCACGACACGCTGAACTATTTCTCCAAGGACCCGGTGCACCGCAAGTACCACCACAACAACCTCACGTTCCGCATGCTCTACGCCTGGGGCGAGAACTTCGTGCTGCCGCTCTCGCACGACGAGGTGGTGCACGGCAAGGGCTCGCTGATGGAGAAGATGGCCGGCGACGACTGGCAGAAGTTCGCGAACCTCCGCCTGCTCTACGGCAACATGTTCGCCCAGCCCGGCCAGAAACTGCTGTTCATGGGCGGCGAGTTCGCCCAGTGGCGCCAGTGGAACCACGACGTCAGCCTGGACTGGCACCTTACCGAGCACGCGCCGCACGGCGGCATGCAGGCCTGGCTGCGCGACCTCAACAAGATGTACCGCGAGGAGCCTGCCTTCTTCGAGCTCAACTGCAGCCCGCAGGGCTTCGAGTGGATAGACGCCAACGATTCGCAGCAGAGCGTGACGGCCTTCATGCGCAAGACCGAGCGCCCTGAGGACACGGTGCTGGTGGTGTGCAACTTTACCCCTGTGCCGCGCTACCGCTACCGCGTGGGCGTGCCCGCCGGCGGTTTCTGGAAGGAACTGCTGAACAGCGACGCCAAGACCTACTGGGGCAGCGGCCTCGGCAACTTCGGCGGCCGCCACACGGACCCCATGCCGGCCCACGGCCGCCCGCATTCCCTGCTGGTGGACCTGCCGCCCCTCTCCGTCTGCTTCTTCAAGTGCAGCAGCGCCGAGAAATAAAAACCGGGGACAGTATACCTATTTCGGGCAAAAAAGGGGACAGGCTACTTTTTTCGGAGCAAAAAAGGCTTGGATCGTCGATACAATTTCGCGATCCGGCCCTCCGATAAAGTAGCCTGTCCCCTTTTATCCAATAAAAAAGCGGGCTGTTTTGGCAGCCCGCCTTTTTTTAACTCGAATTATCGAGTTATCGTGCAGCGTCCCCTTATTTCAGGTGCTTGGAGACGAGGCCGGTCATTTCGAACATGGTGACCTGGTCCTTGCCGAAGATCTTGCGCAGCTTGTCGTCGGCGTTGATGTTGCGCTTGTTCTTCTTGTCCTGCAGGTCGTTCTTCTTTATGTAGTCCCACATCTTCTTGACTACCTCGGTGCGGGGGAGCGGGTTGGCGCCAACTATGGCCGCCAGGTCCGCGTCCGGGGTGAGGGGTTTCATGAATTTCTCGTTCGCCATCTTAGTTCTCCTTAAGGTATTACTGACTCGGGTTTAAGATCTCCAAATCGGTATGCCTAGATACTACCAAATTAGCCGCCCGGAGGGGGATAACCTATGTCAAACCGCCCCGGGCGGCGGGTTTTCAGTACCTGAACACGGCCGCCGCGGGCGCCTGGTTGGGCATGCGCTCCGGGTCCAGCACGTGCACCTGGCCGCCGTGGTCCAGCGTGCGGGCGGCACAGATGTCCAGCAGCTCGTGGTCTGACGGTTCCGGCTTGGTATGCAGGTCCATAACACCCGAATCCAGGTCGAAAATGCCCCAGCGCTGGGCCTTGCTGGAGATCATAAGCATGTCCACCCGGCCGTCTATGGCGGCGGCCAGTATGGTCTTAAGGTGCGCGGAAGCCTTGGGCGTGCCGTCCAGCTGCCGGAACTGCTTCACCGCGGCGTCCTGGCCGGCTATGAAGCCGGGCCGCACCAGCTCCCAGGCCTTGTCTTTGAGCTGTTCCGGGCGAAGGTCGGCCGGGTTGCCGGCTATGCGGCCGGGCGCCAGGCGCGGGTAGGTGTTGGCCTTTTCGTATATGCGGGTCAGGTAGTCCACCCCGGCCAGCACCAGCGGGCTGTTGCCGCCGGCCAGCACGGCGTTTATGCCGCGGTTGACGTTCTGGAAATACACCAGGATGTTCTCCTTGGCCTCGTCGGTATCCTCGGCGTGGCCGTGGAAGGAGCCCGCCTGCCGCGGGCCGCCGTGGCCTTCGGTATTGGAGTGGTACTGCAGCTGCTTCTCCCTGGGGTTGAGCTCCAGCAGGTCGGCGAGGCTCTTGGGGATGCGCTTCATGTCGGCCTCGCTGACGTTATAGCGGCTGCACTGGTAGAGCTTTACCGAGCGCTGGCTCAGGGCCAGCACGTAGAAGGTGCCGTCCTCGGCGAACAGCGGCAGCAGCGGCCGCACGCAGAAATGGTCCGTCACCACGGCCATCTCGGTGAAGTTGAGCGGCAGCGTATAGGCGCGGCGTACGCCCTTCGAGATGAACACCGCCAGGCCGCCTATCTGGTACTGCCAGAAGATATTGTCCTCCAGCATCGGCATCGCGGGCGCCAGCATGTCCTTCGCCTCCTGCGGCTTGGCGCCCTGCGCTATCAGCTTCTTCTCGGCGTCGCGCAGCAGGTTGCGGTAGCGTATCGGGTTCTGCCGCGTCTCCTCGCTGCCCTTCACCGTGGGCATGAACAGCGAGACGCAGGGCCCCGACCTCTCCTTAAGAAGTTCCTGCAACTCTTCCCTTTTCATTAAAAGCATAATACCCCCTTGCCGAATATAGCGAGTTCAAAAGGAATGGATTTAACCGTCCCCCTCACCCAAGCACAAAATACAACTTAAGGCGGGGAAAATCAAGCCTTTTAAGTGCTATGATTTTCGCATGGAGATCAAACCCTGCAAACCCTATATTTCCAAGGTGTGCGGCTGGAAACTGCTGCGGCTGCCGGGCGGCTCGGCCTTCAAGATCTACTACGTTAATTTGCTCGGCCGCGGCGACCCCGAGCCCTATGACTGGGCCAATTCCCCTGTGAAGCAGGAGGCCTTCGAGGCCGCGCTGGCCAAGCTGGCGCCAGAGGGCGTCGGCTTCGTCACCGCCTTCACGCCAATAACAAAGATCTTCCGGTTCGCGCCTTCGGCCGAGACCATAATGCACGTGCGCGCGCTCAACACAGCCACAATGGCGCCGCTGGACCTGGCGCGGCCCGACGGCTATCTGGAGTTCGCCTGCTACGCCGAGGCCGCGCTGGCCGCCGACGAGTACCGCGCCTGGGCCAATGCGGCCACGGTGGAGGATTACCTGTCCTCTTTCAGCACCTTCGCCGGCGGGCCGGTGCTGAAGAACGACAAACTGGCGGCTTACGCCCAGGCCTGCCGGGGGTGACCGCCGCCGGCCTTATGAGAGGGATACTCTTAGCCCTGCTGCTGCTGCCTTCGGCCGCCCAGGCCTCGCCTAAGGCGTCTACCGAGATAACCGACCGCTACGGCCGGCCGCTGCGCCTCTATACCGGCGCCGCCGCCTACTGCGAGCCGCTGGCCCTGGACGAGATCTCTCCCTGGCTGGTGCTGGCCACCGTGGCGGCGGAGGACAAACGCTTCTTTTCACATCCCGGCGTGGACTTCCTGTCCGTGGCGCGGGCCTTCTGGCAGAACTCCTCCAGCGGCCGCACCGTCTCCGGCGCCTCCACCATAACGCAGCAATTGGCCCGGGCCATGGAGCCGAGGCGGCGCAATGTCTGGGGTAAGCTCTCCGAGATGTTCGCCGCGCTGCGGCTGGAGGCTTCTTCCACAAAAGAGGACATACTGCGGGACTATTTCAACAGCGTGCCCTACGGGCCCCGCATAACCGGCGCCGGGGCCGCCGCGCGCGCTTATTTCGGCGTGCCGGCGCGGGACTTGAGCCCTGCCCAGGCCGCCCTGCTGGCCGGCCTGCCCAAATCCCCGGTGAACTACGACCCCTGGCGCCACCCGGCCGCGGCCGCCGCGCGCCAGCGGCTGGTGCTGCGCCGCATGCTGGACCTCGGGTTGATGAACGAGGAGGGCTACAGGCAGGCCCTGGCCGAAAAGCTCTCGTTCAGGGAAAAGGAAGTGCATTTCGACGCGCCGCAGTTCTCCGACTACGTCCTTAAGCGCGCCGCGGCCGGCGGGCGGGTGGCCACCACGCTGGACCTGCGGGTGCAGGAATACGCCGAGGCCGCGCTCAGGAACCACCTGGCCGCCATAGGCCCGGCGCACAATATAAACAACGGGGCGCTGCTGGTGCTGGATAACGCCACCGGCGGGGTGCTGGCCTGGGTCGGCTCGGACGATTTCTTCGACGCGGGCAACGCCGGGCAGGTGGACGGCGTCACCGCCCTGCGCCAGCCCGGCTCGGCGCTGAAGCCCTTCCTCTACGCGCTGGCCCTGTCCAGGGGCGCCTCGGCTTCCGACATCATAGATGACGAACCGCTCTACGCCGCAGGCGGCCACGCGCCGCTGAACTACGACAAGACCTACCACGGCCGCGTGCGGCTGAGGGAAGCCCTGGCCTGCTCTTACAACGTGCCCGCCGTGCGCACGGCGCAGCGCACCGGCGTGGCCGCCTTCCTAGCCAAGCTGCGCGACTTCGGCTTCGCCTCGCTGGACCGCGACGCCGCCTATTACGGCGAGGGCCTGGCGCTGGGCAACGGCGAGGTTACCATGCTGGAGCTGGCCAACGCCTACGCCGCGCTGGCCCGGGGCGGGGTGTGGCTGCCGGTGCGCGTCCTCTCCGGCGAGACAGGCGCCCCGGCCCGCCGGGCCATAGGCCGCGCCGAGGCCTACATTATCACCGATATCCTTTCCGACAATACCGCCCGCTCGCCGGCCTTCGGCGAGAACTCCGCCTTCGATCTGCCTTTCCCCATGGCCGCCAAGACCGGCACCACCAAGGATTACAAGGACAACTGGGCGGTGGGCTATACGCCGGAATGGACCGTGGCCGTGTGGGTGGGGAATTTCGACGGGCGGCCGATGCGCCGCGTGTCGGGCATAACAGGCGCCGCGCCGGTGCTGAAGGAGACCGCGCTGGAACTGAAGAGGCTTTACGGCTCCACGCCTTTCAGGCGGCCGCCCGGCATAAGGACCGTGCGCGTCTGCCCGGCGTCGGGCCTGCCGCCTTCGCCCTTCTGCCCGTCGACGATGGAGGAGATCTACCCGGCCGGGCGGCTGCCCGCCGGCAGTTGCGCCGAGCACCGCGCCCCGTCGGCCCCGGTTCCCGCGGCCGCCGGCGCGCCGCGCGTGAAGTACCCCGGCGAGGGCGACGTGTTCCGCGTGGACCCGCAGACCCCGCTCGCCGCTCAGGCCATTTTCTTCCGCACGGACGCCACGGGCGACGTGGTGTGGACCGTGGACGGCCGCGAACTGGCCGAGCGCGGCCAGCGCGCGGCCTGGCCGCTAGCCGAAGGCCGCCACCGCGTGTACTTCACCGTGGAGCGCGGCGGCCGCCCGCTGCGCTCGCCCGGCGTCAGCTTTGTTGTGGTTAAATGAGTACCGCCCTGTCGCGGAGAGACGCCGTCCTGGTAATGGAAATAATGTTCTCCAGCCTGAACTGGAGCTCGTCGTTCCAGATCCTGAGCCAGACTATTTCTTCGCCGTCCCTGCTTTCCGGTTCTAAAGTGCCGATCGCGTAATTCCGGGGGACGACGATGCTCTCGGTGCTTCCGTCGCGCATCCCTATCTTGACGCACTTGCCGCGCAAAGACCTGAACTGCCTGAAGACGGTTTCCTTGGTCATGTGTTCCTCCTCGATCATTTCTTTATGACGGCGACGGCCTTGCCGTTTATCAGGAAATCGTCGTCGGGGTGCAGGTAGATGGGCTCGTAGTCGTACGAGGAGTCCGCCTTCAGTATCACCTGGCCGTTCTGGCGGTCGTCGATGAAGCGCTTGATGGTGGCCTTGTTGTCGATGATGGCCAGCACTATGTCTTTGTTGGCCGGCACGCGCTTGTTGCTGTCTATCACCACGTAGTCGCCGTCCTCTATCTTCTTGCCGCCTATCTCGGCGCGGTTCATCGACGAGCCGTTGGTCTTTATGGCGTAGAGGCCCGCCGGGGAGGAGCGCCCTATCAGGCGCCCCGAGACGTGCAGGAAGCCCTCGAAGTTCTGCTCGGCGTAAAGCGTGGCCGGGCCGCAGTTGGCCGTGCCTACTATAGGAATGGAGAACAGCGCCGAGGCCTCTTTAAGCAGGCCGCTCGCCAGGCCGGGCAGCAGCTTGGCTTTTTCCATCACGCCCTTGGCCTTGTCTATGGTGAAGAAGCCTTTCTTCTCCAGCTGCTGCAGGTGGTGCTTTATCTTCTGCGGGGATTCGGCCGGCATGCCTATGGCGGCGGCCATCTCGCGCAGGCTGAGCTGCGCCAGGTTCTTGGCTTTTGAAAGAGAAAGAAGTTTTTCCTGTATCGGGTGCATAATATAAGGATAGCATGGTAAATCAGTAAAGTCAATACCTCCTTAATACTTGACAGAAGGCGAAAGATCGTATATACTCAATGAGGTCGCGGTAGAAAAGTTCTTTAAGGATGGCGCAGAAATGTTAACATAATACTGCGCCTGGCCGGCTAAAATAAAAAAACAGCCGGCCGCAAACGCGACAAGCCCTTGTCGGGTTGGTGTCGTATACTAGAGGCGTAGGAAAAATTTAACGGAGGTTTTTTTATGGCTAACGAAGAAAAGAACAGGGCGCTCGAGGCGGCGCTGTCGCAGATAGAGAAGAGCTACGGCAAAGAGGCCATCATGAAGATGGGCGAACGCTCGGGCCGCATGAAGGTGGAGACCATCCCCACCGGCGCGCTGAGCCTGGACCTGGCTCTCGGAGTGGGCGGCCTGCCCCGCGGCCGCGTCATAGAGATATACGGGCCGGAGTCCTCCGGCAAGACCACCCTGACCCTGCACGTCATAGCGCAGGCCCAGAAGAAGGGCGGCATGGCCGCCTTCATAGACGCCGAGCACGCGCTGGACCCGGTCTATGCGCAGCGGCTGGGCGTGGACGTGGACAACCTGCTGATCTCCCAGCCCGACTCGGGCGAGCAGGCGCTCGAGATCACCGAGAAGCTGGTGCGCTCCGGCGCGCTGGACATCATCGTGATAGACTCCGTCGCCGCGCTGGTCCCCAAGGCCGAGATCGAGGGCGAGATGGGCGACCTGCACGTGGGCCTGCAGGCCAGGCTGATGAGCCAGGCGCTCAGGAAGCTCACGTCGATAGTGGCTTCCACCAAGACCTCCGTCATGTTCATCAACCAGCTGCGCCACAAGATCGGCGTGATGTTCGGCAATCCCGAGACCACGCCCGGCGGCCTGGCGCTGAAGTTCTATTCCTCGGTGCGCATGGACATCCGCAAGATAGAGACCATAAAGTCCGCCGACGTGGTGACCGGCGCGCGCATACGCGTGAAGGTGGTGAAGAACAAGGTCGCGCCGCCCTACCGCCAGGCCGAGTTCGAGATGGTCAACGGTGAGGGCATCTCCACCGAGGGCTGCCTGCTGGACATGGGCGTTGAGACCGGCATACTCGAGAAGTCGGGCACATGGTTCATATACAAGGGCGACCGCATAGGCCAGGGCCGCGAGAACGCCAAGGCGTACCTCAAGTCCAACAAGGCGGTGGCCGACGAGATAGAACAGGAACTGCGCAACAGGTTCATGGCCCCGGCCCTCAAGACCGGCGCCGCGGCCGGCGAGAAGGCGGCGGAGAAGGCCGAGAAGCCCGCCGACAAGGCCGAGAAGAAGGAAAAAGCGGTCCGCAAATAATGAGACCGCTGGCGGCCGACTTTTCACGCTACCTCGGCATGGAGCGCGGGTTGTCCAAGAACACCTGCAGCGCCTATGCCGGGGACGCGGAGGCCTTCCTGGCCTATTGCGAGGCCAGGAAGACCGACCCAGCGTTGGCGGAGCCGCCTTTCGTGGAAGGTTATCTCTGGGCGCTGAAGAAGGAAAGGGGGCTGGGGCCCGCGTCCATATTCCGCAAGACCGAGGCGCTGCGCGCCTTCTACCGCTACCTGCGGCTGGAAGGCAAGGCGCAGAAGGACCCCACCGCCAATTTCCGCGCGCCCAAGCTGCCGCGCAAGGTGCCGCGCTTCCTCGACAGGCGCGACATGGAACGGCTGCTGGTGTACCCTGCCGGCGAGGCCTTCGCCAAGGTGCGGGCCGCCGCCGCCATAGAACTGCTTTACGCCAGCGGCATCCGCGTGTCGGAGCTGCTGGGCCTGCGGCTGGAGTCGGTTAATTTCCAGCAGGGCTGGCTGCGCGTTTTCGGCAAGGGCGCCAAGGAACGCATGGTGCCGGTCAACGCGGCGGCCCTGTCGCGGCTGAAGGATTACCTGGCCGCGAGGCAGCTGAAGTTCGGCGGCCGGGCCGTGCAGGACGAGCTGTTCCTGAACCGCTCCGGCCGCAAGCTGAGCCGCATACAGATGTGGAAGGACATAGTGGCCTTCGGCAAGGAAGCGGGGGTGGAGATACACCCGCACCCGCATCTGTTCCGCCATACCTTCGCCAGCCACCTGGTGCAGGGCGGCGCGGACCTGCGCAGCGTGCAGGAGATGCTGGGCCACGCCAGCCTGAACACCACGCAGATCTACGCGCACGTGGACAAGGGCGACCTCAAACGCGCGCACGACAAGTTCCACCCGGACAAATAGCAAGAAATACAGCCTATTCCCCTTCCCAATTTCTATAATATACCGATATAGCGGAGGCCGCGCCCCGGCCTCCGGAAGGGGCATATGATAGAGGACCCGAACGACATACTGGACTCGCGCATAAAGCTGCATGACAGGCACCGCTTTGAGATAAAGCTCGACATAGACCTGGACGCCGCGGCGAAGAGCTCCTACGAGGTCGAGACATATTTCTTCGTGCCGCGCGCGCTCAACGTCGGGCCGCACAACTACAAGAAGGAGAACTTCTACAACTCCAGCCAGCGCTACATACGCTTCCGCACCCCCAAGATGAGCCTGGGCAAGGTCTGCGACCCGGCCATAGAGACCTCGCCCTTGAACCGCATAAGGCAGGACATGGGCAAAGTGCTGGCCGGCGCGGCCGACCAGCAGCTGACCGACAAGGTCTGCGACGAAATAAGGCTGCTCGGCTGCATCATACGCGGCGAGATACGCGACTACGTCAAGGTCTTCATCGAGGGCCTGTCCACGTACGGCGACGCCGTGCCGGCCGCGCAGCGCAAGCTGTTCGTCGGCGAGGGGCTGGAGAACTTCCTCGGCGACCTGAAGCGCATGGAGACCGCGCTGGGCTCGCTGAAGGCCGAGGTGTCCGACCCGGCCGTGCCGCTGAAGATACGCGAGACCGCGGCCTTCTTCGACGAGTACGTGAGCCTGATACTCGAGGAATACCTGACCTCGCTCCTGGAGACGCTGAGGGGGAACCCCGGCGCGCTCGCGCGCTTTGCCGACGTGGAGCGCGGCGTCACCGCTATAGTGGTGGAACAGGCGCGCTACAGGCAGGCGATGAAGTACCCGTCGGTGCTGGTGCCCGGCTCCTCCAACGAGACCATAATCTACCGCCGCGGCGTGCTGAAGAAGTTCATGTCCGGCGTGCTGTACCTGAAGACCGAGTTCTCCGAGTGGGAGGGCCTGACGCAGGTGTTCTTCGGCGTGGCGGCGGGCGCCGCGATGTTCTTCGCGGTGATGGTGACGTTCATCGTCGGGCGGCGCTACGCGGTCAACAGCATGCCGTTCATCGCGGCCGCGGTCATCAGCTACATCTTCAAGGACCGCATAAAGGACTGGCTGAAGCTGCTGTTCTCCAAGAGCCTCACCCGCTGGATCAGCGACCGCAAGATAGACATCCTCGACCCGGGCCTCGGCGGCAAGAGGATAGGCCTGCTGAAGGAGGCCTTCACGTTCCTCGCCGAGAAGGACATCCCGCCGGATATAGCCAGGCTGCGCCGCATAGACAATATCACCTCCATAGACGAGGAAGGCAAGCCCGAGCGCGCCTTCAAGTACAAGAAGGAGATCGTGCTCTACCCCGAGGTCATACTCAGGAGCCACGAGCGCCGGCGCGACCTCAACGACATCATGCGCTTCAACCTGCGCGAACTGATAGCGCAGGCCGACGACGCGGCCGTGGCCTATCCCTACGTGGACCCGGCCACCGGCGGCCTGCTGAACGCGGACTGCTCGCGCGTCTACCACATAAACCTGGTCCTCAAGTACGCGTATTACAGCCGCGGGGAGCAGGCGGCCGTGCATTACGAGCGCATACGGATAGTGGCCAACAAGGAAGGCATAGTGCGGCTGGAGGAAGTTAAGGCGGCCTGAGCCGCGGAGATAAAAATGGAAATAAACGCTATAGGTATACTGGGCGCCAACACCACCGGCGCCGGCGCGGCGGAGCTGTTCGTGAAGAACGGCCTGCAGGTGCGGCTCTATGACGACTTCAAGGACAGCCTGAACATAGCGCTGGCTAAGATCGCCTGGTCGCTGAAGAAGGCCGGCAAGGAAGAACTGATGGCCAACATAGAGGGCGTGCAGGACCTCTCCAAGTTCTCCGGCGCGGACCTGGTCATAGAGGCCGCCTCCAAGTCGCCCGAGGAGCGCAAGATCTATTTCGGCAAGCTGCGCGAGCACCTGAGCGGCACCTGCATCGTGGCCGCGCGCTGCGGCGTGCGCCCGGTGAAGGACCTGCTGGAGGCCTGCGAGCTGCCGTCCGAGCGCGTGCTGGGCTTCCATTTCATAAAGCCGGTGCGCTCGAACCAGCTGGTGGAGCTGGTCCGCACCGACAAGACCGGCGACGCGCAGATGGAGGCCGCCGCCGCGCTGCTGCGGCGCATAGGCAAGACGCCCATCATGGTGAAGGACAACCCCGGCCAGATCGTGGAGCGCCTGGCCCGGCCTTTCATACTTTCGGCCATGCGGCTGCTCGAGGCCGGCAAGGGGCACCCGCACGAGATAGACGACGCCTTCAAGGAAGTGGCGCAGGCCCCCGCCGGGCCTTTCGAGATAGCCGACTTCGCCGGCCTGGATTCCGATTCGGCCGCCTCCGAATCCATATACGCCGCGCTCGGCCGGCCGGAACGGCTCGCCCCGTCGGCCACGCAGCAGCGGCTGGTGCAGTACGGCCAGCTGGGCCGCAAATCCACCATAGGCTTCTACATCTACGAGGAGGGGCGCATAGTGGGCGAGAACCCGCTGCTGCCCAATATAGTGAAGTACCTCGGCCTCAAGAAGACGTTCAAGGACGAGATCTTCGGCGAGATCATGCGGCCGGTGCTGGAAGAGGCCAAACTGCTGGCGTCGGAGATCATGGCCTCGGAGTACGACATAGAGACCGCGGTGAAGCTGGCCTTCGGCTGGCCCAAGGGGCCGTTCGGATATTCCCGCGACATGGCCCACCTGATGACCAAGAAGAAGGTCTCGGAATTCGACAAGCTGGATACGTTCTAGGGAGGGTTTTATGTTGGGGAATATTTTAAGTTCGCTGTTCGGAAAGCCGGAGGAGCCGGAGAAGGTGCCCGTCGTGAAGACGGTCTTCGCGCCCGACGGACAGCACCGGGTCGTCTTCTTCCGCCGCGAAAAGGACGGTGTAAGCGGCTTCCGCGAGGAGTATTACGACAACAAGTCCATGGAGATGACCTGGCAGCCCGTCAGCACCGAGGGCTCGCACCAGTACCCGGACCTGGACGCCGCCATAGCCGCGGCCCAGGCGCAGTTCCCCTGGCTGCACGGCGCCCTGTAAAGTCCGGCCAGGCATGAAAAAACCGCGGGAGGTCCCGCGGTTTTTTCATGTGCCCGTTCCGGGTTCAGGACAGGTAGCCCATCAGGCGGTACACCAGCTTGGCCGCGGCCAGCTCGGTGATATGCGAGCCTTTCACCGGCGCGGTCTCCACCACGTCGAAGCCCACCACCTTCTTCCTGGCGCAGACGGCCTTGAACAGCCGCAGCGCCTCGTACCAGCCGAAGCCGCCGGGCTGCGGCGTGCCGGTGCCCGGCATCACCGACGGGTCGAAGCCGTCCACGTCTATGGTCAGGTAGACGCTGTCGGTAAGCTCGCGCAGCACGTCGCGCTCCAGCTTCTTCAGGTCCAGGTTCTCGTGCATCAGGTGGGTCTTAACGTTGCCGGCGTTGTGGAACTGCCGCTCGTCGTGGCCCACGCTGCGTATGCCCACCTGCACCACGCGGTTGGTCCGCGAAGCCGGGTACACCGCGCAGGCGTGGCTGTGCTCGGAGCCGTGGTAGGACACCCTCAGGTCGGCGTGCGCGTCGAAATGCAGTATCGAAAGCTTCTTATGGCGCTTTATGAACGGCGGCAGCAGCGCCTGGGTGATGCTGTGCTCGCCGCCGAGGAATACCGGCAGGGCCCGGGTGGACGAGAGCAGACCTTCCACGGTGCGCTCGAGGGCCGGGAAGAACTTCTTCTCCGGCAGCGAACAGTCGACGGGCGCCGCCGCGAAGATGCCCTTCTTCCACGTCTCGGCCTTGGTCTCCTCGTCCCACAGCTCCACCTGGGGAGAGGCCTCAAGGATGGCGGCCGGCCCCAGGCGGGTGCCGTGCCCGTATGAGACGGTGCGTTCGTAAGGCACCGGCAGTATCGCGAAGGCCGCGCTGTCCAGCGTGGCGCCGCTCTCAAGCATGAACGGTGTCTTGGATTTCTTGAAGATCATGTGAGTCTCCGTCGGCCCCCGCGGGCCTTGGGCGCCCCCCGGCGCCGGTCCCGGCCTCAGAATATGAAAACTGCCGCAGCCACGGTGGTGGTCCAGACGCCTTCCGTCCCGATGGCGGACTGCGTGATGTTGGAAGCCTTTACGATCTTGCCGCTGAGCTTCCAGATCTCTTCCTTCTGGTCCCAGTTGGTCTCGCTGCCGAACTCCACGCCCTGTATGGTGGAAAGCATCATCGCCGCGAGGTCCTCGGCGTAGTCGCCGGTCTTCTCGTCGGTCTCGCCGAAAGTGTGGTGCTCCGAGATGTAGCCGTAGTGCGCGCGGTCCTTGGGCACGGCCAGGCCCACCGAAGAGGCGATGAGCCGGTGGTTCTCGTTTACGGTATTGCGGCTCAGCACGCAGTGGACGATCTGCCCGGCCTTCAGTTTCTCCAGGCCCTTCTGTATCGGTATCACCTTGCAGTAGGGCGGGAAGATGCTGGACACGTGCACAAGGTTGTACTTGGCGATCTTCGCGTCGCGCAGGGCCTCCTCGAAGCTCGCCAGCTTTTCCTTGTGGCGGCCGAGGCCCTTCGTCAGGAACACTTCTCTGGGGACGGGGAATGTCGACATGCTCAAATTATAATAAATCCGCGGCCGGCGGCGCTCAAAAAGAAAGGCCGCGGGGAGCGCCCGCGGCCTTCTTTACGGGGACGGCCCCGGTTTACATGTTGATGTGCACCACCTTCGCCGGCGGGAAGCCGTTGAAGTAGGTGGACGAGGCGTGGCTGTACGCGCCCATGTTGACGCTGTACATCAGCTCGCCCAGCTGCAGGTCGGTCGGCAGGTTCTCCGACATCGAGATCACGTCCAGCGCGTCGCAGGTGGGGCCGAACACGCCGCAGATCTCGGTCCTCTTGCCCTTGCGGAACGCGTGCATGTGGCAGTGCTGGTGGTCGAAGATGATGCCCGAGTACGTGTGGTACACGCCGTCGTTGACGTAGTAGCAGGTCTTGCCGTCGCGCACCGTCTTGCCGTTGATGCGCACCACCGACGTGCCGGAGGTCGCTATCATGAAGCGGCCGGGCTCGGCCAGTATCTCCATCTTCGGGTCGGGGAACAGGCGGTTGATCTCGGCGTTGATCTTGCGGGCCAGCTCCTGGAAGGGCTTCACGGTGGCGTCGTACGGGGCCGGGAAGCCGCCGCCGATGTCCAGCACGTTCATCTTGTCGTAGCCGCGCTCGCGCGCCTCCTGGAAGATGTCGGCCGCCAGGTTTATCGCCTGCACGAAGTTCTCGAAGTTGGTGGTCTGGCTGCCGACGTGGAAGCTGATGCCCTCCACGCCCAGGCCTTCCTTCACGGCCGCGAGGATCAGGTCCACGGCCTCGCCGGGGGAGGCGCCGAACTTGGAGGAGAGCTCCACCACGGCGCCGGTGTTGGGCACGCGTATGCGCAGGCACAGGCCGGCGTGGGGCGCGTACTTCTTTATCTTCTTGATCTCCTCCATGTTGTCGAAGGTGACCAGCGGGCGGTACTTGTCCAGCTCGACCAGGGTCTCGTTCGGCTTTATCGGGTTGGCGTATATGATCTTGTCCCAGATCCAGTCCTGGCGCTTCTTCGCCGGCATGCCCTTTATGTTCTCGTATACTATCTTGAACTCCGGCATCGAGGCCACGTCGAAGCTGGCCCCGCACTTGTAGAGCGTCCGGACTATCTCCGGCATCGGCTCGCACTTCACCGCGTAGTAGGCCTGCACGCGCGGCAGGTATTTCTTGAACTGCGCGTAATTGCGCCTTATCTCGGCGTGGTCCACTATGAAGAGGGGCGTCCCGTGCTTCTTGGCGAGGTCCTGCATCTGTTTCTTTGTTATCATATACTGGTCTACTGTTCCTCCGTTCTGATTTTGGTTTTTACCGCGGATCCGATGCGAAAAAGCCCCCGCCCTGCCGGCGGGGGCTTTTGCCCGTTCTAGTCGCTGTCCGTGATCAGGAAGTTCTTGAACTGCCAGGGGTCCTTCCTGTCGACGTACGGGTTGTTGTAGCCCTTGAAGGCGTTGGTGTAGTGCTTAAGCGGCGTCCAGTCGGACGCGGCCGAATGCAGCTTGCCGATCCAGGGCTTCGCTATGCCGAGGACGTAATCGTGCGGCAGGTCGTCGGGCACGTTCACGCCCTCCTCGGGGTTGTCCATCGCCCACATCGCGGCGGACACCACGCCTATGGCCACCTGCACGGTGGTCGCGTTCTGGTGCGGCACCAGCTTGCGGCTCTCGTGGATGTCCAGTATCGTGCCGGTCCACCACGAGTTGTAGTCGTGGCCCATCAGCAGCGCGCCGAGTATGTCGTAGCCCTCGGTGATCTCGTCGTTCATGATGCGGACCTTGGGCTGCAGCTGGTAGTCGTAGCCGCGCAGCTCGTTGAGGGAGGCTATGGCCGCGTCGGTCGGGCAGTAGGCGTAATGCACCGTCGGGCGGTACACGGCCTTGCCGTTCTTCCAGACCGTCAGCTTGTCGGACAGCGTGAACGCTTCGCCGTGGCGCACCAGCATGCCGTGTATGCAGTAGTTCGGCACCCAGCTGGCTATCCAGGTGTTCATGCCCATGCGGGCCAGGCAGATCTGGTTCTTCGGGCCGCTCTTGTGCTGGCAGGCCAGCGGGGGCAGTTCCTTCTCGTGCGTGCCCCAGCCCAGCTCGGCCGGCGCCACGCCTTCCTCGCGGAAGCCCTCGACGCTCCAGGTGTTGACGAACTCGTTGACCAGCTTCGGCTTGTCGGAGATCTGCGTGTCGCGCTCGCTGACGTGGATCACCTTCACGCCGAGGTTCATGCTCAGCTCGTTGAAGGTGCGGTCCTTTACCAGCTGGCGCAGCTTGTCGGCTTTCGCGCCCTTCACCTTCTTCTCGGCGAGCAGGCGCTCCGCGATGTCGATCAGGCCCTTCTTCGCGAAGTGGGAGATCAGGCCGGGGTTGGCGCCGTGCTCTATCACGGCGGTCGGGCCTACGGTCTTCCAGCCGGCTATCATCTTGCGCATCGCCATGTGGCGCACGTACAGCGTGCGGTCGGTCGGCTTCTTGTCGACGGCGCCGGTGTAGGGGTCCCACATCTCCGTCGAGGTGTTGATGTAGAGAACGCCTTTCTCGTGGCACCAGGTCAGTATCTCGCAGGCGTCTATGTTCCACGCCAGGTCTATCAGCATGTCGCCGGCCTTCAGGTACTTGCCGAGCAGGGAACCCATGTTCTTCTTCGTGATCTGGGCGCGCACGAACTTCACGCCTTTGGCGGTCCAAGGCTTGATGTCTTTCCGGTAGTCCTCGAAGTCCATCACCGTGATGTTCTTCGCCGGCACCTTTACCAGTTTCAGAAGTATCGGCAGGGTACAGCGGGAAACGGAGCCGTAGCCTACGATCAGTATCTTGTTATCGAACTTTTTCATTTTCAGTCCACCGCCTTTTCGTATAGTAGGGCCGCCTCGGCGGCCGCTCCTTGGTGCATTGAAATTATATACAAATATCCGCAAATATAAAAAAAATACGACGAGGACGCGCGCGCGGGCACGCGCGCGTACGCGCGCCGCGGCGCGGGCGGGGGGAAAGGCCTAACGGCCGCCGCCCAGTTCTTTCAGTTTGTCCTGGTAGTCCTTTTCGAGACGCTCACGCGCCTCTTTGAAGCGGCGGGCCAGGTCGGCCTCGCGCTCCGCGTAACTTTCCTGCAGCGCTGCCTCGCGCTTCTGCAGGTCGGAGACCAGCTGCTGCTCCTGGTCCAGCACGGCCTTCAGTTTCGCGCGTTCGCTGTCGAGCTGGGCGGCGCGCATGCGGTGGCTGTCCTCCAGCTCCTTGCGGCGGCCGGCGTGTTCTGCGCGCAGGCGCGCGTCCAGTTCCTCCAGCCGCTTGTCGTACGACGAGATCGCCTCGTTGAGCTGGCGGTTCTTCTGCTCCAGTTCTTCCTTCAGCTTGCCGACGCTCTCCGCCATGGCGCGGTCATGCTCTATCTTCGAGGCCTTCTCGGAGAGCACCGACTGGTAGTTGCTCTCCAACTGCGCCTGGCGGGCCTCCAGGGCCTTCTCCTTGAGCTTGTACGCCTCGTCGAGCGCGGCCGTCAGGTTGCGCTCGCGCTCCAGGTATGCCGTCTCGAGTTCCTTGGCCTGCGCGGCGAGCCGCGCGTTGAAATCGTCCTTCACGAACTGCAGCTTGCGGAAGTACTCGTCCTGGTCCGCGCGGCGGGCCTCGTCGGAGCGTTTCGAGAGGTCGGTCAGCTGGCCGAGGTAGTTCTGCTCTATGGTCTTGAGCTTGTCGAGGAACTCCTTCTCCAGCGTCTGGCGGAGGTCGCGGGCCTTCGTGAGGTTCTGCTGTATCAGTTCCTGGCGGCCGCGTTCGGCCTCCTCCAGTTTAACGGCGGTGAGCTCGGTCTCCTCCTTGAAAGAGGCCAGCTCGCGGGCGGCGGCGTCCCTCTCTGCGGCCGCGCGCTGCAGCCCCTCTTCCAGGGTCTTTATCCTGCCGGACAGGTCGCGCTCCCTTAGCCCGGCCTTGCCGGCTTCGCGGTGCTCGGCTTCCGATACGGCGTTGGCGAGCGCGGACTTCAGCGAAGCCTCGCGCTCCTCGTAAAAAGCTTTCAGCGCGGCTTCGCGCCTGGCCGCTTCCTCCTGCGCGGCGGCGCGCGCTTCGGCGGCCTCGCGGGAGGCGGCCGCTTCCAGGGAGGCCTTCTCCTCTTCCCAGCCCTTGCGCGCGTTCTCCCACTG
>ERZ1645187.1739-NODE-1739-length-19749-cov-20.301005_pt1 | contig 19749 bp, 14 predicted proteins | sample MGYA00575352_ERZ1645187 | MGnify/ENA primary metagenome ERZ1645187 (study PRJEB40837, sample SAMN11349314) | freshwater sediment metagenome | isolation source: river sediment | host: Sediment | place: India: Wazaribad , New Delhi | collected 2017-02-21 ... | reverse complement strand
CCTATACGGTCGACCTGGCGGTGCTGGCGCTGTTCTGCCTCGCCCTGTTCGCCGGCAGCCTGTGGAACATCAGGAGACGATGGATTCTCTGAGCGGCCGATAGCCCGCGATCATTGCCACCCGCCGGTGTTTGTTCTCATTTCCGGTTGCCTGCGGGGTGCGGTTGTGCTTCTATTTTGCAATGCATCGGCGGCGCGACCGGCCGCGAACCATCGCCAGGGGAGGCAGGAGTATGTTCGAGAGCGCGGAGTTGGGGCACAAGGTCAAGAAATCCGTGTACGAGAAAGAGGTGCCGGCCCTGCGCGCGGCCCTGCTCGAGGCGCAGCTCGAACTGGCGCAGACGGCCCGGTGCCAGGTCATCATCCTCATCGGCGGCCTGGACGGCTCCGGCCGCGGGGCCACCGTCAACCTGCTCAACGAGTGGATGGACCCGCGCCACATCCAGAGCCACGGCATGGGCGAGCCCTCGGACGAGGAACTCGACCGGCCGATGATGTGGCGCTTCTGGCGGGCCCTGCCGCCCAAGGGCAAGATCGGCGTGTTCCTCGGCTCCTGGTACACCTGGCCGATCCTCAACCGGGTGCGCGGCGTCACCAAGGCGGCCGACCTGGAGCAGAGCCTGGATCGGGCCAAGCAACTGGAGACCATGCTGGTCGACGAGGGCGCGCTGATCATCAAGTTCTGGCTGCACCTGTCCAAAGAAAAGCAGGAGAAGCGGCTCAAGAGCCTGGAGAAGAACCCGCTCACCCGCTGGCGGGTCACCGACCGCGACTGGAAACGGTTCAAGGCCTACGACAAGTTCCAGGAGGTGCACGAGCAGGTGATCCGCCAGACGAGCACCGCCGACGCCCCCTGGCTGATCGTCGAGGGCGAGGACGCCAACTACCGCAGCCTCACCGTGGGCAAGGTGATCCTCAAGGCCCTGCGCGACCGGCTCGACCAGGAGCCGGCGCCGCCGCGACCGGTGGCCGCGCCCACGCCCATGCCGCCGGTGGACGACCTGCACCTGCTGCGCACCCTGGACATGACCCAGGCCATCGGCAAGGACGCCTACAAGGACAAGCTGGAGAAGGAACAGAACCGGCTCAGCCAGCTCACCCGCGACCCCAAGTTCAAGTACATGTCGGTGATCGCGGTGTTCGAGGGCAACGACGCCGCCGGCAAGGGCGGCTGCATTCGCCGCGTCACCGGCGCGCTCGACGCCCGCTGGTACCAGGTCATCCCCATCGCCGCGCCCACCGAGGAGGAACGGGCCCAGCCCTACCTGTGGCGGTTCTGGCGGCACCTGCCGCGCAAGGGCCGGGTGACCATCTTCGACCGCTCCTGGTACGGCCGGGTGCTGGTCGAGCGGGTGGAGGGATTCTGCTCCGAGGCCGACTGGATGCGCGCCTACGGCGAGATCAACGAGTTCGAGGCGCAGATGGACCGGCACCACCTGGTGGTGGTCAAGTTCTGGCTGGCGATCACCAAGGACGAGCAGCTGCGCCGCTTCGAGGAGCGGCAGCAGGTCGCCTTCAAGACCTTCAAGATCACCGACGAGGACTGGCGCAACCGCGAGAAGTGGGAGGACTACGAGCACGCGGTGTGCGACATGGTCGACCGCACCAGCACCCTGGTGGCGCCGTGGACCCTGGTCGAGGCCAATGACAAGAACTTTGCCCGCATCAAGGTGCTCAGGACCCTGTGCGCGCGTATCGAGGAGCGGCTGGAGCGGCTGCGGGCCGAGAACGTGGACTACCTGGACAAGCCGAAGAAGCGGCGCTGAGCGGGGCGCCGCGGCCGGCGGCGGTTGACAGGCAGCCTGTGCGCGGGTACGATCGACCACTTTGCCAGTGCGCGGAGTCCGGGGTTTGGAGGGAGCCGGGACAACAACCGTGTGGCGCTCAACAAACCTGGAAACGTGGAGGTACTGAGGATGCACAAAATGCTGATGGTCTGGATGGCGGCGCTGCTGCTGCTCCTGCCGGCAACGATGGCCCGGTCCGGCGAGCACCGGCTCGGCGGCGGCGTCAACTACTGGGTGGCGCTGGAGGACCTGGACGAGGACGACGTGGACGAGGACGGCTTCTCCTACCTGTTCAGCTACCAGTACATGATGGACTGGATCGGGATTGAACTCGACGTGGAACTGCTGCCCGACCGGTTCGGCGAGGACGCGGTGGCCCCGGCCGCCTGGTTCCTTCTGGGCGAGACCCTGTACGCCGGCGCGGGCATCGGCATCGCCAACTATGACGGCGATTTCGCCGACGAGCCGTTCTTCGCCCTGCGCGCCGGGCTCAACCTGGAGGTGCTGCCGAGCCTGTACGCGGACCTGTCGGTGAACTACCGGTTCAACGACGAGGCCGACCTGGAGGATGACGACCGCAACATCGACACGGACACGCTCTTCCTCGGCGCGGCGGTGCGCTTCAGCCTGTAACACCCATCCCCATCACGAACAAAAGGGGCTCCGGCGGTATCGCCGGGGCCCCTTTTTTCATGCCGTCGCGCGTCGGGCGAACCCGGCCGGCGCTACTCGTGGCGCAGGGCGTCGATGGGATCGAGCCGGGCCGCCCGGCGGGCCGGGAAGAAGCCGAAGATCACCCCGATGGCGGCGGAGAAGAGGAAGGAGAGGAGGTTGGTGAGCGGGTCGAACAGGTAGGGGATGCCCATCATCCGGGCAATGGTCATCGAGGCCCCGGCCGCCAGCGCGAGGCCAATCAGCCCGCCCAGGCTGGCCAGCACCACCGCCTCGATCAGGAACTGGAGCAGCACCTCGCGCTCCAGCGCGCCGATGGCCAGGCGGATGCCGATCTCGCGGGTGCGCTCGGTCACCGACACGAGCATGATGTTCATGATGCCGATGCCGCCCACCAGCAGGCTCACCGCGGCCACCGCGCCGAGCAGCATGGTGAGGATGCGGGTGGTGCCGGTGAGGGTCTCGGCGATCTGGCGGGTGTCCATGACGCGGAAGTTGTCATCCTCGTTCTCGGCGATGTTGCGCCGTTCGCGCATGAGCAGCACCAGCTGTTCCTTGGCCGCGTCGATGGAGGCGCCCTCGCGCACGGCCACGGTCAGCCGGCTCACGTCCTGGGTGCCGGTGAGACGGCGCTGCACGGTGCGCAGCGGCATGATCACGGTGTCGTCCTGGTCGCTGCCCATGGCCGACTGGCCCTTGGCCTTGAGCAGGCCGACCACCTCGCAGGAGAACTGCTTGATGCGGATGTCGCTGCCCACCGGGTTCTGGGTGCCGAACAGGTTGCTGCGCACCGTTTCGCCGATGACGCACACCGCCCGGCCGGAGCGCTCCTCGGTTTCGCTGAACTCGCGGCCGCTGACGATCTCCCAGTTGCCGGCGCGGAAGTAGTCGTTGGTGCTCCCGTTGACGATGGTCGACCAGTTGCGCGCCTGGTAGACCGCGGTCACCGACAGGCTGGCCACCGGCGCCACCGCGTCGATGGTGGTGATCTGGGTGCGGATCGCCTCCACGTCGGCGAGCTTGAAGTTGGGTGCCGCGTCCGCGGTCGGGCCGAACCGCTGGCCCGGCCGGAGCATGAGCAGGTTGGAACCCATGCTCGAGATCTGGTCGGACACCGAGCGGGTGGCGCCCTTGCCCAGGGTGACCATGGTGATCACCGCGGCCACGCCGATGACCACGCCGAGGATGGTGAGAAAGGAGCGCAGCACGTTGCGGGTGATGGCCCGCAGGGACAGGAGGAGCGTATTCCAGAGCATCAGGCGGGCCCTCCGTTTTTGGTGTCGCTCTCCACCCGGCCATCGACGAAGCGGACCATTCGGCGGGCATGGGCGGCCATGTCCGGTTCGTGGGTGACCATGAGCACGGTGATGCCCTGGTCGTGGTTGAGACCGGTGATCAGCTCCATGATCTCCTCGCTGGTGCGCGTGTCCAGGTTGCCGGTGGGTTCGTCGGCGAGCAGCACCGTGGGTTCGGTGACGATCGCCCGGGCGATGGCCACCCGTTGCTGCTGGCCGCCGGAGAGTTCGCCCGGGGTGTTCTTCTCGCGGCCGGCAAGGCCCACCCGGGCGAGGGCCTCGCGCGCCGCGGCGTGGCGCTCGGCGGTCGGCACGCCCCGGTAGATGAGCGGCAGCTCGACGTTTTCCAGCGCGCTGGTGCGCGCCAGCAGGTTGAACCCCTGGAACACGAAGCCCAGGCAGTGGCGCCGCAGCAGCGCCCGCTGCTTGCGGTCGAGCCGCTCGACCGCCAGCCCCTGGAACAGGTAGCTGCCGCTGGTGGGCGTGTCCAGGCAGCCGAGGATGTTCATGGCGGTGGATTTGCCCGAGCCGGAAGGCCCCATGATGGCCACGAACTCGCCCGCCTCGATGGTGAGGTCCACCCCCTTCAGGGCCTGGAAGGCGGCCGCGCCCTGGCCGTAGGTCTTGGTGATGCCGCTCAAGGCGATGAGGGGGGCCGGTTCGTTCATGGCTTGACCGGCTGGGCCTCGGTGATCACCTCCATGCCGGCCCGCAGCTCGCCGGCGGTGACCTCGGTGTGGCGGCCGTCGGTGGCGCCAAGCTGCACCGGAACCGCCACCGGCGCGCCGTTCTGCAGGGTCCAGAGGCGCTGCTCGCCCCCGGTGGGCGTCTGCGCCTGCGGCGCCCGGCGGGCCGAGGACGGCGGCCGCGGCAGGAGCATGCCGAGCGCGCCGCGGTTGTTGTTCGGTTTTTTCACCGCCGCCTCCGGGTCGGGAGGGGTGAAGCGCAGGGCCGCGTTGGGCACGAGCAGGACGTTGTCGCGGGTGAGGGTGGTGATCTCGGCGGTGCCGGTCATGCCCGGCCGCAGGCTGAGGTCCTTGTTGTCCACCGCCAGCACGCCCGGGTAGGAGATGACCCCGTCCTTGTCGTTGGCGCCGTAGCCGATGCGGGTGAGCATCGCCCGGTAGCGCCGGCCCGGCCAGGCGTCGACGCTGAACTCCGCCTTTTGCCCGACCGCCGCCTGGCCGACATCGGCCTCGTCCACGTCCACCTGCAGTTCCATGGTGGTCAGATCCTCGGCGAGCACGAACAGCACCGGCGCCTGGAAGGAGGCGGCCACGGTCTGGCCCGGCTCCACCTTGCGGCTGAGCACCACGCCGTCAAAGGGCGAGCGCAGGTGGGCCTTGTCGATGTTGGTCTGGTCGGTCTTGAGGGTGGCCTCGGCCTGGCCGACCGCGGCCCGGGCGCTGGCCTCGGCCGCCTCGGCCCGCTTGACCGCGGCCACGGCCGTGTCCATCTCGCTTTTGGAGGGCACCTTGCCGCCGGACAGGGCGGCCACCTGGCGGAACCGGGCCAGGTCGGCGCGCACCTCGGCCACCGTGGCCTGGGCTTCCAGCACCTTGGCCCGGGCCGCGGCCAGGTTGGCCCGGGAGCGGGCCACCGCGTCCTCGAGCTTGGCCAGGTCGAGCCGGGCCAGCACCTGGCCCTTGGTCACCCGGTCGTTGTCGTCCACGTACACGGTTTCGACGATGCCGGAGAGTTCGCTGCCCACCTCCACCTGGTTGGTGGGCTGCAGGTTGCCGGTGGCCGAGATCCGGACCACCAGGTTGCCGGTGGCCGCCGGTTCGGTGCGGTAGCGAAAGGCCGGGGCGCTGCCGCGGCGGTTGACGAGGGCCAGGGTGAGGCCGGCTGCGAGGAGCAGGACCAGGGCGGGGATCAGCCAGCGGCGCCATGGGGGCCTGCGGCCGCCGCCGGTGACAAGCCTGGCGAGCTTCGCGTTCTGGTCGTTGCCGTTTGTTTCCGGTGCGTTCATTGCGGTTCCTTTGCGGGCAGGGGCTCGGTCGACCAGCCGCCGCCCAGGGCCTTGTAGAGACGGATCTGGGCGCGGGCCAGCTCGCCGGTACTGCCGGCCAGCTGTTCGTCCAGGCTGAGTTGGGTGCGCTGCGCGTCGAGCACGCTGAGGAAGTCGGCCAGGCCGCTGGCGTAGCGGTACTCGGCGATGGCCAGGGTGGTGCGGGCGGCGGCCGCGGCCTCGGCCAGCTTGGCCCGCCGGGCGTCGGTGTTGGCCACCGCGGTGAGCGCGTTCTCGACCTCCTCGAGGGCGGCGAGCACGGCCGCGCGGTAGGCGAGGCGCGCCTGTTCGACCAGGGCGTCCTGGATCTCGATGTTGGCGGCGATCCGGCCGGCGTTGAACACCGGCGCGGTGATGCCGCCGAACAGGGAGTGGGTGTTGGCGTCGCGGTCGGCGAGTGCGTCCAGTTCGAGCGCCTCCAGGCCGAGCGACCCGGACAGCCGGAAGCTCGGGTAGCGGGCGGCCTCGGCCTCGCCAAGCCGCGCGGTCTGGGCGGCCAGGCGCCGTTCGGCCACGCGCACGTCCGGCCGCTGACGCAGGGTGTCGGCCGGGATGGCGGCAACGATCTCCGCGGCGGCCAGCGGGATGGGCCGGTCCGCGTGCACCAGGCTCTCGAGTTCGCCCGGGTTGCGGCCGAGCAGCACGGCCAGCCGGTTTTTCGCCTCGGTCACGGCGGTACGCAGGGGCGGCAGCACGGCGCGGGTGCTTTCCAGGTCGGTGGTGGCCTGGGCCAGGTCGAGTTCCGACACCAGCCCGGCCTGCTGCCGCCAGCGGATGATCTGGTGGTTCTCGCCGCGGGAGGCGATGCTCTCTTCGGCGATGGCCAGCCGCTGTTCGGCGGTGCGCAGGTCGATGTAGTTGAGCGCCACCTCGGCGGCGAGCGATACGCGCGTGTCAGAGAGCGACTCGACGCTCGCCTCCAGGTCGGCCTGGGCCGCCTCGACCGAGCGGCGCACCCCGCCGAACACGTCCAGCTCCCAGCTGGCGTCGAAGCCGGCGCTGTACAGCTCGCGCGTGCTGCCCGAGCCGCTCTGGCCGCTCGAGCGGCTGCGGGAACCGGACAGCGACGCGTCCACCGACGGCGCCAGCGCCGCCCCGGCCACCCCGCGCCGGGCCCGGGCCTCGCGCAGCCGCGCGCGCGCCTGGGCCAGGTCGAGGTTGGCGGCCAGCGCGTCCGCCACCAGCCGGTCGAGCACCGGGTCGCCAAACCCGTGCCACCAGCGGGCGAGCAGGACCGCGTCCATGGCGTCCGTCCCGGTCCCGGCGGACCACCCGGCCGGCACGGCCAGCTGCGGCTCGCTGTAGTCCGGGCCGACGGCGGCACAGCCGCCCAGGGCGACGGCGAGCAGGGCGGCGACGCAGGCTCCGCGCCGGCAACGGTCGAGCAGGGCGGGCATCACTTACAAGAGCTCGCGGACCGCAGCGATGACCCGGTCCTCGTTGGGGATGTACCACTGCTCCAGGGGCGGGCTGGCCGGCACCGGGATGTCCGGGCCGCACACCCGCCGCAGCGGCGCCTTGAGGCTGTCCAGGGCCTCTTCCATGACCACGGCGGCGATCTCGCCGCCAAAACCACCGGTGCGGTTGGCCTCGTGCACCACCACCAGCCGGCCGGTGCGACGCACCGAGGCGAGGATGGTGGCGGTGTCGAGCGGCGCCAGGGTGCGCAGGTCGACCACCTCCGCCTCGATGCCGTCCGCGGCCAGCCGGTCGGCCGCGCGCAGGGCCACGCCCACCATCTTCGACCAGGCGACCACGGTCACGTCGCGGCCGGGCCGCTTGATCTCGGCCGGGCCGATGGGGACCAGGTGCTCGCCCTCGGGCACCGGGCCGAACTGGAAGTAGAGGAGCATGTCCTCGAGGATCACCACCGGGTTGGGGTCGCGGATGGCGCTTTTGAGGAGCCCCTTGGCGTCCGCCGGGGTGGACGGCATGACCACCTTGAGCCCGGGGCAGTGGGCCAGCCAGGCCTCCAGGTTGTGCGAGTGCTGGCAGCCGGCGCCGAAGCCCGCGCCCGCCTTCACGCGCACCACCAGCGGGAAGCTCGACTTGCCGCCGGAGAGGTAGCGCAGCTTGGCCGCGTGGTTGACGATCATGTCCGAGGCCAGGGTGAGGAAGGGCGCGAACATGATCTCCACCACCGGCCGGAGGCCCGCCTCGGCCGCACCCACCGCCAGGCCGGCGATGGCCGCCTCGGACACCGGCGTGTCGCGCACCCGTTTCGGGCCGAAGGTGTCGAGCAGCCCGGCCGTGGGCAGCAGGGGGCTCGCGTGGATGCCCACGCCCACCCCCTCGCCGGCGAGAAACACCGCCGCATCCCGTTCCATCTCCTCGCGCAGACCCTGATTGATGGCCTGGCCCATTCCCAGCTGCTGCATGGCGTCGCTCCTTGTGGTGGTCATTGGCTGTTCACGCGAACACATCTTCGAGCGCCTCGGGCGGTTCGGGGTAGGGGCTGTCCTCGGCGAAGCGGACGGCCGCCTGCACGGTGGCCGCCACCTCGGCCTCCAGGGCCGCGACCCGCGCCTGGTCGAGCAGGCCGGCGGCCAGGAGCCGCTCCCGGGCGAGGGCGAGCGGACAGCGGCGCTGCCAGGCTTCGATTTCCTCGCGCGGCTGGTAGAGCTGGTGGTCGGCCTCGCCGTGACCGCGCCAGCGGTAGGTCTTGCATTCGATCAGGGTCGGTCCGCTGCCGGCCAGGGCGCGCGCCCGTGCCTCGGCCGTGACCGCGTACACCGCCTCGGCGTCGTTGCCGTCCACCACCACCCCGGCCATGCCGTAGCCCGCGGCCCGGTCGGCGATGTGCACGGCCCGGGTGTGCTCCTCGAACCGCTGGGCTCCGGCGTACTGGTTGTTCTCGCAGACGAACAGCACCGGCAGCTGCCACAGGGCGGCCAGGTTGAGGGCCTCGTGGAACGAGCCCTCGTCGGCGGCGCCGTCACCGATGAAGCACACCGTCACCGCCTGCTCGTCCCGGTACTGCTGGGCAAAGGCCCGGCCGACGGCAATGGGCGGCCCGGCGCCGACCACGGTGGACGTGCAGGGCGCGTTGACCTCGGGCACGGCCAGGTGCAGGGTGCCGCTCTTGCCCCGGTTGCAGCCCGTGGCCCGGCCGAAGATCTCGGCCATGAGCGTGTTCGGGTCCGCGCCCTTGGCGAGCAGGTGGCCGTGGCTGCGGTGGTTGGTGATGATCGCGTCCGCCGGTTCGAGCGCGGCGCAGACCCCGGCCGCGACCCCCTCCTGGCCGGTGCAGAGGATCATCATGCCGTGGATCGTGCCTTCGATCCTGCAGAGTTCGGTGAGCGCCTCCTCGAACCGGCGGGTGAGGAGCATGGCGCGGTGCATTTCCAGCTTTTTGGCAGTGGTTGGGTGCATGGGTTCTCCTGGTGATGGAATCCGGGCGGGCAGGCGAAAAGGGCAGGCCGCCACTGGTTCGCTGCTTCAGGTCCGCTCAGCGCCGGTGCCGCGCAGGCTGCGCCAGGTGGGCCGTTCGAGGAAGCTGCCCGCGACCGCCGCCTCCATCTCGAGGAACAGGGTCCAGGGCATGGCAAAGGTCAGGCAGTGGGCGCCGAGCTGGCCGCGCACGTACTTGCGCGCCGAGAGGTCGGTCAGCCCGACCACGGCCCGCGGTGCGGGCGCGCGGGCCTCGGCCCAGGGCAGGATGCCGATGGTCTGGCAGCCGGCGGCCCAGGGGATGGTGACGTTGTCCCGGCCCGGGCGGCTGTAGTTGGCGAGGATGACCAGGGCGGACAGCTGGTCCGCGTCCACGACCAGGACCACGGTGGTCGGCGTCTCGACCTCGGGGTCGACGCCGGCCAGCGGCGTGAACACCACCTGGGCGCCGTGGTCCATGAGCGGCAGTTCGCCCAGCCACTCGGCCACCAGCTCCGGGGACTGCTGGTAGCGTTCGCCCGCAAGGAAATTGTCGACGAACTCGCGGCCGGCACGGCCGGCCATGGCCTCGGCCACCTGCCTGCCCTCGGCGGACCGGCTGTTGCCGGAACTGAGGAAGCGGGCGAAGCAGTCCTCCCCGCCGGGGAAACGGCTATAGGCGTTGCCGAAGCCGAGCCCGACCCCGCCGCCCCAGCAGCCGTAGGTGGTGGCGTCGGCGGCCGCGGTCCGGCCGCGGGCGGCGTTGGCGAACAGGAACATGACGCAGCCCCACTTGCCCGGCTTGAAGCGCAGGGCATCGACGGGTGCGGTGTCGGTGAGCAGGATGGCGACCGGCTGGTGTTCGAGGCCGAGCGCCGATGCGATCTTCGATTCCATGCACTGTCTCCAGGGGTTGGCGCGGGACGGGCTTCAGCGGGTCGCGGCGGTGCAGCCGCGCAGCCCGCCCAGGGAGAAGCGGGTGATGTGGTCGGCGATCCGCTCGATGTCGGCCGGGTCGAAGGACTGCGGCCGGAGCGCGGCGATCACCCGCCGGGCGGTGAAATGGTGCAGGCACTGGCCGACGATGCTCATCGCAGAGAGGAACAGCCGCTCGCTCTCCTGCCCGGGCGTCACCCGCCCCTCATCGAGCAGGTCGGCGAGGATGTCCACCAGCACGGTGTACTGGCTCCTGATCGAACCCTGGGCCAGCTGACCCAGCGCCCCGGTGGGCGCGGCGATCTCCCGGGCCATGAGCTGGCCGTGCCAGGCGGGGATGCCCTCGTCGAGCAGGCGGAGAAGAAAGGCGCGGATGAAGCTGCGCAGCCGCTCCTGGGGGGTGGCATCCCCGGACAGGCCGGCGTCCGGGGGGTAGGTGGCCACGGCCGAACGGTGCGAGTAGTCGAGCACCGCGGCGTACAGCCCTTCCTTGTCGCGGAAGTGGTAGTTGATCGCGCCCAGGTGGGTGCCGGCGCGGCGGCAGATCTCGCGCACCGTGGCCGAGCGGAAGCCGTCCCGGGCGAACACCTCGCCCGCGGCAAGGATCAGGCGGGTCTTGGTGTTTTCTTCGCTGGTGCCGGTGGCTGTCATCCTCTCCTCCGCTGAGGTGTGTGGAACTGATGTTTGGAACATTTGTTCGTATCTGTCAAGGCCAATCGCTGCGGTCCGAGTGGGGCCCTTTGCCGGCGGCACGGTGTGCGGCCAAAAAAAAACCGCGACCGGCAAGGGTCGCGGGATCTGGCCACGAGGGGTGGACGACTGCCGGCCTGTGCGGCCGGCCGGATCCTCTCAGGTGGTGCGGTTGAATTTGCCGCCGCCCTTGCTCCGTTTTTTCATGAGGACGCCGGCCACCACGAAGAAGGCGAGGAACAGGGCGAAGCCGGCCCCCAGGCCGATGAAGAACGTACCCCAACCGCTGCCCTTGGCCGTGGCCGGCGCGGGCGCGGCGTCGGGCTCGCTGGCGCCTTCGCCCTCGCCCCGGGCTGCCGAAGCCGCCGGCGTGTCGGTGGCAAAGGTCGGCCCGGCGGCGGGCTGGACCGCTGCCGGCGCGGCAGCCGGCGGCGGCGTTGCGGGCGTGGCCGGGGTGGTGGCGGCGGTGATCGCCTCGGGCCGCGGCGGCACCATGGCAAAGCCCTTGCCGAGCAGTTCCATGGCCTTGGCGTCCCGCACCTTGCGGTCGGCGCTGCCCATCACCAGGCTGATGATGCGCACCCCGCCCCGCTTGGCGGTGGCGGCGATGGAAAAGCCGGCCGCCTGGTAGTAGCCGGTCTTGAAGCCGTCGCTGCCCGGCACCTGGCCGAGCAGCTTGTTGTGGTTGTGCATCATGAAGGTGTCGTTGCGGAAGCCCCGGCTCTTCATGCCTGTGTACTTGAAGGTATCGGGTTTCTTGGCCAGTTCCCGGCAGAGGATGGCCAGGTCGCGGGCCGTGGTCACGTCCGGTTCCTGGCCCTCGGACGGCGGCAGGCCGTGCACCGAGTGGAAGCGGCTGTTCTTCATGCCCAGGGCCTCGGCCTTCTGGTTCATCAGGGCCACGAACCCCTCCTTGGAGCCGGCGACGTGGGTGGCCAGGGCCACGGCCGCGTCATTGGCCGACTGGACCATGAGGGCGTAGAGCAGCTCCTCCACCGTGAACTGCTCCTTGGGGTCCAGGTAGACCTGGGAGCCGCCGGTCTTGTAGGCCTCCGCGGTCACCGGTACCATCTCGTCGAGTTTGAGCAGTCCCTGGTCGATGCGGTCGAGGAGCACGTACAGGTCCATCAGCTTGAGCACGCTCGCCGGGTAGACGCGGGCGTCGGCGTTGTCCTCGAAGAGGACGTTGCCGGTGTCGGCGTCGATCACCAGGGCGGACACGTACGGCGATTTGTTGATGGGCTGGATCGGGTTGCGGGCCGCCCACACCGGGGCGGCGGCGAGGATGAGGACGAGCAGGCAGAGGACAAAACGTTGCATGGCTGAAGACTCCTTGGTGCGTACGCGACCGGGTCGCGCGGTTGAACGGGGTGCAGGCGGCACGGGCTGGTTGTACCGACGAAGCCCCGCGCTGTCAAACAGTTCTTGGTTTTTCCCGCATGAGTTGGCGCAGTTGCGTCCCGGCGCCGGTCGCGGCTAGAACGCCACCACCTCGGCCCGGGCGGCCAGGCGGACCATCTCCCGCTGCCAGTCCCCGCCGCCCAGGTATTCGGCCAGGAGCACGGCCAGGTGCGCCGGCCGCACGCCCAGGGTGCGGTTGCGGCCCAGGCCGGACAGGCAGGAGGGACAGTTGGTGACGATCACCCGGTCGTTCAGGTCGCCGCCGGTGACCTCGGCGAGCGCGTCCCGCTTGCGCGCGAGCATGGCATTGGTGATGTCCGGCCGGGAGAGCGACAGGGTGCCGGCCTCGGAGCAGCAGCCGGGCACGCTCACCGCCTCGCCGCCGAGCCGCCGCACCAGCTGCGCGCCCTCGCCCTGGAGGGAATCGTGGCAGGGCGCGTGGTAGAGAAAGCGCCTGGCCTGGTCCCGCCGGAACCGCTCCGGCGCGTGCTCGAGCACGAAGCTGGAGACGTCGGCGATCATGGCGCCGAAGATATCCTCCACCCCCAGTTGGTGCAGGGCCTCGCGACAGGTGCCGCAGCTCACCGCCACCGCGTCGAATTTCAGGTAGCCGAGCATCTCGCGGATCTGGCTGAGGACGATGGTGTCGCGCAGGGTGACGTCGTCGTGCATGGTGCGCTTGGCGTTGGCCCGGGCCGGGAAGCCGCAGCACAGGTGCGGCGGTGGCAGCACCACCCGCACCCCGGTGGCGAGCAGCACGTACACCGCGGCCATGGCCACCTCGCTGTAGAGCCGCTCCGAGCCGCAGCCCGGGAAATAGAACACGGTCCTGGCGGCGGGCTCCGGCGGCTGCAGGAGCAGGGCCTCGTTCAGGCCGTAGCGGGGCAGGGCGTCGCGCAGGGTGGTTTTCGCGGGCGCCATCATCGGCGAGCGGAGCATGGCCACGAGCCGCCACTTGTTCGCGGCCAGCGGTTCCGGCGCCCGGGCGAGCAGGCCCGCGCCCAGCTGCTGGGCCCGCGCGCCCCACTCGACCACGGTCTTGCGGAACACCCGGTTGTAGACGCGGTTGCGCGTCTTCAGGTAGTGGAGCGACAGCCGGGTGGGCAGGGGCGAATGCTTGAAGCCGCGTTCGCTTAAGATCTCGCGTTCGAGCACGGACACCTGGGCGGTGTCGATGTCCACCGGGCAGGGCTTCAGGCACTTGCCGCAGAGGGTGCAGTGGTCGGCGATCTCCTCCAGGTTGCGCAGTTGGCTGAAGCGCGGAAAGTGCGAGCGCTGGGTGTCGTAGAGCAGGGCCTCGATGAGCGCGCCGATGGCCAGGTTCTTGTTGCGCGGGTGGTAGAACAGGTCGCTGCCCGGGTAGAACACGCAGCAGTCGGCCTTGCACTTGCCGCAGCGGATGCACTTGGAGATGCGGGCGCTGAGCGTCTCGAGCGAGTTGTACTTGAGGATGCGCGCCTCCAGCTCGAGCAGGTTGAACGAGGGGGTGAACACCCGTTCAAGGATGTCCGCGTCCTCGAGCTTGCCCGGGTTCATCACCCCGCCCGGGTCGACCTGGTGGCGGTAGGCTTGCAGTTCCTCGACCCGGTCGCGGTCGAGGAACTTGATCTTGGTGATGCCGATGCCGTGCTCGCCGCTGACCACGCCGCCGAGCGCCACCGCCCGTTCCATGACCGCGTCCGCGGTGCGGGCGGCCCGCTCCATCATGGCCCGGTCGTTGGAGAACACCGGGATGTTGACGTGCACGTTGCCGTCACCGGCGTGCATGTGGGTGGCGATGACGATGCGCCGCTGGCGTACCTCGGCGAAGATGCGGGTGAGGTTTTCGCTGATCCGCGGGAAGCCGCGGAACAGTTCGAGCAGGTCCTCCTTCAGCCTCCGCAGGTGGGTCTCGGTGCGCAGGGTGGCCGCGTCCCGTTGGTCGAGCCGCTCAAGGGTCCGGGTGCAGAGTTCGTCCGCCTTGGGCAGCTTGGCCTCGAGCCAGTCCGGGTCCTCGATGGGTTCGGCCGTGGGCAGATAGGCCATCACCTCGGCCACCACGCTCTTTTTGTTGAACAGGTCCTCGGCCAGGTTGCACTCGTCCACGAAGCGGGCGAACTCGGCCAGGGCGGCGAGCGGCAGGACGATGTCCTCGTTCAGCTTGAAGGCGTTGGTGCGGGCGGCGATGGCGCCCAGCCGCTTGCGGTCGCGCCAGAACCGCTGGGCCTCGTCCGCGTCGCTGGCGACAAAGATCTCGGTGTTGGCGTAGCCGGCCATGAGCGAGACCAGCCGTGCCTTGCCGCGCAGGATCTGCTCGGTGGTGTGGGCCACCATGTCGATGAGCAGCACCGCCTTGGGCGGTTCGCTGCGCGCGGCCTTGAACTTGTAGTTGATCGCCCGGATGTACTCCTCGTCGAAGTGCTCCAGCGCCATCAGCGCCTCTTCGCCCTGGTTGACGAACTGCTCGGAGATCTCCACGATCACCCGGCTGGCCTCGTCCATGTCCGGGCCGAAGAACTCCAGGCAGCAGGTGAGCTTCTTCTCGTAGGCCGGGTAGAGGATGAACTCGGCATCGACGATGACCCCGTCCGTGCCCTCCTTCTGCACCCCGGGCAGGCCGCCCAGGGCCTTGTTGGTGATGTCCTTCCACAGCCCGGGCTTGCGGATCTCGCTGCCGGCCAACTCGATCTGGCGCAGGGGGGCGCCGGCCGCGTCGCAGACCTCGAACAGCACCCGGTCGTCGGGCAGGATCTTGCGCATCCGGTGGTTGGTGCGGCGCACGCTGAGCCGGGTACCGCCGGGCATGGCCATGGTGTAGGCGAGCAGGTTGTCGATGGCCGTGCCCCAGAGCACCGCGGTCTTGCCGCCGGCGTTCTCGGCGATGTTGCCGCCGATGGTCGAGGCCCAGGCACTGGTCGGGTCGGTGGCGAACACCAGGCCGTGGCGCTCGGCGTACTGCATGGCGTCCTGGGTGATCACCCCGGCCTCCAGGCGGAGCACCGGCATCTGGCGCACCTGGCCGTCGTCGTCGGAGAATTCGCGCGTCTCGATGCCGTGGATGCGGTTGAGCTTCTCGGTGTTGATCATCACGCAGTCGGCCCGCACCGGCACCGCCCCGCCGGTGAGCCCGGTGCCGCCGCCGCGGGGAATGGCAAAGAGGCCCAGTTCCTCGATGGCTGCAAGCAGGCCGGCCACCTGTTCGCCCCCGGTGGGCCGGGCCACGGCCACGGGCAGGTGGAGGCGCCAGTCGGTGGCGTCGGTGGCGTGGCTGATCAGGGCAAAGGGGTCGAAGTGGACGTTGGCGGCGCCGATCTCCGCCCCCAGCCGCTTGCGGATGGCGCGCCGGCGGGCCGCGGCGCCGCCGATCTGGCGCTGCAGTTCGCGCATGCGCTCCCGGCACAGCCGCACCAGGTTGAGCACCTTGTCGCTCCGTTCCGGGACCACGCGCCCGCGTTGGGCCGTGGCCGCGATGATGTCCAGGTCCTTGCCCATGGTGCGGAAGAAGGCGAACCGCCGCCGGGGCGAGTCGATCAGTTCCTGGTAGAGAAAGGGATTGCGGTGGAGGATGAACAGGTCGCCCATGCAGCGCATCACCAGCCGGGCCGAACGGCCGGTGACCCGCTGGCTGCGCAGTTCCTCCAGGTCCTCCCAGAGGGCCGGGCCGAACAGGTGGCTGATGATCAGCCGGTCGTCGGCCGAAGTGAAATTGTACGGAATCTCGCGATGGTTGACTGCCTTCATGGCTTCTGCCGGGTGCGGGTTGGCAAGGGAGAGGGGCCCCGGCCCGGGCGGTGCCGGGGCCGGGGCGGAAAAGCGGACATATGTACCACAGAGAGCGGGTCGGCGCAATGGCTTCCCCTTGCCAGCGCCCTGTTCAGGCCGCCAGGTCGAGGGCCGGGCCGTCGGCGAAGAAGCGCTCCCTGAAGGCGTCCCGGGCCGGGGCCGAGCCGATCACCGCCACCAGGTCCCTGGCCCGGAAGCGGAAGTCCGGACCCGGGTTGGGCTCCAACTGGTCGTCGCGGAGCACACCCACCACCGACACGCCGGTGCTCTTGCGGATCTCGGCCTGGCCGATGGTCTGGTCCACCAGCGGCGAGGCGTCGCTGATGCTCACCCACTGCAGGTCGAACTGGTGTTCGGCCGAGCGGAACTGCCCCAGGGTGCGGTAGGGCTTGCTCTGGCTCATGCCGGCGGAGAAGTACTCCTGGCGCAGGCTCTCGGTCTGGCGCTGCACCTCGGTGGCCGGGATGCGCAGGCCCAGCAGCACCTGGCGGGTCATCTCCAGGCCGGCCTCGAGTTCCGGGTAGACCAGGTCGGTCACCTGCAGCTCGCTGAACAGCTCGAAGAAGTCCGGGTCGGAGAGACGGGCGACCACGGCGATGGCGCTGTTCACCTTGCGCACCGCGGCCACGATGGTGCGGCTCTCGACGATGCCCGGCAGGGTGACCACGAGCATGGAGGCATGGGCCACCGCGGCCGCCTCGAGCACGATCTCGTGGCTGGCGTCGCCGTAGACCACCGCGAACCCGGCCTGCTGGGCCTGTTCCACCCGCCGCTGGTCGAGTTCGATGATGACAAACGGGATGTCCAGGCGGTCCAGGGTGGTGGCGATCTGGGTGCCCACCCGGCCGCCGCCGGCGATCACCACGTGGCCCTCGAAGCCGGTGTCCGGGAAGTTCATCGATTCGAGCTGCTCCTTCTGGAACCAGCGCTTCTTGAGGGCGTAGAGGCGGCTCGTCTGGGCCGAGACCACCGGGGTGAGGATCATGGTCAGCACCGCGGTGGTCAGGATCAGGTTGTAGAGTTCACTGTCGATGGATTTGGTGGACATGCCGATCTGGGCGAGCACGAACGAGAACTCGCCGATCTGGAACAGCCCCAGGCCGACCGCGATGGGGATGACGTTGCCGTAGCGGAACAGCCAGGCGAGCGCGGCGAAGATGAGCCCCTTGCCCACGCCGACGAGCAGCACCAGGAGCAGGATGGTGCCGAAGTGGTGGAGCAGGAAGCGCGGGTCGAGCAGCATGCCCACCGAGGCGAAGAAGAGCAGGCCGAAGATGTCGCGCAGGGGAATGATGTCACTGAGCGCCTGGTGGCCGTAGTCCGACTCGTTGAGCACCATGCCGGCGATGAAGGCGCCGAAGGCGAACGACAGCCCCACCAGGTAGGTGGCGTAACCGACGCCCAGGCCGATGGCGATGATCGCCAGCAGGAACAGCTCGCGGCTGCCGAGCCGGGCGATGTGGCGCATGATCCAGGGCAGCAGCTTGGCGCCGAGCAGGAACATGGAGGCCAGGAAGACGGTCGCCTTGAGCCCGGCCTGGCCGAGTTGGGCCAGTCCGGCCGAGGGGTCGTTCATGAGCGGCAGGACGATGACCATGGGCACGATGGCCAGGTCCTGGACGATGAGCATGCCGATCATCACCTTGCTCGACAGGGTGCCGAGCCAGCCCTGGTTCATGAGCGTCTTGAGCAGCACCATGGTGCTGGAGAGGCTGATCATGGCCCCGAACCAGACCGAGGTCTTCAGGTCCCAGCCCATGAGTTTGCCGATACCGATGCCGAGGCCGGTGGTCAGGACCATCTGCAGGGGCGTGCCGACCAGGGCGATGTACTTGACCGGCTTGAGATCCTTGTGCGAGAACTCGAGCCCCAGGGCGAACAGCAAGAGCGCCACGCCGATCTCGGCGAGCCGCTCGATGTCGTGCACCTCGGTGATGGTCAGGCCGCCGGTGTGCGGGCCGAGGAGCACACCGGCGAGGATGTAGCCGAGAATGAGCGGCTGGCGCAGCCGCTGCATGAGCAGGCCGCAGAAAAAGGCGGCGAGGACGAGCAGGATGATGTCGGTGGTGATTCCCATAACAGGTGCGGTGCAAGGGTTGCGGGCGATCGGCGCGTTCAGGTTCGGGTTCGGGGACGCCGGAGGCGTTGCACTATACCAGCCCTGCGGTCGGCGCGCAGCAGGTTCCCGGCGGCAGGACGCACGGTTGCCCTGGCGGACACTGTCCTGTCCATTTTTTCTCTTCTAAACCGTATAATTGTTTTGACCATCGGAGAACAAAGAGCTATTGGTTGGACCAATATTTTCGAGAGGAGGAACCATGGCCGCGCCCGGAGCCGAGAAACGCTACGCCTATACCGTGGTGGTCGAACGGATGTGCGAGCAGATCCGCACCGGCGCACTCCTTCCGGGCGACCGGTTGCCGCCGGAACGGCAGCTGGCCCGGGAGCTTGCGGTGTCGCGCACCAGCGTGCGCCAGGGGCTGCAGGCCCTGGCCGAGCGGGGCGTGGTCGAGAGCCGCCAGGGCGACGGCACCTATGTTGCCGACGAACTCACCGCCTCCTTCCCGGGTGACGCCATCCTCGATGTGCTCAACCGGGAGCGCGGCGTGCTCGGCGACATCCTCGAGTTCCGCCGCCTGCTCGAACCGCAGATCGCCGCCCTGGCGGCCCGGCGCATCGATGCGGCCGGCATCGACCGGCTCAAAGTGGTGGTCTGCGACCAGCAGCGGGCCCTTCTCGCCGGCCGGGAGGACAGCGGTTTGGACGCCGAGTTCCACCGGTTGCTCGCCGAATGCGCCGGCAACCGGGTGCTGGTGCGGGTGATGGCCGCCCTGCGCGCCACCGTGGACGAGACCCGCGCCGCCGGGCTGCGGACCAGCGGCCGGCGGAGCGCCTCCATGGAGGGTCACCTGCGCCTCCTCGACGCCCTCGAGGCCGGGGACGCGAACGCGGCGCGGGCCGCCATGGAACGTCATATCAACGAGATCGGCACGCACCTGCTCGGCGCCGGCGATCGACAACACCAACACACGGCGCCGCCCGGCACGACCGGAGGCCGAGAGGGAGGGAAGGACAATGACCATTGACATCATGGTGATGTACGCACTGGTGGGATTGATTGCCGGGGTCCTGGCCGGACTGCTCGGCGTGGGCGGCGGCATCGTCATCGTGCCCATGCTGGTGTTCTGCTTCGTCCGCCAGGGCGTGCAGCCCGAGGTGATGATGCACCTGGCGCTCGGCACCTCGCTGGCGAGCATCATGTTCACCTCCATCTCCAGCTGCCTCGCCCACCACCGCCGCGGCGCGGTGCTGTGGGAGATCGTCCGGCGGATCACCCCGGGCATCCTCCTTGGCACCTTTCTCGGCACCTTTGTCGCCTCGCGCCTGTCCACCGGTTTCCTGCGCGTCTTCTTCTGCGTGTTCCTCTACGTCATCGCCACCCAGATGCTCTTGAACAAAAAACCCAAGCCCTCGCGCGAGCTGCCGGGCGCGGGCGGCATGTTCGGGGTGGGCGGCGTCATCGGCGTGGTCTCGGCCCTGGTGGGCATCGGCGGCGGCTCGCTGTCCGTGCCCTTCATGATCTGGAGCAACGTGCCCGCGCACCGCGCCGTGGGCACCTCGGCGGCCATCGGCTTCCCCATCGCCGTGGCCGGCGCGCTCGGCTACGTGGTCAACAACCTGCACACCGCCGGCCTGCCGGAGTGGAGCCTGGGCGGCGTCTACCTGCCGGCGCTGTTGTTCATCGTCTGCGGCAGCGTGCTCACCGCCCCGTTCGGCGCCCGCCTGGCCCACGCCCTGCCGGTGGACAAGCTCAAGCGGATCTTCGC
>ERZ1645187.1738-NODE-1738-length-19766-cov-25.293389_pt1 | contig 19766 bp, 15 predicted proteins | sample MGYA00575352_ERZ1645187 | MGnify/ENA primary metagenome ERZ1645187 (study PRJEB40837, sample SAMN11349314) | freshwater sediment metagenome | isolation source: river sediment | host: Sediment | place: India: Wazaribad , New Delhi | collected 2017-02-21 ... | reverse complement strand
AGTTAATGAATACAGAAGCGCCGAACGAAAGTTCGGCGCTTTGTGTTTTATAATAGTTCTGTTTGCTATTTAAGATTAAAAATCCTCTTTCAGCACCGTTTCCATATTGCGCTCTGCCAATGCAGCAATCGTCAATGCCGGATTGGCGCAGCATGAGAAGCCCGGTATCATGGAGCCATCCATGCAATACAGATTGCTGTGTCCTTTGAGGCGGCCGTAGTAATCACTCGCCAGTCCCAGCACCGCACCGCCCAGCGGATGGTACGTGAAATCATCGCCGAATCCGTGTCCGCCGAAATAAAAAGTGCGGTCAAGTACACCGCCATTGGTGGCATTCAGCCGGTCTACAAAACTTTCCATCGCACGTCGTGAGATTTCCATTTGCGCACTGTCAAAATGCAGTTCTGCTTTTTCTGTAGATGGATTATAGGTGAAATAGCCGCGCTCCGGATTTTTGGTAATCGCCAGCGTCAGCAATTGTCGCAGTTCGAGTCCGATCGGGAAAGGTGCCTGCTCCGCCAGCAGTGGCGCCACAGGATTGTTCAGGTCGCCGTAAGCCGTCACGGGTACAATACATTGTGTGGCACCCGTATCTTCATTCAGCAAAGTGCGCATCGCCATGATGTTGCCGTTGTTGCCCCAGTGTTTGCCTACTTCATCATTCAGTTTGGAAAGTCCGCCCATATGTTTTGATTTCAGCAAAATCTGCATGGAGCCCACCACACCGGCATTGATAAATACGTGGGTGCAGGTGTAGGTCTTGCGGTATTCCGTATTTCCCTGTTCATTTATTTTTTCTACGTGCACTACATATTTGCCGTTCTCCAGCTGTTCTATGTAGTCCACTTTATGCAGTGTTTCTATCTTCACATTTCCTGTCGCGCGAGCTGCAGGAATATAATTTCTGTCCAGACTGTTCTTGTAGCCGTTGTTGGCGCCATACAGTAATTCACTCGCGATAGATGACTTTTTGTGTGTGCCGTCCACTTCGCCCTGAATGATGTCAAAATCCACACCGGCATTCAGCATCACTTTTTCCATGCCTGCCTTGCTGCATTGCTTCAGTCCGACTCTTGCAAACTGAAAAACATAAGAGTTGAGCAGCGATTCCGGAATCTGACTGAAATGCAGCAATTCTTTTACTTTCGGATACCATTTCGTTTCCATGTCACTATAGCTGACATACGGGAAATATTCATTCCACATGGAAGGCTGCGCGTAGGGCAGCATAGCGCCATATACAACGGATCCACCGCCCAGACAGGTGCCGCGGTATATCTTCATGTAGGAAGTAGGGAAGTCCACTCTGTCGAGTACGCCGACATATTTCGGGATATCAAATTGTATATTGACTACAGGCGCGATGGTTTTTTGTTTCAGCCAGGTAGAGCGGCCGTCGGGTTGTAAGGTGGAACAGAATACATTATTGGATGGAGAGACGGTGTACTCTTTTCCCATTTCCAGTAATGTCGTTTTGATGCCGGCTTGTCCGAGTCGAAGCGCGGCTACGGAACCACCGAATCCGGAACCAATCACAATGGCTTCCTTGTCGGTATCGCCGGGTTGTACTTTTACTTCTTTCTTACATCCGGATAATGGCAGTGTACTGGCTGCACCGGCTAATGCAGTAAGTTGCACGAACTTACGGCGGGTTAATTTGTTTTGCATTTGACTAATAATTTACGGCTAGTTAAAAGTAGTGATTTTTGAAATAAAAAAGCAGTAAAAAGTCAAAAAAATATTTTCCGATAAATGATTATATCAAACTGTCACAGGTTTCTTTCAATCGTGCAAGTTCCAACTGCGGATTGGACCACCAGTTGAAAGACCAAATGGAATAGCTTGGCAGTGTATATTGACGCAATATATTTTCCTGATGCAGCTTATTCCGGTAAGCTACATCAGGGTGGTAATCGCTGGCTTGTTCCAGTTGGAGGTGTAAAACAGGTGCTCCGTCTTTCAATAAAACCAGATCCAGTTGCATCCCGCCGAATGGATAATCCTGTACTATTTGTTCGCCGAATTCGGCGGAGAGCAGTTGAAATAAATACGTTTTGAAATCCGACAATCCGGTTTTTCTATTGACGGCCGAAGTGGCAGCGGATTGATTTTTTTCCAGCAATCTGCGGATGGCCTCTTGCTGAATGGTATTGCTTTCAGCACATGCTTTTACATAGGAAAGATACGCGTACAGAATCGCCTTTCCGGTATTTCCTTTGGTCTGCAGTTCCTCTTCAAAATGCAGGAAAGTGGTTTCCGGAATCGAGGTGAAAACATGCAGGGAATGTTTGGCACGTGTAATGATTACATTCAGCAACTGATAACCTTTTTCCTGAGATAAGGGGCCGAACAGTTGGCGGAATTTGCCCGTTTTGTCGGGGCCGAACGTGGTGGACAGCAGCATGATGTCGCGTTCGTCTCCCTGAATGTTTTCGAGGTTTTTGACAAATAACCCCTGTTGCAGCAGTGCCTGTAGATGTTCGTTTTTCCGGTTGTCTTCGTACGCTTTTTCATACAGCATATCCAGGATCAGGTTGCGCTGATAGATATTGAAGGTGGCGATGCCGACGCCGGGCAATGTCTCTTGTCCGGGTAGTGGTTGCACCGAATAAATCCAGTCGACAATAGCGGCGGCTTCCGCCGGATTGGTGCCTTCGTCGTAGGTGCCGTTGACAGGATGGTAATGAATGGCCTGATACACCGATTTTACGGGCATCGGCACGAGCCGCGACTGATAAAAGGCGTGGTTGGAAAACTGAATCAGATCCGGATGCAGAGAGCGGTAATGAAAATCGAGATACGTATTTTTAAATCCTGCATCTTCCGAATATTCCAGCAGCGATTTGCTCTCCGCCAGAAAGCTGTCCACTTCTTCCGCTTCATTGTCTTCCTGCCAAAAAATCAACTCTGTGCCGAAGAAATTGCTCGGCGGCATCTGATGTTTATCTCCGGAAACGATTTTTCTTTTGCCGCGCAACAGCGATGTGTAGGTGTCTTCCAGGCGCAACTGACTGGCTTCATCCAGGATAATATAATCGAATAAATCTTCCTGTAAAGGCAGGATGGAAGTCGCGGCGCTGGGATTCATCATCACCACCGGGAATACCGTAGTGAAAAAATCAAAATCGTGCTGCACTATTTTCCGCAGCGAATTTTTGGTGGCATACTGTTTGTTTTTTCGCAGGTTGTAAACATACCTGAGCGAGGCGATATCCCGCTGTGGCAGCAATTGCTGCAGGCGTTCCTGCCATTCCTTTCTGATCTTATGGCCGATTTGTGGTTTTATTGTGCGGTCGTATTCCGTCAGTGCCGGATATATTTGCCGCATGTCTTCCTGCATGCCGTGTTCCCATCCCGTTTTCAGGATGGTTTGTTGCAGATAATACGTTTCGAAAACAGGCAGCCAGGGTGTTTGTCCGGTTTGCTGCAATGCCTGTATCAGCGACTTCGCCGCAGCGGACAATGTCTGGATGTATTTCCTGTAGGAAAAATAGTCCGGCAAAAAACGGATAGGTGAAATATAATCCTGGAGAGATGCTGCTGTTTGTTGCAACGCCGGTAGTATGGTGTCTATTTGTTCGCTGATAGCTGTTTCATCGGGTGCTGTTAGTGGGAAATTACTATCGTGCAGCTGGCGATTCAGTTGTGAAAGTAATTGCCGGGTGTTTTCCTGCTGCGCGATGATGTCTTTGTACTTCTTACTGAAGATGGACAGAACAGAAACTTTAAATGCGGTGAATCCCTTTAGTTGAAGAAAGTCTTTTCCGTAAATTCGGCTGTTGTCTTCAATCAAACGGATTAACTGTCGACTAAGACCAGACAGTTCTTCTATTTGCTGTTGCAATGAGGCCGCTTGGCGGTCGGCGGCAAAAAATGTGTCCGGAATTTTTTCGTATACCAATGCAGCAGCATCAACAGTCTGATAATATTTTTCCGCTTGTTGTACAATTTCTTTCAGGGAAAGATATTCTTCGTAGCTGAACTGATAATCGCTGCTTCTGAGCCATTTTTGCAGTTGAGCGCTTTTCTCTGCAATAGAAATATCGCTGTTCATCACGAGACTGCGTTGCAGCAATTCCGTCCAGTTGTCATCGCCGAAGACGAGTTGGTCGCTGAAGTTCAGGCGATAGTTTACGGATTCTCTGGCGGATAAAAATTGCGCGCGTATTTGTTCAAATTCATGTTGCCGGAAGCGTACAGGAACAAGATTTTCCGCATTGTCGAGAACAGCTCTGACTTTCTCTACCACGGCTTTCCTGTCCGTGTATACATCTTCCACCAACACCGCCAGCGATTCCAGTTCGTGTTTGCGAAGGTTGTTGTATAAAACCTCCATCGCGGTCTTCTTTTCACAAACCACCAGTACTTTCTGACCGTGCAACAGTGCCTGTATGATGGCTGCGGTCAGCGACTGACTTTTTCCCGTTCCGGGTGGTCCCTGTATCACAATTTTGTCGTGCTGCCGTGTCTGATATAATACATTTTCCTGACTCGGATCCAGCATCACCGGAGAAAGAATTTCCAAGTCTTCCGCCGGTTCCGTATTTTCGGTTAATGTGTTTTCAAGGGTAAGGCTCTCCAAATAATTTTCGAGGTCTTTGATGATGCTGTGCTTTTGCATCTTATATAAACCCAATACGCCGCTCCAGCGAATCCAAGGTCCTGATTTGGTGAGTTGTTCCAAAGTTTCCTTGTTGGTACAGGGTAGTATGGTGGCGATGTTTTCTTCCGCATTAAACGGCACATGCAGTCTTTCCAGTAATTGCCGGCAGAAGTGATTGAGTTGCGGTTCGGTGATAAAATCATCTTCGAGCAGTGCTTCCAGATCGCCGGTGTTCATCTGTTCGGTGGCGGCCAGATGGTTTTGCAGCAATTCATTGAACAGCAGCGGGTGGTCTTCCTCTCTGCGGATAATCCAGGTGTTATTGCGGGTGCTGTCTTTTTCGATATTCAGGTACCAGATAAAGATGGGCGCTTTCAGGATTTTTTCCGGTTGCTGCGGGTCTCTCTTGATGAGCAGCGGATAGCCGAATCCAAAAGAGGTATAGCCATGTTCCGCCAGTTCTTCTTTCTCCTGATAATTCAGGTGATTGAGGCGTTGTATGGTTTTTCGGAGCTGCTTTTGTTCCTCCGCGTTTTTTTGTGCAATCACATCCGGTGGAATGGTGATACGCAGTTCAAACGTAGGCTGCGTGAGCAGTTTTTCCAGTAATTTCAGGTGCAGACTCTGGTCTATTTTTGAGAGTTCATATACATCGAGTCGCGCGAAATTGCCCGGCAGCGCGTTCAGGTGAATGGAACGGCTGTCTCCGCTTTTCAGGCGATTCAGTAATTTTTGTATAAAAACGGGAGAGCTCATAAAGGAAGGACTGTCATGCGGAATGAATGGATAAAAATAAAAAAAGCCCCCGATAAATCGAGGGCTGTATGGTTGTAAGAGATGATATTAATATCTTTTTTTATAACCACCGTCTCCGCCGCCGTAGCTGCCACCTTTGTTGTAGCCACCGCCACCGCCGTAGCCACCTTTGTTGTAGCCGCCGCCGCCGGATTTGTAACCGCCGCCGCCGTTGCCGGATTTTTTGTACTCGGTTTTAGGACGTGCTTCGTTTACTGCCAATGCTCTGCCCATCAGTTCAAACTGGTTCAGTGCGTCGATAGCGTTTTGTGCTTCGTCATCATTTACCATTTCAACGAATGCATAGCCTTTGCTGATGCCGGTGTCTCTGTCAGAGATTAATTTAACAGAAGAGATTTCACCATACTGTTTGAAAAGTTCTTCCAGTTGGTCTTGAGTTACTTTGCGCTCAATGTTTGCTACAAAAATGTTCATTTTATAAGAATTAAAAATTAAAAAAAAATACTACAAACTTTTTAACACCAAATCAAATGAACATTTAGAAAAACATTAGACAAGAGTTTATAAAAAGAACTATAGTAAGTCAAATGTACTATTTAAAATTGAGATTAGCTAATTAATCTATTAATTTATTGCACCAATCCAGGACGTTTTTGAGTACGGTTTCCTTCTCCGGTTCGTTGTGGCATTCGTGGTACAAGCCTTCATAAGCGATGAAAGTCGCGTTTTTACCTGCTTTTTCGGCAAATTGTTTGCTGTAGTCAAAGGCCGTCAACTGGTCGGCAGTGCCGTGGAATACCAGCGTCGGAAGTTGCAGCTGAGCCGCCATTTCCACCGCTTCTTTGCCGAATTCTATCAGCTCTATGCCCATTTTGGAGGAAATAATGTCAAAAACCAGTGGGTCTTCCGAGTATTTTTTTACCACGTCCTTGTCTCTCGAAATGGAATTGACATCCAGTCCGGACGGCAGGGAAAAAGTAGGGAAGATATTGCGCATCAGTTTGCCGGCCGCAATTTTGATGGCCGGTGGCTCAAAGGCGGTATTGAAAAACGGAGAAGAAAGCACGAGGCCCGCTACATTGGGTTTTCTGCGCAGCGCCAGATTGGCCACGACATTGCCACCCATACTATGTCCGTACAATATTTTAGGTAAACCCGGAAAATGAAGGCTGGCCTGTTTAAGCAGGTTTTCCGCGTCATTCAGGAATTCATCGTAGCTGGGGAAATGTCCGCGCTTGCCGCCGGAGTGGCCGTGTCCGCGGTGGTCATAGGCGATGACGGCGTAGCCGTTATCCGTAAAAAACTGCGCGACATGGTCGTAGCGGGAGCTGTGTTCGCCGAATCCGTGTACCAGACAGATGACGGCTTTAGCAGGGATATTCTCACTTTCCCATTTTTGTCCGAAGATATCCAGTCCGTCTTCCGACTTCCATTTCAGTATGGTATTTTTCATTTTCAGTATGGGTTTCTTTGATTTAACAATAGCTAAATTTAACCATCTTGCGCGCATTTGCCAACTAAAGCGGCATTTATTTGAAAAAATGCGCTAAATTGAACAAAGAAATCAAGGGTTCATCCCGGTTCTCAGAAATCACCCATATGAAAAAAAATATGCTGCTCATTGTAAAAGGAATTCTGCTGCTGGCAGGTGCCGCCCTCTTGTATGTGGTCGGTGCGATAGTGTATGCGCAAATAACAGATTATAAACCTGCCGCCGAAGAAGCAGCGGAGGTGCTGGCGCCATCGTCTGCATTGCCGGCCATAGATAAAGATACACTGGTATTTTACAACTGGAACATCGGTTACTGTGGGCTGGGAAAGGAGTCCGATTTTTTCTATGATGGCGGAAAGATGGTGCGTCCGACAAAGGAGTGGTCGCTCAAAAATCTGGCCGGAGTGAAGCAGACCATCGGCGCGTGGAAAGCAGATGCCGATTTCATTCATATCCAGGAAATAGATAAGAAATCCAAACGCAGCTATAGTGAAAATCAATTGCAGCAGGTGTTTGATTTGCTGGGAAATTACAAGGCGGTTTTCGGTAAAAACTACGATGTGAATTTCGTGCCGATACCATTTACGGAGCCCATGGGAAAAGTGCTGGGCGGCATTGCCACTTTCTATAAATATCAGGATGCGGAAACGCCTGTAAAATATGCCTTTCCATCTAATTTCAGCTGGCCGAAAAGCTTGTTTTTCCTGGATCGTTGTTTTGTGAAACATCGTTTCAATCTCAAAAACGGTCGTCAACTGGTGGTGATTAATACACATAATTCGGCGTATGACGGCGGCACCCTGAAGAAACAGGAAATGGCCTATTTCAAGCAGTATATTGTGAGTGAATACGAGAAAGGAAATTATGTAGTAGTGGGTGGCGACTGGAATCAGATTCCGCCCGGCTATACACCGCTGGATAAAAACAGCGATTACGAGGAAATGCCCGTTCCGGCAGATTTCATAGAACCCGGCTGGCAATTTGCGTATGACCCGAAAGTGCCTACCAACCGAAAAGTGGATACGCCGTATGAAAAAGGAAAAACGTACACTACTATCATCGATTTCTTTTTGCTGTCGCCCAATATCGAGTTGTTGCAGGTGGAAGGGCAGGATATGGACTTTGAGTTTTCCGACCATCAGCCGGTGCGTATGGTGTGTCGGCTGAAAGAATAAATACCATTTAAAGTGCATGGTTTTCTGTAAAAGTCTGCACTATATTTGCGGTCTTAATCTGATTAGTATGACCATTCGTTCTGAAATACAACCTTTGTCGAAAGTTATCGTGCATGAGCCGGATAACGGAATTGATTATGTTTCACCCGAGATAGCGGAAGAACTGTTGTATGACGACATTGTCTTTCTGCCCCGTATGATTGAGGAGCATTACACCTTCACGCAAACCCTGCGGCAATTGCTGGGAAATGAAAATGTAATGGATGTACAACAATTATTGCAGGATATTCTGCAGGACGAAGCTGTGCGGGCGGAAACGCTGGCGTATATCTACGAACAGGAAGATCTGAGTCTGGGGAAATATGAAAAACTGAAACAGATTGCACCGGCGAGTCTGGCGCAAACGCTGGTGTCCGGCTTGTTTCCGGAAACGAATGAATGTATTCTGAAGCCATTGCCGAATCTTGTTTTTACGCGCGATATCGGCTGTGTGATAAATGATCATCTGGTAGTGTGCAAGGCCAATAAAAAGGCACGTTTGCGGGAAAATTACCTGATGAAATTTATCGTCAGATATCATCCGCTGTTTGCATCATTCAAAGATAAAACCATAGACTTCAGCGAGGAGCAATATACAGCAGACTCCGGTATATCCATTGAAGGTGGAGACATCATGCTGATACATCCGCGCCACCTGCTAGTGGGCGAGAGTGAGCGCACTTCTCTGGAAGCTATCTTTGAGTTGAAGAATTATCTGTTTGAACGCGATGTCGTGGATTATGTTACTATTGTGGAGTTGCCCGCCGAGCGGTATTGCATGCACCTCGATACAATATTCACGCTGGTAGATGAGCAGACCTGTGTCGGTTTCGCGCCATTGTTGTTTGAAAAGAACGAAAAAGTGGATGTGATTACATACAGCAAAAGCTATCACAAGGCGACTTTGTATGCCACGCTGAAAGATCTGATAAAAGAGTTGTATCCGCAGATGCGTTTCATTCCCTGCGGCAATGGTATCGCACCGTTTGCACAACGCGAACAGTGGACCGACGGTTGTAATTTTGTGGCAGTGAAGCCCGGTGTGGCTTATTGCTATGAGCGCAATCTGAAAACATTGCAGGCATTCAGGGAGCATGGTTTTACCATCATTTCTGCCAAGCGCATTTTGTCGGAAGAATATACATTAGCAGAACTGGAAAACACCATTATAACATTGCCTTCCTCTGAATTGTCGAGGGCGCGGGGCGGCCCGCACTGTATGACTTTCCCGTTGGCACGTGGTTAAGAGAATAAGATTAGTTGCGTTTGCTTTTATCGCTGCGGAGGCGACTCAACGTCTCCGGTTTGATGCCCAGATAATTGGAGATATCCTGTAAACTAAACCGGTGGAAAAGAGATGGTTTCTTCTTCATCAGTAGTTCGTATCTGCCCAAAGCATCCAGCGACTGAAAAGTGCTGATGCGTCTTTCTAATCCGGCCATGATTTCCTGGTTGTGCACCAATACAGCCCGTTCGAAATTCGGACGTTCCTCCAGCAATTGTTTGAATTTGATGTGACTGATACTGAGCCCTATTGTATCTTCCAGGCAGACAGCTCCGTTTTCACAAGGAGTCTGGTGGTAAAAACTGTTGGCCGGTGCTGTAAAGTTCGCTTCGGTGATAAATGAGATAATATGTTTGCCGTTTCTATTTTCATTGTAGTATTTGGCGGCACCTTTACAAATGAACAGCATTTCTGTGCTGACCTGGCCGGGCAAAAATAAAACATCATTTTTTTTCAATTCATGGTATTCAAAGTATCTGTCCAAACCAGACAAATCCTCGTCCGTGAGAAATGGATACTTTCTCAGAAAGTGTGCAAAAAAAACTATGCACTCTGCGTAGGAGGGTTTAGCAGGATTGGAAAATTTGACAAATTCTGCCAAATTCCCATAGGAACGATCAGTCATTTTAGCTTAAAAGGGTTTGGTTTCTTGTTACGTATCTATGCTAAGATACAATACATTGACATTAATCAATAATTTTTTAACACCTTTTTATTTGATTTTTATCAATCTTAATAGAATCTTAATGTCCTATATTTGCATTCAGTAGTAGCAACATAGAAACATAAAAGCACCTACAAATTATTCGACACCCACTTAATGGCTGAAAGTTCTTTCAGCCATTTCTTTTTTGTCTTTTCAGAACTTCATATCCCGGATTTTCTTGTGCAGTTCCAGCTTTTTCAGGTCCAGCAGGAAGGAAACACGCTGTCCGAATTTAGGCGCATTCGCTTTGTAATATGTTTTATAATCCTTGCTGTAAAGCAGCGGGAAATAGATTTCAAATCCTTCATCGAAAAAGCTGAACATAAAGCCCGCATCATACTGGAATCCTTTGACAGGCAGTGGTGCGCCATTGCCATAAACATTGTTATAGGTATAGCCCATGTCCAGAAATAATTTCAGCGGGACATACTGTATCGGGAAATCTATTTTCAGGTTGAACGCCATCAGCCAGTTGGCAGTGTGTCCAATCGGTGTGAACGGTGTAACGGTTTTAAAAAATCCTTCTGTACGGGTGATTTGTCTGGAACTGAATCCTTCCTGTTCTGCGCGGCCGAAATAAAAATCATTGTAGAGGTAGTCTTCCTCTCCGCGGTGACCGTTCAGACCAAATCCGACTTCCGGATGCAGCCCGAAGCGATAGTCGCCGTTGCGCCACATAAACCCGCCGGCAAAGAGCCTGAAATGCACGCCCGTGTTGTTGTTCTTGAGCTGATAGCGGATGAATGAATTGAGCTCTATGGATGATTTGACAAAATAGCGCGTTTGTTCAAGTGAAAATAATGCCCAAGCCGGGAAATTGCGGTGTTCGAAATCCAGTTTATATTCTAATAAATTGGCATAATACCGCTTTGACTCGTCAAAAATGGTGGAGACCAGCGGCGCCGTCTGTCTGAAAATGCTGTAATGCCGGAATGCAACTTCATGGGACAGATTTTCCAGTTTCTCGGTTCTGTGCCGGAAAGTGGCCTTCAGTTCAGGCTGTAATGCATAGTATTTCAGGGGCTTGTCAAAATCATCGTAGCTGAATGACTGGAACCTGACACCCGGCTTCAGCTCGCTTAAAACGCCCTTTCGTGGCCGGAGGTAATAATCGACTTTAGCCGTTCCATTTACCTTCTTTGATTTTACACCATACAACATGGCTCCGGTAAAGTCGATGTTTTTGACAGGCTGACGCAGATTTACCATCGCTGCCCCGATCTGAACACCATCGTAGCGGTTGTAAGCAATGGCTGGTACGGCAAAGGGAAATTCACGGTTTTTCTTGTCAATCCACTGCAGATACCTGGTTTGTGCCTTGGCGAGTCTGGGATATTGAACTTTTTTCACCAGACTATCGTTCTCATTAACAGTACCGGATATTTCCTGACTGTATGCACAAGTTAGCCCCAGTAAAACCAGAATGTTAATAAATAGACAGCGGAATATCATATTTATCGGTTAAATTTTGAAAACGAAAAGAACACAATATTAAGTATTAACTTTGAATTAGTAATGTATCCGTCCTGTTATTCCGAAGATAATGGTTCGATTTTTGCTTTAAAGGTAATACAACATCTAAACGCAGCGGTATGAGTGAATTTGATTACAATCCGGAAGATATGGAAATGGTGATGCAGCTGGTCGAGCAATATGAGCAGTCTGTAAAAGCGAAGCGCGTGCCTTTTTTTGATCAGGAAGATTACGAGCGTATTATAGAATATTATGAAGAATCCGGGCGTTTTGAAAACGCGCTCGAAGTAGCGGAACAGGCTTTGTCGCAATATCCGTATTCCGCTATATTGTTGCTCAAAAAAGCGCAGGTGATGTTTGAAATGAAACAAATAGATACCGCGCTCGAACTGTTGGACAAAGCGGCTATCTTCGATAATTCGGAAGTCGGTATTTATCTGCTGCGTGCGGAGATTTACACTTTCCAGTCCAGATATAAAGAAGCGATTGATTTGCTGGAATCCCTGTTGGAAACAGCCGAAGCGGATGATTTGCCGGATGTCTACCTGCAATTGTGCGATGTGTACGAAGACTGGGAAAAATACTACGAAGTCTACGATTGCCTGGTGGCATGTCTGCGCCTCGATCCATCCAACGAAGAAGCACTGAACCGCTTCAATTATTGTGTGGAAATTACCGAGCGTTTTGAAGACAGTATTCCGGTACACAAACAACTGATTGACACCGATCCGTATAATTATCTCGCGTGGTATAACCTGGGCTGTGCTTACCGTGGTCTTGGCAGATATATGGATGCTATCGATGCCTTCGAATATGTGCAGGCCATTCAGGAAGAGATAGATTATGTATTCCAGGATATTGCGGAACTGTACTATAAACTGGAAGAATACGACAAGGCATTGTCTGTTATCAAAGACTTGTGCGATATTTTTGAGGCGGATGATGAGATTTATCTGCTGCAGGGGAAATGTCATGAAGGCAAAGGCGACCTGAAGATGGCGCGTTACTGCTACAGAAAGGCGGCTCACGATAATCCGGGTTTGTCCGAGGCGTATTTCAGAATCGGCGAAACCTACAAACAGGAAGGGATGTGGGAGCAGGCTTATAAAGCATTTCAGAAAGCCAGCGATCTCGAAAAACAACATTACGATTTCTGCCTTGCAATGGCGGAAGCCGCCCTCGAAATCGGAGAAACCGATGTGGCGATAGATGCCTGCGAAACAGCGATAGATATTTTTGTCAATCGCCATGAAGCCTATTTCATACTGGCAAAACTGATGGCTGCCAGCGGCGAAACAGCGACTGCCCGCCAGATTATTGAGAAAGGCCTGGAGATTGCCAAATCAACGATAGAACTCGAGTACGCTATGTGTGCCCTTGATTTCATGGAAAATCACTGGAAGGAAGGAGAGCAGCAGCTGCGTCAGCTGGTGCTGACTGATTTCGATGCGCATGTCGCCTTGTTTGATTTTGACGAAAGCCTGCATACGCATCCGGTAGTGATGAATATTCTGGCAGAGCAGAATTAATCCCGGAATATTTTGCCTATCCTGTTTTCTTTGCGAACTTTGTTCCAAATTACAACATGAAACAATTTGGTTTAATCGGTTATCCTTTATCGCATTCTTTCTCCAAGGGATATTTTACCCGAAAGTTTGAAACGGAACAGATTGCAGACTGTGTCTACGATGTGTATCCAATCGAACAGATAGCTATGTTCGACGCATTGTGTCAGCAGCATCCTGATTTCGTGGGGCTCAACGTTACCATTCCTTACAAAGAACAGGTGATTCCGATGCTGGATGAACTGGATGAAGAAGCCCGTCAGGTGGGTGCCGTGAATACTATTTTGTTTCGCGATGGCAAAAAAACAGGCTATAATTCCGATATCTATGGATTTGAACAGAGTCTGCGACCGCTCTTAGGCCCTCAGCATACATTTGCCCTTATTCTCGGTACAGGCGGTGCTTCCAAGGCGGTGGAATATGTTTTGAAAAAACTGGGAATTGCTTATCAGTATGTCTCCCGAACCCGTTCTGAGAAATCCGTCAGCTATGAAGAATTGCCAACTACAGATGCCTGGACAAATGCCCGGCTGATTGTTAACACCACGCCGCTGGGAATGTATCCTAATGTGGAGGAATGTCCGCCGTTGCCTTATGATGATATCAACGGCGAATATTTACTGTATGATTTGATTTACAATCCGGAGGAAACCCGGTTTTTGCGGGAAGGCAGCAGCAGAGGTGCACAAACAAAAAACGGACTGGATATGTTATATCTCCAGGCGGAAAGAAGCTGGCAAATCTGGAATGCACGATAGTCGTTTCAGAAAATCAGAAATTTACAAGTTTTCCAATAATACGCTTTTCATGAGTAATGTAAACTTCAATAATACGGAAAAAGCATTTGCCTACAAGTCGAATGCAGAGCTGTTGCGCGATTATCAGATTTTTCGTCTGATTAATCAGGGATGGCTGGTCAGCTGGGGCACCAGACTGGCAGCAGGTATGATGGATGCAGGCTGGAAAGAGCCGGTAGCACTGGGGTTGCGGCCGACAGTGTATGCCGTTTTTTGTGGTGGAGATTCTTTGCTGAAAGCGGAGCAAAAGATTCATCGTTTGCATAGTTACAATGTGAAGAGCATACTCGATTACGGCGTGGAAGGCAAGGAGAGTGAAGCGGATTTCGACAGAACTGCCAATGCCATCAAGGAAGCCATTCTGTTTGCCAGAAAGGAAAAGGCGGTGGATATAGTCTGTTCCAAGTTTACAGGCTTATTGCCATTCGCGTTGCTGGAAAAACTGCATAGCGGTCAGCCGCTGTCCATCGGGGAGAAAGTGGCCTATACGAACGCGCGCACCCGCATTTACGATCTGGCACAGCTCGCTTATGATAACGACGTGAGTCTGTTTGTGGACGCGGAAGAAAGCTGGATACAAAAACCACTCGATGATTTGACCTTCGAGCTGATGCAGCAGTTCAATAAGAAGAAACCGATTATTTACAATACCGTACAGTTGTATCGCAAAGACAGACTGGATTTCTTCCGGTCGGAGGTCGCCCGCGCGCAGGAACAGGGGTTCATTTATGCAGCCAAGCTGGTGCGTGGCGCCTATATGGAAAAGGAGGCAGCAAGAGCCACCAAAATGGGCTATGAAAATCCGATTCAGCGTACAAAATCCGATACGGACAGAGATTACGATGAGGCGGTGCGCTTTGCCCTTCAGCATATCGACCGTGTCGCGGTATGTATTGCTACACACAACGAAGACAGCACGCAGCTGGCAGTGCGTATCATGGAAGAAATGAACCTGCCGAATGCGCATCCGCATATTCATTTTTCTCAGTTGTTGGGAATGAGCGATCATGTTTCCTTTAATATGGCTGACGCAGGTTTTCATGTGCACAAATACATGCCCTACGGACCGGTGAAAGAAGTGATTCCTTATCTCATTCGCAGAGCACAGGAAAATACCAGTGTATCCGGACAAATGGGCCGCGAATTGAAACTGCTGAAAGAAGAAGTGAAGCGCCGCAGATTGTGGACGCTATAGCTAGCATATCACCTGAAGTGGTTTCCGTATGGAACGATTAGCGCAAACCGATAGCGGCTAATTTAGCCCCAATTTTATTGCGCAAGTCGGCATTGATTGGCATCAATGGCAGTCGTACATGGTCGTCGCACACACCCAGATGCTTCATCGCCGCTTTCACACCGGCCGGATTTCCCTGTTCGAATAAATAGGTAATGAGTTCATCTATTTTGTACACGGTTTGTCTTGCGGAAGCAAAATCACCCTCCAGCGCCTGGTGCACCATGTCGGAAAATAATTTTGGTGTGGCATTCGCAATCACGGAAATAACCCCGTCGTAACCGATGGAAATCTGCGGTACAATCAGGTCGTCATTGCCACTGATTAACAGGAAATCCTGTGGTTTTTCTCTGGCCAGCCAGAAAATCTGCATCCAGTCATTGCTGGCTTCCTTGATGCCGATGATATTTTTGAAGTTATTTGCCAGTTGCAAAGTTGTACTCGCCCTGATATTAGAAGCCGTTCTGCCCGGCACATTGTAAAGTATAATTGGAAGCTCGGTGTTGTTGGCAATCGCTTTGTAATGTTCGTATATGCCTTCCTGAGTAGGTTTGTTGTAATACGGACTCACGGAAAGGATGCCATCCACGCCGGTCAGGTCAGCATGATTGATATCCTCAATAATACTGCGGGTATCATTGCCGCCAAAGCCCGCGATGACAGGCACTCTCTTGTTGGTAGTCTCCACGCAAGCTTTGATTAAATCCTGCTTTTCCTGCTTGTTCAGTGTCACAGACTCGCCGGTAGTACCCAGTACCACCACATAGTCCACGCCACCATCTATCACGTAGTTTACTACTTTCTCAAATTCGGAAAAGTTGATTTCTTTTTGTTCATTAAATGGCGTTACCAATGCTACACCAACGCCTTTCAGATTCAATGTGCTCATACTTGCATTAAAAGTCTACTGTAAATAATTTTCTAAGTTCCGAATTAAGTTAGAAATATCCTTGTTTTCCGCTGAAATCAATATTAAATCATAGTTAGCATTTTCCACTTCCTTGTTGAAGCCCACCCGAAACGCCGCGGGTGAAGTGGCTGCAATATACTCGAGTGGCAGGCATTCGCCGGTGCTGAAATTTATGAGCAGGTCAAACGGAGAACGCATGAAAAAGCCCGCCGTTCCACCACCCGGCTTGCCGTACCAGGTCGTATCCTTATCGCAGATAAACGGGAAAGGATAGTGGAAGCCGAATTCCCGCTTAGGCATATAACCCAGCAACTGCACTTCCTTGTGCATCGCTTTCAGGTCGGCGGCAAAGGCTGTAATCCGGTCGTTTTCGGCTACGTTTTCTGCATTGAATAAAATACCGATTTGTCGGGCAGCAGCCAGTGTTACAGGCCTTCTGCTGATGAGGTGAGTCTGCTTTCTTCTGACCAGAAAACGGAAGATAAGCCGTCGTATAAATTGTAAAATTTGCACGACTAAAAGTACAATTATTCTTCTGAATAGCAAGCCTGCGGTAGCTGTGAAGATTACATTTTAATTCAATATCTTAGCCGAAATTATTGCATGCTTCTTCGTCAGCTACTTTTTTCAGTGCTTGTTTTTCTTTCGCCGCTTGTTTGTATGGCGGGCACCAAGGATAGTCTGCTGCAATTGCTGCAAAAATATCCCGCTCCCGACACCATCAGGTGCGAACGCCTGTATGCATTGATAGAGGCGGAGCAGGATAATACGGTATGGATGAAGTACAATCAGGAACTTCAGCGGATTGCGGAACAGGGTATCCGAAAATACAGCCATACTCCGAAACTCAAACGCGCCTACACCAAATACCTGAGTGTGGCCTATTGCAATGCCGGCGCGAATTTTGTGTATACGGATAAATATGATTCCGCTATTATCCTATATCGCAAAGCGGATCAGATTGCCGCGAGTATACAATCGCATACAGACCGTTCCATCGCCTTGCAGAATATTGCCACCGCCTTTGATTTTATTGGCAAACTGGATAGTGTTCTCCATTATTTCGAACAAGCCTATCAGGAAGCTAAGTTGTCCGGCGATTCATCGGCCATCGCGTATGTGTTGACCGACCTCGGCTATGCTTATAATAATCTGGGTAATAATGAACTGGCCATCAAGTATAATTTCCAGGCTTTATCTGTTTTTGAAAAACTGAAAGATGATGCGGGTATGGAGCGAACGAGTTTCGCTATCGGACGTATCTTTGATAATCAGAAAGATTACCAATCCAGTCTGCATTATTACAGGAAATGTCTCGAGTTAAACAAGCTCATCGGTGACGAAATCCGGCAGACGCTGGTGCTCAACAGCATGGCCAATGCATACAATAACATGCAGAAATACAGAGATGCCGCTGCTTGTGTCAGGCAGGCCATTCCTATTTCCAAAAAAATCAACAATATCTCCGGGCTTGCTACCAGCTATGAAATCTACGGAGATATTTATCTGTCCGCCCAACGATATGATACCGCACACTACTACCTGAAAGAATCGGCGGCAATGTTCAAAGAAGTGGATGCGATGTTTGCCTATGCCAGAGTGGTTATAAAGCTTGCAGATATTACGCTCCGTGAGAATCAGTGGAGCTTGTCCGAGCAATATGCAAAAGAAGGTTATCAGATTGCGATGGCTTCCTCTTATCCAGCGCTGCATAAAAATGCCGCGGAGATTCTGAGCAAGGTGTATGCGCACCGCAAGGATTTTGCAAAAGCCTATGAATATAAGGTGATAGCAGCCAATATAGCAGACAGCATTTATTTTGACAATAACCGAAGTCTGGCGCTGAAAGCGGATTTTAAATTCCAGTCGGAGAAAGCGGAATCCCGGATTAAGCAATTGGCACAGCAGAAAAAAATCAGTGAACTGAAATCGCGCCAGAAGACTACCGTGATTTATGGCGTTATCGCGGTGGTGATTATCTTGTTGTTGCTGGCTTATTTCATGTTTACGAGGTACAAGACCCGCAAGGAAAATGAATTGCTGAAAATGGAACTCGAAGAAACGGAGCGCAGAGCCGTGATAGAACAGCAGAAAAATGAATCGGATCTGACGGCGCTGAAGTCGCAGATGAATCCGCATTTTATTTTTAACGCACTGAATTCTATTCAGGAGCTCTACACGCTTGGTGACAAACGCATGGCCAACGAGCAGATGGGGAATTTCGCCCGACTCACCCGTAAAATCCTGGATGTATCGGGCAAACGAACCATCACACTGTCAGAAGAAATTGAGATACTCAGCAATTATCTCGCGTTGGAAAGCATGCGTTTTGAAGAAGATTTTACTTTTGAGATTGGCTTTTCGGATGATATAGAGGAAGATTATGTACAGCTGCCGCCGATGCTGATCCAGCCTTACGTGGAAAACAGCATCAAGCACGGATTGCTGCACAAAAAAGGACCTAAAAAAGTAGCAGTGTTTTTTGAAATCAATGAACCGGAAAATCTGCTGCAATGCACCATCACAGACAACGGTATCGGGCGGGAAGCCGCTGCAGAGATTAATAAAAACAGAGCGACATCACATGTGTCGTTTTCTACGTCTGCGACTGAAAAACGGCTGCAACTGCTGAACCATGGCAGAGCGCAACGCATCATGGTACAGTATGCCGATGTGCTTGATAAGGACCAACAGATGGCCGGTACCAAAGTGGTCATTCAGATACCCATGTAGCACTGTTTTTTTTTCGGAATTTTATTCGTTGAGTATATTAATTGCAAACCGCATTACACGAACGGTAAAAAATCCCTATTTTTTAATACTTTAGCGCTGCAAAACAGCAACCATGTATAAGGCAATAATTATTGATGACGAAGCAAAAGCACGCCGCCTGTTACAGGTATTGATAGAAGAAAATTGTCCTGAACTGGAGATTGTCGCCATGGCCGAAGATGTGCCGTCCGCCGTCAAGCTGATACATCAGCACAAACCTGATATTGTTTTTTCAGATATCGATATGCCGCAGTACGACGGATTTCAGTTGTTGGATTTTGTAGATAAAACCGATTTTGAGCTCATCTATTGCACGGCCCACAATGATTATGCACTCAGGGCTTTTGAAGTGTCTGCCGTCGACTATCTGGTAAAGCCCATTCAGATCTCGCTGCTCGTGAAAGCCGTGGAAAAAGCGATTCGTCTGCGGAATGCCGCGCCCACGGTGGTGGAAAGGCTGGATGTGCTGAAAGAAAATCTGAAAGACAAAGTACTGAAGAAAATTGCACTGCCGGTTGCTGACGGACTGAAGTTTGTGGCACTTTCGGATATATTATATCTGGAAGCGGATGGAGCGTACACGCATGTTGTGCTGGCAGATAATGCCAGACTGCTCATCAGCAAGAAACTGAAAGAGTTTGAGACGATGCTGTCCGGTGTAGATAATTTCTTCCGTACACACCGTTCTTATATCATTAATACCGACGCCATCACGGAGTATATAAAGTCTGACGGCGGCAGTATTCTGATGTCCAATCAGGTGTCCGTTCCGCTGGCGCGCGAGCGCAAGGATGATTTTCAGCGACTTATCCAGGATATCCGGCTCTGACGCTGCTGGATTTGAAAAATGTTTGGAAAAAATACAATATCCTATTGCGAATACAAAATTAAGTAGTATATTTGCACTCGCTTTTAAAGCAAGGTTCGGTAGTTCAGTTGGTTAGAATACGTGCCTGTCA
>ERZ1645187.1736-NODE-1736-length-19799-cov-19.388017_pt1 | contig 19799 bp, 23 predicted proteins | sample MGYA00575352_ERZ1645187 | MGnify/ENA primary metagenome ERZ1645187 (study PRJEB40837, sample SAMN11349314) | freshwater sediment metagenome | isolation source: river sediment | host: Sediment | place: India: Wazaribad , New Delhi | collected 2017-02-21 ... | reverse complement strand
AGGTCGGCGACGAAGTCGAAGCCATGATCATCAACGTTGACCGCAAGACCCGCGGCATCAACCTGTCGATCAAGGCCAAGGATCAGGCCGAGCAGCACGAAGCCATGCAGAAGCTGGCTTCCGACTCTGCTTCCGCCGCTTCCGGTACGACCAACCTCGGCGCCCTGCTCAAGGCCAAGCTCAACCAGCAAGGCTGATAAGGCGACCACGGTATGACCAAATCCGAGCTCATCGCCCGGCTAGCGGAGCGCTTTCCGCAGTTGGTGGCGAAGGATGCCGATTTCGCGGTCAAGATGATGCTCGATGCGATGTCCGAAGCGCTGGTGCGCGGGGATCGCATCGAGATCCGCGGATTTGGCAGCTTTGCGCTCAACTACCGGCCGCCGCGCGTTGGACGTAACCCGAAGTCCGGGGAAAAGGTCAGCGTGCCGGCGAAGTGGGTTCCTCACTTCAAGGCCGGGAAGGAACTGCGCGAGAGGGTCGATCAGTCGATCTGAAGCCGGGCTTGGCCCCATTGTGGTAGATTCAGGGCAGTGATCCGTTTCACTGCCCTTTTTTATTGAATGTCATGACAGTGCTGACTTGGGTCTTCCGACTCGTCATCTTTGTTTTTCTCCTTGTTTTCGCGCTGCAGAACACCGACCCCGTCGTGCTACGCCTGTTCCCCGGTACGCTCTGGGAGGCGCCGCTGGTTGTCATCCTGCTGGCGTTTCTCGTTGGCGGCGTGCTTCTTGGCATTCTTTCGCTGGTGGGTCTTGTTTTCCGCCAACGGTGCGAGATTGGTCGTCTGAAGCGCGCTGCGGGCACACCTCAAGGGAACGCTGTGACAGCTGCGGTGAACCCGGAAAACACGCAAAAATACCCGGAGCCGCCTGCGGTCCTATGAACGATCTTTTCGAATACTGGCAGTTGCTGCTGATCCCGGTGTTTTTTGGCCTGGGGTGGGCGGCGGCACGCGTCGATATGCGGCAGGTGGTGCACGAATCCCGCGCTCTGCCGCGTTCCTATTTTCAGGGCCTGAATTTCCTGCTCAACGAGCAGCCGGACAAGGCCATCGATTCTTTTCTCGAAGTCGCCAAGGTCGATTCGCAGACCGTGGAGCTCCACTTTGCGCTTGGCAACCTGTTTCGCCGCCGCGGTGAGACCGAACGTGCGATCCGCATGCACCAGAACCTCATTGATCTCCCGGATCTGGATGATCGGGTGCGTCTGCAGGCCATCTCCGAGCTGGGGCAGGACTATCTGAAGGCAGGGTTGCTCGACCGCGCCGAAGAAATGTTCAACAAGCTGCTCGGTACCAGCTTCGAGGAAGAGGCCAAGCGCAATCTGCTGGAAATCTATCAAGTCGAGAAGGAGTGGCTGAAGGCCGTGCAGATCGCTCGCGAGCTGCCTGACGTCGCCTCGCATCGCGATATTGCCGAGTTCTATTGCGAACTGGCGGCCAACGAAATCATGCGCTCGAAGCCTGATGTCGCGCGTGAGTACCTCGACTGCGCCATGCAGGAAAACCGCAAGTGTGTCCGTGCCAGCCTCCTGCAAGGCGACCTGCTGTTGCAAGAGGGCAAACCGCTGGAAGCAATTGATGCCTGGCAGCGTATCGAGCAACAGGACCCAGCCTTTCTTTCCCTCGTCGCGCAGCGCCTGCTGGAAACCTATCGCAAGCTGGAGCGCCGCGATGAAGGCATCGCGCTGCTTAGCGGCTATCTCGAGCGCTACCCGTCGCTCGACCTGCTCGATGTCGTTTATCAACTGGTTCTTGAGAGCGAAGGCAATGAGGCGGCCTATCGTCTGGTGCGCGGCGAGTTGCAGCGCAATCCGACGCTCCTCGGTCTAGAGAAGCTGATGAGTGCCCGGCTGCCGCTGGCGGCGCCAGAGGTTCGACCCGATGTCGAATTGGCCAAGACCATTATTCAAGGCTATACAAAACGCCTGTCGCGTTATCGATGCGATAATTGCGGGTTCAAGGCGCGCCAGTTCTATTGGCGTTGCCCGGCTTGCGGTGGTTGGGAGACCTACCCGCCACGACGCAGTGAAGAGTTCGATCAAACCCTGTAGTTTTCGCAAGGATGGCGGCATACGGACAGGCGATCAGGCATTCAGCCTGTGGGCGTTGAGGAGAAAAATACAAGATGCTGGAAAAGGTTTCACAGGTTCGTCTGCTGGTCGTCGGCGATGTCATGCTCGACCGCTACTGGTTTGGCGATGTCAGTCGAATTTCGCCGGAAGCCCCGGTGCCGGTGGTCAAGGTTGAGCGTATGGAAGAGCGCCTTGGTGGTGCGGCCAACGTTGCTCGCAATGCCGCCTCGCTGGGTGCTGTGACCGCTTTGTTGTCGGTTGTCGGTGATGATGAGGCCGGCCGTTCGCTGGGCAAGTTGCTCGAAGAGGGGCAGATTGACGCTGGTCTGCATGTTGACCCCGAGATCGATACCATCGTCAAGCTGCGGGTCATTGGTCGCCAGCAGCAGCTGCTACGCATTGACTTCGAGACCCCGCCTTCCCACGAAATCCTGGATGCCAAGCTCGCCGATTTCGAGCGCCGCGTTGCCGACTGCGATGTCGTCATCCTTTCCGACTACGGCAAAGGTGGCCTGACGCATATCGCCGAAATGATCCGTATCGCCCGTGCCGCCGACAAGCCGGTGCTCGTCGACCCCAAGGGCGACGAGTGGGGCAAGTATGCCGGTGCGACGGTGATCACCCCGAATCGCGGTGAACTCAAGCAGGTGGTCGGTAGCTGGAAAAATGAAGAAGAACTGGCCGCCAAGGCTCGCAAGCTGCGTGGCGACCTCGGTCTGGAAGCGCTGCTGGTGACCCGCAGTGAAGAGGGCATGACGCTTTTTGCCGATGAAACCCATCATCAGCCTGCACAGGCACGCGAAGTGTTCGATGTTTCCGGGGCGGGAGATACCGTCATCGCCACGCTGGCAGTGATGATTGCTGCCGGTGCCGCCTGGGACGAAGCCATCCGTGTCGCCAACATCGCCGCCGGCATCGTTGTCGGCAAGCTGGGTACCGCCGTGGTTGCCCGCCAGGAACTGCTGGCTGCCCTCTAAGGAGAATTCATGTCTTATATCGTCGTCACCGGCGCTGCCGGCTTCATTGGTTCCAATATCGTCAAGGCGCTCAACGACCGCGGCGTCAAGAACATCATCGCCGTCGACAACCTGACCAAGGCCGACAAGTTCAAGAACCTTATCGACTGCGACATCGTCGATTACCTCGACAAGCACGACTTCATCGAGCGTATCCAGGCCGGGCATTTTGATGGCGAGATCGACGCCATCCTGCATGAAGGCGCCTGCTCCGACACCATGGAGACCGATGGTCGCTACATGATGGAGAACAACTACCGCTATTCGCTGATTCTCCTCGACTGGTGCCAGGATCAGGATGTGCAGTTCCTCTACGCCTCCAGTGCTGCCACCTATGGCGGTAGCAATGTCTTCAAGGAAGAGCGCCAGTACGAAGGGCCGCTCAACGTCTACGGCTACTCCAAGTTCCTCTTTGACCAGATCGTGCGCCAACGGTTGGCGCAGGACCCGTCCTCCCAGATCGTCGGCTTCCGTTACTTCAACGTGTATGGCCCACGCGAAACGCACAAGGGGCGTATGGCCTCGGTGGCTTTCCACAACTACAACCAGTTCAAGGCTGAAGGCAAGGTCAAGCTGTTCGAGGGCTCGCACGGCTATGAAAACGGTGGCCAGCAGCGCGACTTTGTTTTCGTTGGTGACGTTGCCAAGGTCAATCTGTTCTTCCTCGATCATCCGGAAAAGTCCGGCATCTTCAACCTCGGTTCCGGTCGGGCGCAAAGCTTCAATGATGTGGCCGTCGCCGCGGTCAATGGCTGCCGCAAGGCAAAGGGCGACGCACCGCTGACGCTTGCCGAACTGCGGGCACAGGGCTTGCTCGAATACATTGCCTTCCCCGAGGCGCTGAAGGGCAAGTACCAGGCCTTCACGCAGGGCGATCTCACCCGACTGCGCGAAGCCGGCTATGAAGCGCCGATGGCCACGGTTGAGGAGGGCGTCTCCCAATATATCGAGTGGCTGCACAAGCATGTATAAAACCCTGCAGGATTTTGTCGGCAATACGCCACTGGTTCGTCTGGTCCGCATCCCCGGGGCCGACAACGACCGTCGCGGCAATGTCATCCTCGCCAAGCTGGAAGGCAACAACCCGGCGGGTTCCGTCAAGGACCGGCCGGCGCTGTCGATGATTTCCCGTGCCGAGGCGCGCGGCGACATCAAGCCCGGTGATACGCTGATCGAGGCGACTTCCGGCAACACCGGCATCGCGCTGGCGATGGCAGCGGCGATCAAGGGCTACCGGATGATTCTGGTCATGCCCGAGAACCAGAGCATCGAGCGCCGGCAAAGCATGCGTGCCTACGGCGCCGAACTGGTGCTGACGCCCAGGGATGGCGGCATGGAACTGGCCCGTGACGTCGCCGAGAAAATGCGTGATGAAGGCAAGGGCATCATCCTTGACCAGTTTGGCAACCCCGATAATCCGCTGGCGCACATCGAAGGCACTGGACCGGAAATCTGGCGCGACACCGAAGGCCGGATTACCCATTTCGTCTCCAGCATGGGGACGACCGGGACCATCATGGGGACCTCGGCCTTCCTGAAGTCAAAGAACCCGTCGATCCAGATCATCGGCTGCCAGCCGGAAGAGGGGAGTCAGATTCCCGGCATCCGCAAATGGCCGGAAGCCTACCTGCCGAAAATTTACGACAAGACCAATGTCGACCGCATCGAGTATGTCAGCCAGTCGGATGCCGAGGCGATGACCCGTCGTCTGGCGATGGAAGAGGGCATCTTTGCCGGCATTTCCTCCGGTGGCGGTGTTGCCGTGGCCCTGCGTCTGGCGCAGCAGCTCGAAAATGCCGTGATCGTTTCGATCATCTGCGACCGCGGCGACCGCTACCTGTCGACCGGCGTTTTCCCGGCGTGAGCGCTGCGGCATGAAGCCGGTTCTCGTCTTCGATATCGAGACCATTCCCGATGTTGCCGGCCTGCGCCGGCTGAACGAGCTGCCGCCCGAGCTTTCGGATGATGAGGTTGCGGAACTGGCGTTCCAGCAGCGCCGCGCCAAGGGTGGTAGCGACTTCCTGCCGCTGCATCTGCAGCGGGTGGTGACCATTTCCTGCGTGTTGCGGACCTCGGAAGGCCTGCGCGTCTGGTCGCTGTCCGAGCCGGACCTGAATGAAGGTGCCATCATCCAGCGTTTCTTCGATGGTATCGAGAAATTCACGCCGCAGATCGTGTCCTGGAACGGTGGCGGTTTCGATCTGCCGGTGCTGCATTATCGCGGCATGTTGCACGGGGTGTCGGCGCCGCGTTACTGGGATCTCGGCGATGGCGACTATGCCGATTCCCGTGATTTCAAGTGGAACAACTACATCAGCCGCTACCACACCCGTCACCTGGATCTGATGGATCTGCTCGCGTTGTACAACCCGCGGGCGAATGCGCCGCTCGACGATCTCGCCAAGCTCTTCGGCTTCCCCGGCAAGCTGGGCATGGACGGCAGCCAGGTCTGGTCGGCATGGCAGGCCGGGCGTGGCGCCGAAATCCGCGATTATTGCGAGACCGACGTCATCAATACCTATCTGGTCTATAACCGCTTCCGTCGCCTGCGCGGCGAACTGACGGCTGACGAAGAGGCGGCGGAGATCGAGTTCGTCAAGAATCAGCTGGCACGTATTGCCGCACCGCACTGGCAGGAGTTTCTCGCCGCCTGGGGCTGAACACCGCCAAGGACGGCGCTATAATCGCAAGTTCTCTAACCACCAACGACGCAGAGAGATAACAATGGCACTTAACAACGTTCCTTCCGGCAAGTCCCTGCCCGACGATTTCAACGTCATCATCGAGATTTCCGCTCACTCCGAGCCGGTGAAATACGAAGTTGACAAGGAAAGCGGTGCAATTTTCGTCGATCGCTTCATGTCGACCGCCATGCACTATCCGTGCAACTACGGCTACATCCCGCACACCATCGCTGGCGACGGCGACCCGGTTGACGTGCTGGTCGTTGCCCCGTTCTCCCTGCCGCCGGGTGTTGTTGTCCGCTGCCGTCCGCTTGGCCAGCTATCGATGACCGACGAAGGCGGTAACGATGCCAAGCTGCTGGCTGTGCCGGTCTCCAAGCTGACCCCGCTGTACAATGATGTCAAGACCATCGAAGACATGCCGGAACTGCTGCGCAAGCAGATCGCGCACTTCTTCGAGCGTTACAAGGACCTCGAGCCGGGCAAGTGGGTCAAGGTTAACGGCTGGGAAGATATCGACGCCGCCCGCAAGGAGATCATGGACGGTATCCAGCGTTACAACGACGCCAAGGACAAGCCGGCGTACTAAGCGCGTCATCGCGTTGCCATGCGGCGCCCGTGGGGCGCTGCTTGGCGCGCTTCTGCTTCACCCGTTTCGAGATTTTCCTGCATGTTGCGTGTTGCCGTTGCCCAGTTCAATGCCACCGTCGGTGATTTGACCGGCAATGTCGAGCGCATCCTGCAGTGTGCCGCTGACGCCAGGGCGCGCGGCGCCCAGGTGCTGCTGACACCGGAACTGGCGCTGTGCGGTTACCCCCCTGAAGACCTGCTGCTGCGGCCGGATTTTTACCGGGCCTGCGCGCGGGCACTGGACGATCTGGCGGCCCGTTGCTCGGGCATTGCGCTGATCGTCGGCCATCCTGAAGAATTAGAAGGGCGCTGCTACAACGCGGCGACCGTGATCGAAAATGGGGCAAAAATCGCGGTTTACCGCAAGAATCGCCTGCCCAACTACGACGTTTTCGACGAGAAGCGCTATTTCGACGCCGGTACCGAAGCCTGTGTCGTCACGCTTGGCGGCGTGCGCTGCGGCATCAACATCTGCGCCGACATCTGGGAGCCGGGCGCCGCCGAACTGGCGCGCGAGGCCGGTGCCGAACTCCTGCTCGTCCTCAACGCCTCACCCTGCCACCTTGAAAAGCATCAGCAGCGCCAGGACGTATTGGCGCGCCGCGTCGCAGCAACCGGTATGCCGGCAATCTACTGCAACCTCGTCGGCGGTCAGGACGAACTGGTATTCGATGGCGGCTCCTTCGCCCTCGACCGCGCCGGCAAGGTACAGATGCGTCTGCCGCAGTTCGAAACCTCACTCGGCATTGTTGATGTTCAGGACGGCCTGCTGCGCTCCGCCGATCTTGCCGACGAACTGCCGCTGGAGGCTGAGGCCTACAAGGCACTGGTCCTCGGCGTGCGCGATTACATCGGCAAGAGCGGCTTCAAGGGGGCGATCATCGGGCTTTCCGGTGGCATCGACTCGGCGCTGACGCTGTGCGTGGCCGTCGATGCACTGGGCGCCGACAAGGTGCACGCGGTCATGATGCCATCGCCCTACACCGCGCAGATGAGTCTCGACGACTCGCGCGAAATGATCCGCCAGCTCGGCTGTGCCTACGACGAAATTGCCATCGCACCGGCGATGCAGACCTACGAGACGATGCTGGCGCCGATGTTTGCCGGCCTGCCAGCGGACACCACGGAAGAGAACATCCAGGCGCGCATCCGCGGCAACATCCTGATGGCGCTGTCCAACAAGACCGGCAAGCTGGTGCTGACCACCGGCAACAAGTCGGAAATGGCAGTCGGCTACTGTACGCTCTATGGCGACATGGCTGGCGGCTTCGCGGTGATCAAGGATGTCTACAAGACGCTGGTCTATCGCCTGTCCGTTTATCGCAACAGCCTGTGCGCCGGCGACCCGGTGATCCCCGAGAACATCATCGCCCGGCCACCATCCGCCGAGTTGAAGCCGGACCAGAAAGACCAGGATTCCCTGCCGCCGTACGAGGTGCTCGACGCCATCGTTCGCGCCTACATGGAAGAAGACCGCAGTCCGCGCGAGATCATCGCCGCCGGTCTGCCCGAGGCCGATGTTCGCCGGGTCGTGCGCCTGCTGCGTATTGCCGAATACAAACGGCGTCAGGCGCCGGTCGGCATCCGCATCACCCCGCGTGGTTTTGGCAAGGATTGGCGGTATCCTATTACCAACCGCTATGCGGACGAATACTGAGATTCATTTGAGAGGACTGGGAACATGAAAAAAATCGAAGCCATCATCAAGCCGTTCAAACTCGACGAAGTCCGCGAGGCCTTGTCGGAAGTCGGCATTACCGGCCTGACCGTGACCGAGGTCAAGGGTTTCGGTCGCCAGAAGGGCCACACCGAGCTTTATCGCGGTGCCGAATACGTGGTTGATTTCCTGCCCAAGATCAAGATCGAAATCGTCGTCAAGGGCGATCAGGTCGATCCGGCCATCGAGGCCATCATCAAGGCCGCGCGCACCGGCAAGATCGGCGATGGCAAGATTTTCGTCATGCCGGTCGAGCAGGTCGTGCGTATTCGTACCGGCGAATCGGACGAAGCGGCAATCTAAGGACTGCTGCGGTCAACCCGGAAAATTGCCGAAAATCGGCAATCGACATTCCGGGTCTGGCCGATGGAAGCGGGGGCGACTACGGTCGCCCTTGTTTTTTGGCCGCTTGCAACAGCACCAGCAGGGCGCCTTCTCCGCCGTCGCACGGGCGCGCCTGGCAATAGGCGAGGATTTCGCTGCGCTGGGCAAGCCAGCCACGAACCAGCTGGCGGAGGATCGACAGCTTCTGTGGCGAGCCGTGGCCCTTGCCGTGGATGACGCGGACGCAGCGCTGTCCGAGGTGCAGGCGCTCAGCGAGAAACGTCGCCAGTTGCTGGCGGGCATCATCACGGTTGAGGCCGTGCAGGTCGATTTCCGACTGGATCACCCAGCGTCCGCGCCGCAGGTCGCGCAGCACCGTATTGGCCAGGCCAGGTCGCCGGTAGTTCGGTTCGTCGCCGCCTTCCAGGCGATCCTGCAGGCCGATTTGTCCGTGCAGGCTTTCGTGCAGCGCCGCCTGCTCGTCCGCCAGATGCTGCTGCGGTTTGGGGGCCGGGGGCAGGGTGCCATGAACAACGCGGTTGCTGTCCGGCAGGCGCGCGACGCCCAGCATTGCGCGCTGGAAGGCAGCCTGTTCCGGGTCGAGGGGTGTTTCCCGCCGGGCTTCGATTGCCAGCCAGCTGGCCGGTAGCGCGGGTTCGCGATGCTGGCGCGGAGCAGGGGCTTCGCTGCGGGCGGGCGGCGGTGGCGTCATCCGCCGCGTCGGCAATTTTTTCATTTGTACCCGGTTGCCCGGCGGCAGCGGTTGGGTATCCGCCACCGCCGCGCGAAAGGCGGCGAGATCGTCCGGGTCGATCATCGACGCAGGTCAGCCGGATCAGTGGCCGAGGTTGTCCAGATAGCGCTCGGCATCGAGCGCTGCCATGCAGCCACTGGCCGCCGAGGTGCAGGCCTGCTTGTAGATCTGGTCCTGCACGTCGCCGGCAGCGAAGATGCCGGGAATGCTGGTTTGCGTCGCGTTGCCGTTGCGGCCTGACTGGGTGACGATGTAGCCGTGGTCCATTTCCAGCTGGCCGGCGAAGATGTCGGTGTTCGGCTTGTGGCCGATGGCGATGAAGACGCCATGAACATCGACCTGCTTCGTCTCTCCGCTCTGCACGTTCTTGATCGCCAGGCCGGTGACACCGGAATCGTCGCCGAGCACTTCGTCGAGCACGCTGTTCCACAGGATCGTGACCTTGCCTTCCTTTTCCTTCTGGAACAGCTTGTCCTGCATGATCTTCTCGGCCTTGAACTTGTCGCGGCGGTGGATCAGCGTCACATGGCTGGCGATGTTGGCGAGGTACAGCGCTTCCTCGACGGCGGTGTTGCCGCCGCCGACAACGGCAACCGGCTTGTTGCGGTAGAAGAAGCCGTCGCAGGTGGCGCAGGCCGACACGCCCTTGCCCTGGAAGGCCTGCTCGGACGGCAGGCCGAGGTACATCGCCGAGGCGCCGGTGGCGATGATCAGCGCATCGCAGGTGTAGGTGCCGCTGTCGCCGATCAGCGTGAAGGGCTTTTCAGTGAGCTGGGTGGTGTGGATGTGGTCGAAGATGATCTCGGTGTCGAAGCGGGTCGCGTGCTTTTCAAAGCGCTGCATCAGTTCCGGGCCTTGCACGCCATCGGCATCGGCCGGCCAGTTGTCGACTTCGGTCGTGGTCATCAGCTGGCCGCCCTGGGCCATGCCGGTGATCAGCACCGGCTTGAGATTGGCGCGCGCGGCATAGACGGCGGCGGTGTAGCCGGCAGGGCCGGAACCGAGGATGATGAGCGGGCAATGGCGGGTCGTCTGGGACATGGTGATCCTCTCTGGTGGTAGATTTCCGGATTATAGCGCCGTCAGAACATGCGAATTTCCGCGAGTTCCCTTGCAATTTGGGAAACCGGTTTATAATCATCGCGTAAATATATGAGCGGAAACTCATTTATGACTGCTACCCACTGCGGACTAAGTCTGGTCGTATTGCGCAATGTGCCGCTTTTTGCCGGTCTGGACGAGGGCGAACTGGAGAAGCTTTCCAAGGTCGCCATGCGTCGCCGCGTCGAGCGCAATGCCTTTGTCGTCCGTTCCGGCGAAGACACGGATTCGCTCTATATTCTGCTCACCGGGCGGGCGAAGGTCACCAACACCGACGAGGAAGGCCGCGAGATCATCCTCGCCTGGTTGGGGCAGGGGGAGTTCTTCGGTGAAATGGGGCTGATCGACGGCAGTCCGCGTTCGGCCAACGTCGTTGCCGTCGAACCTTGCGAACTGCTGTGCCTGTCAAAGGAAGCCTTCCAGCGCTGCATGCAGGACAATTTCCAGGTCGCGCAGAAGCTGATGCAGATTCTCGTCCGCCGCTTGCGGGAGGCCGACCGCAAGATCGAAAGCCTGGCCTTGCTCGATGTCTACGGCCGGGTTGCGCGTCTGCTGCTCGATATGTCGGAAGAAGAAAACGGCAAGCGCGTCGTCAAGAAGAAAATCTCGAAGCAGGATATGGCCAGAATGATTGGCGCCTCGCGCGAAATGGTCAGCAAGGTCGTCCGCGACCTGGAGCTGAGTGGTTATATCACCTTTGAAGATGACCGAATGATCATCGTCGGCGCTTGAACGTGGCCTCTCGCAGTCTCTCGGCGCGCAACGCGCCCAGTCCGCTTCCGGAAAAAATCGGCAATCTCCTGCAAGAATCGCGCTGGCTCGGTCTTGGCGCCATTGCGCTTTTTCTCGGCATGGCCCTGTGGGGCTTCAGCAAGGGCGATCCGGGTTGGTCGCACGCCGTTGGGCAAGGCATTGTCCACAACCCTGCCGGCCGCGCTGGTGCGTGGATTGCCGATCTTCTGCTCTACCTCTTCGGTCTCTCCGCCTGGTGGCTGATTGTCCTTTTGGGCATGTTCGTCTGGCGTGGTTTTCGCCACCTGAATAGCGAGGAAGTGGTCGACCGCCACCCGCTTTATCTTGCCCTCGGCGGTTTCGCGACCCTGCTTGTTGCCAGTTCGGCGCTCGAGGCGCTGCGGTTCTACACCCTGCAGGCAGAACTGCCGCTATCGCCGGGCGGTGTGCTCGGTATCGAACTCAGCCGCGTCCTGGGCACGCAGATGGGTTATACCGGCGCGACGCTGCTGCTGCTCGGTGCCATGGCCGCCGGCTGGAGTCTGTTTGCCGGCATGTCCTGGTTGTGGGCCTTTGAAAAGCTCGGCCTGATCCTCGAAGCGGTGGTCGGACTGTTCTACGGCCGCATCGACGCCTGGCGCGACCGGCAGATCGGCAAGGAAGTCGCGCAACAGCGCGAAGTCGTGGTCGAGGAAGAAAAACGCCGCGTTGAGCTGCACGAGCCGATCGTCATCGAAACGCCGGCGCCGGTCGAAGTGCCGGTATCGAAGAAGGCCGAGAAGCGCATCGAACGCGAAAAGCAGGTCGCGCTCTTCCCCGAGGCCATCCTCGGCGGCACGCTGCCGCCGCTGCATCTGCTCGATCCGGCGCCGCCGGCGACCGAGACGGTAAGTGCCGAAACCCTCGAATACACCTCGCGCCTGATTGAGCGCAAGCTTGCGGACTTTGGTGTCCAGGTCAAGGTGCTGGCCGCGATGCCCGGCCCGGTCATTACCCGCTATGAAATCGAGCCGGCCGTCGGCGTCAAGGGTGCGCAGATCGTCAATCTCGCCCGCGACCTCGCCCGCGCACTGGCGCTGGTGTCCATCCGCGTCGTCGAAACCGTGCCCGGCAAGTCCTGCATGGCGCTGGAACTGCCGAACCCGAAGCGGCAGACCGTGAAGCTGTCGGAGATCATTTCCAGCAAGCCGTACAACGACATGAGCAGCCCGCTCACCGTCTGCCTTGGCAAGGACATCGGCGGCCTGCCGGTGGTGGCCGACCTGGCCAAGACGCCGCACCTGCTCGTTGCCGGTACCACCGGCTCCGGCAAGTCCGTCGGCGTCAATGCAATGATCCTCTCCATGCTCTACAAGTCGGAGCCGGACCATGTGCGCCTGATCATGGTCGACCCGAAAATGCTGGAATTGTCGATCTACGAAGGCATTCCGCACCTGCTGGCGCCGGTCGTCACCGACATGAAGCAGGCGGCCAACGCGCTGCACTGGTGCGTGACCGAGATGGAGAAGCGCTACAAGCTGATGTCGGCGATGGGCGTGCGCAACATCTCCGGCCTCAACGGCAAGATCAAGGATGCCGAAAAGCGCGGCGAGCACATTCCCAATCCGCTCAGCCTGACGCCGGAAGCCCCCGAGCCGCTCAAGCATATGCCCTACATCGTCGTCATCATCGACGAGCTGGCCGACCTGATGATGGTCGTCGGCAAGAAGGTCGAGGAACAGATCGCCCGTCTGGCGCAAAAGGCCCGCGCTGCCGGCATCCACCTCGTGCTGGCGACGCAGCGACCGTCGGTCGATGTCATCACCGGCCTGATCAAGGCCAACATCCCGACCCGCCTCTCCTTCCAGGTCTCCAGCAAGATCGACTCGCGCACCATCCTCGACCAGATGGGCGCGGAAGCGCTGCTCGGCATGGGCGACATGCTCTACCTCGCCCCCGGGACCGGCTACCCGACCCGCGTCCATGGTGCCTTTGTCTCCGACGACGAGGTGCACCGCGTTGTCGAACACCTCAAGACCACCGGCGCACCGGAGTACGTTGAAGACATCCTTACCGGCGCCGCTGGCGACGACGAGGAGGGCGGTAGCGACGGGGAGGGTGGTGGCGATGCCGAAAGCGACCCGCTCTACGATCAGGCCGTCGATATCGTGCTCAAGAACCAGCGCGCGTCGATTTCCCTTGTCCAGCGCCACCTGCGCATCGGCTACAACCGCTCGGCACGGCTTATCGAAGCGATGGAAAAGGCCGGTCTTGTCTCCGCCATGGATGGCCGCGGCGGCCGCGAAGTGCTGATGAAGAAACCGGCCGAGTAAGCAGGCCGTTAAGCCTGCTTGCCATTTGTTACACCCTGCAACACCGCCGCCGTGCCCGGCACGCTAAGCTAGCCACCATGAAAATTGCCCAGAAAATCCGGTTGACCGCAGCACTCGCCTGCTGGCCTTTCCTCGCCCATGCCGGTGCCATCGAGCACCTCAACGACTTTCTCAAGAACACGCGCACCCTCAAGGCCGAGTTCTCGCAGTCGGTGATCGGCAAGAACGGCCGCAAGCCGCAGAACTCCTCCGGCACCGTCGCCATCAGCCGCCCCGGCAAGCTGCGCTGGGAGATCGTCAAACCCTACCCGCAACTGGTGGTTGGCGATGGCGAAAAAATCTGGGTCTATGATCCGGAGCTCAAGCAGGTCACCGTGCGCAAGGCCGGGCAGGCCATTGGTGGCTCGCCGGCCGCACTGCTCGCCGGCAACAACGATCTCGACAAGAACTTCAGCCTCAAGGAAGCCGGCGATGCCGATGGCCTGAGTTGGCTCGAAGCCACGCCCAAGGCTTCCGACAGCGGCTTCGAGCGCGTCCGCCTCGGCTTTGCCGGCAGCGAACTGCGCGCCATGGAGTTGCTCGACACCTTCGGCCAGACCACGCTGGTGCGCTTCTCGAAGATTGAACGCAACCCCGGCTTGCCGGCCAGCAGCTTCAAATTCACCCCGCCGGCCGGTGCTGACGTTGTCGGCGAATAAGCCTCCCTACTGATCCGCCATCACATGCCGGCGCAGGCGCTGGCGGCCCAAGTAAAGCGCAATCCACCACGCTGCGCACAGCGCATTGCAGATGAAAAAGGCCGTCACCCCCTCGGCCATCAGGCTGCGCCAGGCCCAGTAAGCCTCGGCATAGACGAAGAGCACCAGATAGCCCGCCGCCCACAACGGGCCATCCTCAAGATAGCCACGCCAGACCATCCAGCCGTGGGTGAGCACCGAGAAGGTGATCATCACGGCCTGTATGGCAAAAAAGCGCCGGCGTCTGTCCATCGTCATGCCTGCAAGAAAAAGGTGCCCGATTTTTGCATGTTTTTCGGGTTCACCGCAGGTGGCGTATCCCACATAAAACCGTGGTCTGTCCCCGCTTGATCAAGGAGGTACGAAACCTGTTTGCGTTTGCTGTTGCATCCATGATGCCCAACGTTCAAGCTCAGGGGCGCTGCGCGGCTTTATCGCGCAGCGTTCCTTGGAGCGCAGTGTTAGCCCTATTTGCCAGATTTCTTCTCCAAGAGTTTTCGCATGCCTTCGGTAAAGCTCTTTGCTGCAGCCTTACTAGCAGCTACTTGGGTTACAAGAAATATGAGAATTTCTCGAATGATCACCGCTTGCTCTAAACAAGCCTCATCAGATGACGCATGAAGCCCTTCGCTCAATGACGAGTGAAGGACTGATAAAGGATTCATGCCATCAGGCCGCAATATTGGAGGAAGCAAATCTTTAACAAGGTCAATCTTTTCTTGTGTGACGATAGTCTTCTTGGTTTTCGCTAACGCCTCAGAAAACTTGTCGAGGTCATCGCCGCTCAAAAGCTGAGAGATTTCATCCAGCAGTTCGTCAATTGTTTCTTCAACAATTCGCCGGTAGTACCCATAGGCGCCAATACCATAGCTTTGGGATTCGCAGACAAGCCCTTTCTTGTATTGATCCGCATGCTTTCCAAGCATCTTCTCAATTAGGGGATTGCCGTGAATTTCCCACGCCGGGAACTGGCCAACCTTCATTAGCCATTGCCCCTTTTCATCTGCTGCAATGTAAAAGACGCGCTCAAATTTTTGGCAGTGCGTACATATATAAACAGCGCGAAATACCTGACCGAAAACCGGTGAATTTGTATATCCATGGTTCTCCCAGAATTCGTTCGTCATCGCGAACGTTTGGTCAGACTGACAAGTTGGGCATGCCATGTTCAAACGAACTTTTGGTAGCAGATCATTAGTCCTAGGCAAGGCTGAAACCTTGAATTTCCGGTAGAGCGGATATTCTTCGAGGAATTCTTTGTTCGGCATGGTAGTAGAAAGATTGGGATGTTTAGGGCTAACGAAGCTGTATAAAAAGTATCATCATCCCCGGATCGTGCCGTGAACCATATGGAATATCAAGGCTCCAATTGGTATTGAGTCGAGGAGAGCCGGCATGGCGCGCTACAAGTTGATCGACACCAGCCCGAGGTTCCTCGCGGTGGACCTTGAGAGGCAGTTGCTACCGGGCCGTTTCGAGCACGCCGTCCATTACCTGCTCGACCACGAAATCGACCTCACCGGCTTTGCCGAGCGCTACCGCAACGACCAGACCGGGGCGGCAGCCTATCCGCCGGCGATGCTGCTCAAAGTCATCCTCTGCGCCTACGCCCGCGGCGTGGTCAGCGGCACCATGTCCATGAAAAAAGCCTGCAGCGGGCGATGAAGCGGGCAACCGAGCAGGCGGGTATCGCACGGCCGGTTTCCGTGCATACCTTGCGCCATTCCTTTGCCACACATCTGCTCAACGCCGGTTACGACATCCGCACCGTGCAGGAATTGCTCGGCCATGCCGATGTGTCGACGACGATGATCTATACACATGTACTCAACCGCGGTGGGCGCGGCGTGGTTTCGCCGCTGGATCGGGTCTGATTTGGGCAGAACCGGGGGCGGCGGTAAACTCCGGGCATTGAGAACTCGGCAATTTCAGCCGGACAGGATTTCCCTTGAGCGATTTGTTTTCACAAAACACGGTAGATAGCGCCGCCCCGCTCGCCGAGCAGTTGCGCCCGCAGACGCCAGATGAGGTGATCGGCCAGCAGCATCTGCTCGGCCCGGGCAAGCCCCTGCGGCTGGCGTTCGCGTCCGGGCAGCCGCATTCGATGATCCTGTGGGGGCCGCCGGGGGTGGGCAAGACGACGCTGGCGCGGATGATGGCGACGCAGTTCAGTTGCGAGTTTATCGCGCTGTCGGCGGTGTTTTCCGGCATCAAGGAAGTGCGCGAGGCGGTGGCGCAGGCCGAGATGCGGCGGGGGCAGGGGCGGCGGACCATCCTCTTTGTCGATGAAATTCACCGCTTCAACAAGGCGCAGCAGGATGGTTTCCTGCCCTTTGTCGAGAGCGGGTTGTTCACCTTCATTGGCGCCACTACGGAGAACCCCTCGTTCGAGGTCAATTCGGCCTTGCTGTCGCGGGCCTCGGTCTATGTGCTGAAGTCGCTCGACGAAACCGAGATGGGTCAGTTGTTCGACCGGGCGCGGGAACAGGCTTTGTCGGATTTGGCGTTCGATGACCACGCACGTGGTCGCTTGATCGGTCTCGCCGATGGCGATGCGCGGCGCCTGCTCAACCTGCTGGAGCAGGTCCGCACGGCCGCGCACACGGCCAAGCTGGTGACGGTCGACGGTGCCTTCATCGAGGCGACGATGGCGCAGAACCTGCGCCGTTTCGACAAGGGCGGTGATGCCTTCTACGACCAGATTTCGGCGCTGCACAAGTCGGTGCGCGGTTCCAGCCCGGACGGCGCGCTCTACTGGTTCTGCCGCATGCTCGATGGCGGCGCCGATCCGCGTTATCTGGCCCGGCGCATCATCCGCATGGCCTGGGAGGACATTGGGCTGGCCGATCCGCGTGCCCTGCAGATTGCCAACGATGCAGCCGAAACCTACGAGCGGCTGGGCAGCCCCGAGGGCGAACTGGCGTTGGCGCAGGCGGTGACCTATCTGGCGGTGGCCGCCAAGTCGAACGCCGGCTACAACGCCTACAACGCCGCCCGCGCCTTCGTGAAGCAGGATGGCTCACGGCCGGTGCCGGTGCATTTGCGCAACGCGCCGACCAAGCTGATGAAGGAACTCGGTTACGGCAAGGCGTACCGCTACGCTCACGATGAACCGGAGGCCTACGCCGCCGGCGAAACCTACCTGCCGGACGGCATGGCCGAGCCGCACTGGTACGAGCCGACCCCGCGCGGGCTGGAAGGGCAGATCGGCCAGAAGCTGGCGCATCTGCGCGAGCTGGATCGCAAGGCGAAGGGGAAATAGGGATGCCGACCGTTCTACGCCTGTTGAACTGGCGTTTTCATTTTTATTCGGATGAAGGCAGCGAGCCACCCCACATTCACGTCGATACCGGCGATGGTGAATGCAAGTTCTGGCTGGCCCCGATTCGTTTGGCGCGGAGCTATCGTGTTGATCGGGTGGAATTGAATAGAATCGAAGCTGCGGTTTTTGAGCATGAGGCGTTTTTTCTGGAGAAATGGCATGAGTTCTTTGGACGTTGAGCGTGAGTACCATGCCATCCGCGCTTGGGTGGAGGGGCGGATGGTTTTCATCGAACTGAGCGATGGCCGCCAGATTGGTTTTCCGGCCGCGCGTTTTCGTCGCTTGTGCGAGGCCAGCGCTGCGCAACTCGCCGGGGTTGCCCTGCGCCTCGACGGTACGGCCTTGCGCTGGGAGTCTTTAGATGAGGATCTGACGGTTCGCGGCATTGTCGAGGGACATTTCCAATTGCCCTTGCCCAAAGCTGCGTGAGTCGTTGGTGGTCTTGATCGTGTTGTGTCAATTCTGAATTGCAGTCGACCGAACACGTGAAAAGTCTGAATGGACCTCATCCAGACCATCGCGCTCTCGGCCGGCCTCGCCTGGGCGAGTGGCTTGCGGCTGTATCTGGTGGTGTTTCTGGCGGGGGTGCTGTCGTATTTTGGCTACCTGCAGTTGCCGGCAACGCTGGCTGTGCTGCAAAACCCGCTGGTCATTGGCGTGGCGGGCGTGATGGCGTTTGCCGAGCTGGTTGCCGACAAGATTCCCGCCTTCGATTCGCTGTGGGACAGCTTCCAGACCTTCATCCGCATACCCGCCGGCGCCTTGCTGGCAGCGTTTGCGATGGGTGAGGTCGATCCCGCCTGGGCGGTGGCGGCCGGCCTGCTCGGCGGCACCATCACTGCCGGTACGCACTTTGCCAAGGCCGGCAGCCGGCTGGCGATCAACACCTCGCCGGAGCCGGTTTCCAACTGGCTGGCCTCGTTTGGCGAGGAGGGCATGGTGCTTGGCGGGTTGTGGGCGATGCTTGCCTCGCCGGTGGTCTTTCTGGTCCTGCTGGCTGTTTTCCTGATCTTTGCGCTGCTGGCGATCCGGTTTTCGCATCGCCTGTTGAAAGGCATTTTTCGCCGGTTTTCCGGGTTCACCGCAGATCGCCACTGAGGTCGCTCAAACTGCGCCAATCGACCGTCAGCGGCGGGTCGCGGCTCTCGTTGAGTCTAGCGCCTCGGGCAGGGGCGCCGCCTCGCGTATAATGCCGGTTTTCGCCGATTTTCCGGGTTGACCGCAGCAGTCGGCGGTCACGGCAGCAATTCAGGACAGATCATGCTCGACATCCAACAACTCCGTACCAACCTCGACGCCGTGGCCGCCGGCCTGGCCAAGCGCGGCAAGCCCATCGACTTCAGCGAATTCTCGGCCCTCGAAGCCGAGCGCAAGACGCTGCAGACACGCACGCAGGATTTGCAGGCGCAGCGCAACAGCCTGTCCAAGCAGATCGGCATGCTCAAGGGCAAGGGGCAGGATGCCTCCGAGGTGATGGCGCAGGTCGGTGCGCTCGGCGACGAGCTGAAGGCCTCCGAAGCCCGCCTCGGCGAACTGCTGGAAAAGTTCAATGCCATCCTCGCTACCTTGCCGAACATCCCGGACGAGTCCGTGCCGGTCGGCGAGGACGAAACCGGCAACGTCGAAATGAAGCGCTGGGGCACGCCCAAGGCTTTTGATTTCGCGGTCAAGGATCACACCGATATCGGCGAAGGCCTGAACCAGCTTGATTTCGCTACCGCCGCCAAGATTTCCGGCGCGCGCTTCTCGCTGCTCAAGGGCGGCATTGCCCGCCTGCATCGCGCGCTCGCCCAGTTCATGCTCGATACGCACACCACGCAGCATGGCTATACCGAGGTTTACGCCCCGTATCTGGTCAATGCCGCCAGCCTGTTTGGTACCGGCCAGTTGCCCAAGTTTGAGGAAGATCTGTTCAAGGTGCTGCGCGGCGACCAGGACCCGCTGTACCTGATCCCGACCGCTGAAGTGCCGGTGACCAACATCGTGCGCGATGAAATCCTCGCCGCCGAAGCCCTGCCGCTGAAGCTCGTCTGCCATACGCCGTGTTTCCGTTCCGAAGCCGGTTCCGGCGGCCGTGACGTCCGCGGCATGATCCGCCAGCATCAGTTCGAGAAGATCGAGCTGGTGCAGATCGTTCATCCTGACCAGTCGGCCGCCGCCCATGAGGAACTGACCGGCCACGCCGAAGCGATTCTGGAAGCACTGGAGCTGCCTTACCGTCGCATGGTGTTGTGTTCGGGTGACATGGGCTTCTCGGCTGCCAAGACCTACGACCTCGAGGTCTGGCTGCCGGCGCAGGAAACCTATCGCGAGATTTCCTCGTGTTCCAACTTCGGCAGCTTCCAGGCCCGCCGCATGCAGGCCCGTTTCCGCAACGACAAGAACAAGCCGGAG